>Ga0335081_10012918_pt1 | contig 13514 bp, 4 predicted proteins | sample Lox_Sample_35_FD_206713 | JGI IMG/M metagenome (GOLD analysis project Ga0335081, IMG submission 206713) | Soil microbial communities from Loxahatchee National Wildlife Refuge, Florida, United States - Lox_Sample_3.5 | ecosystem: Environmental > Terrestrial > Soil > Wetlands | place: USA: Florida...
TTCGAGCGGTACCAGTATGTTCGAAATGCCATTTACCGCGAAAAGCAGCTTAAAGGGTGGCTGCGACGGAGAAAGATCGCACTGATAGAAGCAGTAAATCCTACCTGGGAGGATTTGGCTGCGGAGCGGTACAAGGCGGTAGAGACAAAGCAGGTCCTTCGGGCGCAAACTACGCGCACTCAGGATGACAATTGGTAAATGGATGCAAAATCCCCACCCAAGCAAAACCGGCTTCCACCCCAGCAAACCAACAGCGGGTTTGCCGGGGACCCCGGCTTGGGTGGGGCGCCCTAATGTTTTCTTTCACCTATTTTAGTGTGAACCAACACTGCCAATAGCGTCCTCCAGCGAGCAGATGTAGAAGAGCCTGCTCGCAAAGGACGACCTCGATGCGGCTCTATGATCTGCTCAAGCAAGCCACGCTGCGCAGCCTGCCTGATCCGTTGCTGCAGCCGCTGAAGAAGCTTCATTACGCTCGCGTGCTGGAGGGGCCCGGCACCAATGAACTTGAGGCCAGCGTGTTGCCGCACCTGGTTCGGCTGGGAGACGTGGTGCTCGACCTGGGCGCGAACTTCGGTGGCTACACGAAACTGCTATCGGGCCTGGTTGGTGAACGGGGAACGGTAATCAGCGTGGAACCAGTACCGCGCACGTGCGAGATACTGCGATACAACATCGAGCGACATCGACTGGCGAATGTGCAGGTGGTCGCCGCCGCGGTTTCAGACCAGGAGGGAACCGTCGAAATGGAGGTCCCGCAGTATCCCTCCGGAGGTGAGAATTATTACCGCTCGGCGATCGTGGACGTGAACCAGGACTCCGGCCGCGCTCGCTTCACGGTTGCGGCCACCACGGTGGATACGATCTGTCCCGGGCCCGTGCACTTCATCAAGTGCGATGTCGAAGGGCACGAGGAAGCCGTGATCCGCGGCGCCCGCCGCACTATCGAAACGCACCGGCCGGCCTGGCTGGTTGAAGTCTCTAACCGCGACGTGCTGCGCTCCGTGCGGGACCTGGGATATCAGATCTTCGTTTTCGATGGCGTTTCGTTACGGTGGCAGTCGGAATCCGATCGTCCCATCAATTCTTTTTTCCTCACCGAAGCTCACCTTGCGACGCTGCAGAAGGGCGGAGTGCAACTGGCCTGACGCTAGGGCGGAACAACTGCCGGCACTTCATTGGACGGAAAACTCTCGATCTGGTTGGCGTCGACAGCGGTCACGATCAAATACCAGGTCTGTCCCCCCTGGAGGTTCAGCTGGTAGTTCAGCGACGGCGACGGTGCCGCATTTTGCAGAATGTAGGGCCCGCCGGAAACGCTCCCCGTATAGACGAAATATCCCACCACGAGCGACGCGCTGGCATCCCAATTCAACTCTACGTTGTGCAGGGTGACGCCGGAGCCGCTCAAAGGAACATTCTGCGGGCTGTCGCCGGCAATCTGCAGGCTGCCATTTCTTGCGCCCGATGAGCTGGGAGTGAAGACCACGTTGATGCTGCATACACCGGCAATCGCCAGGGAACTGCCGCAGTTGTTCGACTGGCTGTAATCGCCGCTGGATGAAATACCGCTAATCGCGAGCGCGGCTGAACCGTTGTTCTGGTAAGTGATGGTCCAGGCGGGCGCGCTGGTGCCGACGAGAGTGTTGGCGAACGTAATGGAAGCAGGCGAGACCGTGGATGCTGCGGGTAAGGGATCCGGGGGCGGCACCACAGGAGCGGCAGCGCTTCCGCCGCCGCAAGCTGCCAGAGAGAGAGCCAGCAGCGTGGCGAGCAAAACCAGAACGGGCGTTGGCCGCATGGAGGAGTTCACAAAAACTGCGCCAGCACCGGAAGCCTGCCTCGCACGACGCCTGCCGCCGCGCTGGTTGGCGTGCGGCAGGCGTCGCGGAGAGCTTCCTTATTGCGAGGGCAGGACCTCCACAAGACTCATGTTGAAACGGTCGCCTGTGGGCGCCGTGTCGTTGATGGTGACAACCGTTCCGGCGGTTGCAGTCGGAGCGGTCGTGCTCTGTACCCAATAAGTGTCGCCGAGCGAGGACAGGTACTGATGCACCATAGCCTGACCTGCCGGTACAGTGCGGGCGGTTGCATTGTCCCAGTCATTAGCCACGCCGAAGACCCAGGATCCATTCCTCGTCGTGGTCAAGCTGGCGGTGGGAGCACCCTTGGCTGAGTTGCCGGTTCCGGTAGCTCCCGTTCCGGTCGTCATGTCGGCGCCGGTGAAAGTGACTACCGTGATTGAAGCAGCGGTGCTGACCGAGAGGGTCGCAGTGACGGTCGCATTGGTCACTACGGCCGGCGCCAGCGCGCGCCATACCTCTGAGGTGCCGCGCTGCGTGTTGGTGCGTTTAACCATCGTCCAGGTCAGTCCGCCGCCCGCAACGCCGGAGACGGTTGTGTTAGTGCCGGACCCGGAGTTGTCCGTCGCGATGAACGCCAGCAAGAGCTCGTTCGCCGCGGAGGTGGTGAAGGCCGGAGTAGCGATCGTCTTGGAGTTGGTGCTGCTGTCTTTTGAGGCAGTCTTGTCGATCGCCAACAGCGCCTTGGGCGTGACGGTGAGGGTAGCCGTCGGACTGGCGGCGCCGTACGAAGCGGTGATGGTGACCGGCGTCGAACTGGTTACCGCTGTGGTCGTGGCCTGGAACGTGATGCTGCTGGTGTTGGCCAGCACCGTCACATTGGCTGGAACGGTGACCGCGACGTTGTTGCTTTGCAGGCCGACAGTGATGCCGCCCGTGGGCGCCGGACCGGTGAGAGTCACGGTTCCCGTGGACGGATTGCCGCCGACCACCGACGTGGGATTCATGCTCACCGCTGAGAGAGCAGCAGGATTGATCGTGAGCGTACCCGGTACGTTGCTGCTTCCATAGGTAGCGGTGATGGTTACCGGCGTCGAAGTGGCCACCGCCAGCGTGGTCACGGCAAAGGTGGCGCTGCTGGCATTGGCGGCAACGGTTACAGTCGCCGGTACGCTTGCGCTGGCGCTATTGCTGCCAAGCGAGACCGTGATGGCGCTGGTGGTCGCTCCGGACATGGTCACGGTTCCGGTCGAGCCGTTCGGACCCACAACCGTTGCGGGGTTGAAGGTGACCGATGCTAGCGTAAGCGGGTTGATGGTGAGCGGCGCCGCCGGTGGCGTCACCGAATTGTAGGTGCCGGAAATGTTAGCCGTCGTGGCGCTGCTCACCGGTGTCGTGGTAATGGCGAAGGTCGCCGTGGTAGCCCCTGCTGCAACCGTGGCGCTCGCGGGAACTGTGGCCGCGGCATTGTCACTGGACAAGAGCACCGTAATTCCGAGTCCAGCGGGGGCCGGGTAGGTCAGGGTTACGGTTCCGGTGGTGCCGTTGCCGCCGACGACACTCGTCGGGTTGACGGTCACCGAGGCCAGGGCCGGCACCGGAGTAACTGTCAGCGTGGCCTGCACGTTGGTCTTGCCGTCAGAGGCGGAGATATGGGCCGTCGCAGAAGAGGTGACGACCGAGGTGTTGACGGTGAAAGTTCCGCTCGACGAACCGCTGGGGATGGTTAGGCTCGCCGGATTCGGAGTCGCGGCAGCGTTGTCGCTGGAGAGCGTGATCGGCAGACCCGCGGTTGGCGCCGGCGCGGTAAGCGTGACGGTGCCCACCGAGTTGTTGCCGCCGATAACCGAGGTCGGATTAACGCTTACCGACGCTACGCCCGAAGTCGTCGCCGTCGGCGTGAATACGAGGTCCACATAGTAGTTCGCGGCAGCCCAAGCGCTGGTTGGGAAGGCACTCGACGAACTGTAAGTGTACGCGCCGTTCGCGCCCGAGACTCCATCCTGGGGAGAGTGCAACGGAGCATTGTCGTAGGACGCGGTGAAGAAGTTATCGTCTTCGGAGTAGTGGCCAATGGTGCTGAAGTAGCTGGCCACATAGTAAGTGTTCGCAGCAATGGCAACGGGCGAGGTGAAATTGACAGTCTGCCATCCCGAAGCTGTTTCACCGGTAAAGGTTGCAGTCGCCATGAGGGTTCCGGTGCTGTTCCAGAGATTGCCCACATGGGTCCCGGTGTTAGCGGCGCTCTTGTAGAAGCGGATCCCGGTTACCGTGCCGGCAACGTCGGACTTGAATTTCACACCCAGCTCAACCGGTGAGTCTGGCCCGGTGTCGGTTGTGGTTGGGGTGATGGTACCGAACAGTGTGCACGGGCAGGTTTGGGAACCCGCGCCCACAGTCACGGATACGCCGGCTGACGGGTTTTCCAGGTTGCCGCTGTCGTCCACGGCGCGGCTGCGGATGGTGGTTGTGCTGTTGCCGGAGGCGGTCCAGGCGTAGGTCCAGCTGGCGCGCCCGGTCGCCGGATGCCAGGTCACACCGTTGTCGACGGACACTTCGACGCCGGCAACCTGACCGCCGACATCCGTGGCCGTGCCCGAGATCGTGATCTTGCTGCCGGACACAATGTTCGATCCGTTCGTCGGCGAGGTGATGACGGACGCCGGCGGAGTGGTGTCGGTCGAGGCAGTGGCTTTCGTCAGGCCAGATTGCAGCGCCACAGGCTGAATGCCCATATCAGCAAACAGGTTTACTGTCGCCTGCTGCATCGGCAGACTGGTGTTATTGCCCAGGCTGGTGTCATCGTGATGGTTGTCCAGACCCCAGGACCAGCGATAGGTCCCGGTGGAGAACACGATGGCGCCGCTGGGGGCATACTTGTACATGACGGCCTTGTTGATCGCTGTGCCCGAGCCGTAGGTCACGCCATAGTCCAGCAGGAAATTGCTGCCATCCGTAACGGAAGTGGCGGTCAGTTCGAAGAGGCCTGCAGGCCGGAAGCCGTTATCTTCATCATCGTCGAATTCAGCTCCGACGCTGCCGGTCGCCAGGTTGGTAGTGCCCGTAGCCGTGGCCACGGTAGTGTTGCGCCAGAAGCGCATCTTGCCGTCGGCAGCCGGCACTTGCATGGTGGACGCCTGGCCGCCATTCATACGGAAAAGGTTGCCCTTGATTGCGTTTTCGGGACGGCCACCGTCGGCCGGCGGGCTCTTGGTGGGGTCGCGCCAGGTGCCAGTCCAGGTCGGCGGATCGAGTGGATCGGTTACGTCGCCTGCGGTCTCCTTGTAGCAGACCAGAGTGCGGTAAGGAGTGTTGGTGCCGTCGGTACTGTTCTCCCAACGGGTCTTCCAGAACATGGTGTTGCCGCTGAAAAAGGCCAGGTGCACGCCTGCATTGCGCGCCGCTTCAACGTTGGCTCGCTGATTTCCGGACCAATATTCGTCGTGCCCGTTGGACATCCACAGCTTGTGGTTGAGTAACAGGGAGCCGTAGCGGTCAGTATCGGTATCCGTGAAATAGGTAACGTCGTAGGCGTTGGCCTCCAGCCAGCGGACCATGGGATATTCGTTGCCGAAGACCCAGGTCACCGATTCCTGTTCGAAATCGCGTGTATGAAAAGGCCGGTTGTAGCTGTTCTTGAAAGAACGGCAGGAGAGGTCCCAACCTCCGCAACCATAGAAGTTCTGCCCGCCGTAATCGTTGTAAGCCTGCCAACTGGAGTCGGTGGCCTGAAACAGAATGTCTGAGTGGCTGGCATCATTGCGTACGATAAAGAAGATGTGGCTGGCGCCGTTGGTATCCGTGCGGACAAGGCGCGCAAAATAAATGCCGGAGACCGCTGTGGTCGGTACTGTCCACGAAGCCGATACGGCCCAGTTTCCGCAGTCGTACAAACCGAGGCTGGCATTGGTCAAACAATTCGGCTGGCTCTGCGGCAGCTTGGCCGAGGGTTGGATCGTGGTCACAAGCCGTGCGCCATTGCCCTGGTAGTACCCCATGCGGTAAATGTCGAGACGGTAGGCGCTGGCGTTGGTATTGACTTTGAAGTTGATGGTGCCGCCGACATTGACGCTGATGTTGTCGCCGAAACCCTGAATGCTGGAGTCGCCGGTGCCGCTCGAGGGCGGTGTCCCGATGTCCCAGGTGCTCTGAGGCGTGCCCGTCAGGCAGTTCTCCGCCTCGATGGCATTGCCTGGCGCCGTGCAACTGGCCCAGGCGTGGCTGGTGAAAATCAACGCGGATACGACAAGGAAAAGGATTACGGGGACGGTGGCGCGCTTACCCATGGCTGGCTCCTTCCACTGATACCTTGGTCACTCTGTTGCTCGCGGGAGCCCTTGGCTCCCAACCGGCGGTCTGCTAGGGCGCCCGCCGGCGCGCCGCCGCTTTTCGCGGCCAGGTCTCGTGCAGCATTTGCGAATTCGGTTGTCTGCGCTCCTAGAGCGAGGGCAGAACCTCGCAAGTGCTCAAGTTGTAGCGATCACCGGTGGGGGCGGTGTCGTTAATGGTGACGACGGTTCCAGCCGTGGGGGTCGTGCTGGTTTGCCGTTGTGCCCAGAATGTGTCGCCGCTGGTTGTCGCCAGGTACTGATGAACCATGGTCTGGCTGGCGCCAACGGTCCGGCTGGTTGCGTTGTCCCAATCGTTGGCAACTCCAAACACCCAGGAGTTGTTGCGGGTGGTGGTCAGCGATGCGGTGGGCGCTCCGGGATTGGCGTTGCCGGTGCCGGTCGCACCGATTGCGCCCGAGCCGCCTGTGCCCGTGGTGTCCACCCCCGTGAGGGTGACGACCGTGATCGAGGCTGCCTGACTTTGCGAGAGGGTCGCAGTGACCGTGGCATTGCTTACCACGGCCGGCGCGAAGGCCCGCCAGATTTCTGCTGTACCAAGCTGAGTATTGGTACGTTTCACCAGAGTCCAGGCCAGACCGCCACCTGCAACTCCGCTGACAGTAACGGTCGTTCCCGAGTTCCCGTCCATGGAAACGAACGCCAGCAGCAGCTCGTTCGCGCTGCTTGTCGTAAACGCAGGCGAAGCAATCGTGGTCGCCTTGGTGCCGCGATCGGTAGAAACGCTCTTGTCAATGGCCAGCTGTGCCGTGGAGGTGAAGTTCGCCGTCATATTGGCGCCATTCACCGTGACGGGGGTGTTGGCCGGCGTGAAGACGAAACCCGTCTTGCTGGGCGTGACGGTGTAAGAGCCGTTGGCCAGATTGCTGAACGTATAGGCCCCGGTGGAGCTGGCGGTCACGGTTGCGCTGGCCGCGCCGCTCAGCGTCACGGTGGCGCCGTTGCCGCCGGTGCCGCTGATGGTGCCGGAAATCGTGAACGTGGTCGCGACCGCGGAGCTGAAGTTCAGCGCCGTGACATTGGCATTGCTGATGGTCGCCGGCTGGCTGGCGGGAGTGAAGGTGAATCCGCTCATGACCGGCGTAACCGTGTACGCGCCGTTGTTCAGCCCGCTGAAGGTGTAGTTGCCGGAAGAATCGGCGGTGACTGTCGCCGTCGAATTGCCGGTCAGGTTCACCGTGGCTGCGCTGCCGCCGGCGCCGCTGATGGTGCCGGAGATCGAGTACGTCGGCACCGCGGTGGAGCTGAAATTAAGCGCCGTGACGCTGGCGCCGCCGACGCTAGCCGGCTGGCTCGCAGGAGTGAAGGTGAATCCGCTCTTGACCGGCGTGACCGTGTAGGAGCCGTTGTTGAGGCCCGTGAAGGTGTAGTTGCCGGAACCGTCCGCGGTGACGGTGGCGGTGGACGCGCCTGTCAGGTTCACGGTTGCGGCATTGCCGCCCGCTCCGCTGATGGTGCCGGAGATACTGTAGGTCGTCGTGCTGAAGTTCAGCGCCGTGACGTTAGCATTGTTGACGGTGGCCGGCTGGCTCGCGGGAGTGAAAGCGAATCCGCTCTTGACGGGTGTGACGGTGTAGGCGCCGTTCGCCAGGCCGGAGAAGGAGTAGTTGCCGGAACCATCCGCAGTGACCGTGGCCGTGGAAGCGCCGGTCAGGTTCACCGTCGCGCCGCTGCCGCCCGCTCCGCTGATCGTTCCCGAAATGCTGTAAGTCAGCGAGGTCGCGAGAACGACGTCCACGTAGTAATTGCTGGAGAGGTAGGTGCCAGTCGGGAACGCGCTCGTCGTGTTGTAGATATAGACGCCATTCGAGCCGCCGGTCCCATCCTGGGTCCCATGCAGTGGCGTATTGTTGTACGCCGACGCGAAATAGCTCTGGTCGTACGAGTAGTTTCCTGTGGGCGTGAAGTAGGAAGCCACATAGGTTGTATTGGCCGCGATCGCCACCGGCGTGGTGAAGTTCACCTGCTGCCAGCCTGAGGCGGTTTCGTTGCTGAAGGTGGCCGTAGCCAGCAGCGTGCCGGTGTTCGACCACAGGTTGCCGATGTGCGTGCCGGTGTTGGTGCTGCCCTTGTAGAAGCGAATCCCGGTGATGACGCCGGCTACATCGGACGTGAAGCGGACGCCGAGCTCGACTCCGTTCGGATCGTTCGCCAGATTGCCCGGCACGGTCGAGCTCGTCCACAGGCTGCACGGGCAATTCGCGAAGCTGGAGAAGTTGACGCCGGTGACATTGGCGCCATTGACCGTGGTGGATTGCAAGCCGGGATTAAAGGTCATCCCTGCCTTGCTCGGTGTCACCGTGTAGGAGCCGTTCACCAGCCCGGTGAAAGTGTAATTCCCAGAAGTATCCGCAGTGACCGTGCCGCCTGAGGTCCCGCTCAGGGTAGCGGTGGCGCCGCTGCCGCCCACACCGCTGATCGTTCCCTGCAGAGTGTAGGTTGCTACCGTGGTGCTGAAGCTGACTCCAGTTATGTTGGCGCTGGCTACGGTGACGTTCTGGCTGGGTGGCGAGAAGCCGAACCCCGACTTGCTGGGCGTGATCGTGTACGGACCGTTGGTCACGCCGTTGAAGGTGAAGTTACCCGAAGAGTCGGCGGTGACGGTTGCGCTGGCTGTGCCGCTGAGGGTAACAGTCGCGCCGCCGCCGGATCCGCTGATCGTGCCGGAAATGCTGTAAGTAACCGTGCTGAAGGCGAGCCCGGTCACATTAGCGTTATTTACGCTGGCCGGCAGGCTTGCCGGAGTGTAAGTAAATCCGCTCTTGCTCGGTGTAACCGTATAGGAGCCGTTCACCACGCTGTTGAAGGTGAAATTGCCGTTGGCGTCGGCGGTTGTCGTGGCGCTCGCGGTGCCACTAAGAGTCACAGTCGCAGCCGGGCCGCCAGGTCCGCTGATGGTCCCGGAAATGGTGAAGGTTGGAACCGCGGTCGAGCTGAAGTTCAGCGCCGTGATGTTGGCGCCGCTCAAAGTCGCGGGCTGACTGGTCGGGGTATAGGTGAACCCGGACTTGCTGGGCGTCACCGTATAGGAGCCGTTGTACAAGCCGCTGAAGCTGTAATTGCCCGAGCTGTCGGCCGTGGTGGTTGCGCTCGAGGCGCCGGTGAGGCTCACGCTCGCGCCGCTGCCGCCTGCCCCGCTGATGGTGCCGGAAATGCTGTACGTGACGGTGGAGAAGTTGAATCCGGTCACGTTGGCGCCATTGACCGTAGTCGTCTGGCTTGCCGGCGTGAATGCAAACCCGGTCTTGCTGGGCGTCACCGTGTAGGAGCCATTCACCAGGCCGGGGAAGGTGTAGTTGCCACTGGCATCGGCCGTGACCGATGCGGTGGAAGTTCCCGTCAGGTTCACGGTCGCGCCGTTACCGCCAGGCCCGCTGATGGTCCCGCTCAGAGAGTACGTCTGCGCGGCGGAGGTGAAGTTCTGCCCCGTCATGTTGGCGCCGTTCACGGTTACGTTCAGAGCGCCGGGGGTGAAGGTGTAACCCGCCTTGGTGGGAGTGACTGTGTAAGAGCCGTTGGCCAGGTTGGTGAAGCTGTAGTTGCCGGAGGCGTCCGCCGTAGTGGTGGCGTTAGAGGCGCCGCTCAATGTGACTGTCGCGCCGTTGCCGCCGGCTCCGCTGATTGTTCCCGAGACGCTGAACGAACCCGCCGGGGAGAAGACAACGTCCACGTAGAAGTTGGCGGATTCGAAGGTGTTGGTCGGGAAAGCGCTGTTCCCGTAGACGTAGACCCCGTTCCCGCTTCCCGAGCCATCCTGAACCCCGTGCAGCGGAACATTGTCGTAGCTGTTGACGAAGTATCCGTCATCTTCGGCGTAGTTGCCCTTCGTGGTGTGATAGGAAGCCACATACATCGTGTTGGCGGTGATCGCGACCGCCGGGGAGAGGCTCACCTGCTGCCAGCCCGAGGCGGTCTCGCCCGTGAAAGTCGCCGTGGCGAGCTTTGTGCCCGTGTTCGTCCACAGATTGCCGACGTGGGTGCCGGTGTTACCCGTTCCCTTGTAAAACTTGATTGCAGTAATAGTTCCAGCAACGTCGGAGCGGAAGCGCACGCCGACTTCGATGGCGGCGGGATCGTCGCTTGAATCCGGATTGCCGGGAACCACACTGTTGTTCCACAGACTGCAGGGACAGGTCTGGAGGTAGTTGAAGTTAACCGCGGCCATGCTGGCGCCGCTGATGGTTACGGACTGGCTGGCGGGAGCGAAGCCGCCTCCACTCTTGCTCGGCGTGACGGTGTACGTCCCGCTGGGCAAACCGTTCAGCGAGTAATTCCCGTAGTTGTCGACGGTCGCGCTGGCCGTGACCGGCCCGGTGGCTGTAACCGTGGTGCCCTTGGTGACGCCGGCGGGCATTACTGCACCCGAGACGTTGAACAGCGGGCTTCCGCCATAAATTGCCTGGTAGTTGCCGGCGCTGGCTGCGAAGACCGCGTACATGACGCCTTTGGTCATCTGAAGCTGATAGCTGGCCGCGCTGCCGTTCAACAGCAGGCTGCTCAACCCGAGGGTTCCGGCGTTGGCGGGGAGCATGGCGCGGAGATTGTTGGCATTGGTGCCAACCGTGACGCTGAAGCTCAGGACGTTGCCGCTCCAGGCCAGGTTGTTGAATGAAGAACCATTGCGCCCATCGAGCCACTGCAGCATCTGCAGCGATGAGATGACAGGCACGCCTCGCGCTTGTGCGGAGGCCACGATCGTATTTGCGTCTCCCGGATAACTGCCGCCATCATTGTGCATGTTGATGGTAAATACGCCGTAGTAGGCGCTTCCACTCAGGGCATTGTCCAGGACTGTGTTGATGTTATAGGGATAAGTCTGGCCCGACTCATCCGTCATCTGGGTCGTGGCCTGATAGATGTTCATCAGGTTGCCGTTGCGGTCCGTGAATCGCATCGGCATGCCCGAACCGGTGAACATTCCGGGCTGGTCGTTGATCCAGCTGCTCGGCCAGTAGTAGTAGCTGGTGTCGAGACGGATGCCGTGCTGCAGTTCGACGGTCGGCTGCGAATCGTAGTCGCTCCACGAAATGCAGTGCATGCGGTGCGTCTGCGGCGCCGGCAGGCTGGGAAATTGCGATGCCAGAGACTTCAGGAAATTGGTATAGGTGGTGTTCAGGGTGCTGGTCGTCCAGTCGTTACAGGTGGTGGGAGAGGAGTCGACGTGCACCCCAACTTCAAAGCCTTGAGCGGTGTAGGAAGCGACCTGAGAATTAGTCAGTGGGTTGCTGGCAATGATGTTGGGGAACAGATAAGCCGTAGATCGCACGCAAGTCCAGTTGGCGACGGAGCAGCCTGCCGGACTGGCGGCAAGAAAATCGCTAAAGCGACTCTGGGTCGCACTGCCGCTGTAAAAAGACCCGTGATCGTCGCCGGTCATGATGACGGCGGCCTTATATCCCGAGGGCAGATACCAGAAGCGGGGCAGCGGCTTCTTGCTCGCATTCATCTGCAGGATCAGGTTGGCCAGCAGGCGCTGCTGCTCATCCGCCTGCGGGATCTGAACGTTGTCCAGATTTACCCAGTCTGGCTCCGGATCAAACGATGCCGCTCCATAGAACAAGTTGTAGGAGCGAATCGGGGGAGCGTTGGCGGCGTCGCGCGCCTGCCCGCTCCAGGCAGGATTGCCTTGACGTGTATAAGCAACCGACCGCGCCAGGTCGTATGTGAATGCGGCAGCCTGTCCAGACCCAACGTGATTCAAAGTCAACGCCGGATTGCTGGTGGGAGTGGTGACACTCGAATACAAGGTCGCATAGCTGGTGGCGCCGTTCAGCGTAAACAGTTCAGCCGGCCCGTGGAACTGGATGGTCTGGCCCACGAGGCCAACGCCCGGACCCGTGGATGTGTTCATCAGTACGTATTGATTCGATAAAGTAGTGCCGGAACTTACCAGCCCCAGCAATCCCGACAACTGCGGGTCGGGATGCATGGCGATGAGGTTGCCGCCACCGTTCACCCACGTGGTGAGCATCGTCACCTGCGAAGCCGTCAGCGTCATGTCACCGAGAACCGCCAGGTCGTAGGCGGAAAGCGTGGTAGCGGTGACCACAGACATGTCGGCTGTGTCGAACTCGTTGAACCCTTCCGTGCGGATAATCTCCGGCAAGAACGTGGTGTATGGGTTAGACGAGCTGGTGATGATCAAGACTGGGTTGGCCGCAGCGGCCTGGCTGGGGAAGGCCAAAGCCACTATGCAGACCGCCGAGACGAGCGCAAGAATCCCCCATCGCTTCATGCTGTACAGGCAAAGCACTTACGTGGCCAAGCCGGCCTTTACAAACGCCCGCCAATGCGCCGCTATCTCCTTTGTGTACAGCGCCATTCGCCGGTGAAATTCAAGAAAATCCTGCGTTGAACGTCGCAACACTGCAGGAGTTTGCGGTGGATGTGCAAGGGGTTGCGGTAAGAGTGATTTACAAATGATTTACAAAGAAAAATAGAGTTCCGCGCGACTCTTGCTTGACTGCAGCTTTCGCGGGAGGGACAATGTCGGGTTTTTCTATGGACATTTGTTTTTGTGCAGCAACGCTGCAATTGCAGAAGTTTTTGCTGCGTGTATCTTCATTCAGTCTTCAATCTAAGGCGTTCCTCGCTGTGGTAGAAAAAAAATGATTTCGAGCCAGCGCCGTTCTGCTCGCCTTCCCGTCAGAACTCTGGTCTGCAACCTGGACCACTGGAATGAGGGTACGGTCCTCAATGTTAGCGAGGGAGGCCTCGCCCTGCAGGCAATTGCGCCTATCAATCCGAGTCTCCCGGTGCACCTGATCCTGGACTGGGCCGAGTGCAGCGGGTCGATCGAAGCCGGCGGAGAAGTAGAGTGGAATGATCATGGTCGGGTCGGAATTCGTTTTTCCACCATGAGCGAGACATCTCGCGGCCGGCTGATCGAATGGCTTTTTCAGGATGTCGCCGCCAGGTGCCTGGGGATCGGCGGACTCATCGCGGCGCAACCTTCATCTTCGAACGGATTATTTGGGCCTGTCAGCGATGGCCAAGGTTCGGTCGATCTTCCATCTGCCGAGGTTTGCAACTTCGCGGAGCCCGCCCCCGAGGGATCGGACAAGCTTCGCCTGACCGCCTTGCTGGCCGCTGAGCACCAATATTCCGCACGTGGGCTGGAATTCAACGCGCTTCTGGATTTGCTGGCTAAACGCGCGCAATGCGTCACTGGTGCTTCCGGGGCCGCCATTGCTCTGGGAAACGCGCAGTCGGCGATCTGTGTGGCCAGCAGTGGAGCGCTGGCTCCGGATCGGGGAAGCAGAATCACTGCCGGGTTCGGCCTTTCTGGAGAATGCCTGCTTAGCGGCGCAGTGGTCCGAAGCAACGACCTGCAACCGCCCCCGCGGGTAGATGCGAACCGTGT
>Ga0335081_10012919_pt1 | contig 13514 bp, 12 predicted proteins | sample Lox_Sample_35_FD_206713 | JGI IMG/M metagenome (GOLD analysis project Ga0335081, IMG submission 206713) | Soil microbial communities from Loxahatchee National Wildlife Refuge, Florida, United States - Lox_Sample_3.5 | ecosystem: Environmental > Terrestrial > Soil > Wetlands | place: USA...
GCGAGCACTACCGCCATCGCGTGTTGGCCGCCGCACGTGAGGACGGTCTGCGCCGCGCTCGCGGCAAGTCCGCTGCTGCGCTGGATCCAAGCGGCGCCCGCCTCGCGCTCCGCCGCCATGCCGGCATGCGGTTGGTACTCCATGAGGCTCGCGGCCGCGGCGCTTTGCGCCAGCTCCTTGAGCGCGTCGGCGAGCAGCGTCGCCTCCTCCGGCACCCGCGGGCGATGGATGTTGAGGTCGACATAATCGCTGTCGCGAGGCTCGACATCGTAGCGCGGCGGCGCCGCCGATTTGGCTGACCGCACGAATGTGCCGCGGCCGACCTCGCCGGCGATCAACCCCCGCCGCTCGGCCTCGGCATAGGCGCGGCTGACGGTGCCGACGGTGACTTTGAGCCGCCAAGCCAAGTCGCGATGCGTCGGCAGGCGGGTCCCCGCCGCGAGCACGCCGCTGCCGATGTCCTCGGCCAGAGCCTCGGCGATCGCGCGATAGCGCGGGCCACATCGTCGCGCGATCTCGGGGCGCCAGCTTGTCATGATGGCAATATCATAATTGACAGAGAATAAATTGTCAAATTTACTAGAATCGAAATTCAACGACAGCGAAAATGTCCGATAATTGTATCGATACAAAATACGCGGCGGATTCCGGGCTGATATGGGGCGCCATCGCCGTGGTGGCGTTCTCGCTAGGTCTTCCGGCGACGCGGCTTGCCGTAGGCGAGCTCGATGGCGTGGTGGTCGGTCTCGGCCGCGCCTTGGTTGCGGCGCTGCTGCCGGCGCTGCTCCTCGTCGCCGGGCGATGCCCGATCCCGCCGCGACGGCTCTGGCCTCGGCTGAGCGTGACCGCGCTGGGCGTGGTGTTCGGCTTTCCGCTGCTGAGCGCCTGGGCGCTCGCGCGGGTGCCGGCAGCGCATGGCGCCGTCATCGCCGGCCTGCTGCCAGCGGCAACGGCGCTGATGGCGGCGTTTCGCGGCGGCGAGCGGCCGTCACTGGGCTTCTGGCTCGCCGCGCTGCTGGGGCTTGTTGCGGTCCTCGTCTTCGCGGTGATCCAAGGCACGGGGCGGCCGCAGCCGGCGGACGGAATGATCCTTCTTGCGGTCGTGCTGGGCGGGCTCGGCTATGCCGAAGGTGGCGCACTCGCGCGCTCGCTCGGCGGCTGGCAGGTCATTTGCTGGGTGCTGGTGGCGTCGACGCCCGTCCTGCTGCCGGTCGTCGCATGGCGCGCACTGGATACCGGGCTTCATGCTGGTCCCGCGGAGTGGGGCGCCTTTGCCTATGTGTCGCTCGTCAGCATGTTTCTGGGATTCTTCGCCTGGTACCGAGCGCTGGCGATCGGCGGCATCGCGCGGATCGGGCAATTGCAACTGGCGCAGCCCGTCCTCACCATGCTGTGGTCCGTGCTCCTGCTGAACGAGCGCGTGACCATGGGCATGGCATTCGCCGCCAGCGCCGTCCTCGCCTCGGTGGCGCTGACGCAGCGCATGATCGTCGTCCGGCCCAGCTAAGGAGACCCCGATGCGACTTTCGCTCTATCAGGTCGATGCCTTCGCCGACCGCCTCTTCTCCGGCAATCCTGCCGCGGTCGTGCCGTTGGACGAGTGGCTCCCGGCGGAGACCATGCAAGCGATCGCCGCCGAGAAAAACCGCTTTCTTCGTGCGCGAAGGCGAGACCTACGCGCTCCGCTGGTTCACGCCGGCCGTCGAGGTCGAGCTCTGCGGCCATGCGACGCTCGCCTCGGCCTATGTCATCTTGCGCCTCATCGAGCCGGGACGGGCGCGCGTCGGCTTTCGCACGCTCCATTCCGGCATGCTCGCCGTCACGCGCGAGGGCGAGCGCTTGGCGATGGACTTTCCCGTCTGGCTCTCCGAGCCTTGTCCGCTCCCGCCCGATCTCCCCGCCGCGCTTGGCGCGACGCCGATCGAGACGCATCGCCGAGGCCATCACATCCTCGCCGTCTTCGCGCGCGAGGAAGATGTGGCGGCGCTCAAACCTGATTTCGGTGCGCTGAAGCGCGCGCCTGCCGCCAGCGTCCTCGTCACCGCGCCGGGACAGGACGGCATCGACTTCGTCTCGCGCTTTTTCGCTCCGGCTTTCGGCATCGACGAGGATCCGGTGACGGGATCGGCCCATTGCCTGCTCACGCCGTATTGGTCGAAGCGGCTGGGCAAGACCCGGCTCGAGGCGCGGCAAATCTCGCGCCGCGGCGGCGCGCTTCGCTGCGCCCTCAACGCTGACCGGGTCACCCTCGCGGGAAGCTGCGCGCTCTATCTCGAGGGCACGATCATCCTCTGATCTGGCCGCCTCGCGCCGATCCCGCTATCGTCGCCCGCGCTTAACGGGGAGGGTCGGGTGGCCAGGAGCTACGAGATCGCGGTGATCGCCGGCGACGGCATCGGCAAGGAAGTCGTGCCCGAGGGCATGCGCGTGCTCGAGGCGGCGGCGCGGCGCTTCGGCTTCGCGCTGACTTGGCGGGAATATGACTGGAGCTGCGAGCGGTTTGACAAAACCGGGACGATGATGCCGCCCGACGGGCTCGAGCAGATCAAGGGCATGCAGGGCGTCTTTCTCGGCGCGGTGGGGTATCCCGGCGTCCCCGATCACGTGTCGCTTTGGGGCTTGCTGATCCCCATCCGCCGCGGCTTCCGGCAGTATGTCAATCTGCGCCCCGTGCGCCTTCTCGCCGGCGTCGACTCGCCGCTCAAAGACCGGAAGCCGGGCGACATCGATTTCTATGTCGTGCGCGAGAACAACGAAGGCGAATATTCCGAGATCGGCGGCCGGCTCTATGTCGGGACGCCGCTCGAGATGGCGATGCAGCAGACGGTCTTCACGCGCCAGGGCTGCGACCGCATCATGCGCTTTGCCTTCGATCTCGCGATGAAGCGCAAGCGCCACGTCACCTCGGCGACGAAGTCGAACGGCATCATCCATACCATGCCCTATTGGGACGAGCGCTTCGCCGCGATCGGCAAGGAGTATCCGCAAGTCCGCACGGACCAGTACCACATCGACATTCTGACCGCGCATTTCGTGCGCAACCCCGACTGGTTCGACGTCGTCGTCGGATCCAATCTCTTCGGCGATATCCTGAGCGATTTGGGCCCGGCGGTGGTGGGATCGATCGGCATCGCGCCCTCGGCCAACATCAATCCCGAGCGCGAGTTTCCCTCGATGTTCGAGCCGGTGCACGGCTCGGCCCCCGACATCTACGGCAAGGGCATCGCCAACCCGATCGGCCAGATCTGGTCGGGCGCGATGATGCTGGCGCATTTCGGCGAGACCGCCGCGGCGGACGCGATCGAGAAGGCGATCGCCGCGGCGCTGGCCGACCGCGCGGCGCCCAAGACCCCCGATCTCGGGGGCAAGGCTTCGACGCGCGAACTCGGCGCGGCGATCGCCGCTTCGCTGGGTTGAGCCGGCGGCCGTGAGCGATCGCTACTTCGACGATTTCGCCTTGGGCGAGCGCTTCACCACGCGCGGCGTGACGCTGACCGAGGGCATGATCATCGATTTCGCCATGGCCTACGACCCACAGCCCTTTCACACCGATGTCGAGTCGGCGCGGGAGAGCAACTATGGCGGGCTCATCGCCAGCGGCTTCCAGACGCTCGTCCTGGGCTTTCGCACGGTGATCGACACCGGCATATTTCGCGCGTCGAGCATGGGCTCGCCCGGTTTCGACGAGCTGCGCTGGCTGCGGCCGGTGCGCCCGGGCGACACGCTCCACACCGACCTCGAGGTGGTCGAGAAGAAGCCGTCGAGCTCGAAGCCCGATCGCGGCATTCTCCGCATCGCGTACCGCATCAAGAACCAGAAGGGCGAGGAGGTGCTGACATTCCTGTCGATGCATCTTTTACGCAGGCGGCCGGGCGTCCCTGCACCCTGAGCAGAGACATGATTGGGTCGGCTCGCTTGTGCTTGGACGGCGCCGACGCCGCGGCGATGCGCGTCATCGCCGAAGCAGTGCTGTAGACTGGAGTTGCAGATGCCCGACTACGCTTGGACCGGCGGCGACCTGCCGACCTTCGTCACCCATCTCGAATGCAGCATGACGGGCGAGCGCTACGAAGCCGACCGGCTGCACGGGCTGTCGCGCGCCGGGCGGCCATTGCTCGTGCGCTACGATCTCGACAGCATGCGTCGCGCCCTGCCTCGCGCCGGCCTCGCCGCGCGACCGCAGTCGCTGTGGCGGTATCGCGAGCTCTTGCCGGTGCGGCGGCCGGAAAACGTCGTCGCGCTCGGCGAGGTGGTGACGCCGCTCGTCGCGCTGCCGCGCCTTTCCGGGAGCGGCGAACTCTTGGTCAAGGACGAGGGGCGGCTGCCGACCGGCTCGTTCAAGGCGCGCGGCCTCGCGCTGGCCGTGTCGATGGCAAAAGAGCTCGGCGTGCAGCACATGGCGATGCCGACCAACGGCAATGCCGGAGCGGCCATGGCCGCCTATTGCGCCCGCGCCGGCATCAGGGCGACGGTGTTCTGCCCCGACGACACGCCAGCCGTGAACGTGCGCGAGATCGCCATGCAGGGAGCCGAGGTCTTCCTCGTCGACGGCCTCATCGACGATTGCGGCAAGCTCGTCGCCGAAGGCGAGAAAACGGTCGGCTGGTTCAATTGCTCGACCTTGCGCGAGCCCTATCGCATCGAGGGCAAGAAGACGATGGGGCTCGAGCTCGCCGAGCAGCTCGGCTGGGAGTTGCCGGACGTCATCTTCTACCCGACCGGCGGCGGCACCGGCATCATCGGCATGTGGAAGGCCTTTGCCGAGATGGAGGCATTGGGCTGGATCGGCAGGAAGCGGCCGCGCATGGTCGTGGTGCAGGCGGCGGGCTGCGCACCGATGGTCAAGGCCTGGGAAGAGCGCGCCGAGCACGCGCCGCGCTGGCAGGACGCGCGCACCTTCGCCGCGGGCATCCGGGTCCCGCAAGCCGTCGGCGATTTCCTGATCCTGCGCGCGGTCCGCGAGTCCGGCGGCTTTGCCATCGCGGTCGATGACGATGCGATCATGGAGGGTTGGCGCGAGGCCGGCGCGGAGGGCCTCCTCCTCTCTCCTGAGGGCGCGGCGACCTACGCGGCCTATAAGGCGGCGGTCGCGGGTGGCAGGGTCAAACCGGGCGAGCGCGCCATTCTGTTCAACTGCGCCACCGGTCTCAAATACCCGATGCCCGAAACGGGAACACCCCTGAAAATCGGCGGCCCCGTCGACTGGGCACGGATGCAGCGCGCCTAGATCAATCGCACAAAGGGCTTTTTGAGCTCGAGGTGGTCGAGAAGAAGCCGTCGAGCTCGAAGCCCGACCGCGCGGATACCGATCGGTCGTCGCTATCGGCTCAGGCGCAGCTGCGCCCATCTGCAGCGCCGCGGGTGATCGGCAATGACGCGACAGAGGTTGTGGAGTTCGGTCTCGGTGAGTGAGCGAATGAATTTGCGCGTGACAGTGCCGAGCGCGTGGTGCTTGAGCGCCAAGCGGATGTCGAAGACGAGGGAGTCCATGTCGGGCGCACGCGGTCTCCTGGCCGCTGGGTTCCTCCGACACGCGGGGGAACTCAGCGCAGGAGGCGGCTTACGTCAAGGCGCGTGGGGTGAAAATACGTGTTGGGTGGTCATACCGATTTCTCCACCGGCCGCGGCTCCCTAAATAACCCGGACGGGGCCATAGATGGAGCCGAAAATGCAAAGCGAAGCCGGGCGGCACTTAGGCGTGGCGGTACTCTTGCTCGCCATGCTGGGAACATCGGCGGCAATGGCCGGCAGCCATGTTGTGATCGCGTTCACCCCGCCGCTCCCGGTACTCAACCCAACCACCGTCGCATTTCCGCCGCCAGGGGCGCTACCCGGCCAGCCTCCTGCGCTCCCCGCGTCGCTACCGCCGCAGGTGACCTTCGCCCCGCCTCGCGCGGTTCCCTTCATCGTGCAGGGAGGGCACCGATAGGTCGATACGACGGATCGCTGTCTCAACCCTAGGAACGCTATTCCGCCCGCCCGTCTGAGCAGGCGTCCGCCGTGGCGGGCATATCCAATGCCGTGACGGGGAGAATGCCGCGGCTGGACATGAAACTTTTTCGCCAGCACCATTGATCGGCGCGCTCGCATCGGGAGAGGCCCATGCCGATCATCAGCCAAGTATCGGTTCAAGTCTCGACGCAACCTTACGGGCCACTCATTCCCCCGCTTGACTTCTATCTGTCGGATGGGATCGCTGGTCAAATTCTCAACATCAACCCGCTCGCCTTCGTTCTGCAAAATCTCTCACCCAGTATCATCGGGCAAACCTTCACGAGGTCGAGCGGGCCGGAGTTCACCAAACTCGTCGGTCTATTAACGCAGGCCCCCGATCCATCAGGGAAGTTGCTCCTCTCCTTCAATCTGGGGGCCAGCCCCCCGGGAGCAGGAAGTATTCGAAGTGAGGGCTTTACGGTTGATGAGTTCGTACCGGGTGGCATTGCCCCTAACCTCGACGGCGCGTGTTTCGTCAGCTTCGACTTGCACGTCAGCGACTTCTCGCAATCCGCGCCCGACGCCAACGGGAAGGTCTCGGGGAGCATCACCGTCGAGTTCATGATCAACGGGTGCTATGTCGGCCCCGGTGTCACTCGCATCCCCTCCTTCTTCCACATCCCCTGCTTCGTCATCTGCCTTATCAGCCGCATCATCGGCCGCAAACCTCGTTACATCCGCCGCCACTGAGCCAGCGGGGCATTAAATGCCGCTGTAAGAGCGGCGGTGTCAACGCAGGCGGGCTGGCCGGCATCTGCCGCTGCACGCTGTCGCGAGCGCTCTGTTCGGGACGGGAAAAGCGCAGGAGCTATAGGCCGTCGCCTCGCGAACCTCCACGTATCCGCTCGGTAACGGCCCTATTCGTTAAGGTATCTCATGCACTTCCGTCGATGCACCTCCTCAACGCAGGAGCTGAGCGCCGCTCAGGCGCCAGCGTCGTACTCCGCGGAGATGTCCTTTCCCGTGTAGTCCGGCATGAAGGCCGCCGAGACCAGGCTGATGACCGCGCATCCCGCTATATAGATGGCAATCGCGTAGCCCGTATGGTAGGCCGCGAACAGCGCCGTTGCGATGATGGGTGCCGGGCCGCCGGCAATAACCGAGGCGAACTGGTAGCCCAGCGACGCACCGCTGTAGCGCAGGCGAGGCGTGAACGCCTCGGCGATCAGCGCCGCCTGCGGGCCGTACTGCATGTCATGCGGGATGAGAGAGAGGACGATGGCGATGAACACCGCCGACGGTATCGCCGTGTCCAGCATGCCGAAATAAAGGAAGCCGAAGAGACCCGTCACCGCGGCACCAATCAGATACATCTTGCGCCGGCCGATGAGGTCCGAGATATGCCCCGACAACGGGATGGAGATGAACGAAACCAGCGAGGCGGTAAGGACGGCGGTGAGCACGAAGTCGCGCGACATCTTCAGCGTGCCGGTCGCATAGGCGAAGACGAAGGCGGTGAAGATGTAGAACGGCGCCTGCTCTGCCATGCGCAGCAAGGCCGAGAGAATGATCTCCCGCGGCTGCTTCTCGATGACCTCGAGAATCGGCGCGCGCTCGATTTTCCGCTCCGACACCAGCTTTTGGAACACGGGCGTCTCGAGGATGCCAAGCCGAACCCAAAGGCCGATGCCGACCAAGACGATACTCAGCAGGAAGGGAATTCGCCATCCCCAGGTCAGGAACTGGTCGCCGGACCAGGCGCTGAAGGCCAATATCGCGAGGTTCGAGAGGAAGAGCCCGGAGGGCACACCGAATTGTGGCCACGACGCCACCAATCCGCGGCTGCCGTGAGAGCGCGCCCATTCCATCGAGATCAACACCGAGCCGCCCCATTCGCCGCCGACGCCGATCCCTTGGATCACGCGCAGCACGGTCAGGATGACGGCGCCCCAAATGCCGATCGAGGCGTAGCTCGGTACCAAAGCGATAAGAAAGGTGGCGATGCCCATGCACATCAAGGTCGCGATCAACGTCGCCTTACGGCCGATCCGGTCGCCGTAATGGCCGAAAATCGCCGCTCCGATCGGGCGCCCGACGAAACCGATGAAATAGGTGCCGAAGGCCGCGAGGGTACCGGTCAAGGGGTCTTCGTTGGGAAAGTAAAGCTTGCCGAAGACAAGGCCTGCCGCGGTGCCATAGATGAAGAAGTCATACCATTCGATCGTCGTGCCGACGGTGGCGGCGATGACCGCTTTGCGAAGCTCGGCGCCGTGCTGCGCGTCCGAGAGCGACCCATGAACCGTGGTGGTAACCATTGAGTACTCCTCCCCTCTTCAATGACTCGGCTTTTTCTCTAACCAAACCCTCGACCTCGCGGGCAGTGCGGTACGTCCATCCCGCGACGATCTTTGCTCACGATCGAACCATAGACGCCGCTCCTCCCTCGATTGGTATACCACTGCATTACACTGATGAAAAACGGAAGTTGCCTTGAGCTTGTGCGGGACGCTGCCATTCTCCTCGATCAGACCGACGCCAGCGCGGCGGAGTGACGCGGTTGCAACTTCGGCGCGGGAAGCAATTGACGCAATACAGCAATACGTCTAAGTTCCGCGGCGGGACACGGCCCCCCAACGGGTCGCATCTATTCTGGAAGGAATAGCGCCATGAAGCCGCAGACTCGGCCTCGCAACCCCTCTTTTTCCTCTGGTCCTTGTGCCAAGCGTCCCGGCTGGTCGCTGGCGGCGCTGGAAGGCGCGTTGCTCGGCCGCTCGCACCGCGCCAAGGCCGGCCGCGCCAAGCTCGATGAGGTGGTGAAGCGCTCGCGCGCGGTGCTGGGCATCCCCACCGATTACCGTGTCGGAATCGTCCCGGCGTCCGATACCGGCGCGATGGAGATGGCGCTTTGGTCGCTGCTCGGCGCGCGCGGCGTCGATGTGCTGGCCTGGGAAAGCTTCGGCGAGGGCTGGGCGACCGATGTGGCGAAGCAGCTGAAGCTAGCCGATCTCCGGCTCATGCGGGCCGACTATGGCATGCTTCCGGATCTCGCCAAGGTCGATACCGATCGCGACGTCGTCTTCACCTGGAACGGCACCACCTCCGGCGTCTGCGTCCCCGACGGCGACTGGATCAAGCCCAATCGCCAAGGCCTCACGATCTGCGATGCGACCTCGGCGGCCTTCGCCATGGAGTTGCCATGGTCGAAGCTCGACGTCGTCACCTGGTCCTGGCAGAAGGCGCTGGGCGGCGAGGCTGCGCATGGCATGCTCGTCCTAAGCCCGCGGGCGATCGCGCGGCTGGAGAGCCATACGCCGGCATGGCCGCTGCCGAAGATTTTTCGCATGACGTCGAAGGGCAAGTTCAACGAGAAGATTTTCGAAGGCGAAACCATCAACACGCCCTCGCTGCTCGCGGTCGAGGACGCGATCGACGGGCTCAAATGGGCGGAGGCCGTCGGCGGGCGGGCGACGCTGGTGGCCCGCGCCAAGGGCAATCTCGGGGCGATCGCCGCCTGGGTCGAGCGCACGCTCTGGATCGATTTTCTCGCGCAAGATCCGGCGAGCCGCTCCTGGACCTCGGTCTGTCTCAAGCTCGTCGATGATTGGTTCCAGCGCCTTCCGACCGAGGCGCAACGCGCGGCCGTGAAGCGGCTCGAAGCGCTGCTCGACGGCGAAGGCGTCGCCTACGACATCGCCGGCCACCGCGACGCCCCGCCGGGGCTCCGCATATGGTGCGGCTCCACCATCGAGCGGAGCGACGTCGAGGCCCTTCTGCCATGGCTCGATTGGGCCTATGGCGAGATGCGTCGCGCCATCGCCGCCTGATCTCGTTCGCCACTTTCCTCCGGGTAGGATCTCGCCATGCCGAGAGTGTTGATTTCCGACGCCCTGTCGCCGCGCGCGGTCGAAATCTTTGCCGAGCGCGGTGTCGATACCGACGTCATGACCGGGCTCTCGGCCGACGAGCTGAAGAAAATCATCGGCAAGTATGACGGGCTTGCCGTGCGCTCGGCTACCAAGGTGACGAAGGCGGTCCTCGAGCAGGCGCGGAACCTGAAGGTGATCGGCCGTGCCGGCATCGGCGTCGACAACATCGACGTACCGGCGGCGACGCAGCGCGGCATCGTCGTGATGAACACGCCCTTCGGCAATTCCATCACCACCGCCGAGCACGCCATCGCCCTCATGTTCGCGCTGGCGCGGCAGATCCCCGCAGCGGACCGCTCGACGCAAGCCGGCAAATGGGAGAAGTCGCGCTTCATGGGCGTCGAGCTCAGCGGCAAAGTGCTGGGCGTGATCGGCTGCGGCAATGTCGGCTCGATCGTCGCCGACCGCGCCATCGGCCTCAAGATGAAAGTGATCGCCTACGATCCCTTCCTGTCGGCCGAGCGCGCCGTGGCGTTGGGGGTCGAGCGGGTCGAGCTCAACGATCTTCTGATGCGGGCTGATTTCATCACGCTGCACACGCCGTTGACCGACGCCACGCGCAACATCATCGACGCCAAGGCGCTGGCGCGCACGAAAAAGGGCGTGCGCATCGTTAACTGTGCCAGGGGCGGGCTCATCGTCGAGGAGGATCTGAAGGCGGCGCTCGACGCGGGCCATGTGGCCGGGGCGGCGCTCGACGTCTTTCCGGTCGAGCCCGCCAAGGAAAACCCGATGTTCGGCCGCGAGGACGTGGTCGCGACCCCACATCTCGGCGCCGCCACCACCGAGGCGCAGGAGAACGTGGCGCTGCAGATCGCCGAGCAGATGTCAGACTATCTCACCACCGGCGCCGTCACCAATGCGCTCAACATGCCCTCACTCTCGGCCGAGGAGGCGACGCGGCTCAAGCCTTATCTGAAACTCGCCGAGCAGCTCGGGAATTTCGCCGGACAGCTCACGACTTACGAGCTCAAGGGCGTGGAGCTCTCTTACGAGGGGCACGCCGCCGAGCTCAACGTGAAGCCGCTCACCGCCGTCATTCTGGCGGCGATTCTCCGACCGCAGCTCGACACCGTGAATATGATCAATGCGCCGGTGATCTGCCGCGAACGCGACATCCGCATCAGCGAGACGCGTGTCCCCTCGGTTGCCAGCTACCAGTCGCTGATCCGCGTCACCGTTGTCTTCGAGCGCCACAAGCGCAGCATCGCCGGCACGCTCTTCGGCGACAAGCCGCGCATCGTCGAGATCGAGGGCATTGCCATGGATGCCGAGCTCGGCGCGCATATGCTCTTCGTCCGCAACAAGGACAAGCCGGGATTCATCGGCAATCTCGGGCGCACGATGGGCGAGGCGGGGATCAACATCGCGACGCTTCACCTCGGCCGCTCGGCGCCGGGCGAGGACGCCATCTGTCTCGTCCAGGTGGACGAGCCGCTGTCCGACGACATCCTGGAATGCGTTCGCGCCATTCCCCATGTGGTGCAGGCCCGGTCGCTGCGGTTTTGATCAAAGCACCCCCGCAGATCCCGGCGGATCCCCGTGGATCCCCGCCGATCCGCGATTTGCCGCTGATGGACAAAACCGCTATTTCCGCGGCATGAATGAGCGCGTGCACCCGGCGCTGCTGCCGCAAGGATTGCGCGACCTGCTGCCGCCCGACGCCGCGATCGAGGCGGGCGTCGTGGCGCGTCAGATGGCGGTGCTGGCAAGCCATGGCTATGAGCGGGTAAAGCCGCCGTTGGTCGAGTTCGAGGACAATCTCCTCGCCGGCGCCGGAGCGGCGATGGCAAAGGAGACCTTTCGCCTCATGGACCCGGTGTCGCAGCGCATGATCGGCGTGCGCGCCGACATGACGCCGCAAGTGGCGCGGATCGCCATGACTCGGCTCAAAAACGCCGAGCGGCCCTTGCGGCTTTGCTACGCGGGGCAGGTCCTGCGCGTCAAAGGCGGCCAAATCCGCGCCGAGCGACAGGTGGGTCAGGTCGGTGCCGAGCTCATCGGCACCGACGCCATCGCTGCCGACGTCGAAGCGGTGACGCTGGCTGCCGCGGCGCTCGACGCGAGCGGCGTCACGGGTCTCTCGGTCGATCTCACCTTGCCGACGCTGGTGCCGGCGGTCTGTGCCGCGCTCAAGCTCGACGCGGCGACAGTCGAGCCGCTGCGCGCCGCGCTCGACCACAAGGACGCCGCCGGCGTGGCGGCGGTCGGCGGTCCCGCCGCCGAGATTCTCGGTAAGCTGCTCGCCGGCGCCGGTGCCGCGGGAAAGGCGCTGGCGGCCCTTGCGGCGCTCGCGTTGCCGAGCGAGGCCGGCGCCGAGCGCCTCCGGCTGGCAGCCGTCGTCGAGGGGGTGCATCGCGCCTTGCCCGAGCTCAGCATTACCATCGATCCAGTGGAGAATCGCGGCTTCGAGTATCATACCGGCGTGAGCTTCGCGTTCTTCGGGCGGGGCGTGCGCGGCGAATTGGGTCGCGGCGGGCGCTATCGGACCGGCAACGGCGAGGGCGAGCCGGCGACCGGCTTCACTCTCTACACGGACAGCGTGCTGCGCGCTCTGCCGGAGCAGAAGCCGATGCCGCGGCTCTATATGGCTCAGGGCGGCGATGGCGCGGCGGCGCGGCGGCTTCGGGCGGAAGGCTGGGCGGTGGTGGCGGGATTAGCGGCGGTGGCCGACGCCGCCGCCGAGGCGCGGCGGCTGCGTTGCAGCCACTGGCTCGATGGTGAGAAGATCGTTCCGGCCTAGGCGCCGCGCAGAGCATGAGACATCAGGAGCGTTCGTTATGGCAAATGTCGCGGTCGTCGGCGCTCAATGGGGCGACGAGGGTAAGGGCAAGATCGTCGACTGGCTGTCGCAGCGCGCCGATGTCGTGGTGCGCTTCCAGGGCGGCCACAATGCCGGCCACACGCTGGTCATCGGCAATGTCGAGTATCGGCTGAGCCTCTTGCCCTCGGGCGTCGTGCGGCCGGACAAGCTGTCGATCATCGGCAACGGCGTGGTCATCGATCCCTGGGCGCTGGTCCAGGAGATCGAAGCCATGCGCGAGAAGGGCGTGGCAGTCTCGCCGGCCAATCTCAAGATCGCCGAGAACGCGACGCTCATTCTGCCCTCTCACGGCGAGGTCGATCGTGCGCGCGAGACGGCGCGCGGCGACCGGAAAATCGGCACCACGGGCCGCGGCATCGGCCCGGCCTATGAGGACAAGGTCGGCCGGCGCGCGATCCGGCTCTGCGACCTGGCGGACGTCGCCGGCCTCGGCGACAAGCTTGACGAGCTGCTTCTCCATCACAACGCGCTGCTGCGCGGGCTCGCCGCGCCCGAGGTCGAGCGCACGCCCATCTATCAGGCGCTTCTCGCGGTCGCGCCCAAGGTGCTGCCCTTCGCCGACACGGTCTGGCAGCGCCTCGACGAGGCGCGGCGCGCCGGCAAGCGCATTCTCTTCGAGGGCGCGCAGGGCATCATGCTCGATGTCGATCACGGCACGTACCCCTATGTCACTGCGTCGACGACGCATCCCGGCCAGGCGGCGGCCGGCGCGGGGATTGGCCCGGGAGCCGTGGGATTCGTGCTCGGCATCACCAAGGCCTACACCACGCGGGTCGGCAACGGACCCTTTCCCACCGAGCTCACGGACGCGATCGGCGAGAAGCTGGGAG
>Ga0335081_10012920_pt1 | contig 13512 bp, 11 predicted proteins | sample Lox_Sample_35_FD_206713 | JGI IMG/M metagenome (GOLD analysis project Ga0335081, IMG submission 206713) | Soil microbial communities from Loxahatchee National Wildlife Refuge, Florida, United States - Lox_Sample_3.5 | ecosystem: Environmental > Terrestrial > Soil > Wetlands | place: USA...
CATGGAGGCCATCCGGAATCGGTTGAATTCAGTCACAGCATCGGACTCTCCTATGTCAGTTGCTCTGTCCCACGCCTCCCGATCGCGCGACTGGCGGCTGCCCATGCTAAATTGAAAGAAAAGGAGAAGAAACCTCCTGAAAAATACGATCCCGATGTCTTCGGCATCCCGACCGCCTAGGCCCGCGGTGGCTGATGATTCGGAAAATACCCGTCTTAGGGCCGGTGTCGCAGCCTCTCGATGGCGAGACGCAAGCTGTCCTGCATCCGCAAGATCGCTTCGGCCAGATTCCCTATCTCATCCTTGGATCTGATCTTTATGTCGGCTCCCATGTCTCCAACGCTGATCTTTTCAGCGACCTCGGTTAATCTTCGGATGGGTGTCGTAATGGTTCTGCCCAAGAACCAGGCGATCAAGATGACGCCTAGGGCAGTTACTCCCAGAAGGATGTAGGTAAATGTCTCGGCATCTTTCAGAACTTTAAAGGTCTCTTTGACATCCTGCTGAATTCCAAGTATCCAGCCGTATTTTGTCTGTTTGGCGTAGCCTACTTTAGATGTGCCCAAATCGTTAAAGAGGATCACTCCTTTTTGCCCTTTCTTAAAGGCAGCGATTAATGGATAGCGACTCAGATTTCTTTCCGCGAGTACATAACGTTCGACTTGATGGGACACCACTTTGCCTTTCTCGTCCACCAAAAAAGCAAGCCCTGTCTCCCCTTGTTTCCATGTGGCCACCAGTTTTGACAAATCCTCAATCGTTGCCCCCATCGCCATGACGCCGATGACAGTATCGGCTCTCTTGATGGGTGCAGACATAATCAGGGAAGGCTTTTTTGAGGTTCTCCCGATAAGTGTTTGCCAGGCTAAGTCCTTTCCTCCCATAATCTCCTTGTAATAATCCCTGTCAGAATAGTCCACAAGGGGGTTGTCATCATTTCGGGCGACATTCATCCCATTCGGTCCAATGGTAAAGACAAGATACAACCAGGGATACTCTTTTGCAATCGCCCTGAGCAATGGTTCTTGTCTTTCCCTTATCATTGAAATTACGTCAGGCATCTTGGCAAGTGATCTTAATACCCGGACATTCTTATCGGTCCATTCGTCCACATTGGCAACCATGTCAGAAGCGGTAAGCGCCATGAGCTTCTCCGTATCATTCCGTATGCGATGATCGGTTTCCTTCAACGTGATCCACCCAAATATGGCGAGAGGTAGTAAACTGACAATCAGCATCAGGACAACGACTTTTGCAGTCAACCCAAACTTGATTTTTGGCAATGGAATCGACTTAGAAAGCACGCCTTTCAGGCCGGATTTCTCCCGTCCTGGGGAAGAAACTCGTTTTTTATCGACAACCCTATTTCCCTTCGATTTGGAAAAATCCATGACTAAACCTCCTTACTGAGGATTTTCTTGTTCAAATTCTCCCTAAAAACAGCTCTCTTTTCTTGTCTAAAAATTTTAGGGAGGAGAAGGTCGATTAGCTCCTGCACCCGATGCCTTGGAAAGCTTGCTCGGCTGCAGCCCAGGCTAGCGATCGCTTCATCGATTAGCACTTCAGCCATGGGGCCGGTGGCCAGGGATAATTGATCCGCCAAATACATAAAAAAATCTTCTTTCAGCATCGGCATGGACTGAGTGACCAGCCCTACAATTCCGTGGGCCAATAGTTTTCCAATGATTTCCTTCAGTTTGTCTAATTTTAGGCCTAAATTCTTAGCAACCATGCCGATGGTTTTCTGCCCGTCCAACTCCCGGATGATGGTCAACATTTCTCTGTCGAGAGTAAGTTGTCCTGGCTCATTCTTCGCGGAAAGCTGGAAAATCAGAGGAGAAATATCTCCGGCCAAAATATCCAATTCTTCCTCCCGATAGTTGGGTTAGCCAAGTTCTTGTGACGTAAACTTATATATAATATCGAAACCAAAGTTCTTTAAATGATAACGTGTTATGGTGATTTTGTTTGAATTTATCTGTCTTTACAGAATGCAACATGTGTGCCAATCAAAGTCAACAAATGCAATCCATTGAAATGATTAATCTGTCTCTTGACCTCATTTCTTCACTAGACATCTCCTCGATGCCTAAAATTGTCACTTATTTTTCATCATTCTTGGAAGGACGAGAGTTTGCAATTCCGATGGAAACTTGCTCGGCTTTTCGAAAGATCGCCGAAAATTGTATTTTGCCTTTTCGGCAACAAAGGGAAGGACATTCAAGAGAATTTCTTCGGAGTTTTGGCGCCAAAGACGTGAGAGAATTAGGACAGCCCGCTGCTTGCTACCATCAGATTTCGAGAGAAAGGATTTCTCTACTCCTTGACGTAAAGTAGCCTCGGTGGGTAATTCTCAGGTGGGGGAAAGCAGGTGTTCCGAGAGTATCGAAGGTGAGAACCGGCTTTTCCCACGCTACACCATTTTGTCTCATAACGGCTTCGAGTCTCTTCACCTCTTCATTCACGATTGCCATCGGCTTTAGCGAAACGACCCCACAAAGGGGAGCCGGAAATTCTGCAACGATCTCTTTTCCTAGGGCATAGACGCCGCCTCCTCCGATTTCTTTGAGTCTCCCGATGACCGTTTCCATCGATTCGTTGTCACATCCGGCAGCGATCAGATCTGTCGTCTCCTGGCTCATGGTCGTCCCATAGGCCCCTTTTTGAAGACCAAAATTTTTCAGAACCCCCATGAAAGATTTCCCACTTCCCAGTCGATCCAACGCCAGGATCATGATGACACCCTTTCGTTCTTCCGGGTTTTCGAGGTCAATGATCTTCTCTTGGGTCACAAATCTGGTTACGAGTTCCATCGATCTGACCTTCCCTTTTTCGGGAAGGAGAGGGAGAGTAAACTCCGGGATTCTAATCGTGTTAAACATATGATCCGAGAAAAAGACCTTCCTGGGCTCCGCCAGAGAAACCCCGTCCCTAAAGATCATTCTTCCGCCGCACATCACCCACTGAGGTGAAAACATCTCGGGCGAAGGAATGGTAACAATATCTGCCACCCTCCCGGGAGAAAGAGATCCAATGAGATGATCCAGACGAAAATACTCTGCCACATTGATCGTGACCATTTGGTATGCCAGCCTCGGTGAAACACCAAGCTTCAACGCTCTTCTCAGGGAGGCGTCAAGATAACCTTCCGTCAGGAATCCTTCAGGGTCCACGCCACCGGTAGCCAGCATGAATCTTCTGAAGTCGATCTTCCTCTCAAAGATCTTCTTCACTCCCTCCAGCTCCCTTCGGGCACCTCCTTCTCTAACCATGACCGAATCCCCAAGTCGTAACCTCTCCACCGCCTCTTTCGGAGTCATCGCCCCATCGCAGCAGAACGCATCAAATTTTGTGCCGGCTTGAACCCTTCTTTTCGGTGTCCAGCCAATCTTCCCCAATCCAAGGTCTTTGAGGAAGAGTTCTTCATCGGACCCCCTTAGTCTACACAAAGACGAGGGAGTGTAGTAGAAACGAATCGGCTGTCCTTCCAGCCCTCGGGTCATAGATTCAACGCCGTCATCGCCGGCGAAGGGTGCGTACTCATCCGCCTCAATAACGGCGGTCGTAACGCCGGAAGGAATCACATGCTTTATAAACTCCTCAACCCCTGACCTGCTGCTGAAGGGGTGCGTCTGTCCATCGATCAGCCCCGGGAGCAACACCATACGATCTGCATCTACCACCTCCGTTTTTCCACCCCGGGCCGGATCGCTATCGGGCCCCACGTAAGCGATCATCCCATCCTTGATCCAGATCGACTGTCTCTCGATAAACTCTCTCGTAAAGGCGTCGAAGAGAACGCCATTCGTGATCACTGTATCAGGAGGTATATTCCCTAAAGCCACCTTGCTGAGGACATTTCTCCGGGCGATCTCGCTCATAGGGGGTTAACCCTTTTCCATCCGGCTCTTGCACGGCATAATTCCTTGCCCTCCCCTTCCCTAAAAACACCATGAAGGAAGAAAGGGGGGGAATCCTGGAGCGTCTCCGTCTGGATCGATATGGCATCTTCGTAAGAGGATTCTGCAAGATAGTTGATCTCGAAGGTATGAATCTGATAGGTCCGATTTATCTCAAACGGATAACTGTCCAAAATCCATTCAATGTATTTGATGTTGTTCACATGGCGATGGAGATCGATATCGCTGTATCGAACCTCATACGACTTTTTCCGTTGGGGCCGAACCGGAGCCGGGAGCTTTTCAGGCTCCTCAGCGGGAAGAAGAGGGTCGAACAGATGGTGAAGATGTTTGAACAATGGTTCAATCTTTTGGGGCTTCCGGCTTTTCAGGTCCAGGACCAACCAGGCACTTCTGGCGGTGCCCAACATCCTTCCCGACCAATCAGCGATTGAGAATTGGCGAAGCGCAAAGAGGCGGCCTATCCCGGCCAGCCAGGTCTTCACTCTGATCCGGTCTCCCCAGCGCGGATATTCTTCCATACGAATGGACAGGCGGGATAATACCCAGAAGTACTCTTGCTCCATCAAGTTGGAATATCCCAGCTGAAGGTGGTCGGCATGATGCCAAGCGGTTTCCTGCATGAGGCTCCAGAGAACCGGCAGGAAAGCCTGGTTTTTCATATCCATCTCATAGAAGGAAATGGGATATTCATCTTCCCAGCTTGATTTCAAAAAACCATTTTCAGGCATTTCCCGACCTAAAGTCACCTTTCGAGGCAGTTTGAATCTGAAAACCGTTTTCCCTCCCGTGGTTCGCAATGACGAACAAGGATTCCGACAGTGCAGGAACGACCCCTCTGGGGTAGGATTAGGTGAGCCTTGAGAAGTCGGCGATCCGGAGGAAGAGTTTTCTGATCGCGTCGAGGAGGGCAAGGCGATTACTCCGGACGGCCTCCCCCTCAACCATCACCATCACCCCGTCGAAGAAGTCGTCAATCGGTTTTTTCATCTGCGTCATTTCGAGGAGTGCCGCAGAGTAGTCTCTCCGGCTGAGATGAAAGTCAATTTCCTTTTTGCCCTTGAGGAACGACTGATAAAGGTTCTGTTCCACGGCCTCGACGAACAGGGATGGGGTGATCTCTTTTTTCGGAAGAGATCCTTTCAGGATATTCATCGCCCGCTTGAATGCAATCACGATCGACTCGAAATCCTTCCATTCCCTTGCCTTCTTCAAAGCATCGATTCTGCCCTGAACGTCCAACAAGTCGTCAAATGAAATCGAGAGCACCGCGTCGGTCACATCAAAAGCGGTCCCCCTGTCTAGCAGGAAGTTTTGATAGCGGACTCGAAAGAAATCCAAAACTTCTTCTTTTACTTGTTCGACGGGACGCCCCATCTTCTCTTTCAACTGTTTTTCGCTTTCTTCAATTAATTCTCCGAGGGAAAGGGAATATTCTTTCTCAAGGACGATCCGAATGATTCCCAGGGCCTGCCGCCTCAGCCCGAAAGGATCTGCGGTTCCCGTAGGGACCAGGCCCACTCCAAAACAGCCGACGATGGTATCCATTTTGTCGGCGATGCTGACGACGTCCCCGACAGGGCTGGAAGGAAGTCGGTCTCCGGCAAACGCGGGAAGATAATGCTCAGAGATCGCGTCTGACACCTCGGGTCTTTCGTTGGACAGGCGGGCATACTCTCTTCCCACGATGCCCTGAAGCTTAGGAAATTCCCCGACCATGCCGGTCACCAAATCCGCTTTGCAGAGGTGAGAGGTTCTTTCAACCGCTTCCTTCAATCTCGGATCGATTCGCTCTGCCATCCATAAAGCCAGCTGTTTAAACCGCATCATCTTTTCGTAGGAAGTCCCCAGTTTTGCCTGAAAAACAACTTTCTTCAATTGCTCCACCCTGTTTTCAAGAGGAGTCTTCAGATCGTCCTCAAAGAAGAAAGCAGCATCGGAGAGCCTCGCCCGGAGAACCCTTTCGTTCCCCTTCACCACGATCTCCCGGCTCTTCGGATGAATGTTGCTGATACAGACAAAATGAGGAAGCAATTTCCCATCGCCATCTTCCACGGGAAAGTATCGTTGATGCTCTTTCATCGAATGGACGAGAACCTCGCGCGGAAGGGAGAGAAATTGACGATCGAAGGCCCCGCAGAGGGCTACGGGATACTCCACCAGAAAATTAACTTCATTGAGGAGACTCTCGTCTTTGAGGACCTTCCCCGAAACCATCGCCCCCTCTCTCACCATCTCCTCTTCAATCTTTTTCTTTCTTTCTACGGGATCCACCATCACGGAAGCTTCTCTGGTCGCTTTCAGATAGGACTGGAAATCCTTCACCGGGATGGAGCCGGAGTGCATAAAACGATGGCCGTAGGTCTTATTCCCACTGCGGATATTTCCCACTTCAAAAGGAACGACTTCTCCGCCGAAGAGAGCCAATATCCAATGGATGGGCCTGACAAACCGAACCGGGACATCCGCCCATCGCATCGATTTTTGAAAGGGGATGGAAAGGATCCATTTGGGAAGGAAGGTGGAGAGGAGTTCAAAAGTCGGTTTCCCTTGCTCCTTCTTCACGGCGCAGACATACTCGCCTTTTTCGGTTTCAACCAGGGTCAGCGACTCAACAGGAACCGATTGTCCCTTGGCGAACCCGATGGCCGCTTTCGTGGGATTTCCTTTCGCATCAAAGGCAGACTGTTTCGAAGGGCCTATTTTTTTCGTCTCTTCGTCTCTCTGTTTCTCGGCAACAGACTCAATCACCAGAACGAGACGTCTCGGAGTTCCAAGAGTTCTTATCCCACCGAAATCGACCCGGTTCCCCTGCAGTTCTCTTTGGGCGATACCCTCCAAATCGATCAGAGCCTGGGGAGCAAACCCGGCTGGGATTTCCTCTGTTCCGATCTCCAATAGAAGTTCTTTCATAATAAGAAAGTATCCTTTCTTAACTTTTCTTTAAGAGCGGAAACCCCATCTCTTCCCTTTGCTGAAGGTACCCTTCCGCGCAGAGTCTTGCCAACGTCCTGACCTTCAGAATGTACCCTACTCGCTCGGTCACGCTGATCGCGCCACGGGCGTCGAGAAGGTTGAAGACATGAGATGTCTTCAGACAATAGTCATACGCCGGAAGGACCAGCCCTTTTTCAACCATCCTCTTCGATTCCTTCTCAAACATTTCAAAGAGGCGGAAAAGCATCTCTACGTTGGCCTCTTCGAAATTATATTTCGAAAACTCAACCTCCCCCTGGTGGTGGACATCCCCATACTTGACTCCATTGACCCACTCCAAGTCATAGACATTATCCACCCCCTGAAGATACATGGCGATTCTTTCCGTCCCGTAAGTGATTTCGACTGGAATCGGACTCAGCTCGATGCCGCCGGCTTGCTGAAAATAAGTAAACTGAGTAATCTCCATGCCGTCTAGCCAGACTTCCCAGCCCAGTCCCCATGCACCCAGCGTCGGAGATTCCCAGTCGTCTTCGACGAATCGGATGTCATGATCAAGGGGATCCATTCCAAAGGCCTTCAGACTATTGAGATAAATCTCCTGAATATCAAAGGGTGACGGCTTCATGATCACTTGGTATTGGTAATAATGCTGAAGCCGGTTCGGATTTTTCCCGTATCGGCCGTCGGTCGGGCGGCGTGAAGGCTCGACATAGGCCACTTTCCACGGTTCAGGGCCCAAGGATCTGAGAAAGGTCGCCGGATGGAAGGTGCCGGCGCCCACCTCCGTGTCGTAGGGCTGTTGAATGACGCATCCCTGATCCGCCCAGAATCGCTCTAAAGCAAAGATTAATTGCTGAAAATTCATCGATCCTCCTTAAACCTTTGAATAGAATCCCCGTTTTTCCCATCTACCCTCCTTTGAGAAAGGGGGATTTGGGTTAATGCCTTCAGCGACTTCAATTCCTTCCCTAATTGATAGCTGATAAATCTGGGGAGAATCTCCCGACTCTCGGATAGGGACTGGAATGTAAATTTCAATCGTTGAATCTTGGACAGTTCCGTCTGGGAGAGTTTTTCTATTAATTTGGCCGTTCCTAGCGAAAAAGGGATGAGGTTGTTCCACCGATTCGAACACTTTTCACACACCAAAGCGCCCTTTTCAAGCGAGAAAAAAACTCTGGGAATCTCCTTCAAATCCTCCCAGTCCTTCTTACATAGATCACATTTCCCCATATTGGGTCGGTAACCGAAAAGAGAGAGCATCCGGATTTCAAAAAGTCTCAACTGCTCCTCCTCTGGTTCCATTTCCTCCAGATGCGACAAGAAGGAAAGAAGAAGTTCGAAAGCCTGTTTATTCCCCTCCCGTTCTCCGGCCATCTCATTAGCGAGTTCAAGATAATAGTTCCCATAAAGAATTTTTTTCAGATCCTCCTTAATTCTCGGAAAAGAATGGAGGATATCGCAACCCTCCGCCCTGATCAACCCCATCCCCTCTTTGTCGAAAAAAATAAGGCGAAGATGCGAAAAAAGGCCAAGGGCATTCTGAAATCGCCGTTTGCTCCTCCTCGCTCCCTTGGCGATCCCCTTCAGCTTTCCAAAATCCTTGGTGAAGAAGGTAACGATCTTATCCGACTCACCGTAGTTTGCGGATCGAATGACGATGGCGTTCGTCTCGAAGACAGGCATAACAGAACCCGGTCCAATCTGAAATCTGGATATCGGATCTTGCGCTTCGTGCTGGAACCGGCTTTCACCGGTACTCCGGCCCTCTATCTCTTGTTGGGCCCCTTTCCACCCGAGGGGCCCTGCATCCTGATCACCTCTGTCCCGGGAGGGGCAACAAATTGAAAGAAAGAATTGGAGACTCCTACGTTCATCTTGACGTCCATGAAACGCGTCCGGGTGACATTTCCCAGCCCGTCGAAGACATCCGCCTGAAGAACGGTGTAGCTTTTCTTATCAACGGTCAAAGTCAGCTTCGACAACGTGACAATGGGTTCTTTGGGCGCCAACTCAATAACGTAGGTCTCCTCTTTTTGAAAAGCAGATTCGCTCAGATTGAGGAAGTTGAAATCCCGGCCGAGATTTCCCTCTCCGGCCAAAAAAGCTAACGGCGTTCTCTCTTTGAGAACGCTCGATACATCGGAAACGAGAACCTGTTTCTCTTCGGGCTGGTAGTACCAGAGGGTGTGACCATCCGAAACAAGCTTCTGGTTGGGAGTCGTATAGTCCCACCGCATCATCCCCTTCTTCTTGAAATAGACCTTTCCCTCTCCCCGGCTGGATTGTCTCACCCCTTTGCCGGTATATTCCTGAACGAAAGTGGCCTCAAAGTCGTTTGTCTTTTCATACCGGGTCTGGATTTCATTCAAAACCTCAGGACCGGTTGCGCAAAAAGCAACCGGATGGAAAATCAATTGATACAGCATGAACACAAAAGCGTTCAACAGAAGTATTCTCCTCATCGTCCTCAACCTCTCGCTTTCCACGTGATCACGATGAACCACGAAAAAACACACGTTTCATGGTCCAAACGTCCAGGGTTTTTATACACCTTTCACGGCTCAATCTTTCTGACCAGCACCTCTCTGGGCTTGACCCCATCGGAAGGCCCCACCACCCCCTGCTCCTCCATCTTCTCCACAATGCGGGCCGCTCGGTTGTAGCCGATTCGAAATCGCCTTTGAATAAGCGAGATGGAGGCCTGCCCGATCTCGGAGACAAAGGCCACGGCCTCATCATATTTCTCGTCGTATTCCGCCTCCTCCTCTCCTGCGCCTTCTTTTTCCTTTTTCACATCGGCAAGAACGGAAGCATCCAAGTAAGAAGGCTTTCCTTGTCTTTTCCAAAACTCAACAATCCGTTTGATCTCCGCGCTTGAGACAAAGGCCCCGTGAAGACGCGTCAGCTTCGAGCTGCCGGGTGGAAGGAAGAGCATATCCCCTGCTCCCAGGAGGTGTTCTGCGCCCACGGTATCCAAAATGGTTCGAGAGTCCACCTTCGAGGTCACTTGGAATGAAATTCGTGCTGGAAAGTTTGCCTTGATAATTCCGGTGAGGACATCCACGGAAGGCCGCTGGGTGGCCAACAAAAGATGAATGCCCACCGCCCGTGCCATCTGCGCGAGCCGCGTGATCGATTCCTCCACATCCTTCGAAGAGGTCATCATGAGATCTGCCAATTCATCGATCACCACCACGATGTAGGCGAGTCTTTCCATCGGTTCCGCAACCTTCTCTTCGCCTCCCTCCAAAACATCTCCCTTCCGTTTGTAAACCCTCCCTTTCTCTTTCAGCTCCTTCTCCATTCTTTGATGGTAATGCTCAATATTCCTCACTCCCTTTTCAGCCAAAACCGTGTACCGCCGCTCCATCTCTTCCACCAGCCACCGGAGAGCGGCGGCGGCCTTTTTCGGGTTGGTCACGACCGGCAGAAGCAAATGAGGAATCCCTTCGTAATCGGAGAGCTCCAGCATTTTCGGGTCGATCATCAGGAAACGAACCTCATCCGGAGCGGCTTTAAAGAGGATGCTGCAGATCATGGCATTGATGGAAACGCTCTTCCCAGAACCTGTGGATCCAGCGACCAGAAGATGGGGCATGCGAGCAAGATCAACGACAAAGGACTCTCCTGAGATATCCTTTCCCAGTCCAAAGGAGAGTTTCGACTTAAAGGCTCGGAATGGATCGGAATCGATGATCTCCTTGAGATAGACCGTTTCCCTGTTTTTGTTTGGAACCTCAATACCCACGACGGCTTTGCCAGGAATCGGAGCGACGATACGAATCGACAGGGCACTCAAAGCCAAGGCCAGATCATCTGCCAAGTTGACAATCCGGCTGACTTTCACGCCAGGCGCCGGCTCGAATTCATAGACGGTGATCACGGGACCGGGCCTCACTTCGACCACCTTCCCCTCCACTCCATAATCCAGAAGCTTCTTCTCCAAGATGCGGGAATTCATGATCAAACTCTCCCGGTCAATCTTCTGTCTTTTCTCCACTTCGGCCTCGAGCAATGAAATCGGAGGGAGTTGGAAGGCTTTCGAGGATTCCAAGAATTCGAACGCTTCTTGTCTCATCTCTTCCTCCTTCTTCCGAGGAGGAGATGGCTTTTCTACGACGACGGTCGGAGCAGTCTCCTTCACTTCTTTTCTCTCCTGCTGCTGCTTGACCAATTTCCTCTCCCGCTCCGCCCTCTCCTTTCTGACCATGGTGAACGTACCGATCTTTCCGATCAGTTTTTGAAGCGCTTCTCCCAAATGCTCGACGAGGGAAATGAAGGAGATCCCTGTCCCCACAACGAAGGAGAGAATTAAGATGACCAATAAAAGGACGGTCGCTCCCGGACGGTTGAAATACCGGACAAGGCTTCGTGAAAAAAAATCTCCGACAAACCCTCCCATGAGAAGAGACTGGGTATAGATATGGATGGGACTCAACCATAGACCCAAAAAGGAAGAAGCGCCGGCAAGAATCACTGCCCAGCCAGCTATCTTCAGCGACAAGTACTTCCACTCCCACCTGAAAATAAAGCTGAAGGCGAAAAAAACCAAAACGAACGGGATTAAAAAAGATGGAAAACCAAATCCTTGGAAGAGGAGGCTGGAGAGATAAGCCCCGACAATCCCCATCCAATTGTAAATTTCCTTGATCTTGGAAGAGGTGTAGGAGAAGAAAGAGGGGTCCATCGGGTGATAAGAAGCCAAACTTAGGAAAAGGAAGACCGCCACCGCGATCAGCAGAATCCCGATGATCTCGTGCCTTAACTTTTCTTTGACGGAATCCTCTACCACCGCTTTTTTCCCGTTTTAGAGATTCTTTTCCTTCGCTGGCTGGAATCTGTGAAAAGCCATTTGGCCGTCATCATTTTTGAGAAATCAACTTAAAATTTTTTGAGATCGTATCTCTCACCGCTTTCATCAAGGACTCCCTGTCCCTCAGAGAATATTGCCGGATTTCGATCGGGGAATCCACGCGCATTCGAATTTCTCCGGGGTTGGCGATCAAGCTATCTTTCGGCATGATCTCCCGGCTCCCGCTGATGGCAATGGGAACGATGGGAACCTTTGACTTGATCGCCAGGGTGAATCCTCCCTTCTTGAAGGGTTGGATCGAACCATCCGGACTCCTCGACCCCTCGGGAAAGATAACCACGGACATTCCATCCTGAATCTTCTGAGCCGCCTCGTTCATCGCTTTCACGGTATCCCGGGTTCCCTCCCGATCAATACGAATATAGCCTACAGCGGCCATCGTCCAGCCCAAGAAAGGAACGGAGAAGAGCTCCTTTTTCGCCAGCCACTTAAACTGGTAGGGAAGATGGCCCAGCAACGCGAAGATATCATAGAATCCCTGATGGTTTGACATAAAAATATAAGGCCCCCTCCCGTTCAGATGCTCCAATCCGTCCACCCTCACTCTGACCCCGTTTGCCAATACAGCGGCCTTCCCCCAAAGCTTCGCATAATAATGGCCTACTTTCCCCTTTCGGTCAAAGAGATAGGTAGCAAAGGCCAATCCCCCAAGGACCAAAGTGGCGATAACGATACAGGACCAAACAAAAATCGTACGGATCATAGACTGAACTTTTGAATCACGGAACGGTGGAATGTTGGAAGATTGGGTCAATGGTTGATGGCTCTTTCGTCATTCCACGACTCGGCCGTTAGATTCTTTTTTCCAGTTCCGCCAGGATGGCGCTTACTTCCTTCTCAATCTTTTCATCGATGTCGTACGGAGACCTCCCTTCCCTGTCCGCCTGAAGAACCTTGGGATTAAAGCTCATGTGGCCCAAAACAGGGAAATCAGAAAGCTGTTCTTCGATGAGTCGTTTATCCCCTTCGGAACTGATCTTGTTTCCGACAATCATCATGTTCTTAATCTTCAAATCCTCGCCCAGTTTCTTGATCTGTCTCGCTGTATTCATCGCCCTCTGGCCTGGCTCCACAACAATGATGAGAGCGTCTACATATCCCGTGCTTCCTCTTCCGAGGTGCTCCAAACCTGCCTCCATATCGATGATCAGGACCTCCTCCCTCTGAACGAGAAGGTGACGAACCAGATTCTTCAGAAGGACGTTCTCCGGGCAGAAGCAGCCCCCGCCTCCTTGGGGGATGCAGCCCAAGAGAAGAAGTTTCACTCCTGCATGGGTCACGCCCATGTCGTCTGGAAGGTCGTCCACTTTGGGATTTAGCTTGAACATCGTCCCGTAGCTTCCTTTTTTCGCACCCGTCCTTTCCTCAATGAGGGAGGTCATAGAGGCAATGGGTGAAAGTCTTGCGAGGGCTTCTTTTGAAAGGCCGATGGCCGACGCCAAGTTGGAATCGGGATCTGCATCAATGGCGAGGACCTTTCGGCCTTGATGTGCTATGATTCTCGCCAGGACGCCCGCAAGGGTCGTCTTTCCCACTCCACCCTTCCCTGAAATCGCAATTTTCATTCGATTCTTCTCCTGCCACGCCTATGGGGTCGAGAGCTTATTTCGGTCATCGTCCACTTGAGCACTTGCTCGCTAGATTCCTTGGACCTGTTTAATCCATTTATCATAATCAAAAAATTATCAAATGTCTATCGGCGCTTAGACCCCTCCCTCAAAAAAGCGTTTCCTTAAATTCGATTTGACAAAGGTAGTCTTATTATTAATAATTACT
>Ga0335081_10012921_pt1 | contig 13511 bp, 12 predicted proteins | sample Lox_Sample_35_FD_206713 | JGI IMG/M metagenome (GOLD analysis project Ga0335081, IMG submission 206713) | Soil microbial communities from Loxahatchee National Wildlife Refuge, Florida, United States - Lox_Sample_3.5 | ecosystem: Environmental > Terrestrial > Soil > Wetlands | place: USA...
GATGTATGAAAACAGACGGCCCTGATCTACAAATCCCCCGCGCATCTTGCCCTCCACTGATTCGTCGTAGAAAACTGAATCAGCAAACTCTTGCGGCGGCCAGGGGTTTTTCCGCAAACTGCTAGAGCGACTGGATCGCCCCCGCACTCAGGGTGCCTCGGGCCATTAGCTGACTTGCCCACTGCGTAACAGCACCCCGTTTCGATCACCACGCCTGCGATTCCTCACCCCGCGCGACGTTGTCGCATGACGCAAGCTGTGACATGATTTTTCCGCGAGACGGCTCGTTCAAGACCGTCCGCCACAATGGTCGAGGGAGGTGGCGATGGAATACGATGGCATCATCGTAGGCGGCGGACACAACGGGCTGATCTGCGCGTCATATCTGGCCAAAGCCGGTCTAAAGATAGCGGTCATCGAGCGCAACGATGCGATGGGCGGCGGCTGCCACACCAGCGAATTCGTCGCGCCGGGTTTCAAGCACAACTCGCACTCCTCCTATCATTTCATCGGCGAGGGGCCGGTTCTGTCCGATCTCGAGCTGCACAAATACGGCCTCGCCTACATCTATCCCGAGGTGCAGCACGCCCAGGTGTTCCGAGACGGCAAGGCGCTGACTATTCACCGCAGCGTCGAAAGCACTGCCAAATCCATTGCGCGTTTCTCGCAAAACGACGCCAAGCGTTACAAGGAGCTCTGCCAGCGGTTCGTCACCGAGATGGGTCCGGTGATGACGGAGTTTATGTACTCAGTGCCGCTGCCGCCGGCCGAACTCGGCAAAAGGCTCAGCGGCCCGCAGTGGGACGATCTCCTCTCCTATATGCCGCTGACGCTGCATCAGGCGGTCGAGCGCAATTTCGATAGCGAATATGTCCGGATGTTCTTCAACTGCATCCTGCACGCGATCGCGATCGAGAACGTGCCCGGAGTCGGTGCGTTCTTTCCGCGGCTGCTCAGCCGCCTGACCAAGCTGGGACTGCCGGTCGGCGGCGCCGGCTCAGTTGCGCTCGCGCTCGAGCGGCTCCTCGATGACAACGGCGCGAAGCTCATTCGCAACGCCCATGTCAGCGCCATCACCTCGGATTCAAAAGGTGTGACGGGTGTCCGCCTTCAGAGCGGCGACACCTATTCGGCCAGATTCGTCGCCAGTGCCATCGACGCGCCGCAGACCATCAGACTAGCCGGCGAGCAGAATTTCCCGGCAAACGTGGTCGAGGGCATCAAGGGATTCAAATGGTGCTCGCACAGCCTAGTGACTTTGCACCTCGCTTTGAACGAGGCGCCGCGTTACGAGAAGGCGGAAGCCTGGGACCCCGATGTCGCACGCGCCTGGAATATGATTTTCGGCGTCGACACCACTGAGCAGATCGATCGTATCTTCGACGAGATCCATGAGCAGAAGCTGCCGACCTATTTCGCTGGCAACGGCACCTGCTCGTCGAAATTCGACCCGTCGATTGCGCCAGCCGGCAAGCACGTCGCGTTCTGGTGGCCGTGGGCGCCCTACGATCTCGATGGCGATCCGCAGAACTGGGACAAGCGTAAGGACGATGTCGCGGATCGGTTGCTGTCGCAATGGCGCGAGTTCGCGCCCAACCTTACCGAGAAGAACGTCGTCGCCAAGGCGGTGTTCTCGCCGCTCGACATCGAACGGCATTGCATCAACATGGTCAGGGGGAGCCACCACGTCGGGGCCTACATGCCGTCGCAGCTTGGCGGCAACCGACCGACGCCGGACCTCGGCCGCTACACAACGCCGATGAAGGGCCTCTACCTCTGCGGCGCTAGCAGCCACACCGGCGGCGCAGTCACCGGTAGCCCGGGGTACAACGCCGCAAACGTCATCACGAAAGAGCTCGGCGTTGCGAAATGGTGGCAGCCGGTACCAAGTCCGTCATGGCCACGCGTGCCAATGGCGACTGCCGCGGAATAGGGAAAGCGCCACTCCTGACTGCCCAATTCTTCCATATTCTCAGTTAGGCGACTGTCGCTTGCGTGAAGTGGCAAAATTCGTAATGACAATGGAGACGCGGTCTTGCTTCGCGTTTCGGCTCCCTTGTCATATGTTTATACTCGGCTCAATTGCTCGGCGACCGGCGGAGGCACCCAGTCGGCCTTGACGCCAAGCTCTGCCAAGACGACCTGCGCCGCGTTGTAACCGGGCAGACCGGTTATGTTGCCACCCGGATGGCTGCTCGATCCACACAGGTAAAGACCGGGCAGGTGACCGCGATATCTGCCCGCGCCAGGGAATGGCCGGTTGTAGCCAACCTGACCGTCGGTAAAAGCGCCAATCAGGAGATCGCCCTCACGCATGTTGGGCAGCGTTCGCTCGACGTCGAGTGGCGAGCGCGTGAAACTGCCAATTACTGCATCAGCGAGATTGGGCGCGTGCTTCTTCCATAGACCGAGCATCGTGCGGCCATGCTCGTCGCGCGCGATGTCCCAATTGCGCGCGTCACCGTTGAGCCGATATGGCAACTTCTCCCACATGAACGCGGTGTGCTGGCCCGATGGCGCCTGACTAGGGTCGAACCGTGTCGGACACGCTCCCCACATGATCGTCGGCGGTATTGTTCCCGCTTCATGATGGCGGATCATATCGGAAAATTGATCGACGTGATCGAGCCCCATGACGACCATGAAACCGAGATCTAGCTCGGAGCGTCCCGCAGCAACCGTGTAACGCGGTGGTTCGCGGAGATTGAGGTTGAGCGCGAAGAGTGGCGCAATGAGGTTGTACTTGAAGGCGTCGGCCTGGGCCCGGATTGCCGCTGGGACGTACGCCTCGTCAAGCAATCCGAGGAAGGTCTGTTGCGGATTGAGCGATGAAGCGACGCCGTGGCGCGCGCGGATGACTTCACCATCGCTGGTCTCTATTCCTACAGCCCGCCCTTTCTCGATCACGATGCGGCGCGGCTCGGTCATCGTTCGGATTGCGCCGCCAGCCTCGCGGACAGCGGATTCGAGGGCGCGCGCCAGTACCGCAGAACCGCCGCGTGACATCTGAGCTTTCGACGGCTGAGCGAGAAGCGACGCAATATGGTGACCAAAACCGCGGACGCGCACGTCGACTTCACGCAAGCCGTTGAAAAACAGCAATCCCGCTTTGATTGTCGGGTGCTCGAACTCTTGGTGCACGAACTCGAGCGGCGACAGCGCGCTCACTTCGAGGAGCCGGCGGCCGATCGCGGTGCGATTGAGTATGGCTCGCCGTTCGTCGGGTGGCAGCGGCGGCGATTGCGCTTCTGGGCGCAAGATTTTCGTGACGATCGGCGCGAATTCCTCGTACCAGCGTTGTAGTGTCGCCGCATCACGCCGGCTGAATTGGGCAAAAGAACCCACAGTACGCGCAAAGTCGGTCCACCATTCCAGGGTGCGGCCGTCTTTCGTCAACAGTACGACGTTCAGTTCTGGCTCTATATAGACAGCGCCGTGCCGTTTGAGTTCTAGGTCGGTGTACCACGGCATCGCCGTGATCGCGCGGTGGAAGAACGCGTGCGTGTTATGGAGAAATCCCGGATAGCGCGGGTCCTCGAGCGTGGTCAGACCGCCTCCCGCCATCGGCGCGCGATCGATCGCGAGAACCTTCAGGCCGGCTTTGCAGAGATAGGCCTGGAGGATAAGCCCGTTATGACCCGCGCCGAGCACGATGAGATCGTATTCGTGCGTCATCCCGCGACCTAATGGGTAAATTCAGCGCGCATGGTGCCGCGCCGCGGACAAGGTCTTGACCTCGTCCTGCCGAGCGGCAGCTTTCTGCGGCCCGATGCGCCCTTCGTAGAGATCTCGACCGGCAACGAGCGCGCGTATCTTGCCATCGGCGATGGTACGCTTGAGCATCCAGAAGCCGCAGTCGGGGTTTATGTATTTGACGCGGTCTTGGCCCAACGCAGCTTCCGCGCGTTCGAGCCAGCGCGCGATCGCTTCCGCCGATTCGATTACCGTTGATTTGATATCGACGACACCGAGCCCGATGCCGATTTCCGGCCTGAGATCGCGAAACACGGTAAGTTCGTCAGGCGGCCGGTGCGCAGTTTCGAGGAGGACGTGATCTGCATGGAGCGCGTTGAGGTACGACAAAAGATGCGCCCAATCGCCTTTCTGAATCGACTGGCCGCCATAATTCCCGAAGCAAAGGTGAACCGCAGCAACCGTTTGGACGGCATCCAACACGCGGTTGATAGCGTCGGCGGCCCACGGCCATTCGTCCGAGCTGCCAGGCAGGTTTGCTTCGTCGATCTGAACGACGTCGGCATCGAGGTGGCGCACCTGCTCCGCCAGGGCATCCGCGATCGCCATCGCCAAGTCAGGAACGCTTTTGTAGTGCGTGTCCAAAAGCGTCTTGGCCAGCATATGGGGGCCGGTCAAAGTGAACTTTAAGGGGCGGGTCGCAAGCCGCTTCGCCCGTGCGCACGCCTGCGGTAAATCCAGAAAGCCGCAGCCGATCGGCCCCTCGACCACCGCCGGCGGCCGCGTCCGAAATCCCATGCCGCGCTTTGCTCGAAAAGCGACGAGTTCGTCGAACGTAACGGTGGCGCGAACGCCTGAGAGCGGCCGTACAAAGTACTCGATCATGCCGTTAGTCTCGGGGTGGTTGACGTCGAAGCGATAAAGCTCGCCGTCGCACACGAGATCGATGCCGGCCCGCTCCTGGGTGTGTAGTACCACCCGCGTCGCATCCACCAAAGCCTGTTCGGATGGCAACGCGGTGAGCCAGTCGGGAACAGGATATGAGCCGACAACGGTCGTCTCGATCCGGGGCTTCGTCATCAATGTCTCCGAATGGCTGGCAACCGGAACCGCTGCTTGCTGCGTCTGCGCTCGGTCGCTAGGATCGGCTAAGTATCCAACTGGTTACTTCTGGCGTCAATCGCGATTGGCGATACGACATCCGTAACTTCGAACCGAGCTTGGCAAAGACTCATGCCGCCGCACTCGACCACAGCACCGAACACCGCCGCTTGGCCTAGTCGTTTCGACGACGAGGACCATCTCGAAGATTTCATGGCGACGCCCTCGCCCGTTCTAACGGCGGAACTGCAGGACGTCCCCGGCGATCTCATGGTGCTCGGGATCGGCGGCAAGATGGGGCCGACGCTTGCGCGTCTCGCGCGCCGCGCCGCACCCGAACGGCGGATTTTCGGTGTTGCCCGCTTCACCGAACCGGGCTTGCGCGAAAAGCTCGGATCGTGGGGCATCGAATGTATCGCTGCCGACCTGCTTGAACGTGATGCAATTACGCGTCTGCCCCGGCCACCGAATGTCATCTACATGGCGGGGCGGAAATTCGGTACGACCGGGCGCGAAGACCTGACCTGGGCCATGAATGCGCTGGTTCCAGCGATGGTAGCTGAGACATTCAAGGGTTCGCGCATCGTCGCTTTTTCTACCGGCAACATCTATCCGTTCGTCAATATCCTACATGGCGGAGCGACCGAGGTGGTCGCTCCAGATCCACGCGGCACCTACGCAATTTCCTGCGTCGGGAGAGAGCGCATGTTCGAATATTTCTCACGCATACACGGCACGTCGGGACGCCTGATCCGGCTCAACTATGCGATCGACATGCGGTATGGCGTGCTGCACGACGTCGCGCAGAAAGTCCTGGCAGGCCGCGAAATCGATGTCACCGTCGGCCACGCGAACGTCATCTGGCAGGGCGACGCCAACAGCATGGTGCTCCGCGCGCTTGGCCATTGTACCGCGCCAACCCAGCCGCTGAATGTCAGCGGCCCCGAAACAGTGAGCATCCGCGCCCTCGCCGAAGCTTTCGGGATACGTTTTGGCAATGCGCCGCGCTTCACGGGAAGCGAGGCGACGATGGGCTGGCTTACCAATTCGACCGAGGCCCATCGACTGTTCGGCTATCCGGCCGTTCCACTTGGTCGGATGGTCGACTGGGTCGCCGACTGGGTCAGCCAGGGGATGCGCAGCCTCGGCAAGGAAACGCACTACGATAGCCGCGATGGCATATTCTGACCGCGGCTTGCCTCCCGGCATCGTTGCGCGGCCGCTGCACGAACGTGATTTAGACGCAGCGTTGGCCCTGTCGCAGGAAGCGGGCTGGAATCAGGTTGCTGCCGACTGGAAAATCTTTCTCGAGCTCGGCAGTGCCATCTGTCTCACGCGCGACGATCGACCAATCGCAACCGCGGCGACCCTGCCCTATTCAGGGAACTTCGCCTGGATCAGTATGGTACTCGTCACCGGCGCAGAACGCCGTCAAGGACTCGCGCGGTGGCTGCTGCGCCATTGCGTCGACGATTTGTTGTCACGCAAGCTCGTGCCAACACTCGACGCAACACCCGCGGGACGCACCGTCTATATCGGACTCGGCTTTCAGGATAGCTGGACTATGCAAAGGCTGGTCGCCCGTACAGTTCGGGCGCCGACAGTGGGGCAAAACGCGGAGACGGTGTGTAAGCTGGAAACCGGCGATTGGCCGCAAGTGATCGCGTCAGATACGGCAATCTTCGGGGCAGATCGAAGCTCGCTACTACACCGTCTGGCCGATCGTCTGCCACAGGCGGCGCTCGTTGCCGAGCGCGCTGGCCGGATCGCTGGATTCCTGCTCGGCCGCGACGGCCGCGTCATGAACCAGCTCGGCCCCTTGGCGGCGGACGATGACGGCATCGCTAGAGCGTTATTGGCGCAGGCCATTGCCGAGGTGCCGGCGCCGCTCACCATCGACGTACCCGATCGTCACAGCGCGCTGGGCAGCTGGCTCACTACGCTCGGCTTTACCACCGAGCGGCCATATATCCGGATGATTTATGGAACGAGCTTAGCGTTCGACGACAACGCGCGGCTCTTCGCCATTGCGGGGCCAGAACTCGGTTGAGCCGCGCGAGCGAGCTCAATTGGTGAACGGGATCGCCTTCATTTTGATCGTCTTGTCGAGGAAGGCATTGGTGTAGGCCCCGCCGATGTCGAACGGTTTCTCCAATCCGACATAGGTCTTCACCAGATCGTAAGTCTCACCCATGCGCTTCGGATCGAACCAGCCGAGTGCCACAGTCTGCGAGGTGCTGTCACTCATGAGCTGCTCGACCTCGTGCCAATTGACCAATTGGCTTTCGACTTGCAGACCGGAATTGGCATCGACCAACGCTTCGACGCATGGCTTGGAATCCGCGACACACGCCGCAAAGGCCTTCTGCGTCACTTTGACAAAGGCGGCAACCGTGTCGCGGTGTGCTTTGAGGAAGGCGCCGTTGACGACGATCGAATTTCCGTAAGGATCGACACCGGCATCCTTCCACGCCAAATAGCCCATGTCGTCGCCGAGTTGAGCCTTGTAGGTATGATGCTCGTTGTAGAACTCTGTCACCGCATCGACCGAACCAGCCTTGAGCGCCGCCAGCTTTGCGCCCGGCCCGACGTTCACCCAGGTGACTGAATTCGGATCAACGCCATTGGCCTTGGCGAGCGCCGGCCATAGCGACCGCGCCGCGTCGCCCGGCGGGTTGCCGATCTTTTTGCCGGCGAGATCCTTCACCGATTTGATGCCCGAACTCTTGAGCCAATAGAAGCCGCCGGGATAATTGGCGTAGACGTTCATCACCGCGGTTTCGTCCGCGCCCTTCCCAATGGCAACGAGGACGGTGGCCATGTCGGCAAGGCCGAAGGTGTTGATGCCGGCACCGGCGGCCTGCGCCGCGACCATCGAGCCCTTGCCCTGCAGCAGCGTGAGATCGATACCCGCGTCTTTGTACCAGCCCATCTTTTGCGCGTAATAATAGGGCGCATGATCGCCGCCCGCGACCCAGTTGAGGAGAAAGCTCATTGTCTCGTTGGCCTGCGCTGCGCCAGCAAACGAGAAACAGACAAGCGCGATGACGGATGATTTCAATTTCATGGTCAAACTCCTGCAACATCGACCGGCAAGAGCTGCATCTCATCGCTCATTGCGGACGAGGAGAGATTCTTGTAACTGGTTGGTTACCTACGAACGATAAAGAGCGCTATGGAGGCTGTCAACTCACGCGCCAAGCGGCTCGCGCCGGGATTGCGCCGTCGCCAGCCGGACGCGACACGTCGCCGAATACTGTCGGCGGCGACGTCTGAATTCGCTGCGAAGGGCCTCGCTGGCGCGAGAGTGGACGAGATCGCCGCGCGGGCTCGCGTCAGCAAGCGGATGCTCTACCACTACTTCGGCCACAAGGAGGCGCTCTGGCTCGCGGTCCTCGAGCACGCCTATATGCACATCCGCAGCGAAGAGCGTGAGCTTGATGTCAGCCGCCTGTCTCCAGTCGTCGGGATGCGGCGGCTGATCGAATTCACCGTCGGCTATGTCCAGTCCCACCCGGAGTTCATCTCGCTACTGCTCGGCGAGAATCTGCATCGAGCTAAATATCTGCGCCGGTCGCACAAGGTGCGCGATATGCATACTTCCCTCTTGGGCGTGATCGCGGATCTCCTCAAGCGCGGTCATCGTGAGGGGGTGTTCCGCAACGGCGTTGATCCGGCCGAACTCTACATCACGATCGCCGCGCTCGGATTCTTCTATTTCTCCAACATCCACACGCTGTCGACGATCTTTGGCCGCAACTTCCACTCCGTCGCGGCGCGACGTCGACATCTTGAACACGCAACCCATGTCGTATTGGGGTTTCTTCGGCCATGATGGTTCGTAACAGCAATGCTTGCTTTCTATCGGAGACATACTGAATGGCGTTGAGGTGGACGGATTGGCCGGCCGGCGTTTTGGAAAAGCTGCGACAGGGCGCGGTGATCCCAGCACATCTCTTGGCTCTGGATTCGAGGCGCCGCCTAGATGTCCGACGGCAACGAGCACTCAGCCGGTATTATATCGACGCCGGCGCCGGCGGCCTCGCGGTTGGCGTCCATTCTACCCAGTTCGCAATCCGCGAAGCCGGGCTTTACGAAGATGTGTTGCGGCTCGCCGTCGAGACGGCCGCTGACTGGGCTAAACAGCCACTCGTGATGATCGCTGGACTCGTCGGTCGAACCGCACAGGCTCGGCGAGAAGCCACAATCGCGGTCGAACTCGGATATCACGCCGGACTCCTCAGCCTTGCCGCTATGAAGGGCGCCAGCGAAGACGAATTGATCACACACTGCCGCGCCGTTGCCGGTGTCATGCCGCTCGTCGGTTTTTACCTGCAAACAGCCGTCGGCGGCATTCCATTGTCGGCGAATTTCTGGCGCCGTTTTGCCGAGATCGAGCAGGTCGTGGCGATAAGAATAGCGCCGTTCGACCGCTACCGGACGCTGGACGTCATCCGTGGTGTCGTCGCGGCTGGCGCCGAGAGCCGTATCACCCTCTACACCGGGAACGACGACAACATCGTGCTGGACCTAATAACCCCTTTCGTTGTTCGCCGCGATGGCACCGAGGTCGAGGTACGGATCAGAGGCGGGCTGCTTGGCCACTGGAGCGTCTGGACCAAAGGCGCAGTCGAGCTTTTAACCTGCATCCAACGCGCCGTCGAATCGGATAGGATTGATGATTTACTACCTGTTGCCGCACAGGTCACCGATTGCAACGCGGCGTTCTTCGATGTCGCCAACAACTTTCGCGGCTGCATTGCCGGTTGCCACGAAGTACTGCGACGCCAGGGTTTGTTCGAGGGCATCTGGTGTCTCGACCCCACCGAAAGTTTGAGTACCGGCCAGGCGGGCGCAATCAAGCGCGTCATGCTGCTTTATCCCGAGCTCGGCGATGATGCTTTCGTTGCCGCCAATCGGGAGCGCTGGTTGTCATGAACAATGAACAATCAACCCACAGACACCGCGATCGGAATGCGCCATGACCAGTGACACAATGCGCCGCTACGCGCTGGCGATCCTGGCCCATGTTGCACTTATCGTCGTCTGGTACGCATTCGTGACATTCGGGCATGTGCCGGCGTATGTCATGCCGTCGCCGCTCGCCACCGTCGCGACGCTCGGCGGCGCCAACTATGCCTGGGTCAGCAACTCGTTGGTAACGGCCAGCGAGATTTTCGGCGGTTATTTCCTCGCAGTGGTGGTCGGCGTCGCAATCGCCATCGTCTTCTCGTGGTCAAGCGCCGCGGAGGCCGCGGCCATGCCATTGCTCGTGAGCCTCAATATGATTCCAAAGGTCGCACTGGGCCCATTGTTCATCGTGTGGTTCTCGTACGGCATCTTTCCGAACACCATTATCGCTTTCTCGATCAGCTTCTTTCCCATCCTGCTCAATACCGTCCGCGGCTTTCGGGAGGTTGAGCCTGAGCTACTCGAGCTAGTGCGGTTGTTACGTAGCTCGAAATGGCAGACGTTCACCAAAATCCAGTTACCGAGCGCCCTGCCCTACATTTTCTCCGGCATGAAGGTTGGCGCAATCCTGGCCGTTGCCGGTGCAGTCGTCGGCGAGTTCTTGGGCTCGTCACGCGGCCTTGGCTATCTGATGCTGCAAGTGCAGGTGACGCTCGACACCGCTGCAATGTTCATGGCGGTAATCCTGATCACGCTCATCGGCGTGGTTCTCTACGCCATGGTTATCGGCCTTGAGCGGCTGGTGGTTGTGCGAGACGCCCGCGTCCAATGAGTTCCGCCGTGGCCGAACCATTCATCCGCGTCAGTGGTCTCCGCAAGGTGTACCGAAAGGGCGACCAGGAACATCTCGCCATCATCGACGCGACCTTCGAAGTCGCGGCGGGCGAACTCGTGTCGCTGGTCGGTCCGTCAGGTTGTGGCAAGACCACGCTTCTCAAGATCCTAGCGGGTCTACAGAATTATGATTCCGGCGACATCCAGATCGGCTCGTCCACACACCCGTTCGATCCGTCGCGCGATATAGGAATGGTGTTCCAGCAGGCTCTTCTGCTTAAATGGCGCCGCGTTCTGCAGAACGTGTTGTTGCCGGCAGAGATTCTGGGCCTGCCTGTCCGTGAAAGTCGCGAACGAGCGCGAGATCTTCTGGCGATGGTCGGGCTTGCCGGCTGCGAAGACAAATATCCTTATGAGCTTTCCGGCGGAATGCAGCAGCGCGCCGCGATTGCGCGCGCGCTCATCCACGATCCTAAGCTCGTATTAATGGACGAGCCGTTCGGAGCACTCGACGCGCTGACCCGCGAGAAGATGAATCTTGAGCTTCTGAACATTTGGAAGAGGAGCGGCAAGACGATTGTATTCGTGACCCATGGCATTGCTGAGGCGGTTTTCCTCGGCACGCGGGTCGTCGTCCTGACCGCGGGTCCAGCCCGCATGGCTGACAATATTAAGATCGAGTTGCCTGCGACGCGCACACTCGATGTCAAGACCAGCGAAACTTTCGGCGAATACAGTCGGCGGATTTATCACCTTTTAGGATTGTGATACGTCAGCATTGCGCGTCGGGCCTGGCCCGCCCAATGTTGAGGAACCCTAGACCGCGTGTCATAGATTCGCGATGTCCGCTTTCCCCCAAAGCGACCGATTGCTGCATTGCCGCGAAGTGACGCAATGGGCCAGATTCGCCCAAAGTGCGCCGCAGCAAAATGGGCTAGGCGGGCGAATCGATCACTCGACCAGGTCTGCTTGGCTCAGGCGTAAGATTCTTAGCGGCAGCGAAATATTGCTGCGCACCAGATTCATCTCCCTTCGCACGCAGTAGAAGCGCGTAATTATAGTGGGCCTCGGGGTCGGACGGGCGCAACGCAAGCGCCCTTTGATAGTGTGGCTCTGCCTCATCTAAGCAATCTTGGTTGTGCAGCAGAGCCGCTAGATTATTATGCGCCTCCGGATAATCTGGCCAAAGCGCCAATGCCTGCTCATAATGTTTCTGGGCTGCAACTACTTGGCCAACATCTTCGAGAAGAAGGGCGAAGTTGTAATGTGCCTCTGGGTACGCAGGACGCAGCCGTATGGCCTCACGAAAGTGCTCCCGCGCCGCGTCGCGCTGCTCAATTTGGTGAAGGAAAACTGCGAAGTCGTTCCGTGCCTCGGCATAGCTCGGGCGTAGCTCTAGTGTCCGTTCGAATGCGCGTTTTGCGCCTGCCGCATCGCCGCGCACTTTAAGAACATTGGCAAGAGCATGATGGGCTACAGCGTAATCTGACCTCTGCTCAATAGCCCTTTCTAAATGATCGCTAGCGCCTATCAGCTTCCCTTCCGCCGCGAGCAGCAGTCCATAATTGTAATGAGCTTCGGGATAAATCGGACGCAACCGCAGCGCCTCAAGGTAGTGCATTGCGGCTTCTTGTTCATTGCCAAGATGACGAAGAACGATGCCAAGGTTGTTATGTGCTTCGGCATAGTCCGGGCGTAGTTTTAGCGCTTCGCGGTACCAACGAACTTCTTCTTCTCGCTCGAGCCGCGAATGACCAGTCGAAGCGAGAGCGCGTAGAAATGCGTCCTCGGCAGAAATCTGATCAGGCGCATATTCCTTCAAGGCACGTTGATCCACCGAAACGATGCGGTATAGGCAACGTTCAGTGAGATGATCCCCTTTGAGAGTGAAACGGCCGGCCGTCTCATAAACATAGATCGGTAAGTCAAGTAGTTCCAAAAACGTTTCAGTTACAAGCAATGTTCCGGGCGTCGCGTTGCTTTCCACTCGCTTAGCAATTCCAATTGCGCGGCCTATCCACGATGTGCCGCGTTCGAGTGGGGCGCACTCACCGTAGTGACAGCCTAAGCGAAGACCCAGACGGCTTTCTGTCCCGGAAGCGTCGAATTGCTGCCAAGCTTCAATCAATGACAAACCGAATTGCGTCGCCACATCGGCGCTATCGAACAGGAATAGATGTCCATCCCCAGTGAAATTCTGATGGTATGTTCCAAATCGAGCCGCCAGTGTTTCGGCAGTCCGGCGGTAGGTATCGATAAGCGCAACAGCTCGCTCTTTCGGTAGTGCCATCCAGGCGGCTGAATGGCGCTCCAGATCGGAAAATACTGCTGCACAGAAGCGCCTCTGCACCCTTCGACTCCTAGGTTGATGACGCCTATAATAACCTACCTTAACCTTCCCCAGGAGGGGCTGATGCCAAAATACATGGTCGAACGCCATCTTCCCGGATTCAAAGCTGAACAGTTGCCCTCGGCAGCTGCAGCAGCAAAACGCGTTACCAGCGAAATGGCTAAGGAAGGCGTCCCCGTTCGCTACTTAGGTTCGACGTTTGTACCGGGGGAAGAGCGCTGCATGTGTCTGTTCGAGGGTCCCTCAGTCGACGCTGTGCGACAAGCAAACGTTCGCGCTGGTTTGCCCCTGGAGCGCATTGTCGAGGCAACGAGTGTCTCACCGGCCGACATTGGCTGAGTTTGGGTTTACACGCCCAAAACCACTCGTACTTGCCCACCAGCCGGCCGGAGGCCGCAACATCGGCCTCGGTGGCTAATGCCGCCACGCAGTCACAGCGACGTTTGAGAAATTCGTTGGTGCATCGCAGCGAAATAGTTGCACTGATGTCTGCTCCGGGTCTTGGCCGTGTCAAAACGCTTAGCGGGAGGAGGTCAGAACTGGCCGAGGTCAGCGACGGGAGCCGCTTTTGCGGCTGTGACTATGCTCGGATCGCGGCCATCAGTGGCTCAGTACCCATGAT
>Ga0335081_10012922_pt1 | contig 13511 bp, 11 predicted proteins | sample Lox_Sample_35_FD_206713 | JGI IMG/M metagenome (GOLD analysis project Ga0335081, IMG submission 206713) | Soil microbial communities from Loxahatchee National Wildlife Refuge, Florida, United States - Lox_Sample_3.5 | ecosystem: Environmental > Terrestrial > Soil > Wetlands | place: USA...
CGGAAGGATTCCCAGGTAGCCGGAGAGCCCCGGAACCTGCACTTCGGTCACGGATTCGCGAACGACTTCGCGTTCCGGCGTAACCACTTCGAGCGTGAGAGCGTCAGCCACGATGGAGTCGATTTCCGCCGCCTGTGTTAAGCGGCCGCCGCGATCTTCTCGGCCTTTTGCAGAGCTTCTTCGATTGTGCCCACCATGTAGAACGCCTGCTCGGAAACGTCATCGTGTTTCCCTTCGGCGATCTCCTTGAAGCCCCGAATGGTGTCCTCGATCTTTACATACTTGCCCTCGAGACCGGTGAACTGCGCCGCAACGAACATCGGCTGTGAAAAGAACTTTTCGATCTTGCGGGCGCGCGCCACCGTGAGCTTGTCTTCATCGGAGAGCTCTTCGATGCCGAGGATGGCGATGATGTCCTGCAGGTCCTTGTAGCGCTGCAGCACGCCCTTCACCGAACGGGCCACGTCGTAATGTTCCTGCCCGACGATGCGCGGGTCGAGAATGCGCGAGAAACTGGCCAGCGGATCGACGGCCGGATAAATCCCCCGCTCCACGATCTGCCGGCTCAAGTTCGTCGTCGCGTCGAGGTGCGCGAAGGTGGCCGCCGGCGCGGGATCGGTGTAATCGTCGGCCGGCACGTAGATGGCTTGCACGGAGGTGATCGAGCCCTTCTTGGTGGAGGTGATGCGCTCCTGCAATTCGCCGATCTCCGTGTTCAGGTTCGGCTGATAGCCCACCGCCGAAGGCATGCGCCCCAGCAGGGCTGACACTTCCGAGCCCGCCTGCACGAAGCGGAAGATGTTGTCGATGAAGAGCAGCACGTCCAGACCTTCTTCGTCGCGGAAATATTCCGCCACAGTCAACCCGGTGAGCCCCACGCGCAGGCGCGCTCCCGGCGGCTCGGTCATTTGGCCGTAGATCAGGGCGGCACGCGACTTCTCCGAGTCGCCTGCGACCACGACTTTGGACTCCTGCATTTCCAGCCACAGGTCGTTACCCTCACGGGTCCGCTCGCCCACGCCCGCAAACACGGAGACACCGCCATGCTTCATGGCCACGTTGTGAATAAGTTCCTGAATCAGCACCGTCTTGCCGACCCCGGCGCCTCCGAAAAGGCCGATCTTCCCTCCCTTGAGGTAGGGTTCCATCAAATCCACGACCTTGATGCCCGTCTCGAACATTTCGAGCTGCGTGGATTGGTCTTCCAGCGAAGGAGCCGCGCGGTGCACGGGATACTGCGTCTTGGCATGCACCGGGCCGAGGTTATCCACCGGTTCGCCAAGCACGTTGAGCACGCGCCCAAGCGTTGCCCGCCCCACGGGAACCTTTATTGGTCCCTCGGAATCGATCACTTTCATCCCACGCACGATTCCATCCGTTGGTTTCATGGCCACGGTCCGAACCCGCCCCTCGCCCAGATGCTGTTGCACCTCCGCGATGACATCGATTGGGTCGGGAACATCGAACCCCTCGCTGGTAATCCGCACTGAGTTATAGATTTCAGGGAGGTGGTGTTCCTGAAACTCCACATCGACCACAGGACCGATGACCTGCACGACGTGACCGACGTTGTTCGCCTTATCAGAGTTGCCAGACATAGATTCGCTCCTTGCGAAAATCCTGTTGCCGGACCTATCCGGCAGACGCCGCGCCGCTGACCACCTCGATGATCTCCTTGGTGATCGCGGCTTGGCGGACCTTGTTCATATACAGCGTGAGCTGATCGATCAGCTCGCCGGCATTGTTGGTCGCCGAGTCCATCGCCGTCATGCGCGCGGCATGCTCCGCGGCGGCAGATTCAGCCAAAGCTCGGAAAAGCTGCACTTGCACGTAACGAGGCAACAAATGGCCCAAAATCTCGCCCGGCGGCTGCTCGTAGAGATAATCGAGTCCCTCATCGGCCTTCGGCTCAGGTTCACCCGCGCGTGGGGCATCGCGTTCGATGGGCAGGAGCCGCTCCAATTTCAAGTTTTGCGCCAGCACGGATTTGAATTCGTTAAAGACGATATAAACCGCATCCACCTCGCCGCTCTCGTAAAGCGAGATCACTTCGCGGGCGATCTCCCTCGCCTGCGCGAGATCCGGGCGCATCGTTACGTCTACGTGTTCGGCCACAATCTTCCAGCGCTGTTTGCGCATGGAATCGCGAACCTTGCGGCCTAGGACGATCAGCGAGGGGTTTTCCTGCGTATGCTCGCGCAAGAATTCCAGCGTTCGCCGGATTACGTTGGCATTGAATGCTCCGCATAAGCCACGTTCACCGCTCACAGCCAGCAGCAGAACGCGTTTTTCCGGACGTCTCGCCAGAAGCGGATGAGTGCTTTCCTGCGCTCGAGCGGCCACAGAGTGAACCAGGCGCGTGATGGCGCGCGCAAAGGGACGCGCCGCGAAGGCCCTCTCCTGAGCACGCCGTAGGCGCGCCGCCGCCACGAACTTCATCGCTCGCGTGATCTGCTGGGTATTTTTCACGGAGCGAATGCGGCGCTTGATATCGAGCTGAGTTGCCATCGGAAATGTTCCGGAGGTGACTTACCGCTAGCGCGCGGCGGCCGCCCCCGCTGTGAATCGCTCCTTGAATTCGGAAAGAAGCTTTTTCAGCCCCTCCCGGATCTCGTCATCGATGGCTTTCTTCGTGGCGATCTTGTTGAGCAGCGCGCCCGCATGCGCGTCGGCAAAGGAGAGCAGGTCGCGCTGGAAGCGCTCCACCTCGGAAATGTCGATCGAATCCAGGTAGCCATTGGTGCCCGCAAAAATCACCAGGACCTGCTTTTCGACGGGCAGCGGCGAAAACTGATCCTGCTTGAGCACTTGCACGAGGCGCTGGCCGCGCGCCAACTGCGCCTGCGTCGCTTTATCCAACTCGGACCCGAATTGCGCGAAGGCCGCCAGTTCGCGATATTGCGCCAAATCCAGCCGCAAAGTTCCGGCCACCTGCCGCATGGCTTTGATCTGCGCGTTGCCGCCTACGCGGCTTACCGACAGTCCGACGTTAATCGCAGGCCGAATGCCGCTATTGAAGAGGTCCGCCTCAAGATAGATCTGTCCGTCGGTAATGGAAATAACGTTCGTGGGAATGTAAGCGGAGACGTCGCCCGCCTGAGTCTCGATCACCGGAAGGGCGGTCAGCGAACCGCCTCCTTTTTTGTCGTTCATCTTCGCGGCTCGCTCCAGCAGGCGTGAATGCAGATAGAAAACGTCTCCCGGGAAAGCTTCCCGTCCCGGCGGACGGCGCAGCAGCAAAGAGATTTCGCGGTAGGCCTGCGCGTGCTTGGAGAGGTCATCATAGAAGCAGACGGCATGGCGGCCGGAATCCCGGAAGAATTCGCCCATGGCGCAGGCCGCATAAGGAGCGATGTATTGCATGGTCGCAGGTTCGGTCGCCGAAGCGGCCACGATGATGGTGTAATCCATCGCCCCGGCGTCGGTCAGGATCTTCACTACTTGCGCGATGGTCGAGCGCTTTTGCCCGATGGCGCAGTAGATGCAGATCATGTCGCCGCCCTTCTGGTTGATAATCGTGTCCAGAATGATGGCGGTTTTGCCGGTTTGCCGGTCGCCGATGATCAGTTCGCGCTGGCCCCGGCCGATGGGGATCATGGAGTCGATCGCCTTGATGCCGGTCTGCAATGGCTCGCGAACGGGCTGCCGGTCGATGACGCCGGGGGCAATGCGCTCGATATGGTTGTGATATTCGGTAACGATCGGGCCCTTTCCGTCCAGGGGCAGTCCTAGAGGATTGACCACGCGGCCGACCAGCGCGTCTCCCACGGGGGCGGACATGATCGAACGAGAGCGCTTGACCGTGTCGCCTTCTTCGATGAGCGTGTATTCTCCAAGCAAAACCGCGCCCACCTGGTCTTCTTCCAAGTTGAGGGCGATGCCGAAAACGTCGTGCGGGAACTCCAGCATCTCGCCGGCCATGACCTTCTCGAGGCCATAGACGCGCGCGATTCCGTCGCCGACGGAGATCACCGTGCCTACCTCGTCAACGGCAACCGATTGGTCGTAGTTGGCAATCTGCGCGCGAAGAATCTTTGTTATTTCGTCCGCTCTAATGGATGCCATGCCTGCTTTGCTCCTGACTGCCTATTGAGACTCGAGACGCATTCGCAACCGTTCCAGCTGCGTCCGCACCGAGCCGTCGTAGATGGTTGAACCGACGCGCACAACTGCGCCGGCGATGAGCGTGGGATCGAGATGGTAGGCCGTTTCCACGCGGCGTCCGCTCAGCCGTTCGAGCACCTTTACCAGCTGTTTCTTTTCGGCTTCATCGAGCTGGTGCGCGGAAGTCACATTGGCGCGGGTGATGCCTGCCCGCTGGTCGAGTTGCGCTTCGAAGGCCCGATAGATTTCTGACAGCAGACCGACGCGGCGTTGATCGATAACCACGAACAAGAAGTTGCGCAACGTGCGGCTGGCCTGCATGCGTTCGACCAGCGCCTGCGCGATCGCGTGTTTATTGCCGCGCGAGACCGCCGGGCTGGCTAGCAGAACTGTCAGCTCCTGTGACTCCTCCAACAGGCCAAGAAAATCGCTGAACTCTCGCCTCACCTTATCGGGGCTCTCTTGCGCTACGGCTACCTCCGCAAGCGCATCCGCGTAATGTTCCGCGACCGTTCTCATGTAGCGGCTCTTTCGAGTTCGCCAACGAAAGCCTCGAAGAGCGCCTCCTCCGCCGCGTCGTTCATCTGCTTCCGAATTAAGGCCGCCGCCCGCTCGGTGGCAAGCCTTGCCGCTATGGCCCGCAGCTCTTGCCCGCCGGCACGCTCGGCGGCAGCAATCTCGGCGCCCGCGGCCTGTTTGATTTTTTCGATCTCGGTAAGGGTGAGCGCTTTGATGCGCTCGCGATCCGCGGCGGATTCGCGCACAGCGGCGCGCCGCTCCTCTTCGATTTTGCTGTCCACCGTGGCCAGCTTCTGAACGGCTTCTTGAAACTCTCGTTCCGCGGCCGCGCGGCTTTGGCTTGCCTCATCTATCGATTTGGCAATCTCCCCGGCACGCCCTCGAAAGTAAGGCGCCCCAAATTTGACAATCGCATATGCGATGGCGCCGAAGACGAGTAGAAAATTCAGCCAGCGAAAGACCGTGTCCAACATAGCACTGGTCGAACCAGGAGAACCCTCTTGAGCCACTGCTGGAAGAGAGAAAGCCCCCAAAAGCGCTGCCGTTACAATCAGCCTCCCGAAGCTGCCGAGGAATGACCTGCAGGAAAAAACCTTCATCGAACCTCGCCTGCTGGGCGCGGACGCATCTGCCGTTGGGGCTCCAGAATGGCGCGAGCGATCTCCTCGGCCAGTCGAGTGCTGCTGGTTTCCAGTTCCCCGCGGGCCGCTTCGATCTCCGCCTGGATGCGCCGCTTGGCGCTCTGTATCTCTTCATTGGCGTTCTGGCGGGCTTGCTGGAGTGCGGTGCCGCGTTCATCCAATGCCTCGCGCCGCAACGCTTCCTGTTCGCGAAAAATATCTCCGCGAGCCCTGCGCAATGCTTCCTGGTACGACCGGCTCTCTTCATTCGCGCTCCGGCGGAGTTCTTCAGCATCGCGCCGGGCGCCTTCGATACGTTTCTCGCGTTCGTGGACGACGCGCTCGATGGGTGTGAAGAACGACCAGCGAAGGAAGAGATAAAACAGAAAGACAATAATGGCCGTCGGTACCGCCCCGAGAAAAAGATCGCCTAGCTGTTTCAGAATTTCCATGAAAGCCGCAGACCGTTCACCAAATCCTTCTTGGCAAAGTTACCGCACACGAAAGGCGGGGCAGAAGTCCGCCCGGTCAACCTGGACACACGCGAACAAGGAGGAAATTTATAGCATCCGAACGAAATTCCGTCAACGTCCGCGCCGACGATTTCGGGACACTGAAGATTCCATTGAGACTCAAGACGCCTTTGGCAGAGGAAACGACGCAAATCTAAGTGAGCAGACGTTCAGCTACAAGGAGGGGTTTCACAAACGCGCATTAGACAATTTCCACACGAGGACCTGCGCCCGCCGCGCTGACCTCGTTCACTCTCGCGGCGACCGCGCGAGCCATGGCGTACAAGCTTCGCGCCTTGGGCTCCCCTTCGCCTTGCGCGGCAACGGGCTTGCCCGCATCGCCGCCCGCGCGAATGTCGGGATCGATTTCGATTTCGCCAAGCAGCGGCACGCCATAAGCCTCCGCGATGCGCCGCCCTTCGCCGTATCCGAAGACGTCCACGCGGTTGTGGCAATGGGGGCAGGCGAAGTAGCTCATGTTCTCCACGATTCCGAGCACCTCCACGTTCACTTGGCGAAACATCTCGATCGCCTTGCGCACATCCGCCAAAGCCACCGCCGATGGCGTCGTAACTACCACCGCACCCGTCACAGGAACATTCTGGATCAGGCTGAGCTGCACGTCGCCGGTGCCCGGCGGCAGGTCTACAATCAAATGATCCAGCTCGCCCCACTGCACGCTGCGCAAAAATTGCTGCACCACACTATGAAGCATCGGCCCGCGCCAGATCATCGGCTTATCGGCCGGCGTCAGCAGCCCCATGGAGATCATCTTCAACCCATACGCCTGCACAGGCAGGATTTGCCGCTCGCTAAGAGCTCGCGGCTGCTCATCGGTCCCCAGCATCAAGGGCACATTGGGACCGTAGACGTCGGCGTCCATCAGTCCGACTGCGGCGCCCATGCGGGCCAGTGCGATAGCCAAATTCACCGCAACCGTCGTCTTCCCGACGCCGCCTTTTCCGCTGGCCACCGCGATCAAGCTCTTTACGCCAGGAATGGGCATCTTCTCGGGCTGTCCCATCGGTCTTTGCTGCGCTGCTGGAGGTATTGGAGGCATAGAACGATCATAGGCGGCGGGTCGTGCCAGAGCAAGCCTGCTTCTTGAGTTCGTCAGCCCAGCATCCCTAGCGCCCCTTCCGAGGCTGTCATCACGAGGCCGCTCCTCGCGCGAAACGTCTCCGCCGCGAACGTCTACCCACAGGATGAGCTTCGCGCGTTCGCAAAGTCATCAGGAGCTTTCGCGCGTTAACAAAGTCCCGAGGGATCTGCAGTTTCGCTTCCGGCGGTCCACCCGTTTTGCGCGTGACTCGCCGCACCGTCCGCCCCTGTCATCCCGAACCCGGCCCGGTTTGTGGGATGGCGGTAAGGGATCTGCTTTTCTCCTTCGGCCTTCGTAGAGGCCAAAACTTCCGCCTCCTTTGCGCCGGATAACTCCCAAAGCTATAATGATTTTCGTTCGGTCAGCGGAACAGTCTCTCGAGGAACGCCGGAAGTATCTAACTGCACGCGCATCAGGGCAGTGGGGCCTGCTGAAGCGCCGTTCCCTATCGGAGCATCCAACCAGGAACGACATGCGAATCGAAGACATGGTGGACCGGGTCGTTTCCCGGTTTATTGGCACTAAACATGAGCGCGACATCAAGCGGCTAGCCCCACACATAACCGCTATCAACCATCTGGCCGGCGACTACGAACGCCTGACTGATTCCGAAATTACCGAAAAGTCTGCCCAGCTCAAAGCGCAGGTATCCGAACGCTTGCAGGGTGCTGAACCTTCTGAGCCTGACTATAAGCAGCGCCTGGCCGATGCGCTCGAGCCAGCCATCGCCCCCGCCTTTGCGCTGGCGCGCGAGGCCGGTCGCCGCACCCTGGCCATGCGCCATTTCGACGTGCAACTGATCGGCGGACTGGTGCTGCACGAAGGCAAGATCGCAGAGATGAAGACGGGCGAAGGCAAGACGCTCGTCGCCACTCTCCCCGCCTACCTGAATTCCCTCACCGGCCGTGGCGTCCACATCATCACCGTAAACGATTATCTCGCGCGCCGCGATGCCGAGTGGATGGGTCCGCTCTATCGCGCCCTGGGCCTCACCGTCGGCGTAATCGTTCACGACCTGGACGACGCGCAACGTCGCGCCGCCTACGGCGCCGATATCACCTACGGAACCAATAACGAGTTCGGCTTCGACTATCTGCGCGACAACATGAAATATGACCTTGGCGATTGCGTCCAGCGCGGCCACCATTTCGCCATCGTTGATGAAGTCGACTCCATCCTCATTGACGAAGCTCGCACGCCCTTGATCATTTCCGGTCCCGCCGAAGAATCGACCGACAAGTATTACCGCATCGACAAAATCGTTCCCAAGCTGATCCAGGAAATCGACTATACCATCGACGAAAAGCACCGCACCGCCACGCTCACCGAAGAAGGCGTCTCCAAGGTTGAGCGGCTTCTCGGCCTGGGCAATCTATACGATCCGGGCCACATGGAGACGATTCACCACGTCTATCAGGGCCTCCGCGCCCATACGCTCTACAAGCGCGACGTCGATTACGTAGTCAAGAACGGTGAAGTCATCATCGTCGATGAGTTCACCGGACGCGAAATGCCCGGTCGCCGCTGGTCCGATGGCTTGCACCAAGCCGTCGAAGCCAAGGAAGGCGTAAAGATCGAGCGGGAAAACCAAACGCTGGCAACTGTCACCTTCCAGAACTATTTCCGCATGTACCAGAAACTTTCCGGCATGACCGGCACCGCGGAAACCGAAGCTCCCGAATTCAACAAAATCTATAATCTGGATGTCGTCGCGATTCCCACCAACCGCCCCCTGCGGCGCCACGAATATCCCGACGTCGTCTACCGCACGAACGGTGAAAAATACGAGGCTGTCGTCAACGGCATGATCCAGGAAGATGGATCGCAATCCAACGGAATCCGCCAGCTGCATGAGAGCGGACAACCGGTGCTGGTTGGCACGATCTCCATCGAAAAATCCGAGCATCTTTCCGAGTTGCTAAAAAAAGCCGGCATCCCGCACCAGGTCCTGAATGCCAAGCAGCACGAACGCGAGGCCCACATCATTGCGCAGGCGGGCCGCAAAGGGGCGGTCACCGTTTCCACGAACATGGCGGGTCGCGGAACCGACATCCTGCTCGGCGGCAATCCCGAAGCGATGACCCGCGACTATTGCATGAAAAACCGCCTGGCCATGCCCTATGCGGCGGCCTCTTCGGTGATCGGGGATGGCGCGGGAAACACTGCCGCAAACATGGTGCTCTTCCAGATCGAGGGCAAGATCTTCCAGGTTCCCCGCGAGCAGTGGCTTCCCATCTATAACCAATTCGTCGACCAATGCCGTACCGAGCGTGAAGAAGTGATCGCTCTGGGCGGCTTACATATTCTCGGCACGGAGCGCCACGAGGCCCGCCGCATCGATAACCAGCTTCGCGGGCGCGCCGGCAGGCAGGGGGATCCCGGCTCTTCGCGCTTCTTCCTCTCCTTGGAGGACGATCTGCTGCGCGTCTTTGGCGGCGAACGCGTCAAGGCGCTGATGTACCGCCTGGGTATGACCGAAGGCGTGCCCATCGAGTCGAAGCTCATTTCGCGCCGCATCGAGAACGCCCAAAAGGCCGTCGAAGCCCAAAACTTCGAGGCCCGCAAGCACCTGCTCGAATACGACGATGTAATGAACAAGCAGCGCGAGACGATCTACGCCATCCGCCGGTCGGCTCTCGAGGGGAAAGACCAAAAGGAGTACGCCCTCGGAATGGCCGAGGATCTCGCTCGCGACTTGGTTACCACTTCCTGTCCGCGGGAAGAACACCCGCAGAAATGGAACCTCGCCCAATTTTCTGGAGAAGTCCTGGGGCAGTTCGGCATTGACCTGAAGGCTGTGGGCCTCGATCCCTTGACGCTCAGTCACGACCAACTCAGTGAAGCATTGGTCGAAAAAGTCCGCCAGCGTTATGAAGAAAAAGAAGCCCTTTTCGGCCCTCCCATGATGCGCTGGCTCGAGCGCCGCATCATTCTTGACATTGTCGATACCCAGTGGAAAGACCACCTGCTCAGCCTCGACCACCTCAAGGAAGGAATCGGGCTCCGCGGCTATGGGCAGAAAGATCCTCTGGTCGAGTTCAAGAAGGAAGCCTTCACTCTTTTCGAAGAGATGATGGACCGCATCGATACCGAGACCACGCGCTATCTTTTCCTCATCCAGCCGGCCAGGCCTGAAGACGAAGCTCGCGAAATCGAACGCCGGCAGCGTCGCCAGCAACAACAGTTGCAATATCAAACCGGTCCCGCCCAAGCCGAAGCTCCCAAGCCCGTACGAGCCGGTGCCAAGATCGGCCGCAACGATCCCTGTCCCTGTGGCAGCGGCAAGAAATACAAAAAGTGCTGCGGTACTGCAGCCTGACAGCCCAGACTTACGATTTCCCAGAACGGATAGTTTCTATCCGCGTCTTTGTTCTAGAGTCCTGATCCGGGACTAAGCTCCCCCTCAACTCGATACTTTTCATGCAAATGCGCACCAGCTCAACTGGCTACGAGCGTGCTCTTCCCCAGAAGTGCCATTTCGCTGCTGAGGGGTACGTGTGGCCATAGTGACACAAATTCGCGTCTGCCGCATAGGCGCTTGCTCGGCGCCCGTTCCTATTCCTCTCCACCGCCAGGGCGTGTGCCTCACCCACCACTTGGATGAGATCTTTACCCGCGTTTCCGCCGTTCAGGAACGCTGCCAACAGGGCGAGTCGCCCGATTCGCGCACGGTTAGTTGGCTAGGCCAGCAAGGCGACCTCGCCGTGACCTTGCTTTCCGGGGACGGAGCCACTCCCTCCGAGGAGCGCACGCGCTTGCTTGAGCTGCTGCTCTGCCTGGCGAATCTTCACGAATGCTTGCGGCGACGAACGGACAACACCGCGGAACTAAAGCCGCAATCGCGATGACGCCCCCAACGACTCAACAAGCGACGCCCGCGCCTGCTGCCGCCAAGCCGAAAATGGCGCCGGCCATGCCGCGTATTCCCGGCGTGAGCGATGCGCCCAAAGCTTCTCAGTCCAACGCGAAGCCCCTCATCGCCGTGGCCCTTAGCCTCGCCCTTTGCGCCACCGTATTTTCGATCTGGCTTTGGCGCCACCATGTTGAGAAACAAGAGACAGCGGCTCCGGCACAGGTCACGCCCGAACCGGCGATCCAAAGCCCGCCGCCCATCGACAAAAGCGCGAACACCGACTCCGACGCGATCGCCACGCTCGATGAACTCGCCAAACCCTGGGCCAACAAAAAGTTCGGATTCGTCGATCCCAAAACGCACGAGACCATCCCGGCAATGGTCATTCACGTCCCTTCTACTGGGGGCCACGATCTGTTCTGGGCATTTTCGATGAACACGCCGTTTTCCCAATGCCAATTGCAGTACATCACAGACGTGGCCGCGCTGGCGCAGCGCTACGCCTATCCGGTCGCCCACCCCATGCTCGTCAGCGATTGCGACGGCACGCTCTACGACCCTCTGAAGATGTCTACTTTGCCGGATGGTTCCTGGGTTCGCGGAGAAATTGTGAGAGGCGGTGGCATTCGCCCCCCGATCGCCATTGAAGTGCACGCACGCGGCCGCGTACTCGTAGCCGATCGCATCGAATGAGCTCGCCTTTTCTCTCCTCCGCGAAAACTAGCAGAGTCAGCCGCCTCTCGCGCCGCCGCTTCTCTTCTGAGCATCCCGCGCAGCGTTTTTCTGCCCTCCGGCATCGAATCTAGCAAACAGATGAAGCTGGCGTGTGTAGCCGGATGTTGATCTGTGCTATCTTTTGGGCACGCAATACGCCAGCCCCACGAATTCAGGCTCCTGAGGTTATCGAAAGGCGGAGAAACGAATGCGCAACCTCTTGCTCGGGGTGGTGGCGGTGGGCCTTATGGGATCGATTTTGGGTTGCTCGAAAGCTCATACCGACGATTCCATCTCCAACGAGATCAAGGCCAATATGTTTTCCGATCCGCAGACGAAATCCGCCAACGTCAGCGTGGACGTCAAGAATGGCACGGTTACCTTGACCGGCGAAGTTCCGGATGAGAATACGCGCTACGAAGCCTTCAAGATCGCTAAGCAAACCGCGGGCGTAGTCAACGTCGACGATCAAATGTCCTTGGTGCAGAGCCCGGCAGCGGCGTCGGCGCAGCGCGCTGCGAATCGCGAACCTGCCGCCAATCCCAAGCGGGCTTCCAAGCGTGAGCGTGAACACGACCAGCAACAGGAGGCGCTTGTTCGCCGCCCGCTGGCCGGCTCCGTCGACAACTCCCCCTACGGCGCGACTTCAGGTGGCCAGGATTTTGCCCAGCAGCAGCCGGCCGCGCCACAGCCAACGTCAGCGGCGGCTCCGGCAGCTCCCTCCGCACCCGCGGCTCCGGAGCCTCCCGCGGCGCCGGCAGTTCGGCATGTCGACATTCCGGGCGGTACACCGGTTCATCTCCAAATGATTGATAGCGTCGACTCAGCTAAGAACCACGCCGGCGACATATTCCACGCTTCTCTGGCCTTGCCGATCACGGTCAATGGCGAACCGATCGTGCCCAGCGGCACGGACATTTATGTAAAGCTCGTCACCTCGAGCTCCGCCGGCCATCTCGCCGGCCGCAGCGAGCTCACGCTGCAGCTCGCCCGTCTCGATTTCCAAGGCGCGTCCTACAATCTTTCGAGCGACGATTATCACGATGTCGGCAAGTCGCGCGGTGCCCGCACCGCCGAAACTGTCGGCGCCGGCGCCGCCATCGGTGCCGTCATCGGCGGAATATTAGGCCATGGCAAGGGTGCCGCGATCGGTGCGGCCTCAGGAGGGGCCGGAGGCGTTGCCGTTGAGGAGGCCACCAAGAGTCCCCAGGTGCGTATCGCCTCCGAAACCAAACTCGATTTCACCCTTCAGCAGCCGGTCACCCTATCTTATACCCAGGCTCCTTAACACTCGCATCCACATCCGCGCCTGTCCGCTGGCCGGCGAACATCAGGAGAAAGCCCTAGCATTCTGAAGGTGTTATGGGTGTTTCCCTGGTGCATATCGGTATTTTCCCGATGCGAACCTACAGAAAGTACTTGACAACAGGTGCGCCCCACCCGCAATATCCCTGACGCGCCAGCTTCTGCCTTCCCCCTGAAGACGTTCCTAGACGTCCTCCAATCCGATTGCCGGAATTGCGCAATGAGGAGCCGCCGGTGTCGGACAACAACAGTAACGGCCACAGCAAGGATGTAGATATGGATCGTGAAGTAATCCGTTGCAAGAGCTGCGGTCTCGTTCAGTATCGAACGAGTTCGGGTAATTGCCGCCGCTGCGTGCGCCTGCTCCCGCCCAAGGTGGAGTTCTTGATTCCGCCGCCGGTGACGCAGGAGCTTCCGGGCGACGACCGCCAGCTGTTCGAAAAATGGCCGAACCGCGAGACGGTGGAGAATATCGGCCACCGCATTCGCCAGCTGCGGGAATCGCGCGGGATGACGCAGAGCCAGCTTCAGGCCAGGTCGCGGGTCTCCCGTTCCTATCTCTCCCGCATCGAGAGCGGCCAGATGACGCCCAGCTTGGGAACCCTGGAAAAGATCTCCGAAGCTCTCAGCGTCGGCCTGAACCGCTTCTTCATCCCGGAATCCAATGGCGAGGCGCTCCTCGAGGATCCCTTCATCCAAGGGCTCCGGCCATACCTCCGCCAGCTCGATTGGGAGCAGTGGCAAGGCATCCTGAAGAGGCTGCAGGCCATCAGCGATCACGT
>Ga0335081_10012923_pt1 | contig 13510 bp, 16 predicted proteins | sample Lox_Sample_35_FD_206713 | JGI IMG/M metagenome (GOLD analysis project Ga0335081, IMG submission 206713) | Soil microbial communities from Loxahatchee National Wildlife Refuge, Florida, United States - Lox_Sample_3.5 | ecosystem: Environmental > Terrestrial > Soil > Wetlands | place: USA...
TTCAGACGCTTGAGGATATCGCGGAGTCTTCCCCTCTGCGCCGCTGCCTCTGCGAGAGGGGCATTCAGGCGGATTGGAGGCGTGGAAACGAATGCAGAGAAGGAAATTGCTCCTGTTGTTGGTAGCGTGTATTCAAATGGCATCGTCTCTCCCAATCGGAAATGCGCTTGATCCTGTTGTGTTTCAGCTAAATCACCAGCGGCCTTGGCGCCGTAGTCCAAGCGCACTTTCTTTCGACGGGGCCCTGAAGATCCAGTCCGGTTACATAATCAGAGTGTCGTTTCAGCAATTTCCAAAATGTCTTGGCGGGGACGCCCTTCACAAGGGACGAACACGCCCAAATACGTTGCTCAGAAAAAAGAGCTCCTGTGAAACCGTGTGGCCCTCAAATCTCCTCTCACTACATCCTCATCTTCAAATTCTTCTCTCTCAATCATTCCGGCGTACAATCCATCAGCCAATTCCTCATTCTCGGCGATCACCAAATAGTCAGCTCGCATTTTTTTGCGTCCGCATTTCTTCCATTCTTTCATCTTTCTTCCACGCCTATCCCTCTATTCATTTCTTCTCTCCCATCTCTTAGTCTTCACGCGGGCAGTGCTTCACTGAAAATGTCGTACAATCGGCCGTACCATCCATACAACGATGATCATCATTACCAGCCCGTAGCATTCCCTCAGGACTTGCCTTACCAAGAAGACTATGCCCCATACAGCACAACCTACGCCATGAACCCTTACCAAGCAGCAGCAACAGCGGCGGCAGCAGCAACAGGAGGAGAAGGCGGCGGCTATCCCCCACGAAGAGGAGACTATCCTTCGCGATCTTTCGATTACGACGAAGGTGACTATGAAAATGTTAGACGGGCATTTGAAAGCTAATTTCTGTAGATGCAAATGGTACAGGATCTGAACGACCACGGGAGTCATGGACAGAAAGAAACGACAGAGACCCCTCTCCACCTTACAAACGCGACGCCTCCGAACGCCAGCGACGTACTGCCCCTCCTACTCACTGAAATATTTCCCTCCTTGGACATTGATTCTAACGCAACTATAGGCGGCGACACATACCGACGTAAACCATCGGACCGCATTCCAGGCCTTCAAAAAGCACCTCCGGATCCCTACACCCTAAACCACATAGTCCCGTTCCCCTACTTCTGCGAATGGTACAAACAAACCAACGCCCGCACCCTCCGCCAAAACACCGAGCCCACCCCCGATGAATTACAAGACTCCTTCATCAAGTACCGCGAGGACTTGTTAGCGCGCACAGCAAAGGAGTTTTGCAAGGAACACGCGAACGAAGCTTGGTTTCGCGAGAAATATGATCCTGTGCTAAGGGTGCAGACAAGGGGGAAATTGGTGGAGTATAGACGGTGGTTGTATGCCCGGTTTATGGAGGATTTGGAGGCGGGCAAGTTCGATGAGGTGACGTTGGATGGGGCTGCTGCTCGGCGGTATTTTGCTGAGAACGGTGGTGGTGGCGGAGAAGTGGTGAGTCCGGGGTCGAAGAAGGAGGGGGATGGTGGTGAGGAAGACGGTTTAACGACGAGTTCTGCGTTGGCACGGATGCCTTCTGATCCCATGGCTAATAAACGCACGCCATGTATAAAAACGATTAACACAACAGTGTCACGGACACAGCTCGAGGCCGTATCCCCCCAAAACACCCTTGCTCACCAAACAACGTTCTGTGTACGAGACTGACGCGGTTTTTAGTTGCTAGGCGACATTGAAGGCTTCCGCTACCTTTCCATCAGTGACCCCAACCCAAGTAAAAAATACGCCCGAGTCGGTTGGATAATCCTCGATGAACCCCCCGCAAACCCTGACCAAGTCGTCGGCACCCTCGACTCCCAACGTATTCATCACGACATATACGGTCACTTCACCGTCCACTGCGCAATCCACACATCCACCAAAGAATCGCCCCGCAAAGCTCTTTCAGAATCCCATTCGACCCCTGAGAATATCGCGCGTGATCTCCGTCTCGCATACCTTGTGGCTACAAAGAAATTCGAGGCCGAGTTGGGCGATGGATACGCGGGATTCGAAAGGATCCGCGAACGGGTTAAAAAGATTGTGCCGCCGGCGGAAGTCGATGTGGGGGAGGATGATGAGGGGATGGTTAAAGACGATGTGGAGCTGGGAAGTTTGGCGGAGATGAAAAAGTTGTTGGATTTGTGTATTGAGTATTTTCGGAGGGTTTATTCCTTTTGCTTTTATTGTGTTGCGGAGGGGGATTCGGTTCATGAATTACAGAGGAAATGTTATGCGGGACATTTTCGCCGGCCTCCGCCCGATGGACCCCTTGACGCGAAAGCGGGTAATCCCTCTCATTCTTTCATGATGCAGGGGCGTTTTCCCCTGCTATTCCCCCCCTCTTTTTTTTTGTGTGTTTTGGGACACAGCCCTAACGAGAGCAGGGACAGTCCAAAAGCCATGGCTGGATAAACTGAATCTATTGATTTCCCCTGAGGGAGCGGATGTCGTCAAATTAGGCGGTGTGGACCCAGAAGAAGCTCTCCAGGCTTACATGGACGCATCCATAAGTCGCGAAGCCGAAGACCGATGGCGCTGTACTGTTCCAAAATGCACGAAACTCTTTCTCGAGCAGAAATTTGTACGCTCACATATTCAAAAACGGCACAAAGAATGGTTGGAACGCGGTAATGTCGAGGTGCCATCCCTCCACACACTCTTTCTTCTATTCTTTTTTATTTTTATTTCTGTTTTAAGTTGGTGCTGACGCCATTTTGGTAGTCAGCGATGTTAAACCGATACGTCCTGGATCCATTTCGCATTCTCCCACCGGCAGTAGAACAACCCCCCGCCTCCTTTACCACAAAACACGAAAAAGAATACTCAGGCTCAAAATCCGATCCTCCCCCCTCAACCGTCATCCCGCAATTCGCCGGTTTTCCACAGTTCCAAGGCTTCCCGAACGCCATGTTTGGTCCGATGGATTGGCAGCAGCAGCAGATGGGGGGTTATGGCCCGCCAATGGCGATGGACGGGCCGAAGGGGAGAAGAATGGGGCCGATGAGGAGGGGGATCATGGATGAGAGGGATCATCCTTATGAGCGGCGTGGTGGGAGGGATGATAGAGATATGAGGTCCATGAGGGGTTATCGGGATTTGGATGCTCCGCAGGAGGCTACTCCCGAACTTAATTATTGACGGATGAATTAAAAGAAGGAGTCGTTTAGCATTATATCAATCTCAGTCATCTCACTGACTCGTCTTTCTTGCAACTTTCCAACGGAAGCAAGTTGGTCCATTGAGATAGCGGCCATATTGCAAAACCAACCAAATTCAAACTCACCGATAAACAACCTGACGATCCTTCGGGGCACACGATAATATATTCATAATGCCGTCGTGTACTCCTTTCCAGACGGTCAATAATGACATTAGGGATCCCCGATGACCTCCTCCCAAAGTGGCTGCTGTTAGTCTCGGCCTTTTCCTTCTTCAATTCCGCCCAAAACTTTGCATCCATCAAACTCACCCAACGCGTCTATTCCCGTAAAGCAGACGAAGGTAATTAACCTCTTGTGCCCCGAACAACGAATTCCCTTCGCAACAGAGAAAATGGCTAATGGAAGTGACCGGATTAAGTTCAAGGACCTTCGCAGCGTGGACCGTTCTCGCTGGAGTCATTCGCTTGCAGGCTGCGTATGACATTCATAATCATACGTACCAGCTCCTTCGTTCCCTGACGTTAATGGACCAAGATTATATAACCTTACTCTTTGGACATTTAATCTTGCGTGGTTCCATTTCACGAGTGAGTGGTTTGTTTATAAGACTGCAGCGCCTGGTGCCGGTCTCCTCAGTCCCGTCATCGTCTCAAGTACTTTCCATCCCATCCGCCGCCTCAACAATTCCCCTTCGTTTCTATGGATCAAATGTTGACGTGACTTGGCAGCGGTCTCGTTAATTTGGATGTATTCACAACGAGGATATTACTTGGGTTGAGATGCTCATAAGATACTTTGGTATATAGTGAATTCAGATCTCCCCCCTTGCACCTCCACGTTTCCTATCATAGATACATGACGATATTTAATACGGCGATCGATATCCATAGCCCTGTTGAGGTGGTGGGGGTGGAGGAGGCGGTGGAGGCGGTGGCGGCGCGCTTTGGCGATACCCCGGTTGTTGTCCCGGTTTAGGTTGTAGCGGAGGCGGTCCTCCCCAGGATTGTTGTCCGGTGTATGGCTGTTGTCCTTGTCCTTGATACCCATATGGATTCTGGGGCGGGTGCTGCGAACTCGGCGGGGATTGCGGTGGGTATGTTCGGGCTTGTTGGGGTGGGAAGCCCTGTTGCGGAGGCCCATACCTTTGCTGAGGAGATGTATAACTCTGTGGACTCTGTGGTGGAGGAGGCCGGGGCGGAGGCGGTGATGTCGAGGGATATGAATAAATGGGTTGTGAAGGGGGTGGCGGTGACGCTGTCGATGTCGCTGGATTGGAATACATGTGTCCTCCTCCGCTCGAGGGCATCGAAGGTGGTCGCGCCGGTGGTTGTTGAGGTGGAATCGGTGGGGGCGGACGATTCCCATAATTCAAGTTTAAGCGACTCAAGTCCTCTCGTAAACGTTCCTGTTCCCTTTGCGGTTTCTCCACTTGAATTGAATTGCATAGTGTCCGTCCTTCATTCCGTCGATCGGCAATGAATTTATTCACCCTCGCTAACAGCGGGTCTAATAGTCCATTCAATGAGGTGTAAAAGTGGATCCCTCTCCTACCCACGTTAGAGAATGTTTTGTAGGGAGAGATACTCTGCACCCTCACGGACGTCTTCCCAGCCTCCTCTCGCGGCGCGGAAACGAGCGTTCATGGCATCCACTTGATGCTGTGCCATCTCGATGTCAGCTTGTTGTTTACTCCCCGATTGGTCGGATAAGAGGGCCTTGAATGCGCGGACAACATCGGATAGGAGTTCTTGTTGTTTGTGAATCAAACCGGCGAGCCGAGTTTGATAGGGTCTGAATTTTTCGAGTTCGGAGGTGAATAACTGGGCCTCGATATTGGGGTTCTTGCGATTGAGGATGAGGACATTGGAAATGTCGTCATTGTGCGCCTGCGCGTTAGAATGGCTTGGGAGTTCAGAGAATACAGCATCCTTCAATTGCTTTAGGGTCGTCTGACGTTCCCTCTTAATTACATTCAACCCTCCAAGTCCCTTCTCTACCGATCGTACAAGTTCCCCGACACGGTCTAATTCCCCCGGTCCCTCTTCATCCACCAGGTCCAGAAGACTCCCCTCGCCAGATGGTGCAGCTCTTGCCATCCCGATCATTTTATACTCCTCACGTAACGGAAGTGCATCCTCCCCGCTCGCCAAAATCTCAATGTCGGCGCGATACTTGAGCCATTGGGCCTCGAGCAACTCATCGTTATTCTGCGCCTGAGACAAAGTATCATTATGCGCATTCAACTCTTGTCGCATGGAAGCCGTCATGCCCGCGGACGGGGATTGGGTCCAGTCGCTGCCGTACTTAGCTCGCATATTTTCGCATTCTCGAGCTTCTTCGTCTAGTTGTTGGAGGGCATTAGTGATCCCTTCTTTGGCTTTGGAGCGGAGGAGTTGGAGTTTGCCGATGAGATTGGCTGTCCTCTCACTCCGTTCGCCGGCAGCAATTTCCCTTGCCAGGTCCCGTGCGATGGGAGTCGGTTTCCGTAATTCGTTCAGAACTTCTTCTTTTGTCTCTGTAAATCGTTTCAGCGAGCCAGGGAGTTGTAAGTGATCAAGTGCAGCGACTAATTCTCCATCGGCAACATCGGCTTTTTCCTGCTCGGCGCGCAACAATTTTGCCTTTTCCTCAGAGTACATACTCGCGCTTTGCGTCACGCTCATCGGGATCAATTTCGCAAACAAATCCCCGCCAATAATCCGCTGGACTTCCTCTGGCTTGTACAACTCTGCCAAACTTGTCGGTTTGGCAAGACTCAGTTTTCCGATCGGCGGTAGTTGTGCTTCGGCGGGGACGAGTTGGTGGAAGATGAAATCGTTGTCTTTTTGGGCGGCGGCTTTGGCGTCCGTGACGATGGTCAGGTGGGATTTCACAGTTTCAGTGAGGATGGGGATACTGTCGGAGGGCATTGTAGCAGAATATGCGCTCAGATACGGGATTGTACGTTGGGCTTCCTTGGCAGCCGTTTCGGCGAGAGTGAGTCGGGAGATGGCGTGGCCGACTTGTTCTGCTGCCGTATCCGCCAAAGCATGATGATACTGTGCCAATGACAAAAAATACTGTTTCTTCACCTGCCCCCAAAGTTAGTTCGCAACCTAAAAATGCAGTGGTAAAACCGAAAAGAAAGTCAGCCAAGACCGTTCGAAGACACCCTGATTGACTAGACCATCGACTCCGTCCAACGTGGACCCATACAATATACTCGCCTGATTGGCCAACTTGGCGACAGTCTTCCCGGTCTTCCCCTCCCGGATCTGTTTCTGGCAACCGCACTCCTGTGCCTGCGCCAACATAATCCCACTCAACAACTTGACTGTCTCGCGACTCAAATCTTGACTTGGCGCATGCAAGAAATTATCATTGATATACATAAACATCCCTGCTGATGCCTGTAACGAATGAAACGCATGTCTCAGACCGTCAGAATCGCTGCGGTCGAGGGAGGAGGCGATGGCAGAGAGGGTAGCCGCGATGTTGAAGATGATCGAGGCCTTTTCGTAGGCGAGAGAGTATTGGGAGATGGACTTCTTGGAGAAGGCGTCGTACCACACAAAGCTGATGCGGACATTGTTTTCGTCGATGGGGAAGCGAAGGTCAAGAAGTTCGAGTTGGCCGTAATAGCGGTAGAGAAGGTCGCGGCCTGTGGTGTCTTTGCCTGCTCCGCGGGTGTCTTGTCGTAGCCTCTGCAGCGTAGCGCATTCCTGAGCACATGATTGATTAGGTCTCCTCCACCAAGTTGCCTGTCGTTATGTACCTCTGTGAACTTGTCAGGGTCGTCGTAGGTTTGGCGGATGTAGTTCTTGAGAGGACCAACCCAGTCCACTTCGTCGGTCGTCTTGAGCGGCACACTGTTTTCTGTCAGCACTCCCTTCTTCTTCTCCACGATGCTTGCCTGAGGAGAGGCGTGGCCATGCTTGTGAGGACGCTCGTGGTCTCTTGGCCGGGTTGTCCTTGAAGAACGTGTCCTTCGGCGATCGTCCGGAGATGCCAAGACGTAATTCACTCACCACGTGCGTATCGAAACTCGCAACGCCCTGATCTCAGACTGCAAAAATTGCTTTCTTAAGGTTGGCCAACAAACAATTCGTGCATGCCGAAGCTATTTGGCAATGACTGCGGCACGTTCGGTGTGAACAACCTGGAATAGCATCGGCCGGCTATGTTACTCTGATAGACAGCATGACATTGACACATGGAGTATAACCTAGGGAACATCTCTTCTCTTCAAACGGTAACAGTCACGTTCTTGGTATTCCGAACACACTCTTTATGGCTTGTCGTTGAGGGCGCGATGATGACATATATGTCAGCATTGCTTATTCCGGACGGAGTTCCCAAAACCAAATTCGGGGGCAGCCCGAGTCTGGGTTTTCTCAAGAATTGCTGGTCTCACAAAACGAGAGGTTTGTCCTCTGAAGATTTTATAAAAAGTAATTGTAGTCACGGTTGTAATATTGACATGGGCAGAAGTCACCTCTTCGGGACTTTGAGAAATAAATGTGTGGATACCATCCAAAATATTGTCGACAACTGTTCCCGTTCACATACAGGGAGTGGTCACTATAGAGTTATTTGGACGTAGTTGGAAGTGGAGTTATTGTCCGGACGGAGAAGGAGCCGGTCTTGTACAAAGGATTTCCCGAACACCAGAAACACAGCAGTCACACTATGGCTATGTCTGGTTTATTCTCCGCCATGAAGTGCTTCAACTTCAAATCGGCAGACCGAAACCGTCAGATAACGTCAATGAACTGACATATCTTTCTATTGCTGGGTGTCAGGAGTGTGGCATCCTAATTTCATCCCCGTTTTCAGTTGAAACCCAGCTCTTATTCTGTGGAACGAATGGTTCAAGTACAAGTAGGAATCCTAGAGAGTTGTACCCTGCAGTATTACTACGTCGGGAGCAGTTCTGATCTAAACTCCCAGGTAACTTGGACTGACGACACGTCTTGGGAACGGAGAAACCATTAAAACAGACCCCCGAGAGACGTCGGAACTTTGGGCTTTCTATACAGAGATGCCCTGGCACCATTCAAATAACCATTGCTCCTCATCTTCTCGATCTTTCTTCTCGAGACACCCACACAATGCTGACTATCGCCAGGCAAGTCGACAAAAACTTGGATATTCACCGATGTGCAGGTCAGGTATCGAATAACATTTTATAGCGGCCGAAATCGATTGGCATCCATATCCTGACAAAAGACACCATTCGATCAAATTCGTCATCCTTGATGATTTTTTCCAGAGCTCTTCCTCCCGCTTAAAGGCCCGTGTAAATGCCGAAGGGCTTCCCGTCTCTCTAGTTGATACTGGCACGGTCTTCATATAACGGCGATGCAAGTCATCGTGAGACGGAAATTGCCCATCGATGACACACCGCGTCTTGGATACAGTGATCGGCGTCAGAACGTGCAACAAACCGACGTATTGTTACTTCATTGCCACGATTTCCCTAACTTTCTATTTTTACAAAGCGCTCTCTATTTAGCCGCAAGTTATTGAAATTCTCTGCAAGACGAAAGGGGATCATTAAGCATCGGAAAGGGTTGTCGGAATAGCACATTTAACTGAGGAAAGGACTCCAAGGTGAGTATTTTCCGGCCCTATTACATTACCTTGCGGGTGATCATCTCACGATCCGCTCGTCGATAAGGAAACACTGTAATTTCGGGTAAATGGGACTTGGCCAAATCGGCCCGATACAGTGTCTGAATGGAGAGCAGCCCGTCCGTTTATTTCGCGTAGATAAGTCTAAACAGCATAATAGACACTCACTACGTGTTCGCTGTTTCAAGCTGTGCATGCGGAAAACTCCCCCAATTAGTCCCGCAAAAGGACCTGCCGCACTTACCACAATATGGGGCCTGTGATTGTGGCGAGTGTTGCGGTTGTCATATGCAAAGAAAATCACCCACCCTGCAACTTGGTACCCCCACGTCCCGTGAATATTTCAATTCGTATGACTTTACATTACGAATAATTAAGATCGGGGCCGGTTTTGTTCGCTTATAGGCGCGGGAAGGCTGGACTCACCCTTAGCCCGGGTTATCAATTTAAGTTTTCTTTTATTGTCCACGAGGGTAATCTTTGGACCGCCAATGGTCGGGGCTCGTTGGGGTGGGATAAATCCGGCCGCCGCCTTTTGCCTGCTCGGTAATGTACATAATTTCCCCAGCTTTTTTCACCCGAAGAAGGGGGCAAAAGAATTAGGGGAGAGGCTAAGTAAAAATTGGACCCCCACAAAAAGCAGGGGGAGCAACAAAAATCCCCCCTGCCGGAGAAGTAGCATCTAAAAAGGCAGAAAAAAAATAAGGTGCTCATTCAACTCTTTCCCCATTCTCCACAGATAACAAATGAGCCCTTCCTAACACGGAGACCCGACGAACACCCACATTGCCAACGTCAACTGCGGGGACAGAACCGGCACGATAAAAGACAATAATCGATTTTCCGATCGCTCTGTCTTAACTACTGGGGAAAATAAAAGAATTACAAGCGAAAAAGGCGTGCAAATCACACATCACCCCCGGTCTTCTGCGTTTCCCCAGCTTTTACACGTCTGCATCCTTCACCGCAACAACTTCTTCGCCCGCCGACACGGCTGAGCGTTTCTGGTGCCACGACTAACGATGTCGGGGACGCGAACGTCCACCCGACGGCATCGCATACTGCCAGCACGATATCAAGAAGACGAACGCAGCTCTTCACCCTCTTCACAGAATACTCCAACAGCAGCGCAGTCCCCAACAGCAACAGCCCCTGCCTCTGCTATTACGACAACTGTTACCGCAGCAACAACCTCGCCCGCCCCACGAGGCATGAAACGCACGCGGTCCACGTCGTCGTCAAGGTCATCTCATCTACCCCGCAAACGTCCCATAACCACCAACACGACGCAACCCCACATAAACCCCCAACGCGATGACGACGCACTCCCCCCCGCCGACCGGGCTCAAAACCCCTCAGCTCAGAAAACACCGCTACCACGCATTACGGTCCCCCTCGACATTGACGTCACCCACGTCCAACTCCCCATCTGGCTCGATATGAGCACAAATTACTGGCCAACATGGCGCCACATGTACGACAAATGGCAAATCCAAAAACGCTTTGCATGCGTCAATGCGCGCCTTCACGATACACAGGAAGGTGTCGACCTTGCCCTCCGAGAAATCGATCGTTTATTGCACATTCGCGAAAAGCTGCTGCTCGATTATCCAGACCGACAGGACGTGGATTTACGGGAGGCACGGACGGTACGACGTGTCTGGCGCTTTCTTCGGAAATGCCAGGGTCGCGGGGAGGATGTTGCGAAATTCAATTGTGGGAAGGTGGAGAGGATGATGAGATGGGATTTCTGTAAGGCTGAGGACGATGATGATGGAAGGAATGAAGCGGGGTGGGAACAGGTGAGCAACTTTTTGATTGACCGAGGAAATGAAGGGCAAATATTTATTGACCCGCGAACGTACTATGATCATTACAGTTGGTGTGTGGAGGACTTTGCTGGCAAAGTCACTCAGTCCGCCCTCGAGAAATTTTATTCACAATTCACCTGTCGAACGGAGACCGATGTCCTCGACGGACATGCACGCGAAACGATCGATTGTGAGAAATGCTCACCTCCAACGGCGGAACATGATTCGTGTGAACATTCATGTTTACTGTGTTTACCGCAGACGGAGACGGTTCCACCGATTTCGCCATTGTCATCGTTGCCTTCGCCGCCACGGACGCCAGGGACACAGTCATTGCCTTCGTATTTTAAGGGGAGACGGTTACCGCATCCACCGCCTGAGAAGAAGGTGGAAGAGTATAGGGATGAGGATGCTGTTGATGTCCTTCTGTCGTTTTCAGGGGTGTCACCCCGGAAACGGCGCAGAGGATAGACTGGGGGGAATTTTAATTTGGCGGTTATTGTGTTTGTATACCATTTTGGACTGTTGGGCTTCCGGTCTGCACCGCGGAAAAGAGGGGGGAGGGGGTTCGAATTCATTGGAAGGAAAGAACTATATATTTATAGAATTGTTTTTAGGAGCGGAGCGTGACTTCTATAACATATCATACACACGCGGCCCCCTTACATAGCAGTCTAATCTCAGCTTCAACTCAACTCGTCTCCCGTCGCGACCTATCCTACGTAAGGTTACTGGTACTTGGGCATCTCCAAATGCGTACCCTCCTTCTTACTCCTCACCTTGATCAAATCCTCCAAAATCCCATCAGGCCGATCCGACAACGCCTTGATCTCATCAATCACGACCCTCCGCATCCAAGTCTGATCACATCTATCTGACCCCAACCGCTCCTTCCTGCCCTCATCCTCGAAAAGCCACCGAAAGATTCTGCTGGGGCTCATACTCCCCGGATCATTCGCCCCCCGTCCCTCCATTCGTAATGTCTCAAACGCCTCTTTTACCAACGCCCGAATGTCTTCGTCTGACGTTGCGCCGACGGGTAAATATTGTTCTAACACGCGGATTTCATTCTCTTCCTTTTCGACGAGGTCGATGCGGTGGTATTGCGCGAAGGAGGCAATGCTGTCTTTGCGTTTGGCGATTTGGTGGTGAATTACTTGGGCGAGGATGGTGTCGTTGGGCACTTGTTCCTTGCTGCCGGGCTCGAGTTTGAGTCGTTTTTCACGGGCGTTGAAGTCTGTCAAGAGTGCTTTGAGAGGGTTCACGGTTGCAGTGTCTTTGTTGCGCATTGCCATCATTAGGTCCGCTCTAAGTGGATTAGAAGGGATTAATGTTGGGCGGTGGAACCGGAAGCGTTTGTAGGCACTCTTTGGTTTTTCTTGAGACGGTGCAGCATCCTCGCTGCTTTGGGGGCCCGGAGCTGGATCTGTGGGTTCATTGGAGTAGTGTGATATTCTGAGACCGAAGGCCGAAGCACATGATGTATGTCTCGTCGCCAATCGATGAGTAGGAAGCCGTTGGACGAAACGAGCGACTGTTCGCATGGAAGAAGGTCGAGGGGCAAAGTAAGGCAAGTTGGCGATCCTGCGGCTCATAAACCAAATTTATCAGTTCGGAACGGTGGTAGTAGATCTAGCGTGTCACTTGTGTTCCACTTTGCCTTTGTGGAGGAAAGTTGCGAAGCGCTTGCGCAACGACCTTTGGCTCCTCGTTCGGCTTGGCCAGCTCGAGTGTTCCGATACAATCGAAGTGACTCGTATGCAGCTTGATTTGCTCCAAGTCAAAAAATGGCTAACGTATCTCAATTTTTGGTACAGCGTGGCATTTTCTTCGTGCTGAAACACCAAATTTTTTTGCCGCTTTCAAGGTTGTTGCGCACCATGAAAGATGCCTAACGGCTTCGGCTTTCTTTTGCTCTCTTTAACAACACATTAAAATAAGATCGCCAACAAGAGAACAAGGAATGCCAGGGTTAAAGCAGGACCAGCTCCAGTCGTACGTGACACAGGTCCTTGAGGCCGTGGTGCGACGCGACAAGGCGGCTCTTCGACTCTATGGCCAACGAGATGGTTTCATCAACGATCGGATTCGACGACTCGTCTGGTTTCCCTCCCCTTTCTTTTGCAACGATGGCTCATGGATAGGCCATGTCTACTTGATTGTGAGGACATTGAATATTCGTTGTACGATGACGGGCTTGGATTCCCGGACCTAGACGAACGAGATATCCTTACAATTCAACAGGACGTACGGCGATCATTCACTCGATTTCCAGGTCATTCACCCCCTAGTTCGCTAGTTTTTGTGGACTCGAGACTGACATTTCTGTAGACTTGGACGAAAAGAAACGCGGTGTATTTGAAGAGAGATTAGAAAAGACGATAGCACGAATCCTGAGGATTCATCCTAGGCTACATTACGTTCAGGTTCTCCCCCCCGAGGGCCCAATTCGCACTGTTCACATGAGTTTAACGGCAGCAGGGCTTCCATGATCTCGCAGAAGTATTAATCCTGGTTCTCGACGACGACAAGTTAGTCTGTCACCTCCTCCATCGATTGTCTCTAATCAACATCCGTGGTACGCCCTTTCACGTGAAGAGGGCTCATCTGGGTAGATATGTTACTTCCCTCGCTGGACCCGGTCTTGAATTCCCTCGATATAATCCCCGCAATTCTCCAAAAAGTCGATAAACGGCTGTATAGACGTGTGTTGAAGGCTATTCGACCTCCTCATTTCGCTGCGTCGGCTGTGATGACCTGGTTTTCTCATGAACTTGATGATATGGACAATGTTGCGACGATATTCGATTTCCTACTTTCCTCCCCGTCTACCATGATATTTTACCTTGTCGCTGCTGTACCACACTTTTGCTTACAT
>Ga0335081_10012925_pt1 | contig 13509 bp, 10 predicted proteins | sample Lox_Sample_35_FD_206713 | JGI IMG/M metagenome (GOLD analysis project Ga0335081, IMG submission 206713) | Soil microbial communities from Loxahatchee National Wildlife Refuge, Florida, United States - Lox_Sample_3.5 | ecosystem: Environmental > Terrestrial > Soil > Wetlands | place: USA...
GAGCGAAGTTCTCGGCCTTGAACTCCAGGACCGCATCTCCCGGCCGCGCGTTCCGGGCCACGATCCTGTCAGCCTGCCTGACGTTGTCGCCGTGCCCGTCCGGACCGCGTACCTGCAGCTGGGCCGGCAGCCCGAGCAGCGCGATCACCACGAGCGCCGCGGTGCCGGCTATCCAGCCGAGCGCGGCCAGCCCGGCGCCAGCGAGCAGCGCGACAGCCGGAAGGCACAGCACCACGTAGCGCAGCGTGTAGAGCGGGGTGAACAGCGAGCCGACCAGCAGGATCGCCGGGGGCAGCACCAGCCAGGGCAGGCAGAGGGCCGGCAGCGATCCCGGCCAGCTAGCCGGCTACCGCGCTGACGACGATCCCGCAGGCAATGGCCAGGCCCACGGCGTCCGCCATCGCAGCCGGGCCGACCAGGGCGCGCAGGCCCTCGACCGCGCCGAGCCCCGGAGGACTGAGCCACGACAGCGTCCCCCGCTGCACGAAGCCCAGCGCCAGCACCGGGCTGGCCAGTGCGGTCCCTGCCACGGCGGCCGTGAGCCAGCCCAGCGCGAGCGACGCGCCCTCCCCAGGCCTGCCTTCGCCCGGCCTGCCAGCGCGCAGGCAGCGCAGCGCCACGGTCACCGCGTGCGCCGTGATCAGCAGCAGGCCGAAGATGTCCAGGATGCCCAGCGCGGCCAGGCACAGCGCGTAACCGGTCAGCCAGCGGAGCCTGGCCAGCTCGGCGCCCATGGCCCGGACCAGGAGGTAGCTGGCCAGGGCGGCGAGCGCGACGACGATCGCGTACGGCCGCGCGTCCTGTCCGTACAGGCTGACCTCCGGCAGTACCGCGAACACCAGGCCGGAGGCCAGGCCCGCCCGCGGTGATATCAGCCGCCTGCCCAGCGCGGCCACCGCAGCCGCCGCCCCCGCCATCGCCAGCGTCGAGGGCAGCCTGGTCACCAGCTCGCCGGTGCCGCCCAGCCGCACCATCACCCAGATCAGCAGGTAATAGGCGCCATGCACGGCGTCGATGTTCCCTAGCGTCGCCAGCAGGTTGCCGAGCGGGCGCTGCGCCGCCGAGATGGTGGCGGCCTCGTCCCGCCAGTACGAGGGCCCGCTGATGCCCCACAGCATGATCACCAGCGTGGCCGCCGGCGGGAGCGCCATCATCCAGCGCGGTCCGGCGCCGAAGCCGGCATCGTCCTGAAGCCGCCTCCAGCCCGCCGCGCCGGCCTGGCCCCGTCCGGTGACGGCGGGCTGGATGCTGGGCGAGGTCACTGCTGGTGCCTTCCTAAGGCGGGCCGCTGCGGTCACTAGACACTATGCAACCCGGCGGCCCGGGGAGCACCCGGCCCGGTCAGACCCCGCGCATAGCGCGCAGAGATTCCCGCAGGGAGCCCATCGTGGCGAGAACCGCGGAGGGCTCGTAGCCGCAGTGCGCCATGCAGTTCGCGCACCGCGGGTCCTTCCCGCGGCCGAAGCTGTCCCAGTCGGTGGTCTCGATCAGCTCTTCGTAGGTCTGGGCGTATCCGTCGGCCATCAGGTAACACGGGCGCTGCCAGCCCAGCAGCGAATACGACGGGATGCCCCAGGCGGTGCAGCCGAAGTCCGCCTTGCCTTCCAGGAAATCGAGGAACAGCGGCGTGTGGTTGAGCCGCCAGCGCTTCCGGTTGCCGTCCCCGAACGCCTTCCGGAACAGCTCCCGGGTCTCGGCGACGCCCAGGAAGTGCTCCTGATCGGGCGCCTTCTCGTAGGCGTAGGCCGGGGAGATCTGCATCTGGTCGACGCCCAGGTCGTCGTTGAGGTAGCTGAGCACGTCGATCACGGTCTGCGGGGTATCGGTGTTGAAGAACGTGGTGTTCGTGTTGACATTGAACCCGCGCCGCTTCGCGTCCTTGATCGCGGCGACCGCCTCGTCGAACACGCCGTCCTTGCAGACCGACTCGTCATGCCGGTCCCGCAGGCCGTCGATGTGCACCACGAACGTGAAGTACGGCGACGGGGTGAACTTGTCGATCTTCTTGGGCAGGAGCAGCGCGTTCGTGCACAGGAACACGAATTTCTTGCGCGCGATCAGCTGGCGCGCGATCTCATCGATCTGCGGGTGCATCAGCGGCTCGCCGCCGGCGATCGACACCATCGGAGCGCCGCATTCCTCGATCGCGGCGATGGCCTGCTCGACCGGCATCCGCTGCTTCAGCAGTGACGCGGGCTGGGCGATCTTGCCGCAGCCAGCGCACTTCAGGTTGCACGCGAAGAGCGGCTCCAGCTCGACGAGCAGCGGGAACTTATCCCGGCGAGCCAGCTTCTGGCGCAGCAGGTAGCTCCCCACGCGCAGGCTCTGGCGCAACGGCATGGTCATGGATGCTTCAACTCCTTGGGAAGTCCGAAGCGGATGGATTCGGTGGCGACCGCCCGCTCGCTGACCTCGACCGGCCCGAGGCCGGACAGCGCCTCGATGATCTGGCCGACGACGGCGGGAGGTGCGGACGCCCCCGCGGTGAGCCCCACCACCGACGCGCCCGCGAGCCAGCCGAGCTCGATGTCCTGCGCGCCGTCGATCAGATGCGCCGCGGCGCCGGCCCGCGCCGCGGTCTCGACCAGGCGCTGCGAGTTCGACGAGTTGACCGAGCCCGCCACCAGGACCACATCGGACTGGCTCGCGATGGCGCGGACCGCCAGCTGGCGGTTGGTGGTGGCATAGCAGATGTCGTCGCTGCCAGCCCCGCGGGCAGCGGGGAATCGCTCGAGCAGCGCGCCGGTGATGCCGGCGGCCTCGTCGGCCGACAGCGTGGTCTGCATCAGGTAAGCGATCTTCCCTGGATCGCGCGGCACCAGCCTCGCCACGTCCGCCACGGTCTCGATCAGCGTCATCGCCTGCGGTGCCTCGCCGAGCGTGCCCTCGACCTCCTCGTGCCCGGCGTGCCCGATCAGTGCCACCTGATACCCGTCGGCGGCGAACCGGCGGGCCTCGGCGTGCACCTTCGAGACCAGCGGGCAGGTCGCGTCGATCGCCTCGAGGCCGCGTGCCGAGGCCTCTCGCCGCACCTCCGGCGAGACCCCGTGCGCGGAGAACACGACGACGGCGCCGTCCGGGACCTCGTCCAGCTCGTCCACGAAGATCGCGCCGCGCTGCTCCAGCTCGGTCACGACGACCTTGTTGTGCACGATCTGCTTGCGCACGTACACCGGGGGGCCGTGCCGGTCGAGCACCCGCTCGACGATCTCGATGGCCCGCTCCACCCCGGCGCAGAACGAGCGGGGGCCCGCCAGCAGCACCTGCCTCGGCGCGCAGGCCGCGGCCCACCGGGCGAGTGCGGGTCCCGCGAGCCGCAGCGACCGCAGCGCGGCCATGCCGCCCGGAACCGCCCATGGGCTGAGCAGCGGGCGCTGCGGGGTATCGGATATCGCGCGGAGCACTATTGCGGGACGGCCGGCCGCGCCGTCCAGCAGCATGGCCGACTCCATGTCCGCCGCCAGCGCCCCCTGCGCGCCCAGCCGCTCCCGCTGTCCGCGCCGCAGCAGGCCGTTGACGGTAATGATCTTGCCGGACGTGGCGCGCAGCCCTGCCCGGCGCAGCTCGCCGGCCAGCAGCGGGGCGGACGGGCAGCTCACCGAGGCGGCCGGCGCATCCTGGCTGACCTCCGCTCCCACGACCAGGTCACCGGGCTTCAGGTCCCCGGTCAGGCCCCCGCCGGTGCCGCCGATGGCCAGCATCCCGAACGCATCGCCGCGGAGCTTGCCTGCCTGAGCTGCCGCCCTGGCCGGGCCGTAACCGCTGCGGCGCACCTCGCCATGGTCGCCGAGGCCGCCGCGCACGGCCCGCGCCTCCAGGCGCAGCGGCGAGCAGACGAGCAGGCCGCGGGAGGCGGGGCTCATGCCGCGCCGCCCTGCGTGGCCGCGGCCAGGTAACGGCCGAGTGCGCTGACCGGGAACACCAGCCGGTACAGGTGATAGTTGATGTAGAAATCGCCGGGAAACCCGGTTCCGGTGAACTGCGGCTCATCCCAGGTCCCGTCGGGGCGCTGGGTCTGCGCGAGCCACCGGATGCCGCGGTCGATGCAGTCTGCCTCCGGCGCGCGGGCGGCCCCGGGCGGCTCCCCGCCGCGGGCCGCGATCAGCGCCAGCAACGCCCACGCGGTCTGCGACGCCGTGGACTCGCCCCGGCCCGCCCAGGCCGGGTCGGTATAGGATCGCAGGTCCTCGCCCCAGCCCCCGTCCGGGTTCTGGCGGGAGACCAGCCAGGCCACGGCGCGCAGGATCGGCGGCTTGCCGGGGCGTACGCCCGCGGCGATCAGCGCTGGCACCACCGCGCCGGTCCCGTAGACATAGTTCGCGCCCCACCGGCCGAACCAGGACCCGTCACTCTCCTGGGACCGCAGCAGCCAGGCCACTCCCCTGCGGGCCGCCCTGGTCCCGCTCAGGCCGGCCGCGGCCAGTGCCTCCACCGTGTGCGCCGTGACGTCGGCCGACGGCGGGTCGATGACCTCGCCGAAGTCGCAGAACGGCAGCTTGGTCACGAGCCTGGAGGTGTTGTCGGCATCGAAGGCCCCCCACCCTCCGTCCCGGGACTGCATGCCGACCAGCCAGCGCACCGCGCGTCTGCGCGCTGCCAGGAGGGGGTCCGCGGCCCGCCCGCCGGCCGCGCTGCCCGGCCCCTCCGGCCAGGCCACCCGGCGCAGCGCGAGCACCGCCTCGGCCGTGTCGTCGATGTCCGGGTAGCCGTCGTTGTCGAACTCGAACGCCCAGCCCGCCGGCGCCAGGGACGGCCTGCGGACCTGCCAGTCGCCCGGGCCGCGGATCTCCTCGCCCAGGACCCACCCGGCCGCCGACCGCAGCGCCGGGTGGTCTGGCGGCAGGCCGGCGTCAGCCAGCGCGATCATCGCCAGGACCGTGTCCCAGACCGGTGACTGGCACGCCTCAAGCCGCCGGACGGGCCCGTCCGGGGACTCTTCCCAGATGGTGAACCTCTCCAGGCCGGCCAGGCCGCGCCTGATCACCGGATGGTCGAGGCCGTAGCCGAGCAGGTGCAGCGCGATCAGCGAGTACACCCAGGGCGGCTGGATACCGCCCCAGCAGCCGTCCCGCTCCTGCCGCGCGATGATCCACTCGGCACACCTGCGCAGCGCCGCCGCCCGTACGGCGCGGGCCGGGGCAAGACCGGGCAGGCGCTTCTCGTAGCGGTGCAGCCCGCGGTCCAGGCAGCCGAAGGCTGCGTTCCAGCCCGCCTGGCCCGCGCGGACGGCGCGCGCCCGGTCCCCAGGCCCCGCCGCCCGCAGCTCGTTCAGGCCAAAAGGAAGGGCTCTTACCGGGCGCAGCGCGCCGACGATGGTCAGCGGCACAATGGTCTGGCGTGCCCAGCACGCCCAGTCGTACACATTCAGCGGGAACCAGGCCGGGAGGTAGATCATCTCCGGTGGCATCACCGGCAGGTCGTCCCAGGGCCACTCGCCGAACAGGGCGAGCCAGATCCGGGTGAAAACGCGGGTGGCCGCGATCCCGCCGGATGCCCGGATCCAGTCCGCGGCGCGGATCATGTGGCTGGCCTGCGGGGCGTCGCCGGCCAGCCGGAGCGCGACGTAAGCCTCGACCGTCGTGGACAGGTCCGCGTCGCCGCCGCGGGAGTTGGCCCAGGTCCCGTCCTCGCGCTGGCACGACCTGATCCACCGGGCGGCGCCGGCGGTCTGCTGCGCCGTCCGCACGCCGAGAAACTCGCGGAGCAGAAGGTCCTCCGCGTCCATCGTGACGTTGGTCTCCAGCTCGCCCTGCCACCATCCCTGCTCATGCTGCAGTCCGAGCAGGTGGCCGACCGCCCGGTCCAGTGCCGCCCGGCCCGCTTGGGCCGGCTGGGCAGGGGCCGGCGCTGCGGCGCCCGCCACGGTCACGGCCATGTCGCGGTCCCCGTCACTGGCGTTCCGCCTCGCCGCCTGACCACTGGCGGCTGCCAGCCCTACCACTGGCGCGCCGTGATGAACTCCGCGATCCCGGTGAACTCCGCTCGCGCGTCGGCTGGCATGTCCGTCTCGTCCAGGCACTTGCCCGCCAGCGCCAGCGCGGAGTCGGCCTCGGACTCGGCCCACTGCCTGCCCCCGGCCTCCTCGACCAGCTCGGCCGCGCGGACCAGCTCGTCTTCGCTGAGCGACTCCGGCCGGGCCAGCAACGCACCGAGTTCCCGGCCGGGCTCGGTGCCGCTGGCCAGTGCGGCCACGACGGGCAGTGACTTCTTTCTCGTCCGCAGGTCCGACCTGACCGGCTTGCCGGTTAGCTCCGGAGCGCCCCAGATGCCGAGCAGATCGTCGGTGAGCTGGAACGCGAGGCCGACATGCGCCCCGAATCCGGCCAGGCCCATGGCCAGGACGGCCGGCGCGCCCACGTAGATCGCACCGATGCTGCAGGCGCACGCCATCAGGGCCGCGGTCTTGTCCCCGGCCATCTGGCGGCATTCGTCGAGGGTGACGTCGTCGCGGCGCTCGAAGGCCAGGTCCGCGCCCTGGCCGGCGATCAGCCGCTGCACCGCCGCCGACAGGCAGCGCGACGCCCACAGGCCCTGCGGTGCCGGGCCTTCCAGCAGCAGGTCCTGGGCCAGTGCCAGCAGCGCGTCCCCGGCCAGGATCGCCGCCCCCACCCCGTAGACCGTCCAGGCGGTGGGCCGGTGCCTGCGCTCGGTGTCGCCGTCCATGATGTCGTCGTGCAGCAGCGAGAAATTGTGGACGAACTCGACCGCCGCCGCCGCCGGAACGCCCCGGTCGGGTGCCGCCCCGGCCGCGCGGGCCGAGAGCAGCGCGAGCGCCGGGCGTAGTGCCTTCCCCGCGCCCGGGCGGCCCGCCGGGCGCCCGTCCGCTTCGGTCAGGCCCAGGTGATACGCGGCGACGGTGCGCACGTCGGCGCTTAGCCGGTCGACTGCCGCGGCGACCGCCGGGCCGACCAGGTCGCGGGCGTTCTCGACGCCCGCCGGGATCGTCGCGGTCATGCCGCCGACCCCGCCGGCCCCGCCGGAGCCCCGGCGGGCGCGGTCACCGGAGCTGGTCCTCCCCGCGCCCACGCGGCCTCGCCCCCCGTCCCGCTGATCAGTTCCTGTGCAGCAATCCGCCCGCTCCGCACGGCACCCTCCATCGTGTCCGGCCACCCGGTGTCGGTCCACGCCCCGGCCAGCAGCAGTCCAGGCAGCGCGGTCGCTGCGCGGGGGCGCAGCGACCCGCATCCTGGTGCCTGACGAAACGTTGCCCGGCGCTCCCTGGTGACGAAGAAATCGGTGACGCGAGCGTCCGCAGCCGCCGGGAAGAGCTCCTCGAGCGCGGGCAGGAACCGCTCCCGAAGCGCCGCAGTCTGGACGTTCACGTAGCTGTCCGCCGCGGACAGCGATACTGCCAGGTACTGCCCGGCCTGCAGGCCCGACGCCGCGGTCTTGTCGAACACCCACTGCACCGGGGAATCCAGGGCCGCCGCGAACGGCAGCCCGGTGACCCGCCGGTCGTAGATCACGTGCACGTTCACGATCGGTGACGTCCCCAGCCGCTCCCACCGGGCCGCATCCGCCACGCCCGCCGCCCCGGCCAGCTTGGCGGCGGGGCCGGCCGGCACCGCCAGGATCACGCCGTCCGCTCCGACCGCCTCGCCGTCCGCGCCGTCCGCGCCGCCCGCCGCCCGGACCCGGAACCTTCCCCCAGGCCCGCGCTCCAGCGCCGCCGCCTTCGTGCCGAGCAGCACCCGCGCACCGAGCCGGCCGAGCAGCCGCGCCGCGGCACGCCCGTGCAGGTCGCCGAGAGGCAACGCGGGCACGCCGATGTCCGCCGCGCTGCTGCCGTCAAGCAGCGCCGTCTTGAGCACGGTCGCGGCCAGTGACGAGCTGGCCTCGTCGCCGTCGATGTTCAGCGACGAGACAATGAACAGGTCCCACAGCCTGCGGCGGGCATTCTCGTTCTGCCCCCTGGCGCTGAGCCAGTCGCCGAGCCGCTGGCCGTCAAGGCCGGGGCCCGCCGGATCGGCGGCGCGCAGTGCCAGGGCCGCGCGGGCCACGCGGAGCCGTTCGGCCAGTGACAGGAAACGGTAGGCGGCGAGAGCCCGCGCCAGGTGCAGCGGAGCGGGCAGCGCGCTGCGGCGCAGCCTGGCCCGGCCGCCCGGCGACAGCACGGTGACATCGAAGCGGTCCTGGACCGACACCGACCCGGCCACGCCGAGCCGGTCGAGCAGTTCCCGGTAGCTGGTGCAGCACCGCAGGAACACGTGCTGGCCGTTGTCGACCGTCAGCCCGCGGCGGGAGAACGAGCAGGTCGCGCCGCCGAGCCACGGCCGGGCCTCCATCAGGGTGACGCCGATGCCAGCCTCGCGGAGGGCGATCGCCGCGGTGATGCCCGCCAGGCCGCCGCCGACCACCACGGCGCTGCGGGCGGTCACGGACGGCCCCCCGCCGTGGAGCCGTCCGGCACGGGGCCCGCCGTGGAGCCGCCCGGCACGGGGCCCGCCGTGGAGCCGCCCGGCACGGGGCCCGCCGTGGAGCCGCCCGGCACGGGGGCCCCCGCGGCCGGGCCTCCCGCCGGCGGGACGTCCGGCACCGGCTGGGCGATCCCCGCGAGCGCCCGCACCGCGACCGCGGCCTTCGCCTTGCCCGGCAGCGACTGCCTCTGCCGCAGGGCCGCCGCGGGCGCCGCGGCGATCTGATCGAGCAGGCGCAGGTAGATGCCTGCCATCGCCCCTGCCGACGCGGCGCTGCGCCAGTCGAGGAGCGGCAGCAGCCGCATCCCGGAGGCGTACCAGCCAAAGGCACGGTGGGCCTCGAAGCGAATGAGTGCCTCAAGCCCGCGATCACCAGCGAGTGCTCCGCCGCGGTCCGGCCGCAGCTGCGCCCCGAACCGCTCCAGGTCTTCGGCGGGCAGGTACACCCGGCCGCTCAGCAGGTCCTCGCGGATGTCGCGCAGGATGTTGGTGAGCTGCAGCGCGATCCCGAGCGCGTCGGCGAGCGGTTCCGCGGCGCCCCGATCCCGGCTGCCGAATACTCCCAGCGACAGCCGCCCGATCGACCCCGCCACGCACCGGCAATAGTGCTCAAGCTCACCGAAGGTCGCGTAGGTCGTGCCGCGCACGTCAGCCTCGCAGCCGTCGATCAGCTCGGCGAAGGCTGCCAGCGGTATCGGGTACCTGTGCGCCGCATCGGCGAGCGCCAGGAGCACCGGGTCGCCGCCTGCCGCGGTGGCGCCGTCTGCCTGCAGCGCGGTGACGGCGGCGCGCGCGTCCCCCAGCGCGGCCAGTTTGTCCGGTACCGGCAGTGTCCCGTCGCCGATGTCATCGACCAGGCGGGCAAACGCGTAGACCGCCGACAGCGCTCGCCGCTTCCCGGCCGGGAGCAGCCGGATGCCGTAAGAGAAGTTCCTGGCCTGGGTCTGGGTCACCTGCTCACAGTGCCGGTACGCGGAGCGGACGTCCGCGTCCCGGGCAGCCTGGGCTGTCATCGCCTTACCGCCCCCTCGCGTAGGCCAGGAGCAGCTCGCCGGCCACTCGGCGCCTGCGCGGCCGCGGGACGCGGCGCAGCACATCGTGGTCAGCCGCCGCGATCGCCGCCAGCGCTGCCCGCCCGCCGGCGACATAGCCAGCCACCGCGGCGCGCGCCGCGCCGCGCAGCGCGGCGATCAGCGGAGCGCCCGCATCAAGCAGCGCCTTCGCCCGCCCGGTCTCGAACTCGATCAGCGCGCGCACCGGCGGAGCGGCGGATGCCCGCGCCAGGTCCTCCTGAGTGCAGCCGAAAGCCTCCATGTCCCGCGCCGGCAGGTAGATACGGCCTGCGCGGAGATCCTCGGCCACGTCTTGCCAGTGCTCGGCGAGCTGCAGCGCGGTGCAGATGGAATCGGACATCTCGGCTCGCTGCGGTGAAAAGCTGCCGAACACGTGCAGCACGATCCGGCCGACCGGGTTGGCCGACAAGCGGCAGTAGCCCAGCAGGTCCTCGAAGCTCTGGTAACGGGACACCACCTGGTCCTGTCGGTTCGCCAGGATCAGGTCGAGAAAGGGTCGCATCGGGATCTCGCACTCGGTCACCGCGGGCCGGAGCGCGCGTACTACGCGGCTCCCCGGCTCATCGGCGCCCCGCCCGCCGACGCCGGCGCTGCCATCCGCCCCGCCCTGGCTGCCTGCCCCGGCGGGATCGCGCGGGTCGGCGATGCAGGCGTAAAGGCGGCGCAGGTCGGCCTCGAGCTCGTCGAGCAGGCCAAGCCGTTGCCCTGGCGGCCGTACACGGCCATCAGGTGCTGCCGGGGCCTGGCGGGCAGCATCCGCAGCGCGACCGGGAAGTTCTCCCCGGACGCTCTCGCCGCCCCGGGATCGACCGAGTCGATGGCAGCCGCGGCGGGCACGCCTGACTGCGCCTCCTGGCCCAGCCCGTCACTGCGCCCCGCGCCCTCGACTGCCACGGTCTCTATTTGGGCACAGGACTCATTTGAAATGCAAATAATGACGCTCACGTCAGCTGACATCCGCGTCGACATTCTCTCTCGTTCGCGCTGGCCAGTGGACTGTGTTAATGCAGGCGGACCGACCCTCAGCGGCGGGAGCGCAAACCCAGTCGGCCGCGCTAAAGATTAACTGACGCGAATGTCACGTCGTCGAAAGCTGACGCTAATGTCATATTCGGCGCCGGGTACCGGCGTGTCTGCGGCATCCTCGCGCCGGCTGCTGCGCTATGGGCGCTAGGCGGCAGGCTGTCTGGCTGTGGCCGGTTTGGACGTTGATCCGTCACCGCGCCGCGCCGGCTAGCCGTATCGTTATGGGCTGCGCTAGGCGGGAGCGGCAGGAGGTTCCGGTGCAAGCGGACGGTGAGGGATGCCGGCCATGGACAGCCGGGTGAGCGGGCCCGATGGCGAGCGGACCCCGGAAGCAACGTGGCCGGCCCGCTCGGGCACGGTGCCTCCGCTTGCCGACGGTTTCAGTACCAGGCCGGAGACGGCGCCTAGCCTCGGCATGGCTCTGGTTCCTGGTCGGACGGTGGTGCTGGCCCCCGGGCGGACCGCCGCGGGCGGATCGCTGGACTGGGCCGCGTCGTGCGGCAAGACGCAGCTTGCCGCCTACTTCGCGGAGGCGCTGTGGCGGTCACGCGAAGTCGACCTGCTGATCTGGGTTGTCGCCACAAGCCGGGCATGCGCGCTGTCCGGCTATGTGGAGGCGGCGACAGCCGCCGGATGCGGTTACCCGGGCGATGCCGAGTCCGTGGCTGACCGCTTCGTCAGCTGGCTCCGCGAAACCAGCCGGCCATGGCTCGTCGTGCTCGATGACCTGCGCGACAGCGCGGACCTGGAAGGGCTCTGGCCTGCTGGGCCGGCCGGCCGGGTCCTGATCACGGCGGCGAATCCCGCGGCCTTCTCCGGCGACGACCGGGTGGCGACCCTGCCGGTGCGGGAGTTCAGCACCCGTGAGGCCCTCAGCTACCTGATGGGCCGCCTCAGCGCCGACCCAGACCAGCGCATCGGAGCGATAGACCTCGTCACGGACCTGGGCTCAGAGCCGCTGGCTCTGGCCCATGCCAGCGCGGTGATCACCAGTTCCGGCCTGTCGTGCCGTGATTACCGGGAATACTTCGCCCAGCGGCGAGGGCAGCTCGCGCAGGCCGGCCACGGGGAGCTTCCGGCCGCGGCGGTCACCTGGACCCTCTCGGTCGAGCAGGCCGAACGGTTGTCCGCAGGCACCGGGGCCCAGTTCTTGCTGGCGCTGGCCGCGCTTCTGGACGGGCACCGCATCCCGGGCGCGGTGTTCACGACGCCGGCCATGTGCGAGTACCTCGCGAGGAGCCGCACAGGGCTGACGGCGGATCCGCAACGCGCCTGGGCCACCCTGCTCGGCCTGGAGCGGGTGGGCCTGGTGAGCATCGATCCCGCCCCGGCAGTGCCGACGGTCCGGATGAACCGGGTGGTTCAGGCGGCGGTCCGCGCGGCGATGCCCGAGGAGATGTTGCGGCGCACGGCCAACGCGGCAGCGAGCGCGGTGCTCGAGGCATGGCCGGCCGAAGAGCCGACCGCGTGGGCGGCGGCGGGCCTGCGGGCCTGTGCCGCGAGCCTCTGGCGGGCGGCCGGCGACTTGCTCTGGGCGGCCGGCAGCACCCATCCGCTGCTGCTGCGGGCCGGGCGGAGCATGGACGGTGCTCGCCTCACCGGTCCCGCTGTCTCCTACTGGCGGGAGCTTGCCGCGGCCAGCGACCGGACGCTCGGGCCCGGTAGCCCGGACACCCTGACCGCGGACAGCTCCCTGGCTGGCGCCCTGCTGGCGGCCGGGCGGGCCGCGGAGGCCATTGCCAGGTCCCAACGGGTTCTCGCCAGCCGCGCCCGCCTGTTCGGGCCAGAGCATGCCGATACCACCGTGGCCCAGATCGACCTCGGCCGTGCCCTGGTGGCCGCGGGCCAGCCCGATGCCGCAGTCCCGGTCCTGGAGCAGGCCGCGGACACGTGCGCGCGCATCCGGGGGGATGACCATCTTCTCACCGTCGGTGCGCGCGAGGAACTCGCCGGCGCGTGCCGGGATGCTGGCAAGACCGACGAGGCCATCGGGCTGTACCGGCGCACGCTGGCCGACCGCGAGCGGATCCAGGGACAGCGCCATCCCGGCACCCTGACCAGCCGCCAGCGGCTCGGCGACGCTTACCTGGCCGAAGGCCGGACCAAGGACGCCATTTCACAGTTCAAGAAGGTCCTCGCCGACCGCGAGCGCGTTCTCGGTCCCGGCCACCTCGACACGGTCGTTGCCCGCGGCAATCTCGCGTCCGCCTATCACGCGGCCGGAAAAATGGCGTCCGCCGTGCGGTTGTACCAGGAAGCATGCGCCGGCTACGAGCGGGTCCTGGGCGCTGCTCACCCGCAGACCCTGGCGTGCCAGGTGAGCCTGGCTCACGCCTATTACGCCGTCGGCCGGCTGGGCGACGCGACGACCCTCCTGCGGGAGACCCTGGAACGTTGCGGCCAGGCCCTGCCGCCCGGGGATCCGCTGACGCAGACCGTTCGGCAGGACCTGGCGAACATAGCGGGCTGACGGCGTGCGCCGACCCGGTGTCCCCGGGGCGCGCCCCGGTCAGTCCGATCCCGGGTCGCTCTCCCGCTGGATCCCGAAGAAAGGTGACCGCAGGACGAAACGCGCGACGAGCATGAGGACCAGGCCGACGGCGACGATGCCGACGATTGACCAGAGTTGTTGCGCGACCGCGGTTTGGAGGTATTTGCCCAGGACCCAGACCAGGAATCCCGCGGCAGCGAGCGGAAGTATGCCGAGGGTCAGCGCGTTCCAGACGCTCCGGAAGACGCGGCGACGGTAGTACACGATCGTCGCGAGGGCCGTCAGGATGTAGAAGCTGGCGAACAACTGGCCGCTCAGGTCCACCACGTCATCGAAGGCGTTCTGAACCGAGGTGGCGAGCAGGTATACCCAGGTGACCGCGATGAGGGTGAAGCCGACGACGAGGCTGGCCGCGACCGGGGTGGCAAACCGGCGGGAGACGTTGGCCAGGAACTCCGGCAGCGTCCGGTAGCTCGCCATGCCGTAGACGATCCGGGCGGTA
>Ga0335081_10012926_pt1 | contig 13508 bp, 9 predicted proteins | sample Lox_Sample_35_FD_206713 | JGI IMG/M metagenome (GOLD analysis project Ga0335081, IMG submission 206713) | Soil microbial communities from Loxahatchee National Wildlife Refuge, Florida, United States - Lox_Sample_3.5 | ecosystem: Environmental > Terrestrial > Soil > Wetlands | place: USA: Florida...
GGCCGTGAGAAGCGGCGGGGCAAGCCAGATGCACATGGGGCGCCGATGCAAGACCGATTGCAAGCCCTCTTGCAGCGCTGGTGCAAAAAACGCAAGAACCGTTGCCAGCAGGAGAGCCAGCACTGCTGATTGCCCCATAGGCCTATTGCACCACGGGTAGCGGCGCGGGACACGGGTCGGAAAGCGCACCGGCAGGCACCGGCCAAAAGCCAATGCCTGCTATTTGATGCTGCCGGGTCCTATCGAATCCGAGCCTTTGTTCGTTTGTTTCTGCTTCTGCACCATAGCGGCCACATCGGCGAGTAGCTTCTTCGCATCGTAAATGATGCCGTCCTTGATGGTGTACTTCACGCCGCCGATGCGCTCGACCTTGCCCGTCTGGTCATTCAACCGGAGTGCGCCTGTCCCATACAGCACCTTGAGATTCGCCAGCGGATTTTGATCGACGATGACCATGTCGGCCAGCAGGCCGGGGCGAATGAGGCCGAACTCGATGGGCTTATGTTGCGGCTCGACCAGCGCCTGCGCGGGATAGAGCGTCGCGGAGCGAATGATTTCGAGCGGCGAAAGGCCGGCCTCGCGCAGCAGCTCCATCTCCTCGATGTAAGAGAAGCCGTAGAAACTCCAGATGGAGAACGAGTCGGTGCTGCAAGTGACCCGGCCTCCCATGTCGTTGTAGTCCTTCAGAAGATCCATCCACACGCGAAAGAAATTCTTCCAATGGTATTCGTCCTCGGAAGTCCAGTCGTAGAACCAGGTGGCGTGATTGGTGCGGTTCGGCGTGGAGTAGGCCCACATCGAGGGCAGCGCGTACTTTTCGAGCCATTCGGCGGTGCCGGCCCGCATGCGGTCACGCAACGCCACGTAAGCCGACATGGTGGGATCGAGCACCGTGTGATGCGCGAGGAAGAATTCCAGCAGATCGTTCCACTGCTTGCTGCCGCGCGGGTGGATCTGGTTCCAGAGACGCGCCTGCTCGCCGAAGCGCATCTGCTCGTCGTTGTAATTCTGGTCGGCAGGGAACTGCTGTAATGTGCGATCCCGCAGGAGCGCCTCGAACAGGCCGTAGTAATGCGTCACGGTTCCGAGGCCGGCGGCCACCGCATCGCGAGCGTTGAACCGAGCCACGTAGGTTTGCGATAGGTGTGCAGTGGACCCGAGCCCCAGACTGTTGGCCTCGGAAAGCACCGCCGCTTCGATTTCCGGATCGTCTCCGAACAGCTTGACACCGTCTATGCCCTTCTGCTTGGCCCAGCGCACCCATTCACGCGCGGTGTCGGGGGTGATCACGGCAGGGCTCTTCCAGCCTTCTCCGGTGAACGGGACGAAATAGGAATACATGCGCGGAGCGACGATTTCGTTCTTGGCGCTGCGCTCGCGCTCATGCAGGGTCCAGTCCATCGTCCCGGAGGGAACACCGCGCACCGTGGTGACTCCGTGCGCCATCCAGAGCTTGTACACATATTCGGCGTCGGGGGCTTTGGGCGCGCCGCCCGTGTGGGTGTGCAGGTCGACGAAGCCGGGCATCAGGTACATCCCCGCGGCATCCAGTTCCTTTGTGCCCTTGGGCGGCCGGCCTTTTTCATCGATCGGCACATGCGGGACGCCGACGCTGCGAACCTCCGCGATGCGGTTCTTCTCGACCACGATGTCCATGGGGCCGCGCGGCTGCGCGCCCGTTCCGTCGATGACCGTTACGCCGCGTATGACCAGCCGATCAAACGGCCCTTCGCCTTCTCCCGGACGGCGGTCGGGAGCGGGATTGGTGGGATCGATGTGTTGCGCCCACGCGAGAGCCGCGGTGAGCAGAAGAAGGGCGCCAGCCGATGAAGTAGATCGCATGCTGATTTCTCCAGATGGCACTGTACCATCCGTTACCATGAAAGTGCATGTTCGACTGGAACCAGGATCCGCACCGCCGCTACAACCCGCTGAATTGCGAATGGGTGCTGGTGTCGCCGCATCGCACGGCTCGGCCGTGGCAAGGCCAGGTGGAGCAGGAGACGGCGCCGCGCCCTCCGCAATACGATCCGGAATGCTACCTCTGCCCCGGCAACGCGCGTGCAGGCGGCGTGCGCAACCCGACGTACGGCTCGACATTCGTGTTCGACAATGATTTCGCCGCGCTCAAACCTTCCACGCCGGAGGACCGCTTCGACCAGGACGGCCTGCTGATCGCCGAGACTGAGCCTGGCGTGTGCCGCGTGGTTTGCTTTTCGCCGCGTCACGACCTGACCATCGCCAACATGGAACCAGCGGAACTGCGGAAAGTGGTGGACGTATGGGTGGAGCAGTTCGAAGACCTCGGCGCCAAGCCGTTCATCCGCTACGTGCAGATCTTCGAAAACCGCGGCGCCATGATGGGAGCGAGCAATCCACACCCGCACTGCCAGATCTGGTCGAACCACGCGCTGCCGAATGAGATCGTCAAGGAGACGGCGGCGCAACGGTCCTGGCGCGAGCAGCGGAGCACGTGCCTGCTGTGCGAGTACGCCACGCTGGAACACGCGCAATGCACGCGGGTGGTCGAAGAGAACGAGAGCTTCCTGGCGGTGGTGCCGTTCTGGGCCGTGTGGCCTTTCGAACTCATAGTGATTTCCAGGCGCCACATGACCGGGATCGACAATCTTTGCAATGCCGAACGCGACGGCCTGGCGGACATTCTGAAGCGCGTCACGGCGCGCTATGACCGTTTGTTCCAGGTGTCGTTCCCGTACTCGATGGGCTTCCACCAGCGGCCCACCGATGGGGAGGCCCATGAGGAGTGGCACCTGCACCTGCACTTCTACCCTCCCCTATTGCGGTCGGCGACGGTGCGCAAGTTTCTAGTGGGATACGAGATGCTGGCTATCCCGCAACGGGACATCACCGCCGAAGCGGCCGCGGAGCGGCTGCGGGGAGTGTGAAGCGACCAACACGAGATGCTCTCTCTTATGCATATCCCCTAACAGGCCAGCCACCGTCGCCTCACAAATCTGCGCCTCAGAGGCTATGCCGGATTGTGTGGCGGCGGAGTGTATGCGCTGCCTCGCTTTTCTACTGGTGACCCTGCCTCCGAACCCAAAGCCCCGCCGCTCCGATTACGGCCGCGGCGAGGCAGAACGGCAGCTCCGACCGCAGGATGGGGCCAGCGCGATCGAAAAATCGCCACACGCCCAGCGGGGAGACGTGAATGGGGCGCCAGGGGAAGAAGTACCGCTGGGTGGTGAGGGGGAACAGGAGCATCACACCGCTGCCGCCATCGGTCATCGCGTCGAGCAGCGGATGCGTGATGGCGCTGGTGGACCACACCACGGCCAGCCACCAAACCGCACGTGGAGACCTGAGGCCGACCGTAAGGGCGGCGAGCACGGCGCAGAACAGCATTAGGAAAAACGGGGAGTGGAAGACCCCACGGTGTGCGAAGAGGCTATGGCGTGGGATGTCGAGGATGCGCATGGCATAGGTGTCGAGATCCGGAGCCACGGCGATCAGGCCCGCCGACACCGGAATCAACCAAGGGGGCAAAACGCCGCGCAGCGACTTCGACCCGAGCGCCGGGAGCGCCAGTGAAGCGCCGACGATGAAGTGGGTGATAGCGGAGGCCACGCTACCGCGATTGTACTAAGGCGCGGTCGATGCCAGCGATCTTATCGTATTCGCCATCCCAAAAGGACTGCGACTTCATGCCTTCAAGGTAAGCATGGGAATAGCCGAAACCGCTCCAAACTTCTTCCTTGGCCGCAAACAGGCGCTCCTTCTGCGCTCGCGGTCGCACGTCGAGCATCTCGGCCGGGTCCAGCGCGCGGAAAATCGATTCGAACTGATCGGCAGTGGCGGTGCCTCTGCGCTGCGCCAGGTTGTCGAGGACCGAAGGGTACCGGTCGAAACCATCGGTGGCCACAGTGATGACGTTATCCTCGGGGCCGAGATGCAGATACCGGGCCATGCGAATCGCACCAATGATGTTGCAAATGCCGGAGACCCCGAACAGCCCAGCGAGAGCGTCCAGGCCGCCCTCGCGCAGGCCAAGGAGGCGCTCAACGGCAGGGCGGCGGTGCTCCAACAAATCTAGGCCCACGACGCAATCGTCGTCGTGGATCAAGGCGACGTAATCGGTGGTGAGGACGTTGTGAATGAGGGTCACCATTTTGTCGCCGATGCCTTCGATGCGGTGCGTGCCTCGGCCGGCGTTGAAAAGCGTGGAGCATTCCTTGGGCTCCAGGGCGCAAACCACGGCTTCCGGAAAGCGGGACTTGATCTCGTCGCCGGCGGCAAGGGTTCCCGCGGAGCCGGGTGCGGCCACGAAGGACGCCACGCGGCCATTGCCGTGGCGGGCGGCAGCTTCCAGCGCGCTGCGGCCGGTGACGTAACGATGGAAGCGGTAGTTGGGGAGCAGCTCGAACTGGGCAAGGACTTTGTTCTTCGGGTCCTTTTTGTACTGCTCGGTGCGCTCCAGGACCAGGATGACGTCGCTCTCGGAGCCGGGCGTGAGGTCGAGCTGGCCGCCGTACTGGCGGATGCGCTGGTAGCGTTCGGCGCTCATCTGCTCCGGCATGATGACCACCGCTGAGTAGCCTTTCAGCTTCGAGACGTACGCGGTGCCGATGCCGAAGTTCCCGGTGGAGGGGCCGATAATGGTGCTGGCGCCGGGTTCGATCTCGCCGGCCAACTCGCCTTCCACGAGCGTGGAGTAAGCCGGGCCGACCTTGTGGCTGCCGGAGGGGAACCACCGTCCGGCCAGCACCAGTATGTTGGCTTCGACGCCGGTCAGGGCTTTGGGTAGCTCGATATAGCGGACGTTCCCTCCGGGATCCCGCCACGTGATGTTGAACAGGTTGGCCCGGTCCAACTCATTGGCGCGCGCCGCTATGGCCTGAGCACGAATGGCCGGCGGTAGAGTCTCGGGGTGCAGCATCTCGTGGTAAGTGGGACCGGGAACGAAGGCTTTCATGGATTGTCCTCAAACCGTTTCCAAAGTGTGCGCGACTGCATGGCGGCCTTCTCGGCAATGGCGCGTTCATCTACGGTGACGCACTGCCGGTTGCGGATGACGTAACGCCCGTTGACGATCAGGGAATCGATCGGGGCGTTGGAGATGCCGAACAAGAGATGGCCGAACAGGTTTCCCGAAGCAAGCGGCGAGGGCGGGAAATAGTCGACGAGCACGAGGTCGGCCTTGGCGCCTGGCTCGATGCGGCCGACGTCCATGCCGAAGACCTTTTTCACGATGGTGCGATTGTTCAGGAACGCTGCGGCGTAGGCTTCGGAATAGCCGACACGCGGATCTCGCGCTCGCAGTTGCTGAACGTGCAAGGCGGCCTTGAACTCGTCCCACAGGCGCGGCGAGTAGCCGTCGGAGCCCAGACCGACGAGCACACCGCGGCGCACAAGTTCTGGCAATTTGGCGGCGCCTACCGCGTTGTTGCAGTTGGATTGCGGATTGTGGATGACGTTGACCTGGTGGCGCGCTAGTGTGGCCATATCCGCGGCGGTGACGTGGAGGCAATGCGCAGCCAGGGTGCGTTCGTCGAGAATACCGAAATCGCGCAGCCGTTTGACCGCCGCGGCGTCGCAGCGGTCTTCCGCCACATGGATGTGGAAGCCGGCGCGGTGCGATTGGTTGGCCTCCACACAGCGGCGCAGAGTCCGATCGTGCAGCGTAAACGAGGCGTGCAGGCCAAAGGCCGCGGCGATCATCCCATCCGAGGCGCGGACGCGTTCCACGTAACGGATGTTTTCTTGAATGCCTTCGAGAGCCTGCCGCGGGCCGTTGCGGTCGGAGGTCTCATAGCACAGTGCACCGCGGAGACCGACTTCATGGAAGGCCTGTTCGATGCGGTCGAGGCTGCCGGCACAGGCGTTCGGGCTGGAGTGGTGATCGATCACCGTGCCGACACCGGATTTCGCCGAATCAATCAGGCCCACGAGGGCGCTGTAGTAGATGTCTTCGGAGTTCAGCGCGCGGTCCAGGCGCCACCAGAGCTTCTTGAGAATCTCCGGGAAGGTTCTGGGAGCGCGGCCGAGGAGCGGAATGCCGCGGGCCAGCGTGGAGTAGAGGTGGGTGTGGCAGTTGATGAGGGCCGGCATCAGAAGGCGGCCGCCGGCGTCTGTGGCCCGTGGGGACAAGCTTAAGCTTGTCCCTACTTGGCCTATGGTGCCGTCAGGCAGGACTTCAACCGATCCGGAATCCAGCACGTGGTTGGCGGAGTCGAAAGTGAGGATGCGGGCGTTGGTGAGGATCATGGCCGTGCTCGGACTACGTGTGTGCCGGAGAGGCCGTCTACTGCGCGGGCCACATGCTCCGCCGAGGTGATGATGCACTCTTCGCCGCCGCGATCGACGAAGTCGATGGCCGCTTCCATCTTGGGGCCCATGGAGCCGGGAGGAAACTCGCCGCTGGCAAGGTAAGCGCGAGCCTTCTCGACTGTGATCGCGCCGAGCCACTGCTGATCGGGCTTGCCGAAGCATATAGCAGCCTGTTCGACGGAGGTGACGATGATCAGTTTCTGTGCGCGGATACGGCTTGCAAGCAGGCTGGAAGCCAGGTCTTTGTCGACTACACCCTCAATGCCAACGAGGTGGTCGCCCTGCCAGGTGACTGGGATTCCACCGCCACCGCAGGCGACTACCACGACACCGGCCTTGACTAGGCTGGCAATCGCTTCTTCCTCCAGAATGCGGATGGGGTGCGGCGAAGGCACCACTCGCCGGAAGCGGCCGAGTTCGATTTCGTGGATCAGCCAATCGGGGTGTTCCGTCTGCAGGCACGCGGCCTGGTCACCCGTGTAGAAGGAGCCAATCGGCTTGCTGGGATGGGGGAAGTCGGGGTCGTCGGGTCGCACCAGCACCTGGGTGATGACGGTGACCACACTCCGGCGGATACCCTCGCGGCGGAAAAGCTCGCAGGCCACGCGCTGGATCATGTAACCCATGCCGCCTTGGGAATCGGAGACACAGGTGTCCAGCGGAAGCCGGGGGACGCGGCGCTCGCCTTCTTCGCTGCGAATCAGGATGTTGCCGATCTGTGGGCCGTTGCCGTGAGTGATCACCACGCCGCAGCCGCTGCGAAAGATCGGTAGCAGGTGCTCCAGAGTCTCGGCAGTGTGGGCGAATTGTTGCGGAATCGTCCCGGGTTCGCCGGGGCGGGTGATGGCGTTGCCGCCGAGCGCGATGACGAGGGTGGACATGGGCGCTAAGCCTCCGTTCCCTTACGATCGCGGCTCCGATGCGTACTCGATCGGCTGGTCGGACATGGTCAGAGCCATGATTGCTTTGGCGGTATGCAGGCGATTCTCGGCTTCGGCGTAGACCACTGAGTTGGGGCCGTCAATGACTTCATCCGTGACTTCGTTGCCGCGGTCGGCGGGCAGCGGGTGCATGTAGAGGACATCGGGTTTGGCGAGGGCCATGCGCTGTACGTCGCAGATCCAGTTGGTGTACTGCCTGGCGATGCGCAGCGATTCGGCTGGATTCGCGCCCATGGTGTCGAGGCAGCCCCAGCTTTTGGGGATAACCACGTCGGCGTCGCGGAAAGCTTCGTCCATATCGCCGGCCACGCGGAACTTGCCGCCGCCCCGTTCTGCGTTCACGTGCGCGGCTGCCATGGTTTCGGGCATCAGGTTGTATTCCGGCGGATGAGCGAGCACCACGTCCATGCCGAAGCGAGGCATCAGCATAATGAGGCCTTGAGGCACCGAAAGCGGCTTGGCGTAGCTGGGCGCGTAGGCCCAGGAGACGGCGATCTTGAGGCCCCGCAGGTTGCGGCCGCGCTTTTCGCGAATGGTCATCAGGTCGGCGAGGGTCTGGCAGGGATGATCCACGTCGCACTGCATGTTGATGACGGGTACTTCGGCCCACTTCGCCACTTCACGCATGTAGGCGTTGCCCTCGCCGGGGACCAGGTCGTGACGGATGGCGATGGCGTGGCCGTAGCTGGAAAGAATGATGCCGGTATCCTTCGGGCTCTCGCCGTGCGAGACCTGCATCACGTCGGCGGTGAGGAAATGAGCGTGGCCCCCGAGCTGTGTCATGCCGGCTTCGAACGAGTTGCGCGTACGCGTGGACTTGTCGAAGAACATCAGGAAGATGGTTTGATCCGGCAAGTAGCGGTGAGGCGTACGGCTCTTGAATTTCCGCTTGAGGTCGGAGGCGACGTCGAGCATGACGTCGAGCTCGTTGTCCGACCACTCTTGTGTGGTGATCCAGTCTCTGCCCTTAAACAGCGCCGTCTTGGTTTCCAATGGGAGCCTCCTCCAGCCCGGCAACATTGGCGAAATTCACGTGACGCGGGTCGCCGATGGATTCGATCAAGAGCTTGAGCTTGTGGTACGCCAGCATGTCGAGCACCGCGGGCCCGGCAGCGTCGGGCTGCAGTTGCCAGGAAAGCGGCTGGCTGTCGCTGATGCGGATCTCGATTTCGGCTTGCGGCGTTGTGAAGCGCGCGCGGTCCGCGGCGCGGTCCAGCGTCAGAACGTAGGCTTCACCCGAGATGACGCCGTGAATTGTAGGCACAAGCTTGAGCTTGTGCCCACCGAGATAAAAACCGTTGGCGCCTACGTGCTTGCGGAAGCTCTCCAGCGTGCCGAAGAAGCGCGGCTTCTCGTGCTGCGGGCCGCCGTCTTCCGGGCAAAAAATATCGCAGTTGCCGCATTCGTTGCAAGCGTCGGCGAAGTTGGCTAGTTGGTGCGACTTCACCACGCGCAGGACGCCGCCTGGGACGCGGCGGAGGTGGCCTGGCGACAGCTCGAAGTTGTCGTACTCGATGACGCCGGCCGGAGCCTGGTAGGCGAAGTTGGCGTCGTTCGGGCAGACCGGGATGCACTTATCGCAGTTGATGCAGTCGTACAGCCACAGGTGAGAGCCGATCTTGCGCGGCACGCCCTGGGTGCGCTCCCAGCGGTAGCGGGGGTTCGCGGTGGCGGCGTCGACAATGGCGTCTTCCTGGCCTGCGTGGCGTGCAATGAAGTCGGGAATGTTGGTCACCCCGAGCTCGTTCATCTTCGCGCCGAGATTTTCGAGGTACCGGATCAGCCGCGCGTAACCGCCCGGGCGCAGCAGGTCCGTGCATGTGGTGACGGGGATCAAATCGAGCGCCAGGGTGGCCGAGATGTTATGCGCGTCGAGGCCGCCCGAAAAGGAAATGGGAATCGCGTCCTGAACACTCCGGCGGAATTTGCGGATGACGTTCAGCGCCAGCACGTGCAGCGGCGGGCCGGACAGGTACATCAGGTCATCGGTGAAGACGCGCTTGTGATTCTTGACCACCAGCGTGTTGCTGAACTTCACGGAAAGGCTCTTGCCGTTTGCGCGCGCCAGCTGCTGCAAGCGAGGAATCAGGTCCACAGCTTCGTCGAATTGCAGATCTTTCTCGAAGGCGTCGCGGTGGAGCTGGATCTCGTGGTAGCCGAGGACGCCGTGCAACAGGTGATCCACCTCGTCGTAGCCGAGCAGAGTCGGGTTAAGCTTCACGCAAACGTGCAGGCCGAACTCTTCAATCAGAAACTGGACGATGCCTTCGATCTCGCCGGCAGGACATCCGTGAAACGTCGAGAGGCTGATGGAATCGCTGACGCAGGTGGGAATTGGCAGATCGCGGTAGCGCGCGAAGGAGCCGGTGAGCGAAGTGCGCAACTCATCGATAACGCGTCCGGCGTTCATCATGGACGCGATCCAGGCCCGCACGCGCGGAGAGCGAATGCCCTCCAGGTTATAGCCGGCGCTCATGTCGAAAACGGTATCGGTCTGCGTGAAGTCTTCTCCTAGAAGTCTGGATGCTTTCAGAATCTCCAGGAGCATCGCGGCGCCGACGTACTCGTGAAGGGACTGCTCCAGCCTCAATTCCTGCGACCACTCTACGTTGTATCCGACGTTGGCGACGTCGATGCATGGGCGCGGGATCTTCAACTCGTCGAGAACCTGGATGGTTTTGAGCTCGATGATGCGAGCGCCGCCCAACCAGGAAAGGACGATGTTCTGCGCCAGTTGGCCGTGCGGTCCCGCCGCCGGGCCAAGCGGAGTAGAAGCCCGGCGGCCGTGGAACGAGACCGAAAAATCCAAGCCCGGGATGCCGCGGAAGAACTTGCTCTTCGGGAGATCGAAGATCTTGCCTTCCCGCTCATACTCGAGGAAGGAGCGCCGCAACAACAAGGGCAGCGGAACCGGGACCAGCTCAGCCATGGTTGCCGTCTTGTTTCACGGTGTCGACGTAGGTCAGCGGGAACGCGGCGTAGAACTGCGCTGCCTTCACCAGGTGACGGATTGGGACGCGCTCCTCCACGCTGTGCGCCACTTCCTCTTCACCTGGGCCGAAGCCGATCGTGGGCACGCCCATCAGACCCATGGAACCGACACCGTTGGTGCTGAACGTCCACTTGTCGACGACGGGGGGCAACTCAAAGACGGTTTCGTAAGTGGCAATAGCGGCCTGCGCCAGAGGATGAGATTCTTCCAGCACCCAGGTTGGGTAATACTTCTCCATGGGGTAGCGGAGCCCGGTGTAGCTGGGGACGTCGTAGTTCGGGATTTCGATCTCGGCCTCTTCCGCGCCGGGGAGTGCTTTGACCTCGGCGACGGCGCTTTCCTTCGTTTCGCCGGCGGTGAGGCGGCGATCCAGATGGATGGAGCAGGCGCCCGGTACGGCGCACAGCGAAGGCGAAAGCGAGCGAATCTCGGTGACGGCGATGGTGCCTTTACCCAGGAACGGGTCGTGGCGAAGACGCGTGTTCAGCTCTTCGACCTCCTGCACAAGGCGCGTCATTTTGTAAATCGGATTATCGCCGCGCTCGGGGGCGCTGGCATGGCAAGACCTCCCTCGGAGGTGAACTTCGATTTCCATGCGGCCTCGGTGGCCGCGGTAGATGCGCAAGCTGCTCGGCTCGGTGATCACCACGCAATCGGCGCGGATCCCGTCTTCCTTGAGAATGTACAGCCAGGGAAGGCCGTCGCAATCCTCCTCCTGCACTGAGCCGACCACCCAGAGGGTGTAATCGCCATGCATGCCAAGCTCGTGAATGAGCTTTCCGGCGTACACCATGCTGGCCATCCCGGCGCGCTGGTCGCAAGCGCCGCGCCCATAGATGTAGCCGTCCTCGACCTTGCCCTGGTAAGGGTCCCAGGCCCACTCTTTGGGATCGCCGACGCCCACGGTGTCGGTGTGGGAATCCATCATGATCACCGTTTTCCCGCAACCGATGCGGCCGAGGATATTGCCCATCTGATCGATGCGGATTTCGTCGAAGCCGACCTTTTCCATTTCCTGGCGGATGCGCTGAATGACCGGACCCTCATGGCCGCTCTCGGCGGGGATGGCGATCAGATCGCGCAGGAATTGGACCATATCCTTCTCGTATTCGTGAGCAAGGGTGGCGAGCCGCTGGGTGTCGATGATGCGGGTGGGTGTCATTTGTTTTTGGCTCTCAGGGCTTCGAACACGTCGGCCGGGCGGATGGGCAGCTTGCGGATGCGCACGCCGACTGCGTTGTAGATGGCGTTGGCGATGGCCGGGGCAGGGCCGTTGATGGGAACCTCGGAGATGGATTTCGCGCCGTACGGGCCCAGTGGCTCGTCCGTTTCCACCAGGATGGTGGTGAGCTTGGGCATGTCCTTGGCGCTGAAAATCTTGTAGTCCAGGAAATTGGGGTTGACAGGGCGCCCCTCGCCGTCGAGCAGCAACTCTTCGGTGAGCGCGAATCCGAGGCCTTGCGCTACGGCGCCCTCCACCTGCCCCTCGGCCTGCATGGGGTTGATCGCCGTACCAGGGTCGACTGCGGTCGCCAGGTGCACTACGCGGACTCTGCCGGTCTCGGTATCGACCTCCACTTCGGCGAACGTGGCGCAGAAAGGCGGCGGGCTGTCGGTGTTGAAATGAGACGCGCCGTCCATGATCTGGAACTTCTCCTTGTACAGTGCGTGAAGAGCGACTTCCGACATGGTGATGGATTTGGTGCACTCGCAGACGGTGGACACATGGTTGTCGCCGCAGGTCAGCTTATCCACCGGCGCGTCGAGCATTCGGGAAGCCACTTGCAGCACTTGCTCGCGCACCTTGGCGGCGGCCTTGCGAACCGCACCGCCGGAGATGATGGTGGTGCTGGACGCGTAAGCGCCCACGTCAAACGGAGTGATATCGGTATCGCCGGAGGTGATGACGATCCGGTCGAGAGAGACGCCCAGAGTCTCCGCGGCAATCTGCGAGAGAACCGTGTCCGCGCCGCCTCCCACATCCGACGCACCAACCTGCAAGTAAAACGAGCCGTCCTCGTTCATTTTGAGGAAAGCCGAGGCCCAGTCGATGCCGGCGATCCCGCTGCCCTGCATGCTGCACGCCATGCCAACGCCGCGCCTGAGCGTGCCGTTCGCCCGCGGTGGTCCCTTGCGTTTGCGGTCCCAGCCGATGGCTTCAGCGCCGCGTTCCATGCACTGTGGCAGGCTGCAACTGCGAATCACGCGCGGCAAGCCTTCCTTACCCTCACCCAACTGCGCGGAAAGCTTGTCAATGTCCCCAAGCCGGATGACGTTCTTCCGGCGGAACTCGAGGGGATCCATGCCGAGCGCGTGGGCCAGCTCATCCACCACGCTTTCCTGCGCGAAGAAGCCCTGCGGGCAGCCGTAGCCGCGGAAGGCGCCGGCCACAGGAGCATTCGTGTAGACCACGTGGCACTCGAACCGCATGTGCGGTGCGCGGTAGAGCGGCAGAACCTTGCTGCCGGTGTTGCCCTGCACCGTAGTGGAATGGCTGCCATAGGCGCCGGTGGTGGCCAGCACGGTCATCTGGCTCGCGACGATCGTGCCATCGCGCTGTGCCCCCATTTTCATGCGCAGAATCTGCGGGTGGCGGCTGCGCGCCATGTAGAACTCTTCTTCCCGCGTGTATTCGATCTTGACCGGCCGCCGCGCGGCCAGTACCAGCGCTCCGCAAATATCTTCCAGCAGCATCTCCTGCTTGCCGCCGAAGCCGCCGCCGATCCGTGGCTTGATCACGTGCACGCGGCTGACCGGGAGTTGCAGGATCATGGCCACCTGCCGCCGCGCGTGGTACGGAACCTGCGTGCTGCTGCGGATGACCAGCCGGCCATTGGGGTCGAGCCAGCTGATAGTGATGTGCGGTTCGAGCGGTGTGTGCTGCTGGCGCTGCGTGCGGAATTCACGCTCGATGATGACGTCGGCCTCGCGGAATCCCTGCTCCGCGTTTCCGATTTCGCGTAGGATGTAGCCAGCCACGTTGTGCTCGGCGTCGTGAATCTTGGTGGAATCGGGCTCGTCGTGGATGACAGGCGCTCCAGGCGCCATGGCCTGCTCCATGTCGAGCACGGCGGGCAAGACCTCCCAGTCCACTTCGATCAGACGGATCGCCTGTTCGGCGATGGCGCGGGTCTCCGCGGCCACGGCGGCGACGCGGTCGCCGACGAAGCGCACCTTGTTGTCCAGCAGGTAGGTGTCATAAGGCGAGGGCTCCGGCCACGCCTGTCCGGCCGTGGTGTGGGGCACGCGCGGCACGTCTCGATAGGTGAGCACGGCGTGGATACCGG
>Ga0335081_10012927_pt1 | contig 13508 bp, 12 predicted proteins | sample Lox_Sample_35_FD_206713 | JGI IMG/M metagenome (GOLD analysis project Ga0335081, IMG submission 206713) | Soil microbial communities from Loxahatchee National Wildlife Refuge, Florida, United States - Lox_Sample_3.5 | ecosystem: Environmental > Terrestrial > Soil > Wetlands | place: USA...
GCAGGCACCGTGTCCGAAGTCACCGACAACAACTTCCAGGCCGAGGTCATCGAGTCGGAGGTTCCCGTGCTCGTCGACTTCTGGGCGCCGTGGTGCGGGCCGTGCCGGATGGTCGCCCCCGTCGTCGAGGAGATCGCGCAGGAGCGCGCTGATGACCTGAAGGTCGTCAAGCTGAACATCGACGAGAACCAGGAAACGGCGATTCAGTTCAACGTGATGTCGATCCCGACGCTGATCCTGTTCCGCAACGGGCAGCCGGCGAAGACCGTGATCGGCGCGTATCCGAAGAAGAAGCTCGTAGCCGAGCTCGAGCCGGCACTCGCCCCGTCCGCCTAAGGCGCGAGAGCCACCACGACGCGCAGTTCGCGCCCGTCGATGTCGATGGGTGCGACTGAACCGTCGAGAGACTCGTAGCTGACCTTCACGGCCAGCGTCTCGCCCGCGATGTAGCGCTCGTGCGAGCGCGCCGCGGCCACGAGCGCGTCGTCGCCGTCGATCGCCAGCAGGATGCGGTCGGTGACCTCGAGTCCCGCGTCCTGGCGGGCGCGCTGTACGACACGCACGATTTCGCGCGCCCAGCCCTCGATCCGCAGGTCCTCGTCGATCTCAAGCTCGAGCGCGACCGCGTGGGAGCCTTCGCGCTCGACCTGATAGCCCTCGAGCGGTTTCATCGACACCTGTAGGTCCTCGGCGGACAGCTCGTGTTCCTGGCCGTTGATCGTCACGGCCACGAGGCCGCCGTTCCGGAGCGTGGCGGCGGCATGGGCGGCGTCGAGTCCGGCGACCGCCGCTGCCATCAGAGGCATGTTCTTGCCGAACCTGGGGCCGAGCGTGCGGTAGTTCGGCTTGAGTTCGACCTCGCCAAGCTCGTCGGCCTCCGAGACGAAGCGGAGCTCGCGGACGTTCAGCTCCTCGCGGACGATGCTCGACATCCGCTCGATCGCGTCGCGCTCGGACCCGGTCGCGACCACGACGGCGGCGCGGAGCGGCCGGCGCACGGCCAGCTTGGCCTGGCCGCGGGCAGCGAGCCCGAGCCGGACCGTCTCGCGCGCGATGGCCATCGCGCTCTCGAGCTCGGCGTCACGGGTGGCGGGGTTCGGGGTCGGGAACTCGCACAGATGGATGCTCGGCTCTGACCCGTCGAGGTTGTCGTAGATCTCGTCGACGACGAACGGGCAGAACGGCGCGAGCAGCTTGGCACTGGCGAGCAGGCAGGTGCGCAGCGTCGCGAACGCGGCTGGGTCGCCATCCCAGAAGCGGCGGCGCGAGCGGCGCACGTACCAGTTCGAGATGTCGTCGACGAACGCCTGAATCTCGCGGCCGGCGACCGTGACGTCGAACGCGTCCATGCGCTCGCGAACGATCTCGATCGTCGCCTCCAGGCGCGACAGCGCCCACCGGTCGAGCTCGGTCGCGTCCGCTCCGCCGGCGGGACCCGGGTCGCGGTCGACCCCGTTGGCGTTGGCGTAGAGCACGTAGAACGCGTACGTGTTCCACAGCTGGAGCAGGAACTGCCTGACGGCCTCGCCGATCGCCTCGAGCGAGAACCGGTAGCCGTCCCACGGCTGCTTGGAGGTGAAGAAGTACCAGCGGAGCGCGTCCGCGCCGAAGCGGTCGAGCACCTCGTTCGGCTCGACCGTGTTGCCGAGCGATTTCGACATCTTCCGTCCCTGGTCGTCGAGGATCAGCCCGAGGCAGACCACGTTCCGGTACGGCGACCGGTCGAACAGCAGCGTCGACACCGCGATCAACGAGTAGAACCACCCGCGCGTCTGGTCGATCCCCTCGCAGACGAAGTCCGCGGGGAAGTGCTCCTCGAATAGGCCCGTGTCCTCGTGCGGGGCGTGGTACTGGGCGAACGGCATCGAGCCCGAGTCGAACCACACGTCGATCACCTCGGGCACGCGGCGCATCGGCTCGCCGCACTCCGGGCACGGGAAGGTCGCGTCGTCGACATACGGACGGTGAGGGTCGGTGAGGTCGGTTCCGGCGAGCCCGTTGAGCTCGGCGAGCGAGCCGATCGCGCGGGCGTGATCGTTGTTGCAGCGCCAGACCGGGAGAGGTGTTCCCCAGTAGCGCTCGCGCGAGAGAGCCCAGTCGACGTTGTGCTCGAGCCAGTTGCCGAACCGGCCGTGCTTGACGTGCTCGGGCGCCCAGTTGACCGTCTCGTTGGCGGCGAGCAGGCGATCCTTGAGCTCGCTCGTGGCGATGTACCACGACGGCTTGGCGTAGTACAGCAGCGGCGTGTCGCAGCGCCAGCAGTGGGGGTACGAGTGTTCGAGCTTCTCGGCCCGGAAGATGCGGTGGCGCGAGCGGAGGTCCTCGATCAGGTCGGGATCGGCGTCCTTGACGTTCCGGCCGGCGTAGGCGCCGATGCGCTCGTCGTAGGTGCCGTCGAGCCGGACCGGGTTGATCACCTTGAGGCCGTACTGCTCGCCGAGGCGGAAGTCGTCCTCGCCGAACGCGATCGCGGTGTGGACGAGGCCGGTGCCCTCGGTGGCGGTCACGAAGTCCGCCAGCAGCACGGTGTGTCCGCGCGGGCCGTACTCGGACCCCGGGATGAAGTCGAACGGGGGCTCGTAGGCGACGCCCTCGAGTTCGCTCCCCGCGAAGCGGTTGAGGACGTGAGCGCGCTCGCCCTCGCCGAGGACACGTTCGATCAGCGCCTCGGCGAGCACGAGCACGTCGTCGCCATGCTCCACGCGCACGTACGTGAGCTCCGGGTCGACGGCGACAGCGGCGTTCGAGACGAGCGTCCACGGGGTGGTCGTCCACACCAGGAGCTCATCGCCGGGCCGCACGGCCTCGCTGCCCTTGGTAACCGGGAGCCGGACATAGACCGACGGGTCGACGACGTCCTGGTACACCCCGGGTTGCCCGAGCTCGTGGCTCGACAGCGTGACCTGGTCGCGGGGGCAGTAGGGGACGACCTTGAGCTTCTCGTACAGCAACCCCTTGTCGTGAATCGTCTTGAGTGCCCACCAGACCGACTCGATGTACTTGGGGTCGAGCGTCCGGTAGGCGTGGTCGAGATCGATCCAGAACCCGATGCGCTCGGTCATCGCGTTCCAGTCCTCGACGTGGCTGAGCACCATCTCGCGGCAGCGGGCGTTGAACTCGGCGATCCCGAACCTCTCGATGTCGGCCTTGGAGGTGAAGCCGAGCTCGGCCTCGAGCGCGAGCTCGACCGGGAGGCCGTGGCAGTCCCACCCGCCCTTGCGCTCGACGAAGTATCCGCACATCGTCCGGTAGCGGGGGAAGATGTCCTTGAACACGCGCGAGAGCACGTGGTGGATGCCGGGTGGCCCGTTCGCCGTGGGTGGGCCCTCGTAGAAGCCCCAGCGGGGCGCGTCCTGCCGCCGGCGGACCGACTCGGCGAACACCGCTCGCTCGCGCCAGCGTTCGAGCACGCGGTCTTCGAGCTCGGGGAACGAGACTCGAGGATCGACGGGACGATGCGGCTCGGCCATCGCGCCCGATTCTAGGAAGCTCCCGTGGGCGCGGGTGTTTGCGGGGCGCGCCCAGGCCGCCGGCGAGCTACCGGGCCGTCAGCGCCGGGAGCGGGCTCGCCGGGGTCGTTGCGCGGCTGATCCGGACCTCTTCGAGGCGGCCGAGCAGCACGTCGCGCGCAGCCAGCGGCGTCGCCCCGAGCCGGCTGACCGTGCTCGCTCCGGTATCGGGCACCGCGCCGCGGAAATCGAAGATCGTGGCACGGTTGGTGACCGAGCGGACCGAGTACACGAGCCGTCCGAGCGCGTCGAGCGTGATGCTCCGTCCCGCGAGCACGACCGCTTTCGGGTCGAGCGCGGGGAGGGCGCGGGCCAGACGCGAGGGTGTGATCGCGGTTGAGAGCGACAGCGTGCGAACCCCGGCGCGCCTCAACATCAACTCGAGCGACTGGGCGTACAGACCATCGAGCTCGAGCGGCGCCGAGGCATCGAGCACGAGCACGCCGGTGTTGCGGGTCGCCGGCGGGGACAGCCGCTTGAGCGCGGACAGCCAGCCGGTGGCATAGCGCCACGCGAACTCGTACTCGGGGGTGTTGGCGGGGACGGCCTGGTCGGCGTGGGCCGACACTCCCTCGAGCAGCACCTCCTCGATCGTCCGCTCGACCGAGCGGAGCGCGAGGCTCTCCTCGAGCAGCGTGTTGGCTTTGTCCTCGTCGAAGCCGGCGAACGCGCAGGCCAGGCGCGAGCCCGATGACGGCCCTTCCCCGCGTTGCCGGGCGAGCGCGATCGCGCTCGAAACGTTGTGAGTTTCCGCGAGCGTGGCGCGGAGGGACTCAACTTCGTTGAGGGCGTATTGGCGGTGGCCGCCGGGCGTGCGGCGCGGACGAGGAAAGCCGTAACGGCGCTCCCAGCTCCGCAGAGTATTGGGGCTGACGCCGAGCATGACGGCCGCAGCATTTGTGCGAATTCCATTCATTAAGGTGAGTTATCTACGTCGGCGGCGGATGGTGCAAGTGCCGCAACGAGACGTGCAAACCTGCGCAAAAGTGGCGATACGCGGGGAGTTTGCATAACGCCGGGCGGCGGTCGCGATCACCCGGGGCGGTGGTCGCGATCGCGGCCGGCGCGATCATTCGAGCACGAGCAGCGCCGCTCGCGGAGGGCCGCAGCCGGCGATGCGAGCGGTGAGACGAATGCCGAAAGTGTTGGCCGGACGGACGGTCGTGGTGCGGGTGCCGCCGTCGCCGCGAGCGGCCCAGGCGACCGCGACGGACAGACTCTCGCCACGCTTCTCCTCGGCGGCGGCGGGCATCAGCAGCTCGGTGACGTGACGGTTGACGGCGACGGGCTCGGTCGTGGACAGGAGGCGCTCGGCGCCGCGCGAGACCGCGCACACCGACAGCACGCGATCGAGTACGAGGAAAGCGTCGCCGGCGCGCGGAGCGATGTCCTCGGCGGCCTCGAGGATCAATCCGAGGCCGCACTCGCCGCATACACGCGAGCCCGGGGCGGTGTGCTCGGTCGGCGTCGACGGGCGGGTTCCGCAGTGGCTGCAGAACGCGACGCTCGGAACTGCGGGCTCGAGCTCGGCCGGGGCGACTAGTCGAAGTGAGGGGCGTGCGTCGGTCGAGTGTCTATCGAGCATCGAAATCGGGCACAATGCTTACGGCGAGCTTCGGGAGGCGCTCCGTAACTGCACGTGCGCCCCAGCGGCGGCGGCCGAGGCGGAGGGAGTAGTCGCGACGTGGTCGGACTCGAGCAGATCGAGGAGAGTGCGATGGGCGTCGCCTGCGCCGGATGGCAGAACGGCCGTTCCGGTGACACGCGTCCGGGGTCGTTCGGCGCCGCGGCGGTAGATCGCCAGTGGCATCGCGCCCACAGCGAGGCGGATTGCGTATGCCCAGCGCGCGACGGTGTCGTCGTCGAGGTGGCCGCCGGCCACCACCACCAGGTTCGGCCGGTGGACGTTGGCGGCGTCGCCGATGCCGGCCACACCGCGCGCGGACAGGCTAAGAACCTTGATACCGGCGCGCACGCAGAACAACTCGAGCGCGCGGATGTAGGGGGCATCGCGGTCGAGCTCGTCGCGCGACGCGTCGCCGACCACGATCGACACCTGGCGCACCGGGGGCGGCGTCAGCCGGATCGCGCGACGGAGCCAGTCGGTGGCCCAATGGGCGGCAAACGCCCACGCGGCCGACTCGACCGTGTAGCGCCGCGAGATCTCGTCGAGCGTCGGGAGCAGAACCTCCTCCACCGAACGTTCCACCGAACGGAGCGCGAGTGCCGCCTCGATCGCCGCATCGGCACGCTCGCGGTCGTAAGACGCGAGGGCGCCGACCAGCGAGTTCGCGTCTGCGGCCAGGCCCTCGCGGGCACGCGAGATCGCAGAGGAGATCGAGAGACCCTCCTGGAGAGCGTCCCTCAGCGCGGCGACTTCGCCGTGCGTGAACAGTCTGTGTTTACCCGGCGACCGCTGCGGTTTGGGGAACCCAAACCGTCGCTCCCAAGCCCGCAAGGTGTTGGGGCTGACATTCAGGAGCGCAGCGGCTTCGCTCGTCTTGAGATAGCGCATGCGCAGTTAAAGAGACGTAGATGTTGCTATTTCGACCTAGCCGTTGCCCAACTGAATACCCCGACATAGAATTGCACAAGTTTTCGTCCAAAGTGGCAGCTAAACCTCCAATTTTCGGCTCGGTGTGGTTGCCACAGATGTGAATAGCGCCCCCACCGCAGCGCTCGCAGAAGGGAGCGACATACGCCATGTCGTATCGCCTCGGTTGAGCACGTAAAGAAAATCTTCCGCTAGCGCGGGTTTCGCGCTACCGTCCCGTCCAATGGTCGGCGAGGAGGACCGGCAGCGTGTTCGCGGCCGTCTGAGGGAGCCGGCTGCAGCATGCCTTGGAGTCGGGTTCCTCGTCGCCTGCGTGGCTGTGGTGACGGTCGTGACGACGCCGGACGACGTGAGCGACCTCAGCCTGATCCTGGGCGCTGCGGCGGTAGTCGCGGGGTTGATGGTGGCCGGGGATCGAGACGGCCTTTCCGTCTCGGCGTCGTTCCTCGTCTACACACTGGCCGCGGCGTTCCTGGGGCCGCGCTCTGCGATTGCGGCCGCATGCATTTCCGAGCTGACCGCGGCGCTCAGGCTCCACACCAGGCCGCGGGCGGTGCTCCTGATCAACCTGCCCGCGAGCGTGCTGCCCGCCATCGTGGCGGCGCTCACGATTGAGACGATCTCGAGCGAGCCGTCGAACACCTTCGGCTTCTACCTCGCCGTAGGCGTTGCCGCGTTGCTGGCGATCACGGTCAGCTTCGCGATGTTTGTGGCGCTTCTGCGTGTATTCCTTCCGGACCTCAATCAGTTCGGCTTCCGGGCGTTTCTGGAAGATCTTCCGAGCACAGCGCTCAACGTCGGGCTGGTCGTCGCCGGCGCGGCGATCACCGTGAAGCTCGGCAGTGCCGGAATCGCGTTTGCGCTGATCGCGGTTTTCACGTTCTCGTACATGGCCCACCTACTCGACAGGTCCCGCCAGCGGGCCGAGCAGTACGTGTCGCTGTCGTGGGGCGTCCTCGCGGGGCTGTTGCGCGCGCTCGACACGCGCGACCCGCGCGCCGCCCGGCACGCCGCTGCCGTCGCCCGCTTCGCCAGCGACATGGCCCAGTCCGTCGGCATGAGCGAGCACGACCAGGAGCTCGCGCACACCGCCGGGTTGCTCCACGACATCGGGAACTTCGCGCTGTCAGACCGGGTCGCCGAGCGCGGCCGGACTCTCACCGACGAGGACTGGATGGCGATCCAGCAGCACCCCGAGCTTGGCGCGGACATGCTCCGCGACCTGGGGATGTACGGCCCGATCGCCGAAATCGTCCTCACCCATCACGAGCGGATCGATGGGCGGGGCTACCCGCGCGGGCTCACCGGCGAGGAGATCCCCGAGATCGCGAAGATCATCGCGGTCGCCGAGGTCTACGACACGCTCACGGCCGCCGACACCTACCGGACCCGGATGAGCTCGTTCGAGGCCCTGCGCGAGCTGCGCCGCGTCGCCGGCACGCAGCTCGACGCCGACTATGTCGAGGTGCTCGCGGGGCTCCTTACCGGCGAGGGCGTCGAGTATCGCCACGCCGACGCAGCCAGCTTCGACTCCGAGCTCGACATGGAGCGGCGGATCAAGGAAGCGCGCGCCGGCTGAGGCGGCGCCGTTGTCTCGACGTCGGTTTTTTGGCCGTGCGGGCGCGTCTTGCGATCGCCGATCCGGTGCCCCGGCCGGCTCGCGATGCGGCCCTCCAGGCGTTTAGCTGACTAGGCGTTCCTGGTGCTGGCTCTGGCCAGCCCGACGCTGCTGAAGCGTCTCCAGGAACTGCTCGATCTGCTCGACGCTGAACCGGCGCTGCCCTCCGGGCGTCCGGTACGACTCGAGGTAGCCCATATCGGCCCACCTGCGGATCGTGCCGAGGGAGACCCCGAGCGCATTGGCGGCTTGCGAAGTGGACAAACCGAGCGGACTGTTCCTCATTTGGTCCATTCCTGCATTTCAGAGACATTTGCGAGGAATGCCGCAGGTTGTGCAGCAATTGCACAACCTTCGCTCTGAAGCGGGAGGACAACCGGTCCGTTCCGCACGGAGTCTTGCGGTGTCACGATGTGGCCCTGCCAGCCACACTGCGACTCAGGCTCTACCACCATCACGATGGCGCGCGAATAGCGTACCGCGAAACGGGCACCGGTCCAGCCCTTGCGCTGCTGCATTCGCTTGGGCTGTCGCACCGGGAATGGGAGCCCGTCGTCGGCGAGCTGTCCTCCCGCTTTCGGGTGGTCCTTCCGGACCTTCCTTTGCACGGAGACTCGGAGGATCGTCCGCGCCACCCGTACACCGCGGACTGGCTCGCCGAGGTGGTCGCGGGCTTCTGCCGGGAGGTGGGCGGCACGCGGCCGCTGATCGCCGGCCACGACATCGGCGCCGAGATCGCACTGCGGGCCGTCGTGTCCGGCCGGTTGGAGCCGGCCCGGCTCGCACTCCTGCCCAATCGCCTGCACCGCCGTGACGAGTTCGCGGGCAAGCGGGCGGCGTGGCGCGCCGTATGCCGCGCCGCCGCGCTGCCGGGCCTGGACCGCGCGCTCGCGCGCGGTGCGACCGTGGTGTTCCGGCCGTCGGTCGGCGAGCGCCTGTCGGCGCAGCGCAATCCCGCGGCCCGCGACCTCCTCCGTCACGCCTTCGCCGACGTCGCCGGCAACGGCAACCGCGCCCGGTCGTGGGCGAAGTTCGCAAGGCGCTGGCCCGCGGAGCCCCAGCGCCAGCTGCTCGACGCCTACCCCCGCATCGACAGCCCGGTGCTGCTGCTGTGGGCCGACGAGGACCCCGCGCATCCGCTGATCGGCGCCTACCAGGCACTCGACCTGCTGCCCAACTGCCAGCTCCGCACGCTGCCCGGGACCGGCTTCCTGATGGCCTACGACGACCCGGTGGGGGTGGCGCGGGAGCTGATCTCGTTCTTTGGGTAAGGACGGGTGCGCGCTGAGACACGTTTCGCATCTTGTGGTCTCGCCGCCCGAGATCAGCGCCGGCGGCGGGCTGTCGAGGCCCGCTCGCGGAGGGCGGGCTCGATCACGACGCGCCGGCGCCGGCGGGGGTGGCCGTCGATCGCCGCCAGCACCATCCCGACCGCGACCTCGACCAGTCGCTCGGCGTCCCAGGAGAAGCTCGTCAACGGTGGCGCGAGGAGGATCGACACCGGGTGGTCGTCGTAGCCGATCACCGACAGATCGCCCGGGATCTTCAGCTCGAGCTCGCGGGCGGCGGCGTACACGCCGTAGGCGATCGAGTCCGAGAAGCAGAACACGGCGCTCGGGCGGTGCTCGGCGGTGAGCACGGCGCGGGCGACCTCGGTCGCCTCCTGGAGCTCGTAGCGCGCGCTCACGACGCTGACGTCGAGCTCGAGCCGGTCGGCCTCGGAGCCGACGTAGACCTCTGCCGGCCGGTCGTTCGTGGGCGAGCCGGGCGGTCGCAGCACGGCGATCCGGCGATGGCCGAGCGCGTGCAGGTGCTCGAGCGCGCATCGCACCCCCGACCGGTTGTCGAACAGCACCTCGCCGGCGGCGCTGCGACCCGGAAGCGCGTCGCCGATCGACACAACCGCCAGCGACTCCGCGATCTCCGACCAGAACTCGTCCGACGGATCGACCGGCGAGAGGATCAACCCGTCAACCTGCTGGTCGCGGAGCTGGGTGGCGAGCGCCCGCTGGCGCAGCGGGTCGCCGCCGGCGTCGAGAATCAGGGCATAGCGGTCGTGGGCGAGCAGGCACCGGCCGGCCTCGGCCACGAGGCGCTGCTGCCACAGATCCTCGAGTGAGGGGCCGAGAATCCCGACCATTCCGGTGCGCCCGCTGGCGAGCGCCCGCGCGATCGGATTGGCTTCATAGCCCAGTTCGTCGGCAACCTTGCGGACGCGTTCCTGGGTCTCCTCGGACACCTGGATTCCGCGCAGCGCGTAGGAGACGGCCGCCGGTGAGACTCCCGCGGCGTCGGCAACCTCCCGGATCGTCACCCGTTTGGCGGGAGGGCTCACGCCGCAAGCGTAGACGCCCGGAAGCGTCGCCCCGGCAGCAGATTTGCACCGTTGGCGCCGATACTCCACCGGCGTTATTGACAACTGGGTTCTTAACCGCTTCACTTAACCGGTTCATGAACCGGTTAAGGTCAGACGAGGCACCAGTCGCGGACATTCACCAGCATCTGTGGCCCGAGTCGCTGATCGATGCGCTGCGGGCCCGGACTGCGCCGCCGCGCCTGTGCGACTGGACGCTCGAGCTCGCGGGGGAGCCCGACTACGTGGCGGATCCCCGCGACCACGACGTCGCCTGGCGTGCCGAGCTGGCGCGCGCCGATGGTCTGGATCTTGCTCTCGTCTCGCTCTCGAGTCCGCTCGGGATCGAGTCGCTGGCGCCGGCGGAGGCGGGCGAACTGCTCGACGCTTACCACGAGGGCGCGCTGGCGCTGCCCGATCCGTTCGGCGCGTGGGCGGCAGCGTGCCTCACCGACGTCGATCCCGGCGCCCTGTCGCGAGAGCTCGAGCGAGGGTTCGTGGGGCTCCAGTTGCCGGCGACGGCGCTGCTCGACGAAGCGGGTTATGACAACGCCCGGCCGCTCCTCGAGGTACTGGAGGAGGAGGGGCTGCCGTTGATGGTGCATCCCGGCCCGGTGGAAGAGCGGCACGCGCTTGCGGGGCAGCGCGCCGGCGAACCGCCCTGGTGGCCCGCCATGGTCCCGTATGTCCAGCAGATGCACGCGGCGTGGTTCGCGTTCCGCGTGCACGGCCGGCCTCGCCACCCGCGTTTGCGGGTCTGCTTCGCCCTTCTCGCCGGCCTGGCGCCGCTGCACGGCGAGCGGTTCGCGGCGCGCGCCGGCGACCGCGGCGTCGTCGACCCTGACGTGTTCCTCGAAGTGTCCTCGTACGGCCCCCGAGCGGTCGACGCGACCGTCCGGGTCGTCGGCATCGACGGGCTCGTCAACGGATCTGACCGGCCATATGCGGAGCCCGTGTCGCTCGACATGAGCCCGGCGGCGCTGCACGCGATCTGCAGCGCCAACGCAATGCGTCTGCTCTACCCCAAGGAGGTGTTCGATGCTCTGGCAATCGCTTCCCCCGCGTAACCTCGACCGCGCCGAGCTACAGACGCTCGTCGATGGGCTCGCGAACGAGCCCGATCGGTGGCTGGAGTACGTCGCGTTCGAAGGCGGGCAGCGCCACTACGTCTCGCTGCACCGGGACGAGTACGTGGACGTGTGGCTGCTTTGCTGGGCGCCCGGGGACGACACCGGCTGGCACGACCACGACATCTCCTCGGGGGCGGTCCGCGTGGTGCGGGGTGCCGTGCGCGAGTCAAACCCCCGGATCGGCGGCGAGCCGGTCGTCCGCATCGTCACCGAGGGCGGTTCGTTCTCGTTCGGCCCCGAACACATCCATCGCCTCGCCGGCGAGGACGAGCTGGCGGTGTCGATTCACGCCTACTCGCCGCCGCTGTGGCGACTAGGGCAGTACTCGATCGACGACGACGGGGTGATGCGACGCGCCTCGGTCAGCTATGCCGATGAGCTACGTCCGCTCGAGGGGACGCTGGCTGCGTGACGCCTGCAGCAGTCGTCGGCAGCGTCAGCCGATCGACGATCTCGCTGAACGCCCGGTCCGCATATGCGCGCAGCTCGGAGTCGCTGAGCAGCTGGACCGGGTGGGGGATGAACACCATCCGGTAGTCGGGCATCCCGAGCAGGCGCGCCTGCTCGAGCGCCTCGTCTACGAACGGCTCGGTCGCTACGGCCGCAGTGGCGATACCACGGCGTTCGAGCTCCACCATGTCGCGCACACTGCACGACGTGCAGGACCCTCAATCGGCAAGGCCCTCGACCGCTAGGTCGCCGCGGTCGGCGATCTGGCGCACGATCTCCGGACCGGCGGGCTTGGAAAAGATCTCCTTCACGACTCGGAAGGTCACGGCTCCGCGCGACTGCAGCAACTCCTCGATCCGGTCGAGGAACTCATCGCCACGACGCTTGGTGATGTCGAGCAGCGCCACGCGCGCGCCGCTCAGATCGGCGGGACGCCGAGCGAGCGGATCGGCGACGCGCGACCGCTCGTCGAATGGGCTCACGTAGTCCACTGAACCTCCTTTGAGATCGGCTCGGTGTTCATCCCGAGGCACGGACCGAACACGGCCGAGTACCGGCCGGCCTCACCCCCGGCGACCACGATCATGATGTCGTCCGGGCTGTCCCATTTGCGGACAGGTTGATCGTCCCCGGCAGCGTTGACGAACGGTGTGGTCTCGCCCCAGCGCAACGAGCCGGCCGGCCGCACGACCGCGTCGAACATCGCCTCCCGGACGCGCTGCTTGCTCCAGCCCCACTCCGAGAACGAGCGGGCGTGCTCGGGGCAGATCACGAACAGCGACGTCCCACCCAACGGCCACCAGTTCGGGCTCCACGTGGCGCCGGCCGCCTCGCCGAGCACGCGGGCCAGTTCGACTGGTCCGGTACTCCGGTGGTCGGAGATCGACAAAGGCGCGTCCGCGCCGATCACCGTGACGACGGAAGAAGACCGCGAGAAGCCGCGCGAGCAGTGGAGCGGCTCCCACGGACTGACGTCCTCGTCCTCGGCGAAGCACATCGAGATCTTGCCCGGGTTACCGAGCGTCGAGCGGTCGAGGCGCCCCGGAAAGCCACCACCGGTCAGGGTCACCACGAGCCGCAGTGCCCTCCCGATCGTCATGTTCGCTCGCCACCCCGGGCCGAGTGCTCCCACGGAGCCGTTCAACCCGACGGCGTCGCGCACAGGTCCATTGACGACGATCACCTGACCACAAGGCTGCGTCGTCACCGCCTGGCCGCCCACGTTGAACGCCGGTTCCAGAACCGCCTCGACGGCGGCCGCGACGACTGGGAAGTACTCGGCCCGGCACCCCGCCAAGACAGAACACGCCGCCACGCGCTCCAACGTCACGCGTGCCATCGCCGGCGCCATCTCGCCAAGCAGCCGGGAACCGTCACGGCCGCCCAACATTGCCTCCACCCGTTCAACCGTGGGCGGGATCACCGGCAGGCCGTCGGTCCACCCGCGCTCGAACATCTCCTCGAGCTCGTCGAACCCGCCGGCGCCGTCGAGCGCTCGCAACGACTCAGCGTCGTAGGTGTTCTTGGCCGCGCACCCGGGCTTGCGGACCGGCGGCTCGTCCGTCACGGGCACGGGCAGGAGCGCGGCGAGGCCGTCCGAATCCCAACCGACCACGCGCCCGACCTCATCTCCGTGCCGATCGACCAGCACCGCCGTCGGCAGACTCTGCAGCGAATACGCGCGCGACACCTCGTAGGGCGCCGGCTCGGACAGAACGACGCCGGCGAACCCGGTCCGCCGGGCCACGCGCGCGGCAACCTCGAGCGGATCCTCGAATACCGCGGCCACGCGCACCCCGGCCTCCATCAGCTCGGACACCAAAGGCGCCAGACGACGCAGTGTCAGCACGCACGTCGGGCACTCCTCGGAGACGAACAGGAGCAAGACCGAGCG
>Ga0335081_10012928_pt1 | contig 13507 bp, 19 predicted proteins | sample Lox_Sample_35_FD_206713 | JGI IMG/M metagenome (GOLD analysis project Ga0335081, IMG submission 206713) | Soil microbial communities from Loxahatchee National Wildlife Refuge, Florida, United States - Lox_Sample_3.5 | ecosystem: Environmental > Terrestrial > Soil > Wetlands | place: USA...
GATCTTACTCCACAGTTCATCGGACACGAGCCAGCGCTCGTGCGATCTGACTTTCCCCATTGATGCCTCCTCCCCTTGGCATCATCAGTATATCAGATCCGTCGCGGTTTTAGGATAGGCACTAAGGTTTACCACGAAGACGAGCTTGGAGAGGAAAAGAGAAAGTACTTTCCACATTTGTCCAATTTGAGTTTCTGCTCAAGACTGCTGCATCTCGAAACGGTAATGCATGCTGATAGTGGTGACGCGGAGTCCACCGTAAATTCATTGCTTGCTTTGCTCGCCTTTGCTCGTTCGCTGCGGTCTGAACCTCAGACAGGAGCGCATTGGTTGCGGTGCTTTATTGAGGCAAGAGCTGTTTCGGTGCTCGAATACTCCGTGGACGACTAAGCATCAAGTGGTGCTCTTTAGATAAGACGCAGCCACCTGGCAATACTTCTCAGCCCATCTCTTGATCTGCACGCGTTCCGATATTCCCAAACGGCTAACGACCTTCGCTGGCGCTCCGTACACCAGCGAGCCGGGCGGTGCTGAAAATCCTTCCGTCAACAACGCTGCCGCTCCGATGATGCTTTGCTCGCCGATCACCACGCCGTTCATCAACACCGCACCCATGCCGATCAACACCTCATCTCGTATCGTGCAACCGTGCAAAATCGTCCCATGTCCGGCGGTCACGTAATTGCCCAAAATGCAGGGGTATTCGTCAGCCACGTGGCATACACTGTTGTCTTGGATATTGGTATGATGGCCGACTTGGACGCGATTGATGTCCCCGCGCAGCACACTTCCGAACCAGATGCTGGAATGGTCGCCGATTTCGACATCACCGATGACCCTCGCCGATTCGGCGATAAACACGTCCTTGCCAATTCGAGGCGTTTTGTCCATATAGCCAAGAGTGTTGCCCATGAAGTGGAATTCTGACAATGCAGGCTGTAAAATGCAAAGCGGATTTGGCAAGGTGATCATCGTATGCCGAGGAAAAAACCAGCGCCGCCCAAATGGATCACTGTACGGTTGGGAGAAGATCTGAACTGGTGGCTTGAAGAAGCAAGTTCTGATGTCTATGCCCAGGATATCGAACGCGGCTTGCTCGATCCCCACCAGATTGCATATCTGAAAGAGGCGCTTGTCCAGTATCGGCCCTATGGGTACGGTCACGAATTGTTGAGCGCTGCATTCCAATTATTCCAAATCGAATCCGAATTGAGTGAAAGCAGCCTTCGTCTGACACCCATCGACCGCGAAATCTCTGGCGATGGCGATCAACTCTTTGCGTTGCCATTGCTTGGCGATGGCGAGATGGGCGCCTATGGTGAATTATTGGATGTGATTACCTCCGCCCGGATTCGCAAGTTGAACGCCACCTGCCACTTTGCACGAGCATGCACGGACTTGGAAATGCAAGAAGAACTCGACGCCATCGACCGCGATCGGTATTTTGCCTCGGAAAACATCCATACGTTCGACGAGATCAACGAAATCCTTGAATGGAGCCCCGCAGAGTGGGACGATTCCTCTTCTGCTTGATGGCGATACAGGCCTGCGTGTCCACTGGCTTTGCGGATTGGTCAGCATTGGAGGCCTATCAGCGGACGATCACGCGCGTCGATTTTGACGCGCTCGTTTCCCGCGTCTATTGCCCTTCGGGCGCTCTCACCAATTATCTTGCGTATGACACAAACTCGGTCTCCGTGTACTCGACTTCTGACAAATCCAACCCGCCGCTTTTCGTTCTGCAATTTGCTCCGCGGACGACGCACGTGTCGAGGCCTGTTCCGAAATTTCACCGGGTTGCACTGGACCCCGGACACATCGGCGGTGAATGGGCCCGCACCGAAGAGCGTTTCTTCGTCCGAGATAAAGATCGTCCCATCCAGGAAGCGGTGCTCAATCTTACCGTTGCGCGTTTGGCGAAAACCGGCCTCGAAGCGGCCGGCGCAACAGTGTTCCTCACCAAAAACAACTTCGAGCCGGTCACTGAAAAGCGCCCCGCAGATTTCCGGGACCAAGCGGAGCGCGAAGTGGACATGTTTGAGCGGTTCGATTCACTTCCGGTGTTGGAACGCGACGCAGACAGGGCAGATGCGATTCGCAAGCAGGCCGAGAAATTATTCTATCGCAACTCGGAGATCGCTGCCCGGGCCCGCTTGCTCAATGAAAAAATCAGGCCCGACATCACAATCTGTCTTCATTTTAACGCCGTTGCATGGGACGAATGCCAGAGCCTCGTCGACGACGACCGTCTTGTAGTCTTTGTGCACGGAAATTACTTGGCTCAGGAACTGAAGGATGACGAACAGAAACTCAGGTTGTTCACCAAAATTCTGGAAGGCTCGCACTCCAAGGAATCGGCAGCGGCCAACGCAATAGCCACGGCTCTTGCCACCGCGACGAAACTTCCGCCAGTGGATTACGGTTCCAACAACAGCGCGGTGCGCATTGGTGACAATCCATATGTCTTTGCCCGCAACTTGGCTGCCAACCGTCTGATTAATGGTCCTGTCGTCTATCTTGAGCCATACTATATGAACAACCGAATTGTATACCAAAGGCTTCAGCTCGGGGACTATTCAGGTTTGCGGGAAATCGATGGTCACCTTTACCACAGCATCTTTCGTGAATATGCAGATGCCGTCGTGAAAGGCTTGAGTGGATTCATCTCACGGTGAGCGCGCTACCGGGTCCGCCGAAATTGTTCCAACAGGCGCTGGAATCGACTTTCATACAGCATTTCATAAAACCGGAATCTTTCCGGGAAAAGCCGCGCGGCTTCGGTACGCAAGAACAACCTCTCAATAGCGATCTCTCGTTCGGGGACATCGGTCGCGACAATCAGGAAGCATAAGCGATCGACCCGGCGTTGAAATCGGCGGTAGGCTTGCTCGCTCGGTACCATGAAATTACAATAGCACAGGTGGCCGGGACGCGCGAATCGATATGGGTTGCATGAACCAGAAATTCGGGCGTTCATCGGAACGCATTTTTTCCTGTTGATTTCCGTCTGGTCCCCTTGCACAATTAGCTCAATTTCTGAGAGAGGTATCTATGATTTTGCCGATCTTGATGGTGTTGGGGGCGGGGATGTTCCGGTTAGTGGCCCATCAGTTCCAGTGGTGGAATATAGCGCCACTCGCCGCCATGGCTCTGCTTGGCGGGATGTATTTCGGTCGCCGGTATGCGCTATGGGTCCCGTTGTCGATACTGTTTGCCACCGACTTGGTACTGAATCGACAGATGGGTTATCCCCTTATCTATTGGCCGCGCTTGTTCGACTACGGTGCGTTCCTGCTGGTGGGCTTGCTCGGGTTGTGGCTGCGGAACCGGAAACCGGCAGCCAAAATAACCGCAGCGGTCGCAACCCCGTTCATCTTTTTTTTCATCAGCAACTTCGCCGTATGGTTGTTCGGTTTGAATCTCGCCAACGTTTATTATCCGAGAACTTTCGCGGGACTCCTGGAATGTTATGCAGCAGGGCTGCCGTTTCTTCGTGGGACGATCATTGGCGACTGGGCTTTCATGGCAGTTTTCGCTGCGACGATCGTCTTGGTACCGCGTTCGTTCAGGGACAACGCGTCACGCCATGTGCACGCGGCTGCGCCCGTTGGTTAAATCAAGTTCTCTGTCGATAGGCGCTACAATCCTCGAGGCCCGCCCATGGGACTGGCTGTGGCAATTAGCAAGGGAAGAAGCATACCGTGGCTAGAGATCGCGACGATGCCGCAATCAATCTCCCACGATCTTGATAAGAACGCGCTTGCGACGTTTCCCATCGAATTCGCCGTAGAAGATTTGCTCCCACGGGCCGAAATCCAGTTTTCCCTCCGTGACCGCGACCACCACTTCTCGGCCCATAACGGTGCGCTTCAAATGCGCGTCGGCGTTGTCCTCGCCCCGGTTGTGCGCATACTGAGCGTGTGGTTTTTCGGGAGCCAATTTCTCCAGCCAGCGCTCGAAGTCCTGATGCAAGCCAAACTCATTGTCATTTATGAAGACGCTGGCGGTGATGTGCATGGCATTGCAAAGTAAAAGGCCCTCTCTCACTCCGCTTTCCTTCAGACAGTGTTCCACCTGCGAGGTAATGTTCACGAAAGCACGTCGGGAGGGAATATTGAACCACAATTCTTTGCGGTAGCTCTTCATGGCAAAATGGTATGTTGATGAATTCCTGTCGTCAATTCTTGTTCAGGCTTTAAATCTATCGCATGTTTTGCCGGAATGCTTTAAGGTGTCTTTGTAAAAACGGGAGGGCGAGCAGCATGAAAATCACTAATCTCGAGCAAATCCCCGCTGACAAAGTTGAGATGGTGGACGCGAAGAATTGTAAAGTACAACTTGCCGTGAGTTCACGGGATGGCGCACCCAATTTTGCCATGCGGTTTTTTGAAATTGCTCCTGGTGGACATACGCCCTTGCATCAGCACCCCTACGAGCACGAGATTTACGTGATAAACGGTCAGGGCACCGTCTGGCGAGAAGGCAAAGAAGTGTCTATCCGGCCGGGCGACGTGCTTTACATCCCGGCCGATGAACAACATCAGTTCAAGAACACTGCCGAACAGCCATTCAAATTTATGTGTTTGATTCCGGCCAGGTTTCAGAAATGTTGAGCCTATGCCCCGACTCACGAAAATTTACACGCGCACCGGTGACCAGGGGCATACCGGTTTGGTTGGTGGCCAACGCGTCAGCAAGGATTCTCCGCGAATTTGGGCTTTTGGAACCGTTGATGAATTAAACTCGGCCATCGGTTTGGCGCGCGCATTCAACGCCGGAAGGAAGAATACCGTCAGTCTCAAGCTCGACAAGTTACTGGCGCAAATGCAGAACGAACTCTTTGATCTGGGCGCAGAGTTGGCTACGACTGCTGCGAAGTTTCGCACCGGCATGCCCCGGATTGGAAAGCAACACATCGCGAGCTTGGAGCGAGTGATCGATGGATTCAATGCAGAGCTCGGGCCGCTGCAAGAATTTGTCGTGCCTGGCGGTAGCCAAACCGCGGCCGCTTTGCATCTGGCCCGCACAATCTGTCGGCGGGCTGAGCGATTTTGCGTGCGATTGGCCCGCGAGGAGAAAATCGGCGAACAAGTCGTGCCCTACTTGAATCGCTTGAGCGACGCGCTGTTCGTTCTCGCTCGCTGGACAAATCGGCAGCAGAGAGTCGCCGAAAGTCTCTGGAAGAAGTAACAGCGGCGACGACGCTTACGCGCTAACCAGTGTCTCGCCGAACCAGACACCGAGCGCAGTAAAGATGATTTCGACAATCTGCGCAATATTGAAACGCGAATTATCGATAACCAGGTCATAATGGAACGGATGCTGGGGATCGGCCACGAAGAACGTCTCCAAAAAATGGCGCCGTTGCCTTTCGCCTTGCGTAACGATGTTTTCCGCCTCCTGAAATGGAAGATCCCGATTGGAAGCGATCGTGTGAATCCGCCATGAACGTGGAGCCACCAAACGAATGTGCAAACCATTTTTCAAATCTTGAGTCACCAAAGAGCTGCCACGGCCAACCAAAACGGAATGTCCATGAAGAGCAAGCGCCCGAATTACTTCCGCAAGACCACGCACGGCCGCAGCATCCGGATCGTCGGGGACCATGATGTTGTCGAACAATTTGCCCGTCGCATCACGGCGACGTTCGTCGACTGTTTCGAGCAGGGTACGCCGCAGGTCCGATTGCTGCCCCAACTTATCGAGCAAATCACGATCAAAAGAAACCCACGGAATCGAAGGGCGGAAACGTTCGTTCAACGTTTCCACAAGATGGTTTGACAATGGTAAGGCTTCGCAGCCATATTCGCGGGAGATGGCTACGAATGGATAGGTTTCCAGACGCTGCTTCGATCCGAGGGGTTTGATCTGCTCCCAAGCGCGAACATGCGCGCTCACTCGCGTGTCAATGTCCGAACCCACCCAACCTTGCGAGATTTCTGTCATCGCTTGCCACCAGCATATTCCGCAACGCGCAACCGTGCAAGCGCCCTTTGCAGGGCGGCTTGAGCCCGTGTCAAATCGATATCGGGTGTCTTCTCCTGTAAACGCTGTTCCGCACGTTCCTTCGCGCGACGGGCCCGCTCGATATCGATATCTTCGGGGCGCTCGGCGCTGCGGGTCAGCACGGTCGTGCGCTCTCTTTGCACGACAAGAAACCCGCCGCCCACTGCCACATACTGATCTTTTCCTTCCGTCGTGCGAACCCGCAACGAGCCTGGCTTGAGCGCGAAGACGAACTGCGCGTGATTGGGCAGGATCTCGAAAACGCCCTCTCGCCCGGGCGCAATGACGAACCGGGCTTCTTCCAGCAGGAACAACTGCTGCAAGGTCAGAATTTCAAGTGGAAATGTCTTTTCGGCCATAACCTAGCGCTGCGCGCTCAAGCCTTGAGTTTTTCGGCTTTCGCCCGCGCTTCCTCAATCGGCCCCACCATATAAAAGGCCTGTTCCGGCAGATCATCGTGCTTGCCATCGAGAATCTCTTTGAAGCTGCGCACCGTGTCCGCGACACGGACGTACTTGCCGGGTTGTCCCGTGAATTGCTCGGCAACGAAATTGGGCTGTGAGAGAAACCGCTGGATTTTTCTGGCCCGGGCTACGGTCAGCTTGTCCTCTTCACTCAACTCCTCCATGCCAAGGATCGCGATGATATCCTGCAAATCCTTATAGCGTTGGAGAACCTGCTGGGTCCCACGCGCCACCCGGTAGTGCTCCTCCCCGACGACGAGCGGGTCGAGAATGCGGGAGGTGGACCCCAGCGGATCGACGGCCGGATAAATGCCCAATTCCGCGATCTGTCGCGATAGCACAATGGAGCCATCCAAATGGGTAAACGTCGTTGCCGGCGCCGGGTCCGTAATGTCATCTGCCGGAACATAGACTGCCTGCACGGAAGTGATCGAACCCCGCTTGGTCGAAGTAATTCGCTCTTGGAGTTCGCCCATTTCCGTGGCGAGGGTCGGCTGATACCCGACGGCGCTCGGCATGCGGCCCAGCAAGGCGGATACTTCCGAGCCTGCCTGCGTAAAGCGAAAGATGTTGTCGATGAACAACAGCACGTCCTTCCCTTCGGCATCACGGAAGTACTCGGCCTCCGTCAGTGCCGAGAGCGCGACGCGGAGACGCGCGCCGGGTGGCTCGTTCATCTGGCCGAACACCATCACGGTATTGGCGATGACGCCCGACTCGGTCATTTCCAGATACAGGTCGTTGCCTTCGCGGGTGCGCTCGCCGACGCCGCCAAAGGCTGAATAACCGCTATGCTCTTTGGCGATGTTACGGATCAATTCCTGAATGAGCACCGTCTTGCCGACGCCTGCGCCGCCAAAGAACCCGATCTTGCCGCCTTTGGCGAACGGCGCGAGCAGGTCGATGGACTTCAGGCCGGTCTCAAACTGTTTGGTTGCAGGCACTTGCTCCTCAAACGGCGGCGCTAGCCGGTGAATCGGCAGCATGTGCTCATGACTGACGGGGCCCTTGCCGTCGATCGGTTTGCCAAGTAAATCCATCACGCGCCCCAACGCCGCCGGGCCGACTGGCACCGTGATCGGCGCACCGGTGTCAATGGCTTCCATGCCGCGCACCAAACCTTGCGTCGCCGACATGGCGACCGTTCGCACGACATTTTCGCCCATGTGTTCAGCGACTTCACACGTCAGGTCGATATGCCGCGCGGGATCCCCGATCTTGATGGCCTGATTGATCGGTGGCAGTTCTTCCGAGAAGAACTCGATATCGACGACCGGCCCAATAACTTGAACAACTTTGCCCTTGAAATGACCATTTGTACTCATGCTGATTCCCTTCTCAATTCCCGCCGTGCTTCAGCGCCTCCGCTCCGGAGACGACTTCCAAAATCTGGGTTGTAATTGACGTTTGGCGAACGCGGTTGTACTCGCGGGTTAGACTTTCAATCATATCCGTGGCGCTATCAGTGGCGGCTTTCATCGCAATCATGCGTGCGGCTTGTTCGCTGGCCAACGACTCGACGAGCGCCCGATAAATCAATACCTCAACGTATTGCGGCAGTAACGTGTTCAACAGTTCTTCAGATTCGGGTTCAAATTGGTACGTCGCGGTGTGCCCCGTGGCGGCGTGCCCGTTCACCTTTTCCTCAATCGGCAAAAGCTGTATGACTGAAGCGACGGATTTCAAAACGCTCTTGAACTCTGAGAACGCCAGATAAACCCGGTCGTAACGACCGTTGCTGTAATCAGCAATGATGCGCTTGCTGATCGCCCCCAGCTCCTCCAGACGTACATCCCGAGAGGGTTGGACGAAATGTTGATCGATTTCCACGCCGCGCGCTCGAAAATGGTCACGACCTTTTTTGCCCACGGTGACCAGCCCGACCTCTGTTGTCTGTTCGCGGAGGAAATGATCCGTCTCGCGAATAATCGTGGCGTTGAACGCCCCGGCCAAGCCTCGGTCGGAAGTCACCAACAACACTCCGATTTTCTTCACTTCACGCCTCGCCAGCAATGGATGGCGCCCCCCCACGCCACTTGCTTGCACGTCCTGCAAAATTTCTCGCAGCCGCTCCGCGTATGGCCGGGCGGATTCGGCTTTGGTTTGGGCACGGCGCAAACGGGCCGCCGCGATCATATTCATGGCGCGGGTCACCTGCTTGATGTTCTTCACGCCGCGGATGCGGCGTCGGATGTCGCGCGTTGACGGCATGAGTAGTTACTTCGCTGAGAACATTCCCTTGAACTCGTCTGCGGCCTTTTTCAAGCCAGACACGACTTCTTCGGTGAGTTCCTTGCGTTCTCGCAGAACTTTAACCGCCTGCGGGTATTTGGTGCGCATAAACGCGATGAACTCATTCTCATAGCGGCGAATCGCGTCTACGGGCACATCGTCAATGTACCCATTGGTGGCCACCCAAATGACCATGGTTTGTTCTTCGATCGGCATCGGCGCGAACTGCGGTTGTTTGAGCAGCTCGACCATGCGCTGGCCACGGTCAAGTTGCGCCTTGGTAGCTTTGTCAAGATCACTGGAAAGCTGAGCGAACGCCGCCAATTCGCGATACTGGGCCAAATTGATGCGCAACGTGCCAGCGATCTTTTTCATCGCTTTCGTCTGCGCGTTGCCGCCCACCCGGCTCACGGAAAGACCGACCGATACAGCGGGACGGACGCCCGCATAAAACAGGTCGGCCTCGAGATAGATTTGGCCGTCGGTAATGCTGATCACGTTGGTCGGGATATACGCCGAGTAATCGCCTTCTTGCGTCTCGATGATGGGCAACGCTGTGAGCGAGCCGCCGCCCTTGGGATAGGCGGGGTTCAGTTTTGGCGCGTTGTCGTTTAGCTTGGCCGCGCGCTCCAACAGGCGCGAATGCAGGTTGAAAATGTCGCCGGGAAACGCTTCGCGACCGGGCGGACGTCGCAGCAACAGGGACACTTGCCGGTAGGCCTGCGCATGTTTGGACAAATCATCATAAATGATCAGCGCGTGTTTGCCGTTATTGCGAAAGTATTCGCCCATGGCACAGCCCGAGTACGGCGCCACGAATTGCATCGGCGCCGGCTCGCTGGCTGTGGCGCTCACGACAATGGTGTAATCCATCGCGCCGTATTTCTCGAGCGTTTCGACAACACTCACGACGGTGGACTTCTTCTGACCGATGGCGACGTAAATACACATCACATCGCCACCTTTTTGGTTGATGATTGTGTCAAGACAGATGGCGGTCTTGCCGGTCTGACGGTCGCCAATGATCAGTTCGCGTTGACCGCGGCCGATGGGAATCATCGAGTCGATGGCCTTGAGGCCGGTTTGCAGCGGTTCTTTGACGGGTTGGCGCTCGATGACACTGGGCGCGCGATATTCGATCAGCCGCAGCGTCTTCGTGTTGATGGCCCCCTTGCCATCAATCGGTTGTCCAATGGCATCGACGACGCGTCCGAGCAACGCTTCTCCAGTCGGCACGGAGAGCACGCGACCGGTACGCTTTACGGTGTCGCCCTCCGAAATCTGAGTGTAATCCCCCAGGATCATCACGCCGACTTCGTCCTGTTCCAAGTTTAGCGCCATGCCATAAATGCCGTGGGGAAATTCCAACATTTCCTCAGCCATGCAATTCGGCAGGCCCTTAATGCGCGCAATCCCATCCCCGCATTCCATGACTTCGCCGATTTCCTGAACGCTGACTTCGGCTTTGTACTGACTGATGGTGCGGTGCAGAACTTCGGAAATCTGTTTGGGATCGAATGAAAGAGTTTCTGTCATAACGGCTACCTCTGCAACTTATTGAGCCAGTGCTTCTTTGATCTGCTCCAGTTTGCGTCGCAAACTTGCATCAATGATCTGTTCGCCAACTTTGATGATGGCGCCGCCGAGAATGGACGGATCGACCTTTTGCAAGAGTTGCACGTGCTTGCCCGTGATCCGCGAGAGCTCGGCCGCGAGTCTGCCCAGGGTGGCTTCATCAAGTTCGATGGCGCTGATAATTTCTCCAGTGACCTGTTGGCGCGAGGCAGCAGCCAGTGAGATGAACTCTTCGATAATCTGTGGGAGACGATTTGTCCGATCATTGTCACTCAAAATGATGAACAGGTTCAGCACGAGCGAATGCAAACGCCCCTGGAACAACTCGCTGAGTGCGTGGCGTTTGCCTTCCCGCGTGACGTTAGGGTCCTTAAGAAACTCCAAAAGATTCGGATTGCTCTTCAGTAATCCGCTGAGCCGAAAGGATTCTTCTTCGATTCGCGGCAAAACGTCCTCGGCCTGCGCCATGTCGAGCAGCGCCTGTGCGTAACCAACGTTGATCGGGTCGCGGGCCATACTCGATCACGCCTTCCGCATTTTGGACAGGTCCCGGATCAAGTTTTCGACGAGTTGGTGATGCATCGCTTCATTGACCTCTTTCTCGACCACCTTGGAAGCGATCTCCACCGAGAGGCTGGCCACAGTATCTTTGAGTTCTTGAATGCCTCTTTCCTTCTGATGTTGGATTTCCTCTTCGGCCCGCTGCATTAACGCGCTTGCTTCGACATTGGCTTTCTCAACAACCCCTTTGCGAACGTTTTCACCCAAACCACGTGCCTCTTCGATGATCTTGCCCGCTTCGGCCCGCGCTTCCGCAAGCTGTCGTTGGTAGTCCTCCATCAACCGTTTGGCTTCGGCCCGCTGTTTCTCTGCCTCGTCGATGGAGTTCTTGATGGTCGCGCCACGGCGATCCAGCGCTTCGGCAACGGGCCTAAAAGCCAACTTGACCAGCAGGGCAAGCAATACCAAAAATACCAGCGAGGTCCAAATCCACAGGCTCCAGTCAATCTTCAACAAATCCTCGCCCCCACCTTCGGCGGCGCGCGCGAGGGTCGGAACCAAGCTTGCGACCAGAGCAGTGACAGTCAAAAGCTTTTTCATGAAACGTACGCGCGGTTATGATTTGAATAACAGCAGAAAGGTGATTAACAGCGCGTACAGCGCTTGCGCTTCGACCAATGCAAACCCGATGAACATCAAGCGCTGAATCAACGGAAGGGCTTCCGGCTGGCGGGCCGCCGATTGGATCGCGTTTCCGAATATATTGCCGATGCCGACGGCACTGCCCAGGGCGGCCGTACCGATTGCCAGGCCGGCCCCGAGCCACGCGAATGCGACCGGGTTAATAAGTTGAGCGGCTTCTTTTACGGTTTCTGCTGGCATGTTTCTGTCTCCTAGATCTCTGTTGGGTTAATGGCCTTCCTCCAATGATTCGCTCAGATACAGCGCCGACAAAAGAGCGAAGACGAAGGCCTGAATGAAGGCTATAAAAAACTCGAACGCGAGTAGCACGACAGTCACCACGAAGGGGAGCACTGCAGCTAGATGCACCAACGTATTGGGATGATGGACCAGCCAAAGTCCGCCAATCAGCGGGGCTAGGGCAAAGGTCAGGATGACCTGATGACCAGCGGTCATGTTGGCGAAAAGACGGACGGCCAACGAAAATGGTTCCGCCAATAGTACAACCGGCATAATCAGTATCGCCAGTGGTTGCACCCACAAAGGCGCGCCGGGCAGTAAAAACCGTTTCTTGCAGTAGCCTAGTAACCCCAGATTACGAATTCCGAGGAACTGAGCGATCACGAACACCAGAACCGCGAGAGCGGAGGTCACGTTGATGTTGGCCGTGGGCGAGGCCAGTTCGATCGGGCGTCCGCCGGATATGAAGCTCGGCAACGGTAGTTTTCCGAGAATGTTTGAGAACAGAACGAAGAAAAACAACGTCGCAATAAACCCGAACCATTTCGTGCCATGTTCGCCCAGAAATTGATTCACCATCTCCTCACGAACGAAATCCAGCATCGCTTCTACCAGATTGCCGAAGCGGCTTCGGGTCACTGTGGCCGAAGCAATCAGGCGCGCCCCGATGACCATCACGAAGAAAGTCAACCCTGCCGCCAGCAGAATACAAATCACCCAGTGATTGATGTGCAACAAATTCACCATAGTTCGTCACTTTCCCATCGGAACATGCTTCTTCAAACCCCATAAAAGCGGCACGGTGTAGGCCGCCGCCAAGCCGACAATCAACCAATACCTGTCAACCTTCAAAAAAGTCAGCACCACAAACACTGCTCCCAATAACAGCACCAAACGAAGCACCACACCTGTAAACCATCTTCGTTGCGGGTTGGCAAGCCGGCGCTTCATGTCCAACACTTGCCAAGCGCCATAAAATCCGCCGATGACCGCCCCCGTTGCCAATCCCAACCACTGTGAACCGCTTACCATGATCTGTTCCTATTCATCTGCCACCATTGCGGTTCAGTTCCCGCCACACGACGATCAGGCCAGCCACCGCGCCTAGAAAAAAGAACACGATCAAGAACAATGGCCCTTTCCCGGTTCTCTTATCAAGCCAATACCCGATGGCGGAGATCACGAGGGTCGTCACAACCATCTGCGCGCCCAAGGCCATGTAGCGCCCCAAGCCAGAAAATCCTGGATCTGCTTTCATCGGGAATTCTCTCCCACCCGCGCCGAGGGCAGCCCAAAAGCGGGTGAAAAATATCACAAGCCTCATCTCAGGCAAGCACTTTTTTCATGATTTGCCTGTTCCCTGCCAGCCGTGTTATCAAGGACTTGCACATGCAACGAGCTGTTATCGATATTGGCAGCAACACTGTCAAACTTTTCGTTGCCGACATCGAAGACGGAAGAATTATCCCGATCGTTGAGAAAGATCGGACGACACGCTTGGGTGAGGGATTGGCGGCACGAGATTCTGGCCCGTCGGATTGGAAACGAGCCGCGGCCGATGGCGAGATATGGGTAGCGCCTAGACTTTCCTCCGCCGCCATTGCTCGAACCATTCAAGCCATCGACGATTTTCTCAAAGAAGCGCGGTCCATCGGTGCGCATGACGTACTCGCTTTGACCACCAGTGCTGTCCGCGACGCCGAAAATCGTGATGCCTTCCTGGAGGGCGTGCGCTCCCGGTGCGGACTGGACGTACAGGTGATTACGGGGGAACGCGAAGCCGAACTAATTTTTTGCGGAGTATCCAG
>Ga0335081_10012929_pt1 | contig 13507 bp, 6 predicted proteins | sample Lox_Sample_35_FD_206713 | JGI IMG/M metagenome (GOLD analysis project Ga0335081, IMG submission 206713) | Soil microbial communities from Loxahatchee National Wildlife Refuge, Florida, United States - Lox_Sample_3.5 | ecosystem: Environmental > Terrestrial > Soil > Wetlands | place: USA: Florida...
CACGCCGTCGAAGCCGTGTTGGCGGATGGAAGCAAACCGGGCGAGCAGGTCGCGGTCGATGCCGGCCGCCCAAATGAAGGTATTGACGCCGAACTTCATGGTTCGTGGTTCTCCTATCCTGGCGTCCCCGAAGTGGACTGGGGTGTCACGTGGATTGTAGCGCCGTCAGCGCGCGCCTGGCCACTAAAGTGGGGATGTAACGGCCTTCAGACCAACAGCCGCGTCATCAGCCAGCCGCCGGAGACGAGGCCGGCGAAGATGGCGGCGGCGAGCAGCAGCGGGCGTGTGCCGGCCTGCTTCAACTGATGCCAGCGGGTGCCGATGCCAAGGGCGAACATGGCGCTGGAGAGCAGGACGGTATCGAGATCGATCAGGCGGGCGCGGACCGCCGGAGCGACGGTGATGAACGACTGCGCCACAATCACGGCGCCGAACCAGAAGACGAACCAGGGGAAACGGATGCGCGCGGAGGCCGACGCGCCGCCCGAGCCGCGCAGACGGCTGATGATGACCAGCACGGGGGCGAGGAGCAGCACGCGCAGCATCTTGGTGATGACGGCGGTGTCGCTGGCCGCCTGGCTGACGGCACGGCCGGCGGCAAGCACCTGGGCCACTTCGTGAACGGTGGCTCCGGTGTAAATGCCGAACTGGCGCTCGCTGAAGCCGGTGAGCGGATAGAGCACGGGATAAAGGAACATGGCGAGCGTGCCAAACACCACCACGGTGGCTACGGCCACGCTTACCTTATGCGACTGGCTGTCGATGACGCGATCGGTGGCCAGGACGGCGGCGGCTCCACAGATGCCGCTGCCGGCGCTCACCAGCAGCGCGGTATCGCGATCGAGGCCGAGGACGCGGGTGCCGAGCCAATAGCCGAGCAGCAGGACGCTGGAGATGACCGTCAGATCGAGCAGCAGGGCGCGGGGTCCCAGCTTGGACAGGTCGCCCACGGTGAGGCGGATGCCATAGAGGACGATGCCGAGGCGCAGCAGCTTCTGCTGGCTGAAACGCAGGCCGGGCTGGAGGCGCTCCAGTTGCGTGGAGCGCAGGGCGTTGCCCACCACCATGCCGGCCACGATGGCCAGGGTGAGGGGGCTGAGCTGCAGCTTCTGGTTCCACGGTAGGCGGGCGGACTGCCAGGCGAGGAAGGACGCCGCCAGGCAGAGCGCCACACCGGCCAGCCAGGCACGTGAGATTTTGGGCAAACCCATGGGGTTAGAGTAACCGCAAACGTAAAATTCACAAAACTGATATTGTGGATAATGTTGTTCGGTAGAATCAATTTAGAAAAACAAAAAACATTTTTAGCCACGAATGAACACGAACAAGAAACCCCGGTGAGCAATGCAGATTACGGCGCGGCAACTGGAGATTTTCGCGGCTGTCTATCAGGAAGGGACGATTACGCGAGCGGGACGGCGCATCGGGCTCTCGCAGGCGGCCACCAGCCAGGCGCTGGCGGAGCTGGAAAATCAACTGCAAAGGCGGCTGTTCGACCGAAAGGGACGCCGGCTGAAGTGGAACGCGGCCGGGCGCGAATTATTCCCCGCGGCGGTCCAGGTGCTGGACCGGATGCGCGACATCGAGGGCCAGGCTGGAAAGCGGCCGATGAAGCTCACACTCTATGCCAGCCTGACGGTGGGGAATTACATGCTGCCGTCGCTGATTGCGCGATTCACACGCCGCCACCCGGATGCGCAGTTTCACATGGCGGTGGGCAACACGGAACACGTGGTGGCCTCAGTGCGGCAGTTCGAGAGCGATGCGGGTTGGATTGAGGGCTTCCTGCGGCATGCGGACCTGGAAGCCTTTCCCTGGCGGGAAGACAGGCTGGCGATCGTGGCCGCACCCGGGCATCCGCTGGCCGGCCGCAAGGCCACGCCGGCAGCGCTGGCGGACGCGCGGTGGGTGCTGCGGGAATCCGGTTCGGGCACGCGCGCGGTGTTCGAGGATGCCATCGAGGGCAGGTTCCGGCTGGTTCACGTGCCGGTGGAGCTGGGCGGCATTGGCGCCATCAAGCGCGCCGTTATGAGCGGCGCGGGGTTGGGATGCATCTCGCATTCCGCTGTCGAACCGGAGCTGAGAGCGGGGCAACTCGCGCGCGTGTACGCGCCCTGGCTCGACTTGCGGCGGCAGATCACGCTGCTGATCCATCGGCAGAAATATGTAGATGCGGGGCTGCGGGAGTTTCTGCGGTTTTGTGGCGTGGCTATTTCTGCTGCGCCAGGCGGGATTGGTAGTAGGTGATGCGTGTTCTCAGGGTTTGGATGAGGGCGGCATCCTGCTGCGTTTCGGCGATGGCAAGGGCGCGCTGCGCGGTCTCCAGCGCTTCGGTGAGGCGGCCTACTTCGGCGTAAGCGCCGCCCAGCAAATCGAGCGTCGGCACATCGCGGCCATGGGCGAGTTTCGAGGCTTGCTCGAAATGGGGAATGGCTTGCGGAAATCGGCCCTGGGCGGCGAGCACGCGGGCGAGGTTGAATTCACTTTCGAAATCCGGATGCATGGCCAGCGCTTTTTCGAGATGAGGGATGCCTTCATCGATCCGCCCCACCATGGCAAGAGAGAGGCCGAGGTTGGTGTGCACTTCAGCATCGTCCGGCTGGGCGTCGAGCGCCTTTTCCAGGTGGGGGATGGCTTCGGCCGGACGGCCCATACGGGCAAGCGCAACGCCAAAGTTGCTGCGCGCTTTGGAGTATTGAGGATCGAGGTCGAGGGCTTGCTGGTAGCGCGCCACTGCCTCGGCCATCTTTCCCAGGCGCGCCAGAGCGTTGCCGAGATTGTTGTAGGCCTCGGCGAAATCGGGGCTGAGCGCAATCGCCTTCTCGTATTCGGCGAGGGATTCCGACGGCTGGCCGGTTTCCGCCAGCGCGATGCCCAGATTGTTGTGTACGGAGGCTTCGTCGGGGTTCAGGGCCTCGGCCTCGCGCAGTTTGGGAAGGGCGGCGGCGTAATCGCGTTTTTCCATCAACTCCGCGACTTCATCGATTATTCGGTAATACTCGGTGACGGGCGCGTCGATTTTCTCGATGCCGCCGGGCGCAACATTTACGAATTCCGGAATATTGGCGGCGCGGTTGGCGGAAGTGGAATTCTCGATGAGGATGGCGGGAGTGTCGTTGCCGTCTTCGTCAATGTGGGTCAGGAAGAGCTGCGTATAAGGGGACCGGCTTTTGGAGGAGAAGACCAGCCAGCGGCCGTTGGGCGAGAAACTGTGCCAGGAATTCATGAGCGGAGTATTGCAGTTCATGCGCCGGGCCGCGCCGCCGGCCGAGGGCACGATGTAAAGCCGGCCGTCGGGGCGCATCAACTCGCCGTTGCGCGCCTGGACGAATACGATCCATCGGCCGTCCGGGGAAACTTTTGGAAAACTGTTGCTCATGCCGTTTTGGGAAGCGCCGGCGATCGCTGCGGGCGTGCCGCCGCGGCCCTGGTTGAAGGGAATGCGGTAGAGATCGTATTGGATTTGGGTTTCGTTGGGGTCGTTGGCGCGCTCGGCAAGGTTGACGCCGGGAGTGTAGGCGTCGCGCGCCCGGGCGCGGGCGAACACCAGGTACTTGCCATCCGGACTCCACACGGCGTTGACGTGCACGTAGCGGGGATCGTCGGCACCGGGCAAAAGCTGCAATCGTCCGGTCTGGCGGCTATACCAGGCGAGAATGCCGCGCGTGGGATAGAAGACCTGGAGGAAACGGTAGTCCTTGAAATTGGCGACGTAGTAGTTCTGAACCAGGTCCTCAGGCCGCTTGCGGCGGGCGTAATCGGTTTGGCCCTCGCCGGGATCGTTGATGGTGGTTACGACGTAATCGCCGTGCGGCGAGACCTGCGACATGAAGCCGACGCGCAGTTTGCCGCCGAGCTTGCCGCGGAAGGTGCTCCAGGCAACGACGTTCTCCTTCTGGATCGCCATGCGGCGCTGAACCGGCAGGATGGCGTAGAGGCCTTTGTCGTTCTGTGGGCCGTCCACATCGAGCCCCATGGTGGCGGCGTCGAGCGAGAAGGAATGGCAGTTGGCGCAGCTATGGATACCGGTCATGAGCACGCGGCTGCGGGTTTCGGCGACATTGCGCAGGCGCCAGGCAATGAGAGGAACGGCCTTAGGGCTCAAGGGCTTGATCACACCCTTTTCGGTTTCCGAAGGCATCAGGGGGACGTCGCGGTAGAAGATGGGAGCGCCGACTGGATCGCGCGAGATACGGATATGCACTTTTGCAGTCGATGCCGGGGAGCCGCCAGCGTAGCCGGTGATGGTCACCGCAGCCAGGCCACCGGCTGCCCTCTTTTTGAGGTCTTCCCACCGAGCGGCATCCGGCTGCCAGGTATGGTCGGCTGATTGTTCGGGAGTCAGCTTGGGCGGCTGGTTTGTGGCCGCGACCGCGCGCGGGTCGATCTCGCCAACCCGCAGGAGTTCACCGGTGGCTCGGATTCGCATGGCTTCCGCACCACTGCCGAACTCCACCCACACCACCCAGTTGGCGGCCTGGCTCCCATCCCGCCAAAGGAACGTAGGCGGCGCGAAATCGGGCGGAAACACGGAGTTTTCGGCGGGATAATCAACGGTTATGGCAGCGGAGAGGGTGCGCGCGCCGCGCTGCCCGTTCAGGGATTGTGCCAGGATAGCGGCTGCCCACAGCAGCGCTTGCGAGGTTCTCCCAGAAAGGTGCATCAACCATTACCCCTTGAATCGGATCTTAACATCTGATATATCATATCGAAGGGGTCAATGTAAACGTGCGAACCAAGTCGTTCCTCCTTGCGGCTCTTTTGGCCGTCTCTTTTGCCACCGCAGTGTCTGCGCAGAATATCTCGAGCACTGTGAAGGGCACCGTTCACGATACGAGCGGTGGAGTGATTCCAAACGCCCAATGCACCCTCACGAATCAGGCAACCAGTTTCCACGCCACAATTAACACGTCGGCCGATGGATCGTTCGTGTTCCTCGACGTGCTGGCGGGCAGCTATGAACTCGCGATCAAGGCAGCGGGGTTCAAAGTGCTCCGCATGCAGGACATCGTAGTGACTTCGAGCGAATTCCACGCCCTGAACGATATTATTCTGAGCGTGGGCGAGACCACGGAATCGGTGACCGTGGCGGAAACCGCGCCGCCGGTGCAGACGGTGAGCGGCGAGCGCAGCGACCTGGTGGGCGCCACGGCGTTGAGCGAAATCGCCGTCAAAGGGCGCGATTTCCTGTCGTACATGCAAACACTGCCGGGCGTGATCGACACCAGCTACCAGAGCCGCGACGCCTCGGGACGCAACGAAATGGGCGGCATCCATATGAACGGCGCGCGCGACACGCAGGCGCTGATGCTGATCGATGGCACGCCGGTGATGGACTCGGGCAACAACAATATTCCGGAAGAGTCCACCATGGACTCGATTGAAGAGGTCAAGATTCTGACCAATGCCTACCAGGCGGAATACGGACGCAACGCCGGCGGCATGGTTTCGGTAATTACCAAATCGGGCAGCGACAAGTTTCACGGCAGCGCGTATGAGTATTATCGCAACGAGGAACTGAACGCCAACACTTTCTTCAACAACACCACCGGAACGCCGCGGGGACCGTATCGCTACCGCATCACCGGCTATACGCTGGGCGGACCGCTGCTGATTCCCAAAGCGACGGCCTTGCGCCACAAGCTGTATTTCTTTTTCGGCCACGAAATGCTGGGCTCCAAGGTGTTGTTCAGCCCGGAATATGTGACCATGCCGACGGCGCTGGAACGGGCGGGCGATTTTTCGCAAAGCTACAACAACGCCGGAGCTCTGATCGCGATCAAAGATCCCACCACCGGCATCGCCTACCCGGGGAATAAGATTCCACAGAGCCAGTTCAGCGCCCTGGGGCTCAACATGCTGAATTTCTATCCGCTGCCGAATTTCAGCGACCCGCGGCCCGGGTACAAGTATTCGGACAACTACCAGGCGACATACAGCGGTTCCTGGCCGCGCACGCAGGAAGTGGGGCGGCTGGATTACAACCTCTCCGCGAAGACGCAGCTTTATTTCCGGGTGATGAACGATGCCAGCCTGGAGAATTCCGGCTGGGGCAATTGGGTGAACGGGAGCGTGAACTACGACCTGACACCAGTGGCCTGGAACCGGCCGGCGCACATGTACGGCGGCCACCTTACGCAGACGTTTAGCGCCACGCTGGTGGACGAATTCATGGTGCAGAAGACCTATAACAGCGTGATTATCAACCCCATCGACGCCAGCGCAGTGCAGCGGTCGAAGATGGGCAATCCACCGCAGTTGTTCGTCAACAATGTGCCGTCGGAGAATTGGATTCCCAGCGTGTCGTTCGGCGGCACTCCCTCGAACACCGTCAACTCGTCGCTCTCCAATTCGCTGCCCGAAGCGCTGCCTTGCGATGCCATCATCGTGACCAACAACCTCAGCAAGGTCTGGGGCAAGCATCAGTTGAAGGTCGGCATCTACGGCGAGCGTAACCGGAAGATTCAACCGGCCGCGGCTGCCTTCCGCGGCAGCTTCAGTTTTGCCGTGGATTCTAACAATCCATATAACGCCGGCGACGGATTCGCCAATGCGCTGTTGGGCGATTTCGATACCTACACGGAAGCGCAATTCAATCCGCTGGGCAACTACTTTTTCTGGAATGTAGAGTGGTTCGCGCAGGACAACTGGCGCGTAACCTCGAAGCTGACGCTGGATTTCGGTCTGCGCTTCACCCACATGCCGCCGACCATCGACCGCAATCACAATGTAGCCGCCATGGATACGAGCTTGTATAGCATCGCCAATGCACCGCTGCTGTACCGGCCGGCGCTGAATGGCTCCAACCAGCGCGTGGCGCAAAACCCGCTGACGGGCGCGTTCGCCCCGGCTTCGTATATTGGCCTGTTTGTACCGGGGGCGGGCAATTCGGCCGATGGATCGTTTGTGGCCGGCGTGAACGGCAACCCGCCCGGGCTGATCACAACGAACTATCTGGAATACGGTCCGCGATTCGGCTTCGCTTACGATGTGTTCGGCGACGGCAAAACCGCGGTCCGCGGCGGGTTCGGCATGTTCACCGACCGGGTGCAAGGCAATGAGATCTACAACACTTCGGGCAATCCGCCGGTGAATTACACGCCCGTTCAGTATTACGGCAATCTCAGCAACTACGCGCAAAGCGCGGGTGTGATTGGTCCTTCTTCCCTGACGGAATGGTTCGGGCACCAGAAGATGCCTGAGGTCATGAACTTCAACCTGGGCGTGCAGCAGCAGGTCGGCGCCTGGGTGGCGGACATTTCCTACGTGGGAATGCTCTCGCGGCACCTGTTGGAAACGTACAATCTGAATCCGATTCCGCTGTACGCACATTTCAACCCGGCCAATCGCGATACGACCACGGCAAGCAGCCCGCTGCCGGACAACTTCCTGCGTCCGTACCTGGGCTACAGCACCATCACCGATGAGATGTTCGGCGCCAGCACCAATTTCAATTCGCTCCAGGCCGCCATTCGACGCCGCCTGACCAAGGGCTTGCAGGTGAGCGCATCATACACTTTTTCGAAAGCCCTGGGCGTGGCCGGCGCGGATGGAGACGGACTCAGTTCTTACCTTCCGGCACGCGAGCGGAACTATGGACCGCTGGCGTTTAACCGCACGCAAAGTTTCGTCTTCAGCTATGTCTACGAACTTCCGCAGGCCGGCACCAAACTGGGCGTGCGACCCGCCAAGTGGGTGCTCGACAACTGGGAGTTGAGCGGCGTAACCACGTTCCAGACGGGAGCGCCGGTTACTCCAGGTTTCAATACGCAGCCCAGCACGGACATTTCCGGGTCGTCAGATAGCGCCCGCATCAACGTGGTCGGCAATCCGAATCTTTCCACCAGCCAGCGCACCTTCTACCAGGAATTCAACACGGCTGCCTTCGCTCTGCCGGCCGTAGGCACGCTGGGCAATGGCGGGACGAACTTCCTGTACGGCCCTGGAGTGAACAATTGGGACCTCTCGGTGACTAAGCAGTTCCCGGTGTTTTCAGAATCGCGAAGGCTTTCCTTCCGCGGTGAGTTCTACAACGCTTTCAACCACACGCAGTTCTCGGGGTGGAATACGACGGCGACCTTCAGCCCCACGGGGCAACTGCTCAGCAACACTCCGTTCGGGCAGGCGAACGCCGCCCGTCTGCCACGGTATGTCGAGCTTTCGGCGCGGTTCGTATTTTGAGAAACAAGCTGTAAGCAGAAGAGGCCACGCCATCGGGTGTGGCCGTTTTTGTCAGAACTTGGAGCTTAGAGATGTTTCCAATTCTTCCGGTGAGGGGAAGGCGGCCAGGCCGCCCAGGCTGCGGGTGGAGAGCGCGCCGCAGATGTTGGCGATTTCCAGGCAGCGCTGCGGCGTCTCGCCGCGCAGCCAACCGTAAATGAATCCGGCGTCGAAGCAATCGCCCGCACCGGTTGTATCCACCGTATCGACGGGCCAGGGATCGGCCAATAGTTCACGTTTGCGCCAGAGCAGCGCGGCGCCCTTGCCGCCGAGTTTCAGGCCAACGCCGCGCAATCCTTTGTCACGCAGCGCACGCAAAATCCTGTGTGTTCCGATTTCGCCTGAGATCCACTCGGCTTCGCGTTCGTTGGGGAAAAAGATATCGCAGTGGCGTAAAATACTCAGGCTTTCGGGGCGGGTGAGCCAGCTTATGTGCGATTGCACATCGACCGACAGCCGGCAGCGCGCACGGCGCAAAGCGAGGAACAGCGGTTCATCCAGCTCGCCATCCGGGGCACACGCAAAGTGAACGTGACGAGCCCGTTTAAGGGTGCGGAGCGTTTCCGGGCGGCTCAAGAGACGCGGCAGGAGCCGGTTAGCGCCGTAATAGCTGAAAAACGCACGGTCTTCGCGAGTGGAGACGCTGACCGTGAGGCCAGTAGGTTCGCCGGGATCCATTTCAAGGCCGGAACAATCGACTCCGCAAGCCGCCAGGCGTCCGATCACCCACTCGCCGCCCTCCTTCCCGACAGCGCCCATGACGGCCACCGGTACGCCCAGTTTGGACAGCCCGCAAGCGGTAATGGCGGCGCCGCCGCCGACCTCGCGGCGCAAATGGCGGGCGAACGACTCTTCGCCCAGCTTCGGCAGCATCTGAAATCCGCTGAGCACCTCATCGATGAAGAATTCGCCGATGACGATTACCTTAGGGCGGCTTTGGCTTTTCGAACGGCCGGTTCGCGTTGACAACAGATTTACCGTATGGCAAACGGATTGCATTTCGGAGGCCGTTACTAAACCCGAGAGAGGCATCTTCAATTCAAAATGGGACTTACCGTGCTGAGTGTTGCCTACCCCCTGACTGAGGTCGGCGAAAATGCTGTAGGCGGTTCTGAACAAGTGGTAACTATGCTGGACCGCGCGCTGACGGAGGCCGGGCACCGTTCGTTGGTGATTGCCGCGGAGGGGTCGCAGGTGCGCGGAAAACTGGTTGCATCTCCGGCGGCGCGGGGAATGATTGACCAGGCGGCTCGCCAAAGGAGCCAAAAAATACACGCACGGCTGATCCGCGAAACACTCGCCGCCGAAGCGGTGGACCTTGTTCACATGCATAGTCTGGATTTCCACGCGTACCTGCCGGCCCCGGGCACGCCCACGCTGGCGACGCTGCACCTGCCCACGGACTGGTATCCGGCGGACATTTTTTACCTGAAGCGGCAGCATACCTATCTGAATTGCGTTTCTCTTTCCCAGGAAAAAGTGTGCCCGCCGAGCCCGCTGCTGGTTCCCGCCGTGGGGAACGGCGTGGACGTGGAACGCATCGGCGGCCGCAGTCCGCGGCAGGGTTTCGCGCTATCGCTGGGCCGGATCTGTCCGGAGAAGGGATTTCACTTTGCACTGGATGCCGCCCGGCAGTGCGGAGTGGATTTTATCCTGGGAGGCGCAGTGGCGCCCTACGAGGCGCACAGCGAATATTTTGCGCAGGAGATTGTGCCCCGGCTGGACAGGCAGCGCAGGCTCGTAGGACCGGTGGGATTCGATACGAAAAGACGTTTGCTGCTGCAGGCGCGGTGCCTCCTGATTCCCAGCAAGGTGCAGGAGACCAGTTCGCTGGTGGCGATGGAAGCGTTGGCGGCGGGAACGCCCGTGATCGCATTCCCTTCAGGCGCTCTGCCGGAGATCGTGGAAGACGGCCGGACGGGATACATCGTGTCGAACACGCGCGAGATGGCCCGCGCCATCAAAGCGGCGGACAAGATTGACGCGGAAGTTTGCCGAAACGAGGCGAAGCGGCGGTTTGCGGCGGAGAAAATGGTAGCGGCTTACATACAAAGGTACCGGCAGATCATTGCGCAGAAGGCCGCCGAGCGGGAGCCGCGGGCGCTTTCAGCGACTTCGTGGCTGGTGAGCTGGTAGGGCGGCGGAGCCGGCCGCTTTCGTAATATGATGGTTACGCACAGGGAGGGTCATGCGAGGGACCGCTGTTGCTGTCTGTCTGGCGGTTTTAGGGACTGCCTGCGCCGGGCCATGCCATGCGGCCGAATCCGCCGATTCCGCGCTGGAGCGCAGCTTCGCGCAAAAGGTGCGGCCTTTTCTGGCGAGCTATTGCGTGGCGTGCCATGGCGGGGCCGAACCGGCCGCGCAGTTCGATTTGGGCTCCTACACCAGCCTGGGAACAGTGGTGCGGGATTACGCGCGCTGGAACCTGGTTTGGGAAAAGCTCACGGCCGGACAGATGCCGCCCAAGCCGATGAAACAGCCTCCCGCGGAGGCTCGCCAGGCGGTGATGGACTGGGTGCAGGCGGTGCGCGCCAACGAAGCCCGCAAGCACGACGGCGATCCGGGGCCGGTGCTGGCGCGGCGGCTGAGCAACGCCGAGTACGATTACACGATTCGCGATTTGACCGGCGTGGATATGCATCCCGCGCGGGAGTTTCCGGTGGACCCGGCCAATACCGCCGGCTTCGATAATTCCGGCGAGTCGCTGGACATGACGCCGGCGCTGCTGAAAAAATATCTGCAAGCCGCGCGCGATGTGGCCGATCACATGGCGCTCACTCCCGATGGGTTCGTCTTTGCTCCCTATCCAATGCTGGTGGAGACCGACCGCGAAAAATTCGCCATCCAGCGGATCGTGGATTTCTACCTGCGCCAGCCGACCGATTACGCCGACTACTTTGAGGCCGCGTGGCGGTTCAAGTACCGGAAGGAGTTGGGCAACGCCGGCGCCACGCTGGCCGGCACCGCGGCGGAAGCCAAGGTCAGTCCGAAATATCTGCCGCTGGTCTGGCAGTTGATCGAGGAGCCGGCGGATAAGGCGCAGCAGGAAGTCGGGCCGATCGCCAAACTCCAGAGCATGTGGCGCGCCCTGCCGCCGCCGGGCGGGGATGCCGCCGCCCGGCGCGCGCAATGCATCGCCATGCGGGATTTCGTGGCGAGAATCCGCCACGACACGGCCATGCAGTACATCGCGCCCATCGTGAAAGGGTTGCCGGCCGGATCGCAGCCGCTGCTGAACTGGAAACTGCGGGAGTTCGCCGCGCATCGGCGCGATTCCGACCCCAAGGCGCTGCGCAACGATACCGACCCTCCCCCGGTGGTCCCGGAAATTCCGAAATATCCGGGGCTGCACCGCGAGGCGGCGTACCGCTGGGCGGCGCTGGTTGGCAAGTCGCGCGCCGTCGATCCCGACCTGGTGGTCCCGGCGGCCGAACGCAAGCGCTATGAAGCATCCTTCGCGCGCTTCGCAAACGTTTTCCCGGACGAATTCTATGTCAAGGAGCGCGGCCGCTACTTCCCGGACGATTCCGAGGACAAGGGACGGCTGCTGAGCGCGGGCTATCACAATACGATGGGATATTTCCGCGACGACACGCCGCTCAAGGAGATGATCCTCGACGAGAAGGGCCAAAAAGAACTCGACCGGCTCTGGCAGGAATTCGACTACATGGCGGATTACACGGCCCACACCTGGGTTCAGTACTACTTCAACCAGAGCGGCGAGGTACGGGGCAAAGGCGCGGAGTCAGGGTCGCCGCGCCCGGTGGACAGAGAGATCACCTCTCCGTCGGTGATCATGGAAATGCGGGATCTGTATCTCGCCAAGGCGGCCGCCGACGCGCAGAACGATCCCGCGGCGCCGGAAGCGATCCGCGACCACTTCCAACGCGTCAATGACACGCTGCGGGAGGTGGAACGGATGCGGAAGGAATCCGAGCCGCGACATCTGGATGCCCTGCTCACGTTTACCGCGCGCGCCTGGCGCCGGCCGCTCACGCCGGCCGAGAACGACGACCTGCTGGCCTTTTACCATTCGCTGCGGGAGAAGGAAGAGCTGACGCACGAAGAGGCGATGCGCGATTCGCTCGTGCGGGTGCTGATGTCGCCCAAGTTTTCTTACCGGGTGGACCTGGTGGAAGCCGCGGCCAACAACCGTCCGGCGCGGGGGATAGTGAGAACCGTGTCCGCCGGGAAGGTGACGGGGCATCCGCTGACCGGCTACGCGCTGGCCAGTCGGCTGAGTTACTTCCTGTGGTCGAGCATGCCGGACGAGGAGCTGCTGGGGCGCGCGGCGGCGGGCGATTTGCAAAAACCGGAGGTGCTGGTTCAGCAGGCGCGGCGCATGTTGCAGGACGATCGCGCCCGCGGGCTGGCGGTGGAGTTCGGCGGAAACTGGCTCGATTTCCGCCGCTTTGAAGAGATCAACACGGTGGATCGCGAACGCTTCCCCAGCTTCACGAATGAGCTGCGCGAAGCCATGTTCGAGGAGCCGGTGCGTTACCTCGAAGATGTGATTCGCAACGGCCGCTCCGTGCTCGATCTGCTTTATGGCGACTACACGTTCGTGAATCCGGTGCTGGCGCAGCATTACGGCATGCCCGCTGTTGCGGGCGCGGACGACAGATGGGTGCGGGTGGATAACGTCGGCCGTTTCGGCAGGGGCGGGCTCCTGCCCATGGCCGTTTTCCTGACCGAGAATGCGCCCGGTTTGCGGACCAGTCCGGTGAAGCGAGGATATTGGGTGGTGAAGCGGGTGCTCGGCGAAGTAATTCCACCGCCTCCGCCCACCGTCCCGGAACTGCCCGCCGATGAAGCCAAGATGGATTTGCCGCTGCGCCAGATGCTGGAAAGGCATCGCGCCAACCAGATGTGCGCTTCCTGCCACGCGCGCTTCGATTCGTTGGGGCTGGCGCTCGAAGGGTACGGGCCGGTGGGCGAGCAGCGGGTACACGATTTGGGTGGGCGCCCGGTGGAAACGCAGGCCACCTTCCCCGGCGGCAGCCAGGGAGACGGCCTGGAAGGCATCAAAGCCTACATTCGCGAGCATCGGCAGAACGATTTCCTGGATAACCTGAGCCGCAAACTGTTGGCTTATGCTCTGGGCCGTTCGCTGATGCTTTCCGACGATCCGCTGATCGAACGCATGAAGCACGCGCTGGCGGAGAATGGCGACCGCTTTACCCCGCTGGTGGACGCCATCGTCAGCAGCCCACAGTTTCGCAACAAACGAGCGCCCGAGGCGCCCGCACCAGCGGCGGCCGCGCGGCCGAAGAACGGGATGAAAGGT
>Ga0335081_10012932_pt1 | contig 13505 bp, 9 predicted proteins | sample Lox_Sample_35_FD_206713 | JGI IMG/M metagenome (GOLD analysis project Ga0335081, IMG submission 206713) | Soil microbial communities from Loxahatchee National Wildlife Refuge, Florida, United States - Lox_Sample_3.5 | ecosystem: Environmental > Terrestrial > Soil > Wetlands | place: USA: Florida...
CGTAAACGGCTGTGATAGCAGCCGCCTACGGACACATTTCGCCGAGGACCGGGGCGGCGGCGCGACCAGGCACGGCGGCGCGACCAGGCACGGCGGCGCAACCAGGCACGGCGGCGCAACCAGGCACGGCGGCGCGACCAGGCACGGCGGCGCGACCAGGCACGGCGGCGACCAGGTGCGGGGGGCTAGGTGAGGGGGCGGGCGGTGGGGGCGATCGCGGCCGGGAGCATCGTGTCGCCGGTCAGGTAGCGGTCCACGGCGGCGGCCGCCGACCGGCCCTCGGCGATCGCCCAGACGATCAGCGACTGGCCGCGGCCCATGTCCCCGGCGACGAAGACGCCGGGGACCGAGGTCGCGAACGACGCGTCCCTGGCCACGTTGCCCCGCGCGTCGAAGTCCACGCCGAGGTCGGCCAGCAGCCCGCCGGGCTCCGCGCCGGTGAAGCCCATGGCCAGCAGGACCAGGTCGCACCGCAGTTCCCGCTCGGTCCCCGGTACCGGCCTGAAGCCGCGCCCGGACGGTTCCGGCTCCACCACCGCCAGCCGCAGCGCGCGCACCCGGCCGGCCACGTCGCCGACGAACTGCTGGGTGGAGACGGAGTAGACGCGCTCGCCGCCTTCCTCGTGGGCACTGGACACCCGGTAGATCATCGGGTACGTGGGCCAGGGCTGGCTGTCCGGGCGGCCGTCCGGCGGCCGGGGCAGGATCTCCAGCTGCGCGACGGACGCCGCCCCTTGCCGCAGCACGGTGCCGAGGCAGTCGGCGCCGGTATCGCCGCCGCCGATGATCACCACGTGCCGTCCCCGGGCCGAGATCGCCGGGGCGCGGGCGGCGGCGCGCACGCCCGCCAGGCCGTCCGCGACCGCCCGGTTGGCCAGCGGCAGGTACTCCATGGCCTGGTGCACGCCGTCCAGTTCGGCGCCGGGCACCGGCAGCCCCCGCGCCACGGTCGCCCCGCCCGCCAGCACGATCGCGTCATAGCCGTCGCGTAGCTCGCCGGCGGTCACGTCCGAGCCGACGTCCGCACCGCACCGGAACACGGTTCCCTCGGCCAGCATCTGCACCAGCCGCCGGTCCAGGTGCCGCTTCTCGAGCTTGAACTCGGGGATGCCGTAACGCAGCAGGCCCCCAGGCCGGTCGGCGCGCTCGTACACCGTCACCGCGTGACCGGCCCGGGTGAGCTGCTGCGCCGCGGCCAGCCCGGCCGGGCCGGAGCCGACCACCGCGACCCGGCGGCCCGCCGCCCGCGCGGCCGCCGACGGCCGCTGGGGCGGCACCCAGCCCTCGGCCCAGGCCCGGTCGATGATCTCGACCTCGACCTGCTTGATCGCGACCGGCTCGGCGTTGATGCCGAGCACGCAGGCGGCCTCGCACGGGGCCGGGCAGAGCCGCCCGGTGAACTCGGGGAAGTTGTTGGTCGCGTGCAGCCGCTCGGCCGCGGCCCGCCAGTCGCTCGCCCAGACCAGGTCGTTCCACTCCGGGATCAGGTTCCCGAGCGGGCAGCCGTTATGGCAGAACGGGATGCCGCAGTCCATGCACCGCCCGGCCTGCCGCTCCAGGTCGCCCCGGCTGAACTCGGTGTAGACCTCGCGCCAGTCCTGGATCCGGACGTCGACCGGGCGCCGGGCCGGCGTGCGGCGCGGCGTGGTCAGGAAACCCTTGGGATCGGTCATCGTCGCCAGCCCCTCAGCCCCGCGCCGCGGCCATGACGGCCTCGTTCACGTCGAGCCCGTCGCGCTCGGCGCGCTGCGCTGCGGCCAGGACCCGCTTGTAGTCCTTCGGCATCACCTTGCCGAACCGGCCGAGGGCCGACGCCCAGTCGGCCAGCAGCCCGGCCGCCACGGCCGAGCCGGTCTCGGCGTGATGCCGCCGCACCAGGCTCTGGAGGAACTCCGCGTCCTGGTCATCGGGCGGCTCGAGATCGACCATCTCCGGGTTCACCGCGCGGGGATCGGGATCGAGCAGGTAGGCGATGCCGCCGGACATGCCGGCCGCGAAGTTGCGCCCGACCGGGCCGAGCACGGCCACCCGGCCGCCGGTCATGTACTCGCAGCCGTGGTCGCCGGTGCCCTCGGCGACCGCGGTCGCGCCCGAGTTCCGCACGCAGAACCGCTCGCCCACGACGCCGCGCAGGAACATCTCCCCGCCGGTCGCGCCGTAGCCGATCACGTTGCCGGCGATCACCTGCTGCTCGGCCGCGAAGTTCGCCGCGGACGCGGGCGCGGCGATGATCCGCCCGCCGGACAGTCCCTTGCCGAGATAGTCGTTGGCGTCGCCGGCCAGCCGCAGGGTCACGCCCCGGGGCAGGAACGCGCCGAACGACTGACCCGCCGACCCGCGGAACGAGATGTCGATCGTGTTGTCCGGCAGTCCCTGGCCGCCCCACCGGCGGGTCACCTCGTAGCCGAGCATGGTCCCGACGGTCCGGTTGACGTTGCGGACGGGCAGTTCCATCCGCACCGCCGTGCCGTCGGCCAGCGCCCCCTCGGCCAGCTGGATGAGCGTGTTGTCCAGGGCCTGGTCCAGGCCATGGTCCTGGCCGGTGACGGCGTGCCGGGCGGCATCCGGCCCCAGCACGGGAACGTGCAGCACCGGGACCAGGTCGAGGCCCGCCGCCTTCCAGTGCTCGACGGCCGCCGCGGTGTCCAGCAGCCCGGCCTGGCCCACGGCCTCGTCGAGGCTGCGGAACCCGAGGCGGGCCAGGTACTCGCGCACCTCCTGGGCCAGGAACTCGAAGAACGTGACCACGAACTCCGGCCGGCCGCTGAACCGCTTGCGCAGCTCGGGGTTCTGGGTCGCGACGCCGACCGGGCAGGTGTCCAGGTGACACACCCGCATCAGCACGCAGCCGGCCACCACCAGCGGCGCGGTGGCGAAGCCGAACTCCTCCGCGCCGAGCAGGGCCGCGATGATCACGTCGCGCCCGGTCTTCAGCTGCCCGTCCACCTGGACCACGATCCGGTCCCGCAGCCCGTTGCGCAGCAGCGTTTGCTGGGTCTCGGCCAGCCCGAGCTCCCAGGGCGCCCCGGCGTGCTTGATGCTGGTCAGGGGCGCGGCGCCGGTGCCGCCGTCGTGCCCGGAGATCAGCACCACGTCGGCGTGGGCCTTGGCGACGCCCGCGGCGACGGTGCCGACCCCGACCTCGGCGACCAGCTTGACGTGCACCCGCGCGGCGGGGTTGGCGTTCTTCAGGTCGTGGATCAGCTGGGCGAGATCCTCGATGGAGTAGATGTCATGGTGCGGCGGCGGCGAGATCAGGCCGACGCCCGGGGTCGAGTACCTGGTCCGGGCGATCCACGGGTACACCTTGTGCCCGGGCAGCTGCCCGCCCTCGCCGGGCTTGGCCCCCTGCGCCATCTTGATCTGCAGGTCGCTGGCGTTGACCAGGTACTCGCTGGTCACGCCGAACCGGCCGCTGGCCACCTGCTTGATCGCTGACCGGCGCAGGTCGCCGTTCGGGTCGGGCACGTAGCGGTCGGGGTCCTCCCCCCCCTCGCCGGTGTTGGACCGCCCGCCGAGGCGGTTCATCGCGATCGCCAGGGTCTGGTGGGCCTCGGCCGAGATCGAGCCGTAGGACATCGCGCCGGTGGAGAACCGCCGCACGATGCTGGAGACCGGCTCCACCTCCTCGACCGGCACCGGCGGCCGCAACCCCGGGCCGGGCGCGTCGAGCCCGCGGACGCGCAGCAGGCCGCGCAGCGTCATCAGCCGCGCCGCCTGGTCATCGACCAGCCGGGTGTACTCGGCGAAGATCTCCCGGCGCCGGCTCCGCGTGGCGTGCTGCAGCCGGAACACGGTCTCCGGGCTGAACAGGTGCGGCTCGCCCTCCCGGCGCCACTGGTACTCGCCGCCGGTCTCCAGCCGCCGGTGCGCGGGCCGGGCGCCGCGCGCCGGGAACGCCCGGGCGTGCCGCGCCCTCGTCTCGGCCGCGAGGTGGTCGAATCCGACCCCGCCCAGGCGAGACGACGTCCCCGCGAAGCAGGTCTCGATGACCTCGTCGCCGATCCCGATCGCCTCGAAGATCTGCGCCCCGGTGTACGAGGCGACCGTGGACACGCCCATCTTGGACATGATCTTGAGCAGCCCCTTGCCGAGGGCCTTGATGAGGTTGGCCGTGGCCTGGCCGGCCGTGATCCCGTCCAGGGCACCACTGCGGACCAGGTCCTCGACCGACTCGATGGCCAGGTAGGGGCAGACGCACGAGGCCCCGTAGCCGATCAGCAGGGCAATGTGGTGGCACTCGCGCGCGTCTCCGGAGTCCGCGATCAGCCCGACCCTGGTCCGGGTCCGCTCGCGGATCAGGTGGTGGTGCACCGCGCCGGTCAGCAGCAGCGACGGGATCGGCGCGAGCTGGCGCTGACCGTCCGTACCCCGGTCGGACAGCACGACGAGCCGGGCCCCGCCGGCGATCGCGGCGGACACCTCGGCGCGGATCTCCGCGAGGCGCGCGCGCAGCGCCGCCCCGCCGCCCGCGACCGGGTAGCGGCCGTCCACGACGTGGGCGGCGAAGCCGGGCAGGTCGCCATCGTCGTTGATGTGGATGATCTTGGTGAGGTCGCCGTCGCTGATCACCGGGTACGGCAGCACGACCTGGCGGCAGGAGGCCGGGCCGGGATGAAAGAGGTCGTGCTCGGGGCCGGTGGTCGACGCCAGCGAGGTGACCAGTTCCTCCCGGATCGCGTCCAGCGGCGGGTTGGTGACCTGGGCGAACAGTTGCGTGAAGTAGTCGAAGATCAGGCGCGGCCGGTCGGAGAGGACGGCCACGGGCGTGTCGTGCCCCATCGACCCGAGCGGCTCGCCGCCGGTGCGGGCCATCGGACCCAGAATGACCCGCAGTTCCTCCTCGGTGTAGCCGAACAGCTGCTGCCGGGCGGCCAGCGCCTGGCCGCGGCGCGGCCCCGGCTCCTCGCGGTCCGGCAGGTCATCGAGGCGCAGCAGCCCGGCGTGCAGCCAGTCCTGGTAGGGGTGCTCCGCCGCGAGGGCGGACTTGACCTCCGCGTCCTCGATGATCCGGCCCGCCGCAGTGTCAGCCAGGAAGATCCGGCCTGGTTGCAGCCGTCCTTTACGCACCACAGCCGCTGGATCGATGTCCAGCACGCCGACCTCGCTCGCCAGCACGACCAGGCCGTCGCGGGTCACCCAGTACCGGCCCGGCCGCAGGCCGTTGCGGTCCAGCACCGCCCCGATCATGGTCCCGTCGGTGAAGGCGATCAGCGCGGGGCCGTCCCACGGCTCCATCAGCGTGGAGTGGAACTCGTAGAAGGCGCGCAGGCCCGGGTCCATCCCCTCGTGGTTCTCCCACGGCTCCGGGATCATCATCAGCACCGCGTGCGGCAGCGAGCGTCCGCCCATGTGCAGCAGTTCCAGGCAGGCATCGAAGCTCGCCGAGTCGCTCGCCGATTCGTCCAGGATCGGCAGCAGCCGCTCCAGCCCCCGGCCTTCGGCGTCCCGCGGGATGAGGTCGCTGGCCAGCAGCGCCTCCCGGGCTCGCATCCAGTTGCGGTTGCCGCGGATCGTGTTGATCTCGCCGTTGTGCGCCGCGAACCGGTACGGATGGGCCAGCGGCCAGGAGGGGAAGGTGTTCGTGGAGAACCTCGAGTGCACGAGGGCCAGGGCCGAGGCGTACCGGGGATCGGACAAATCCGTATAGAAAGGCTCCAACTGCAGCGTGGTGAGCATGCCTTTGTAGACGATGGTCGCCGACGACAGGCTGGCGAAGTACGCTCCCGCCTCATGCTCCGCGCGCTTGCGGAGGCAAAACGCCCTCCGGTCGAGGGCCAGCCCGCGCTCGCCGCCCGGCGCGGTCACGAAGAGCTGAGCCAGGTGCGGCATCACCTGGCGGGAGCCCGAGCCGCAGTGCGCCGGGTCATGCGGCACGTCGCGCCAGCCCAGGGGGGCCAGGCCCTCCAGCGCGGCGATCCGCTCGATCGCGGCCGTGGCGGCGGCCCGCTCCCCCCGGTCGCGGGGCAGGAACACCAGCCCGGCCGCGTAGCAGCCCGGCTCCGGGAGGTCGAAGCCGCACACCTCGCGCAGCAGGGCGTCCGGGATCTGGGTCAGGATGCCGGCTCCGTCGCCGGTATCCGGGTCGCTGCCCTTCGCCCCGCGGTGATCCAGGTTCCGCAGCACCGCGAGCGCCTGGCTCACGATCTGGTGGCCGCGCCGGCCGGTCAGGTCGGCGACGAAGCCCACGCCGCAGGCGTCGTGCTCGTAGCGGCTGTCGTAGAGCCCCTCGCGGGCAGGCTGTGCAGCAGGCGCCATCAATACTCCTGTCGTCTCGATCAGCACATGCGGGTCGGGACGACATTGGCCCTGGAGGCGGGACGGCATTGGCCCTGCGGTGGCTCGCTGAGAGCGTAGCCGCTCTGCGACGCCGTCTCTATTGTAACGAGCATGTGTCCTGGTAGGCGATCGGCCAGGTCACAGGTTCCTTGCGGACGTGGCGGCGCGGGCCCGGACGCCGCCGGCCAGGTCCGCCGCGAGGTCGCGTACCGCCGTGATCCCGCTGGCCTCGTCCGGGGCGTCGAGCAGCCGGCCGACGAACGCGGTTCCCACGATGACCCCGTCGGCGAAGCCGGCCACCTCCGCGGCCTGGGACCGGTCCCGGATGCCGAGGCCGACGGCCACCGGCAGGCTGGTGTACTCGCGGACCCGGCGGACCAGCCCGGCCGCATGGCTGCCCACCGCGTCGCGGGTGCCGGTGGTGCCCATCAGCGAGGCGGCGTACACGAAGCCACCGCAGGCCGACGTGATCAGCTTGATCCGCTCGCCGGATGAGCTCGGCGCGACCAGGAAGACCGGGTCGAGCCCGCGGTCGGCGGCCGCCTCCAGCCAGGGGCCGGCTTCCTCGGGGGTCAGGTCCGGGGTGATCAGCCCGCTGCCCCCGGCGTCGGCCAGGTCCCGCGCGAACGCGGGCACGCCGTAGTGATCGACCGGATTCCAGGAGGTCATGACCAGGACCGGCACCCCGGTGGCAGCCACCTCGCGCACGGTCCGCAGCACGTCGGCGACCCGGGTTCCGGCGGCCAGCGCCCGGCGGTTGGCCTCCTGGATCACGGGGCCGTCCATGAGCGGATCGGAGTAGGGCAGCCCGATCTCCACGATGTCGGCGCCGGCCTCGGCCATCGCCGTGGCGGCCGCGATCGCGCCCGGAACCGAGGGGAAGCCGGCGGGCACGTATCCCACCAGCGCCGCCCGGTTCTCCGCGGCCGCGCGGCCGAAGGCGTCGGTCACCGCGCTCATCGGGCCGGCCCGGGCTGGCCCACGTGCCCGAACCACCGGGCGGCGATGTCCACGTCCTTGTCACCGCGCCCGGACAGGTTCACCATGAGCACCGCGTCCGGCCCGAGCTCGGGCCCGAGCTGCAGCGCCCCGGCCAGCGCATGGGCGGACTCGATGGCCGGGAGGATACCCTCGGTCCGGCACAGCAGCGAGAACGCGTCCATCGCCTCGGCATCGGTGATCGCGCGGTAGCTGGCCCGGCCGGTGTCATGCAGCCAGGCATGTTCCGGGCCCACCCCGGGGTAATCCAGGCCCGCGGACACCGAGTGGGTTTCCAGCGTCTGCCCGTCGCTGTCCTGGAGCAGGTAGGTCCGCATGCCGTGGATCACCCCGGCCGAACCGCCCGCCAGCGTCGCGGCGTGGTGCCCGCTGGCCAGCCCGTCCCCGCCCGCCTCGCACCCGATCAGGCGCACGCCGTCGTCCGGGATGAACGCGTGGAACGCCCCGATGGCGTTGGACCCGCCGCCGACACAGGCGATCACCGCGTCGGGCAGCCTCCCGGCGGCGGCCAGCACCTGCTCCCGCGCCTCGACGCCGATGACCCGCTGGAAGTCACGGACCATGACCGGATACGGGTGCGGGCCCATCACCGAGCCGATGCAGTAGTGGGTCGACTCGACGGTGGTTACCCAGTCCCGGAACGCCTCGTTGATGGCGTCCTTCAGGGTCCGGCTGCCGGTAGTCACCGGTACCACCTCGGCGCCGAGCATCCGCATCCGCGCCACGTTCAGCGCCTGCCGCCTGGTGTCCTCCTCGCCCATGTAGACCACGCAGTCCAGGCCGAATAGCGCGCAGGCGGTGGCGGTGGCCACGCCGTGCTGCCCGGCCCCGGTCTCGGCGATCACCCGGGTCTTGCCCATCCGCCGGGTCAGCAGCGCCTGGCCGATGACATTGTTGATCTTGTGGGAGCCGGTGTGCGCCAGGTCCTCCCGCTTCAGGAACACCCGGCCGCCGCCCGCCTCGGCGGCGAACCTCGGCACCTCGGTCAGCAGCGTCGGGCGGCCCGCGTAGTCCCGCAGCAGCGCGGCCAGGTCGGCCTGGAAGCCAGGATCCGCCTTGGCCGCGAAATACACGGCGGTCAGCTCCTCCAGTGCCGACATCAGCGCCTCGGGCGCGAGCCGGCCGCCGTACGGCCCGAAGTGCCCAGCGGCGTCGGGGACGGCGTGGCTGGGTGGGGCGGGGGCCATCACGGTGCCGGATGCGCCCGCGCCGGGAGCGGCGGTCATCCCCTGTCTCCGCGCAGCGCGGGATGCGAGCCCGCGGTGACCAGGTCGGCGACCGCCGACCGCGGGTCCTTGCCCGTCACCAGGCTTTCCCCGACCAGGACGGCGTCGGCACCCGCCGCCGCGTAGGCGAGCAGGTCGTGCGGCCCGCGAACCCCGGACTCCGCGACTTTGATGACACCGTCGGGTATCAGCGGCGCGAGCCGCGCGAACACGCTGCGGTCGACCTGGAGAGTGGCCAGGTTCCGCGCGTTGACGCCGATGACCCGCGCCCCGGCCTCGAGCGCGCGGTAAAGCTCGCTCTCGGTGTGCACCTCGACCAACGGGACCAGGTCGATCGAGACCGCCCGCTCCACCAGCGACACGAGCGCGCTCTGTTCCAGCGCGGCCACGATGAGCAGCGCCAGGTCGGCTCCGTGGGCCCGTGCCTCCCAGAGCTGGTAGGAACTGATCAGGAAGTCCTTGCGCAGCACCGGCACCTGCACCGCGTCGCGGACGGCAACCAGGTCCTCCAGGCTGCCGCCGAACCGGCGCGGCTCGGTCAGGACGCTGATCACGCTGGCGCCGCCGGCCTCGTAGTCCACCGCCAGCGCGGCCGGGTCGGCGATCGCGGCCAGCGCGCCCTTGGACGGGCTGGCCCGCTTGACCTCGGCGATGACCGCGACGTCCGCGCCCTTGAGCGCGGCGAGCACGTTACGCGGGGCAGGGGCCCGGCCCGCCATCTCCTTCAGGCGGTCGAGCGGGACGATCGGCTGCCGTGCCGCCAGGTCGGCGCGAACTCCCTCGAGGATCTCGTCGAGCACGCTCACGCGGTTCTGCTGCCCCCTCGGGGTGGGATGCCTTGCGCCCCCGATGGTAGCGAGAGTACGGGGGTGATCCGGCACGACCCCTGGTTCCGGGCCCCTGCGGCCCCGCCGCCAGGCGACGCGGGCCCGGCGGGGCGGAGCCCCCCGCGAGCGCGCCGGATCAACCGGGAACGCCGTCGCCGAGCGCCTCCGCGGCGGCCTCGGCCAGCGACGGTCCGGTGGCGAAGCCATGCTCCGCCTGATCCCTCGGCCCGCTGAAGGCCCTGGCCACCGCGGGATGCAGCAGCACCCCCAGCGTGATCATCCCGAGCAGCGTGCCGCCCAGGTAACGCGTGGCCGCGAACCTGATCAGCCCGAACATGATGAACGCGGCCTCGAACCCGATGGCGGTCACCCAGGCCGCGCGCGCGCCCGACCGGGTCAGCGCGGCCAGCCCGAGCAGCGCCGCCACCAGCATCAGCGTGATGAAGATCGACGGCAGGTGCCGGCGGCTGTACGACAAGCCGATCGCCGCGGCCACCGCGGCCTGCGCGATGACGAACCGGGTCACTAGCTGCACGAGCTGGACACCGCGGCCGGTCCGCGGCTCGTCGGCGGCCGCGGCCCCGCCGCCCTGGATCTGCCGGCCTGGAAACCGTGCGCTCACCGTTCACCTCCACGGCCCGCTCCGCCGGAAACGTCACGGCGAGCCTAGCTGGCGCCGCCAAAAGCTGCTGACCTGGCCCGTTGCGGGACACAGCACCCGGATCCGGGCCGCTACTGGGGGCTGGTGGGATCCTCGCCGCGGCTCAGCGACTCCCAGACCGCCGCGGTGTCACGGACCTGGTAGCCGCGGCCGCCCGCCAGCCCGGCCGGCTCTGGCCCGTCGGCCCGTGCGGGCCGGTCGAACCGGCTGGACATCACCGGCAACCGCGGCGCATGCCACGCGAGCAGGGCCCCGGCCGCGACGATGGCGAGCGCGCCGGCCAGGGCGACCCAGCGCCAGGGGAAGGCCGCGAAGACCACATGCGCGGGCAGGCCGGATAGCGCGGACCCGGCTGGGCCCGCGCCGGTGCTGCCGCCGGTCGTGCTGCCGATGCCCGAGCCGGTCACCGCGGCGGAGCCGGCCTGGGCCCCGGCCGAGGCGGCCGCCAGGACGTCAGCGGCCGAGATCCCGGCGCTCACCGCCACGGCGGCGCCCGCGCCGAGCGCGGCGACCACCCCAGCGGCGATCCGCCGCAGCGTGCGCCGGGTCGCCAGCACGGCCGCCAGCCCGGCCAGCGCGGCCAGGGCCAGCGCACCGGCCGCGGGCACGAGCACCTGGCCGGTCTCGGTCGTGACGCTCGCGGGCAGCGGCCTTGGCGCGGCCGTCTGGACCTGGGCCCAGCCCTGCCGCGTGGCCAGCAGCACCAGGCCAGCGCCGACAGCGCCGAGCAGGAGCAGCAGCGCCAGCTCCCGCCGGGGCTGGCCGGGGTCACCCGCGCTCATCTGCGGCTCCTCCCGTGGCCGGGGACGCGGGCCGGGATCGCGGCCCGTTGCCGCCAGCATAGGCCGGGCCGGTCGGGCGGCCGGGGCAGACGGCCGGACGGGCGGACCGGCGGGCGGGCCGGCGGGGCGGCGGCGGCCGGCGGGGCGGCGGCGGGACCGGCGGACGGGACCGGCGGGCGGGCCGACGGGCGGGCGGGCCGGCGGGCGGGCGGACGGGACCGGCGGGCGGGCCGGCGGGCGGGCGGGGCCGGCGGGGCGGCGGCGGCCGGCGGGCGGACGGAACGGCGGTGGCCGGCAACGTTCCCGGCCGGCGGCTGGTGGCTACCATCGCATGATGAGGTATGCCCGGGATGAGCGCCTTGCCCTGTGCGCGCTGCTCGACCAGGTCGGCCCCGGGGCGCCGACCCTGTGCCAGGGGTGGGCCACCGTCGACCTCGCCGCGCACCTGGTGCTCAGGGAACGGCGCCCCGACGCCGGGGTGGGCATACTCGGCGGGCCGCTGGCCGCTTACACCCGCGGCGTGCAGCGCAAGCTGGCGGAGCGCACGCCGTTCCCGCGCCTGGTGGAGATGATCAGGACCGGCCCGCCGCGGTTCTCGCCGTTCGGGCTGCCGGGTGCCGACGAGCGAGCCAACCTGGCGGAGTTCTTCGTGCACCACGAGGACGTGCGCCGGGCCCGGCCGGACTGGAAGCCGCGCAAGCTCGACCCGGGGCTGACCGAGGCGCTGTGGCGCAGGCTCGGGATGGCCAGGTTCATCCTGCGCCAGGCGCCGGTGGGTGTGGAACTGGCCCGGGACGACCTGCCGGAGCCGGCCTCGCCAGGCGCCGGCCCGGGTGGCCCCGGGCCGGGCCGCATCGCCGGTGGTTCCGCGTCAGGCGCCCCCCGGGTCCGGATCACCGCCAAGGCCCGCACCCCGGTCGTGACCGTCACCGGGTCCCCGGCCGAGCTGACGTTGTGGGCATTCGGCCGCACCACCGCGGCGCGGGTCAGGCTCGACGGCAGCGAACCCGCGGTCAAGGCCCTGACCGCGGCGCGCTGGCGGGTCTGAGGTACCGGCATCCAGCGCGTTCTCGTCCCGGGGTGGCCAAGCCCCGCCACGTTCCGCCGACGCCCATCACGGCTGTATTACAAGTTTCAGTATCAATCGTTAATGCAGCCTTAATTACCGGCAACTAAACGCAACCCGAGAAATTCCTTGTCCAGCCGGGCGCCGTTCACGAATCAGACGGCATTCCGGCTTTTGTTTATTACCTGTCATTTACGTTCTCCGGCGACGATGCTCGCGTCCTGACCCACCGCGGTCATGCAGGTCGGAGGGGAAACAGTGCTTAGGAAGAGAACAGGGGCCGCCGTTGCGGCAGTTATCGGCATCGCGGTCCTGGCCGGGTGCGGCAGCAGTGGCTCGTCGTCATCGAGCGGCGCTGCCTCGTCTACAGACTGGTCGAAGGTCACCTCCGCGGCGGCGGGCGGCGGCATGGCTGCCCTCGTCAAGGCGGCGGAGAAAGAAGGTGAGCTAAACGTCATCACGCTGCCGAGCAACTGGGCGAACTACGGCGCGATTATGAATGATTTCAGCAAGAAGTACCACATTCACATAACCGACGCTAACCCGGAGGGCTCCAGCGGGCAGGAGATCACTGCCGTGCAGCAGCTCAAGGGCCAGAGCCGCGCGCCTGACGTGGTCGACGTGGGCACGCCGTTCGCGGTCGAGGGCACGACAGACCACCTGTGGGCTCCGTACAAGGTGGCCACCTGGAGCAGCATCCCGGCCAACGCCAAGGACGCCAGCGGCGACTGGTATGCGGACTACGGCGGTTACGTGGCCATCGGCTACGACCCGGCCAAGGTCAAGGTGGCCCCGACCTCGTTCGCCAGCCTGACCAACCCCGCATACAAGAACATGATCGGCCTCAACAACAGCCCGACCACGGCGGGCGCGGCCTTCGCCGCGGTCTACGCGGCCGCGCTCGCGAACGGCGGCTCGTTCAGCAACATCGAGCCGGGCATCAAGTACTACGCGCACCTGAAGGCGATCGGCAACTTCGTCCCCACCGCGATCGGCGGGCCGACGACGGTGCAGGACGGCACGACGCCGATCCTCGTCTGGTGGGACTACCTGCTGGCCTCGGAGGTCAAGCCGGTGGTCAAGAACTTCAAGATCGTGATCCCGTCGGACGCCTCGTACGCCTCGTACTACGACCAGGCGATCAGCGCCACCGCCCCCGACCCGGCCGCGGCCCGGTTGTGGGAGGAGTACCTCTACTCGACCGAGGGCCAGAACCTCTGGCTCCAGGGGTTCGCGCGGCCGATCGAGCTGCCCACGCTGGTCGCCAACGGGACCGTGGACAAGACGGCTCTGGCCGCCCTGCCCCCGGCTCCGTCCGGCTCGCTGACGTTCCCGAGCCAGGCCCAGCAGGCCGCCGCGGAGAACGTCGTCACCCAGAACTGGGCGAAGCAAGTCGGCTAGCTGATGGCGGAAAGCACGACCCGGGCCGCGGCCCCGGAGGCGGTCGCCTCCGGGGCCCGGGCCAGCCGGGTCCCTCCGTGGCTCCGCGGCGCGCTCCGGTGGCTGGGCGTCGTGCCGTTCGGCGTGTACATCGCCCTGGGCCTGGCCGCGCCCACCGTCGCGATTGCGATCGCGTCGTTCCGGAATTCCAGCACCGGCGCCTTCACGATGAGCAACATCGACACGGCGCTGCACGGCACCTACCTGACGGGCCTGGAGACGTCC
>Ga0335081_10012933_pt1 | contig 13504 bp, 11 predicted proteins | sample Lox_Sample_35_FD_206713 | JGI IMG/M metagenome (GOLD analysis project Ga0335081, IMG submission 206713) | Soil microbial communities from Loxahatchee National Wildlife Refuge, Florida, United States - Lox_Sample_3.5 | ecosystem: Environmental > Terrestrial > Soil > Wetlands | place: USA...
AGCGAAATCAGACTAGCGGCTGCAAGGAATCGCCAGGCGAAACGCCGCATATCGGCCGCTTTTCAGATCGCGCGAAACCACAACAGCCGCGCCACGCTCACTCCCGGACCACAGCGTGGTAATTGGCCCGGAAAAGGGTACCGGATCTCCGGCGGGCCTCGGGGTGCCTTCGGTCAACTCATACGCCTGTACTGAATCGGGCGCGGTGTTGTCGCCTGCGGCTGTCGCGAGCAGCAGCGTTCGTGAGCCACACTCGGTTTCGACGGCGGCGACATCGCTGCCCCACCCGCCCCATGACACACCAGGCTCGAACGCAGCATTGTACAGGCGCATGCGGCCGTCCGTGCCGGCGAAAAGCCACGCGGTGCGGCCGTGATCGGAGAACCCAGCGGCCGAGAAAAACGTCGGCACCCTTTTCTGCAGGCCGTCGGGCATGACGAAATGCTCGAAGAAATTGCGTGTGGGAATCGAGATCGCCCGAGCGCTCGCCCCGAGCGGCCACAGGGTTTCATCGCGGCAACTGATGCCCAGTCCGTTGGCGGCGTTGCCGTTGCACGTGAGGCCCGGCAGATAAGCCTGGTAGACGTCGCCCTGCACGAACAGACGCCCGCGCAGATCGCGGGGCAAGGAGCGCGAAACCGGAACGCGCACCCCCAGCTTGCGCTGCCACGCGCCGCCGGAATTCGCATAGAGAGTAACAGAATCGGCGTCGAGCACCAGAAGATCCCGGCCGAGCGGCGCAAAATCGAGAATGCGTGAGTCCTGTTCCAGTATGCGCCGCTTTTCGATCGCAACCGATCCCGCCTTGGCTGCTTCCTCGGGCTTGGGCCACTCCTCCATCACAACCTCTCGCGCGTCAGCTCGACGGATTTCGGCCACCCACACCCAATCGCGGAGATTCTCGGAGAGCGTAATCGCGACGGAGATGCCGGCCTGCGGGTTCGGGCTGATGCCTGCGCCGGGCAGTTGGCGCTCCATCGCGTCGCGTGAGGCGGCGGCATCGGACGGGCTCACGGGTCCGGCGCTACCGAACGAAAACACAATTGGCTCGTGCGTTTTGAGTGCCGCGGCGATTTTCTCCGCCAGTGCGTGAGCCGGTTCGTCGAAGCTCTGGCCCCGGGCTGTCAAAGCCAAAGAAACAAGAATGATCGGGAAGAGAATTCTGGGGCGGGCGCCCACCATCGAGTTCGAGCGCCATCATAGCACACGCCCAACTCAGCTCTGCGCTTCGCGTGTTGACGCCGATCGTGACGGCAGGACGCGCACCAAAACCATCAGGCAGAGCCGCGCTGCGAGGAACGCGACGGGGAATGCCGCCGCAATGACCGCCCCAAGCACCAGCGTATTGATCAGGTTCTCCATAAATCCTCTCGAAATCGTCTCTACTGCGCGCTGCCCGCGCTGAGCGTGTTGACGGCGATCTCGGTTCCGCCAAAAATCCGCGTGACTTCGCCATCTCGCTCACTATGCAACTCGACTACATCGCCCACCGCAACGCGTGCGAACAGGTCCTCGACATCACGATTGCGCATCCGGACACATCCGTGAGAAGCGTTATGGCCGATCGACCGTGGATTGTTGGTTCCATGAATTCCATAACCTTTGCGGCTCAACCCCATCCAGCGCGTACCGACGGGATTGCTCTTGCCGGGGCCGACGACTTTGTGGTTCGGCCCGTACCAGGTGGGGTTGGGAATGCGTTGCGCGATCTTGTAAGTTCCCACGGGCGTCGGGCTGGATGGCGCGCCAACCGCGGTGGCGTAAATCTTCACGACGCGGCCGTCTTCGATCAAGGCCAGTTTGCGATCGAAAATGCTCACGACGATGCGGCGTTCCGGCGCTCCTCCCTCGGCCCGCGGACCGGTCTCCGCCGGTTTGTCCTGGCAAAGAGCTTCGGCCGCAGCGACGAACGCGATAGCCATTAGTGATCTGAAGTTGCGGATTGTCTCCCGATTCGGTCTCATTTTCGTTTGTCCTCCGTGACTCACGCCATGAGAAAAGCAAGGTGCGGACCGATCGCAAGGCATTGATTCTATTGGCGATGTAGCTGGCGATGCGTGTCTGGCGAGACACGGGCGTGGGAGGGTGGACGCGAACCCGCCCGTGGCTGTGCGACACTCAAACCAATGGCTCGAGCGGTAATGGAGCACGTATTCGCCGCGCTGCTGACGCTGCTCTCAGCGCAAGCGGCGGTGCCTTCCGTACGTTTTGTAGCTGCCATCGAAATCGTCTGCTGCACCGAGGCCGAACAACGGGCCCCCGGGGAAGCGGGCAGCACTCGGTCGGACGTGCAGGTCTGCGAACCCGCACCGGCATACGTGTCACCCGCCACGCCGGAGCCAGACACCGCCGTTCTGTTCCAACGGCCGCCTCCCGCACCTTCTCTCTTCTCGTAATCACAGCCAACAAAAGCAAACGAAAAGGAGAAGACCTGTGTCTTTAGGAAACTTACTGCGTCTCTTAGGACTCGGAGATCGCGAGTCTAAGCATCAACTGCGGGCCATTGCCAAAAGGCGGCAAAGCCTGTCTGACCTAACTGACGATCAACTCAGATCTGCCGCGAAGTGTGTGCGCCAAGGCGGTGAGGTGGTGGAAACGTTCGCCCTGGCGGCGGTGATTGCGGAGCGCGTCCTCGGCTTGCGCATGTTCGACGTCCAGATCCTGGGCGCGCTCGCCCTGCAACGCGGGCATATCGCGGAAATGCAGACCGGCGAGGGCAAGACTCTTGCAGCCGTACCCGCCGTAATCTGGTACGCCTGCAAAGGCCGCGGCACACATGTGCTCACGGCCAACGACTATCTGGCTCGCCGCGACGCCCAGTGGATGCGCGGGATTTACGAGTGGTTCGGACTCTCCGTCGGGGATATCTCGCAGGGCATGCCGGCGGAGCGGCGCCGTGCCGCGTACCGGTGCGATGTGACCTATGCGACGGCGAATGAGGCCGGCTTCGATTACTTGCGGGATGGTCTGGCACGGAGCGTGGACGAACTGGTCCAGCGGTCGTTTGCCTTTGCCGTCATCGACGAGGCCGACTCCATCCTCATCGACGAGGCCCGCATCCCGCTGGTGATTGCGGGCGGAGTGCCGGAAGATTCCGCATTCGCTTACCGCGTCGATGGGGTGGTGGCCGCGCTTCGCCCGCAAGTGCACTACTTGCTCGATGAGTTCGCCCGCAATGTGCAATTGACCGACGCCGGCATCCACTGCGTGGAAGGAGCCCTCGGCTGCGGCAGCTTGTTCGATGAAAAGAATCTCGGCACTCTGACTGCCGTGCAGGACGCGCTGCATGCGCATTCACTGCTCAGGCGCGATGTGGATTATGTGGTCAAGAAGGGATCCATCGAAATGGTCGACGAGTTCAAAGGCCGCATAGCCCAGAACCGCCGATGGCCGGCTGGGCTGCAGTCCGCGGTGGAAGCCAAGGAACGCGTGCGGCTGAATACCCAGGGGCGCATCCTCGGTTCGATTACGGTGCAAAGCATGGTGCGCATGTATGAGCGAATTTGCGGCATGACCGGCACGGCCGCAACGCAAGCCAGAGAATTCTGGGATGTCTACAAACTGCCGGTGACGGTGATCCCGACCAACCGCCCGGTCATTCGCCAGGATCTCCCCGATTTCGTGTACTCGAGCAAGGAAGAGCGCAACCGGGCCCTGGTGGAAGAGATTCGAGAGGTCCACGAGACCGGCCGGCCGATTCTGGTGGGCACTGGAAGCGTTGAGGAGTCGGAGGAGTTAAGCCGCCGCCTGCAACTGGCGGGGATTCAGCACTCGGTCTTGAATGCAAGGAACGATGAAGTTGAGGCGCAGATTATTGCCCAGGCCGGCGCGCTTGGGGCGGTAACGGTTTCGACGAACATGGCCGGACGGGGCACCGACATTCTGCTGGGCGGGAATCCTCCGAAGGACCGCGAGAAGGTTGTGGAACTCGGCGGTTTGTACGTCATGGGCACAACTCGTCACGAGGCCCGGCGGATTGACAACCAATTGCGCGGCCGTGCCGGACGCCAGGGCGACCCGGGCGCTTCCCGCTTCTTCATCAGCCTTGAGGACGACCTGCTCGTGCGTTTCGGGATTGCAGGAAACCCGGATATCGAAAGCGTGCAGCGTACGGCAGAGAGCCAGAATCTGGAGATTCGGGAAACGCTTTGGAAATACGACTGCACCGTGGAGGATCACCGCCATGAAGTATACAGCCTGCGCCGTGAGATTCTGCTCTCGCCTGACTGGGGTATCCGTTCTATGCTGCCCGATGAACAGTATGAGGAACTGGTCCATGCCGTCGATCGGGACGCGCTCGACAAGGCTGGCCGCCAACTGGCTCTGGCCGTTGTTGACGACCTCTGGGCGGACTACCTCGCTAATGTCTCCGAATTGAAGGGTGGCATCCATTGGGTTTCGTGGGGCGGCCGCAATCCGCTCTACGAGTTTCTGAGCGGTGAGCGGGAAATCTATGAGGATTTCCATCGTTGCCTCAAAGGGGAAATCGCGGCTGCATTTGCCGCTGCCGAGATCCGGAACGCCGTGATCCATTTTCAGAACGGAGAGCGCCTGGAGCGCGGAGCTACCTGGACGTACGTCACCACAGACCAGCCTTTCGGATTACTCGGCGAGCGGATCGTGAAAGGGCTGCGGCGAAAGTTTGTGAAACGATGAGGCGCGCGGCACGCCATATGGACGCGCCCCCGCGGCAGTAACCCTTCCTCAGGCGACCCCTGAAGGACGTCTAAGTGGTTCGCCCAATTGTTCCACTGCACTCCCCCGATTACTCTGGAGGCGGAGTACTCATGTTACGTGGCGTGATCATCTGTCCCGACCGTGAACTGAGCGCGGCTCTGCAAGAGGCGGTGCAGAAGACTCACCAGGCCGGCATCGTGCGGGTGCTGGAGGGCTATCCGGGGGATCTGGATCTGGTTCGCTTTCTGCGGGCCACGGCGCCGGAAGCCGTGTTCCTTGGCATGTCGAACTCACGGCAGGCGCTGGCGGTTGCCGAAAGCATTGAGGCGCATGTTCCGGGGCTGCAGATCGTCGCGGTAAGCCGGACGGTGCAACGCGAGACGCTGCTCGAAACGATGCGGGCCGGCATTCGCGAGTTCCTGGGCTTGCCGTTCGAGGCGGAAGCAGTGGAACAGATGATCGGCCGCGTTGCGGAAATTGTCGGGCGCAAACCACCGGCCATCGAGTCCACCGAGCGCGTGCTCTCGTTCCTCCCCTCGAAACCCGGCGTGGGATGCTCCACCATCGCTCTGAACACGAGCATCATGCTGGCGCAGCTTCCGGATACGAAGACGCTGCTGGCGGACTTCGATCTGAATTGCGGCATGATCGCTTTCATGCTGCAAATGGACGCGACGCACTCGGTGGTCGCGGCGGTCGAAAATGCGCACCAAATGGACGAAACACTATGGCCGAAGCTGGTGGCGAGCGTCGGCGACCTGGACGTCCTGCCGGCTGGCAAATTGGCGCCGGGACATCGCATCGATAGCCTGCAGATTGGCCACCTGATCGAATTCGCGCGCCGGCACTACCAGGCCATCTGCCTGGACCTGTCGGGCATCCTGGAAAAATATTCGGTGGAACTGCTGCACGAGTCCAAGGAGATTTTCTTAGTTTGCACACCGGAGGTTCCGAGCCTCCATCTGGCGCGGGAAAAACTGCATTTCCTGCGCAGTCTCGAGCTCGATGCGCGGGTAAGAGTCCTGCTGAATCGGGCGCAGCGCAACAGCTTGATTCCGGTTTCCGAAGTGGAGAAAGTTCTCGGAGTTCCGGTGTACATGAGCTTCCCCAACGATTATCTCGGTGTTCACAGAGCGCTCACGTCGGGAAAGCATGTCAGCTCGTCTTCCGAGCTGGGCGCGAGATTTGGTGTGCTCGCCGCCGCCATCCGGAATGGGGAAGAACCGAAGCCGCGAAACCGATTCGGCTTGCTAGACATGCTCAGGCCGCACAAAAAGCCCGCGCCCGCCGCGCCAGAACAAAGCATACTGGCTTCGTAGCCACGTAATGAACGACGATCGACCCATGTTGCGCAGGCAAACGCGTAGTGTGCGGGTACCTGCGGCCTTTAGGTGTCCACAGGTGAGAAAAAGCCGCGGGTGTCCCGCAAACGGCGCGGTACCCCCGCGCTACAGGAATGCAGGACGGCGCGTCAGCCGTTATGCCCGCCCCACTTGAGCAGGCTCGTGCAGGGGCGTGTCAGCGGATCATCGTAGTGGTTGGGGCTGATGCGCAGCGCGTAACCCAGCCGGCCGGTCTGCTGCGGGGCGATCTCCTTGGCGAATATCGCAGTCGTACCGTTACGCTCCACCACTGGCAGCACCATCACCTCGGTATCTTCCAGGCTGCCGCTCGCGCCCACGCGCCCCATCACCAGCTCGACGCGCACGTCTTCAGGATCAAGGCCCGCCAGATCCACGGTCGCTCGCACCGGCACCGTGATGCCGCTGGTTACCGGCCCGTTAGGCGCGGGACCGGTCTCGACGAAGTGCACGCGGTCCCAAACCTCGCGGACCTTGCCGCTCCATTTCACGCGGCGGCGCGCGCTATCGAAACGGCTCTGCATCTGCGCTGAAAAAGACAGATGCGCCGGCGCGTACAGCTCGTGATCGTACTCGCGCAACATGCGGCGGGCATCAAATTCCGGACTCAGATAGCGAAGCGATTGCTTGACGCGGCGCATCCACTCCTGCGTGCCGTGATCCCGCCGTTCGTAGAACATGGGCACGATCTCGTTTTCGAGCAGATAGTAGATCGCGCTGGCGTGCATGTTTTCCTGTTCATCGGAGTACGGCTCGCGGTCGCCAATCGCCCAGCCGCCGGATTCCTCGTAAGCCTCGTCAAACCACCCGTCTAAGATGCTCAGGTTCAGCACGCCGTTCATGGCAGCCTTCATGCCGCTCGTGCCGCAGGCTTCTTCGCCGCGCCGAGGGGTATTGAGCCAGATATCACAGCTTTGCACCAGCTCGCGCGCCACCTTCATGTCGTAATCTTCGATAAATACGATGTGCTTCCAGAGCTCGGGATCGCGGGAATATTGCACCACGTCTCGGATCTGCGACTTGCCCGGGTGATCCTTGGGATGCGCCTTGCCGGCGATCACGATCTGCACCGGCCGGTCCTTGTTGGTCAGGATGCGTTTCAACCGTTCCGGATCGCGGAAGATCAGGTTGGCACGTTTGTAAGTCGCAAAGCGGCGCGCGAAACCGATGGTGAGAACGCTGGGGTCCAACACCTCGGTGGAGTGGCGCAACTCGGATGACGCGGCCTTTCGGCGGAAGGCGGAAGCGGTCTGGCGGTCGCGGACAAACGCGATCAAGCGGCGCTTGCGGCGGCGATGCACCTCGAGCAACTCCTCGTCTGGGATCTCGTCTACCAACTCCCAGGTTTTCGAATCCATGGTGTGATCGCGCCAGTCGGGCTCGAGGTACTGGTCGTAGAGATCGGTTAAGTCGCTGTTGAGCCAGCTCGGCAGGTGAACGCCGTTGGTGATCGAAGTGAGCGGAACTTCCCAAATGGGCAGATCGGGCCACAGATCGTGCCACATCTCCTGCGCCACGCGGCGATGCAGCCGGCTCACGGCATTCCGGTAAGAGGATGTCTTGACCGCCAGCACCGCCATGGAGAAGCGCTCACCCATGTCCGAGGGATTGCGCCGACCCAGGTCCATGAACTGATGGAATTCAATTCCCGACTCGCGGCAGTAATCCTGGAAGTAGTAGTGCATCATGCCGGGGTCAAAAAGGTCGATGCCGGCCGGCACGGGCGTGTGGGTGGTGAAGACGTTATTGGTGCGTGTCGCCTCGAGAGCTTCCTCGAACGAGAGCCGGTGCTCTTCCATCAGGGCGCGGATACGCTCCACAGCCAGGAACGCGGAATGGCCCTCGTTCATGTGATACACAGTGGGCTCGAGATTCATGGCGCGGAGAGCGCGCAGGCCGCCAATGCCCAGCACGATCTCCTGGCGGATACGTGTATCCATGTCGCCGCCGTAGAGCTGGTCGGTGATATCGCGGTCCTGTGGCGACGAGTTATCCGGAATATTGGTGTCGAGCAGGTAGAGCTTGATGCGGCCCACGTCCATGCGCCATACCTGGATCACCAGCGGTCCGGTCGGCAGCTTCAAGGTCACCTTCAGGTCTTCTCCGAAGCCGTCTTTCACGGGCAGGATGGGCAGGGTGTAGAAGTCGTTATCGCTGTAGCGTTCCTGCTGCCAGCCATCCGCGTTGAGGACTTGGCGGAAATAACCCTGCTGATAGAGCAATCCCACGCCGATGAGCGGCAGGTTGAGGTCGCTTGCCGATTTCAGATGGTCGCCGGAAAGAATGCCGAGGCCGCCCGAATAAATGGGCAGGCATTCGCTGAGGCCGTATTCCGCGGAAAAGTAGGCGATGAGCTTGCCGCTACTCGGGGTGCGGCCGTTCTGCATGTGCGCGTCGTAGCGCTGGCAGGCCTGCGCATAGTGGGCCAGATAGCGGGGATCGGCGGCGGCGCGCTCCAGCGCCTCCTGCGAAACCCTCCCCAGCATCATGACGGGGTTGTAGCCCGATTCCTTCCATAACGCCGGATCGAGCCGGCGGAACAGAGCGCGGATGGGGGCTTCCCAACTCCACAAAAGGTTGTAAGCGAGTTCACTCATGCGCGAGAGGGGAGCGGGAATAGCAGGCCGCACCAAAAACTCGCGCACGGGTCGTATATGAAACGGCATCTTAAGACGCTTCTTCTATGATAAAGCGTCCGGAGCCTGGATCGCGGTTCCCGTGTAACATTAACTTAATTTAAGCAGCAGAGGGCCGCCGATCTGATCCGGGCAGCGGAACGTCGTGGCGGGTGTATAGTTAGGGTACCGTTGACGTTACGTTTGTTGGTTTTCTTCGGTTGTCTGGCGCTCGCGGGACGCGCGAAGGCAGCGGGACGCGTGCTGGCGGTGGATGTTGACTCCATCGTTCATCCCGTTACGGTGGAGATCGTAGGGCGCGCGCTGGACCAGGCTGTGCGGGACCACTACGATCTGGTCCTGATTCGCCTCAATACGCCGGGCGGGCTGATGGACGCCATGCGCGAGACCATCCAGAAGATTGTGGCTTCGCCCGTACCCGTGGTCACCTATGTCGCGCCCAGTGGCGGGCGCGCGGCTTCGGCGGGCTTCTTCCTACTGGAGGCCGGCGATGTCGCGGCCATGGCGCCCGGCACCAATACCGGTGCGGCGCATCCGGTCCTGATCGGCACCGAGATGGATCCGGTGATGAAGCAAAAAGTCGAGAACGACGCCGCGGCTTCGCTGCGCAGCCTGACAGCCAAGCGCGGGCGCAACAGCGACCTGGCGCAAAAGGCTGTTCTCGAAAGCAAGTCCTTCACAGAGAAGGAAGCGCTGGACAATCACCTCATCGAGCTGATCGCCAACAACGAGCAGGATTTGATGCGCCAGCTTGACGGCCGCGAGATCACGCGCTTCGACGGGCGCAAGGAAACGCTGCACACGGCCGGTGCCGAGATCGTGGCCTACGAGAAAAACTTGCGGCAGCGAGTGCTTTCCGCAATCAGTGATCCGAATATTGCGTTGATCCTGCTGGTGCTGGGAGCGCTGGGCATCTACGTGGAGTTTTCCACTCCGGGTGTCATCTTTCCCGGCGTGGCCGGCGCGATTCTGGTTCTGCTAGGCCTCTCCGCGCTCTCCATGCTGCCCATTAACTGGCTGGGTGCGGCGCTTTTGATTCTCTCATTCGCGTTTTTTGTGCTGGAGGCCAAGTTCGCGGCGCACGGAGTGCTGGCGGCAGGCGGCGCGGTGTCCATGGTTCTGGGAGCCGTAATCCTGATCAACAGCCCGCTGCCCGAAATGCGCATTCATCTCTCGACGGCAATCGCGCTGGCCGTTCCCTTCGCCGCCATCACTGTATTTCTGCTGTCGCTGGTGATGCGCGCGCGTGCCGGGAAAGTGGTCACCGGCAAGGAGGGTATGATCGGCGAAACCGGTGTGGCGCTCGCCGACCTTGCTCCGGAGGGGCGCGTGTTTGTGCGCGGAGAATATTGGAACGCAGTGGCAACGGCCCCGGTGAAAACCGGCGAGAAGGTGCGCGTCACTGCCGTCGACCACCTGAACCTGACCGTGGAACCGGTACAAAATCAATCGCGAGGCTGAGTCATGTTCGATCTTCCAACGCTGGTAATCATCCTGATCATCGTTCTCTACCTGATCTCCTCGATCAAAATCCTGGCCGAGTACGAGCGCGGCGTCATCTTCCGGCTGGGCCGCGTGCTGCCCAAACCCAAGGGACCGGGCCTGGTGCTGGTATTCGCGCCGATCGACCGCATGGTGCGCGTCTCGCTCCGCATCGACACTCTGGAAGTGCCGGCGCAGGACGTGGTGACGCGCGACAACGTCACCGTAAAAGTGAACGCGGTGATCTATTTCCGCGTGCTGGATTCGACACTGGCGGTTATCGAGGTGTCCAACTTTCTGTATGCCACCTCGCAGCTCGCGCAAACCACATTGCGCAGCGTATTGGGCGAGGTGGAACTGGACGAGCTGTTGAGCCAGCGCGAAAAGCTGAATGTGCGGTTGCAAGCCATTCTCGACCAGCACACCTCGGCCTGGGGAGTAAAGGTGACGATGGTGGAGGTCAAGCAGGTCGATCTGGCCGAGCAGATGATTCGCGCCATCGCGCGCCAGGCTGAGGCGGAACGCGAGCGGCGCGCCAAGATCATTCACGCCGAAGGCGAGTACACGGCTGCGGATAAACTCGCCATGGCCGCCGAGGTTATCCAGAAGCAACCGGCGGCACTTCAGTTAAGGTATTTGCAAACGCTGGTCGAAATCGGCACGGAAAAAAACACAACCATTGTTTTCCCGCTGCCTCTCGATATACTTTCTTCTTTAGGGCGCGCGTTGGATCATATAGGGGGAAAGCCTCCAACGGCATAAATCGCGGCGCGAACCAGCAGTCTTTATGAGCAAAACCGAAGGCGAGTACGAGCTGGTACTGGGTAACCGGCAACTGCTCAGCGCATTTTTCATCATCGTGATTTTGTTCGGCGTATTCTTCACGATGGGATACGTGGTCGGGCGCAACTCAACGCCCGGCGTCTCGGCGTCCAGCTCCGGCGTTCAACGGCCGGAAGCCGCGCCGGCATCGACGCCCGCTCAATCCGCGGCGGCACAACCGGCTCCCACGCCGCCGAAGGAAGAGGCGAAAGAGCCTGAGCCGGCGGAGACCAAGCCGGTGGAGACCAAGCCGGTTGAAACAAAACCCGTGGAGACCGCTCCGGCCCCGCCGCCGGAGAAGCCCCCAGCGAAGGCTGAAGCTCCGCCGCGCCGGGCATCAGCGGCGAAAGCTGCGCCGAGTTCCGGTGGCGCCGTCGCGGTAAATCCCGGACCCGGCAACATGTACCTCCAAGTGATGGCGGTCGAGCAACCACAAGCCGGCGTGGTCATGGACACGCTGAAGCAGAAGGGGTTTCCGGCAGTTCTGGCGCAAAGTCCGAATCCGACCCTGTTTCGCGTGATGGTCGGGCCATACACCGACGCCGCAGGTCTGGGCAAGGCCAAGGCACAGCTCGAGAACGCAGGCTTCAAACCGCTCGTGCGAAAATAGTCCGTTGGGTTCTCCCCTGGTACAGATTTCCGGCAGCCCGCGCGCTGCCATGGCGCGGCCCCGTCTGCCTGAGTGGGCGCGCAAGGCACCCACGCATTTTGCATCGTTGCATCGCCTGAAGATTGACCTCCGCGCGCTGAATCTCCACACCGTTTGCGAGTCGGCGCGCTGCCCCAATATTCACGAATGCTTCCATCGCGGCGCCGCCACGTTCATGATCCTCGGCAATCTGTGCACTCGCGGCTGCGGATTCTGTTCGGTGCCCAAAGGCTCGCCCGCTAAACAGGAGATGCGTCTTGATCCCGATGAGCCCGCCCATGTGGCGCGCATGGCCGCGGAGATGAAGTTGCGCTATGTCGTCATCACCAGCGTGAACCGCGACGATTTGCCGGATGGCGGCTCGCATCATTTTGCCGAGACCGTGCGCCAGGTGCGCTGTGCGCTGCCCGACGCGCGCGTGGAAGTGCTGACGCCCGATTTCTGCGGCGATCTCGATGCCGTGGCGCGCGTGCTCGACTCCGGGCCTCACGTGTTCAACCACAACATGGAGACCGTGCCGCGGCTTTACCATCGTGTGCGCCCGCAAGCTGACTACGGCCAATCCCTCCGCGTGCTTGCCTTCGCGCGAAAGCACCGCGCCGATGTGTTGACCAAGTCCGGCTTCATGGTAGGCCTCGGCGAATCCGCGACGGAAGTGCACGCGCTGCTCCGTGATCTTCGGTCGGCGCATGTCGACGTCGCCACCATCGGCCAGTACCTCCAGCCCACGCGGCGCAACCTGCCCGTCGCTGAGTACATCACGCCCGCGCAGTTCGACGCCTATCGCGATGACGGGCTTGCCATCGGTTTCCGGATGGTGTTCAGCGGCCCGCTCGTGCGGAGTTCTTACATGGCCGACCATGTCGACGGCCAGGCGCAGCGGGCAGCCCTTTGAATTACCGCTTGACGCGTTACCTGCTCGCCGCGCTCAGCGCCGCCCTGCTGATCCTGGCTTTTCCCCGGTTCGACCTGGTATGGCTGGCGCCCGTAGCATTGGCGCCTTTGCTGATTGCCACGGCTCTCGAGCCGCGTCCGATGCAGCGGCTTCTGCTTGGATACGTCTGCGGTGTCATCTACTGGTTCGGCGTGTGCTATTGGATTCAGACCACTCTGGCGCTTTACGCCGGCGTCGGCGTTGCCGTGTCGTGGGCTCTGTTCGCTCTCTTCTGCCTGGCTAAAGCGATACACATGGGCGTTTTTGCACTGCTTGCAGGCATGGTCATGCGCTCAGTTTGGGCGATTCCCGGCGTCGCGGCACTCTGGGTTGCGATCGAAGTAACGCACGGCTCGCTCGGATTCGCCTGGCTGACATTGGGCAACGCGGGTATCGACATGAGTGTACCGATGCGCCTCGCGCCGTTTACCGGCGTCTATGGACTCTCGTTTGTTTTTGCCACGCTCTCCGCAGCCCTGGCACTGGCGTTTCTCCGCCGCCCTCGTTGGCATCTGGCCTGGCTCGCGCCTTTACCGTTGATGATCCTTCTGCCGCGCCTTCCGGATTTTCGGCCGGGAGAGCAGGTAGCTGTCCTGGTGCAGCCGAATATCTCCGACACCGCGCAGTGGACGCCGCAAACTTTGCGTACGATGGAGCGCGGACTGGCCTATCTTTCGCTGCGGACCGTGATGGCTGATCGGTCGCAGCCTCCGCAATTGCTGGTGTGGCCCGAAGTCCCGGCGCCGTTTTACGCCGACGATCCGGACTACCTGCAACTGGCGGCCAACCTCGCGCGCGTCACCCGAACCTATTTTCTCGGTGGGGTGGTGGGTCATCGGGCCGACGGCGGGCTGCTCAACTCCGCGCTGCTGGTGACGCCCACAGGCGAGGCCGCGGGCCGCTACGACAAAGTGCACCTGGTTCCGTTCGGCGAGTTCGTTCC
>Ga0335081_10012934_pt1 | contig 13504 bp, 8 predicted proteins | sample Lox_Sample_35_FD_206713 | JGI IMG/M metagenome (GOLD analysis project Ga0335081, IMG submission 206713) | Soil microbial communities from Loxahatchee National Wildlife Refuge, Florida, United States - Lox_Sample_3.5 | ecosystem: Environmental > Terrestrial > Soil > Wetlands | place: USA: Florida...
TGGGCTGGCCGGCAAGCTGGCTCGCGCGGTTGGCGATCACCTCGTTGATGTTCATGTTCGACGAGGTGGCGGAGCCGGTCTGAAACACGTCGACGGGAAAATGCGCGAGGAGGCGGCCGTCGATCACCTCCTGCGCGACCTGCCGGATGAGGCGGCTCTTCTCGGCGGTGAGCAAACCGAGCTCCTCGTTGGCGGTGGCGCACGCCAGCTTCACCAGGCCCAGGCCCTGGATGAACGCGGCGGGCATGGGCCGGCCGCTGATCGGAAAATTGAGCACTGCGCGCTGGGTCGAGGCGCCGTAGAGCGCATCGTCGGGGACCTGCATCTCCCCCATGGAGTCACGTTCGAGTCTCATGATGGTATCGGATGGGCCGCAGCCTACCGGAACCCCGGGGAAAAGCAAAGCCCCGCGGGGCAGGCCGCGGGGCGGGTAAGGCCGGCCGACCGTCGGCCGCGCCGCTCAGAACTTGATCGACAACTTGTCGCCCTCGGCCTCAAGGCGGCCCATGGAGCGATCCCAGCCGTCCTCCGCCAGATAGCGCAGCACGCTGCGACGCGCATGTTCGGGGGCCGCCGGCTCCGGGTTGTAGACGCCGGCCGCGCCCAAGGCCGCCAGCAGGCGGGCGTGACGCGAATCCGCGACCGCCGCCGCCGTCGGAAGCACCTCGGCGGTGCGCCGCGGACCGGCGGAGGGCATGCCGCGGTCTTCAAAACCCAGCGGGCGGGAAGTGGTCCCATCCAGATCCGGATCGAGGGAGGCCACCGCGGCCAGATGCGCCGCCAGGAAGCGGGCCGACGCCTGGAAATCCGAGGAGGCGGGGCGATCGTCCACAACCTCCCCGAGCCACGGAATAACACTCGAGCCCTCGGCCGGCGCCTCCCGGCGGGCGACCGCCGTCGACGCGGCCGCGTTCACTTCCTGGGCTGCGGCCAGCTCGGATGCCGGAGCACGTGACGTCACCACCGCCAAACGCGCGGGCCGGCTCGTCTCCGGATGCTGCGCGGCGGCCAAGGTCTGGGAATGGTCGATCGTCCCGGTATCGCCCGGCATCGCGGCCGGCGCACCGAGACCGCCATAATAGCGGACAGTGAAAAGCGAGAGCGCCAGAACCGCCGCCGCGCCCACTGGCACGCGCATCCGGCCGAACCGGCTATAGACGGACGACAGCTCGAGCCACCACGACTTGCGGACAACCAGTGCCGCCAGCTGCTTTTGGCGCAGGTCGCGCTCAAACTGGGTCCAGAATTCCGGCGGCGGCCGCTCCGCCCGCTTGAGGCGCAGCAGGTCCTCCAAGGTGACTTTCGTCGGCGGATTGGATTGACGCTCGAGCATGGTCGCTAGCGGAGATAGGACTGCAATTCGGCCTGCAGGAGCTGCTTGGCATAATGCAGCCGGGAACGGACCGTTCCCACTGAGCAGTTCATGATCTCAGCGATCTCGTTGTGGCTGAGGCCGTCGATCTCAAACATGGTTACCACCATCCGATGCTTGATAGACAGTTTCTGTAATGCTTCGTTCAATTTTTCCTGGAGCTCTTTTACAAACAAGTCCCGGTCCGCACCCGACTTATCTGTCAGCGCCCCTATCACTTCCGACGTTTTGTCCTCCTCGACAATGTGATCAAAACTGAAGAAGGTACGCAGCCGGTTTTTGCGCAGATGCGTCAGGGTGGCGTTGACGCCGATCCGGTACAGCCAGGTGAAGAACGACGATTGTCCCTGGAACCGGTTGATGGACTGGAAGGCCTTGATGAATGTCCCCTGGGTCAGGTCGGCCGCATCCTCCCGGTTGGCGCACAGGTTATAGATCACCGAGTACACCCGCTCGCGGTACTTCAGGATGAGCCGGTCAAACGCGGCCACGTCCCCCGCCTGCACTTTGCGGACCACCTCCCAATCAGCGTCCGCCTCCTGCTGACGCTCGGGGGTTGCGACCAGCGTCTTGCTGATTGCTTTGGTTAGGCCCACGGACAACTAGGAAATCACAACCGTCCGGCGGCGCAATCGCATTCTAGAAATCGGCGTCGCGCCGAAGTCCGTCGACCTGCGCGCGCAACAGCCCGGCGAGCTGCCCGAGGGGCCCGGCGGGCGCAAGCCGGGCCCAGGGCCGCAGGATCGCGGTCGCGGCGGCCAGCTCGGCGTGGATGTGTCCGACCACGTCCGCAAACACGCCCAGGGCGCTCATCTGGGCCCGGCGCCGGGCGACCGCCGGCCGGCGGCGCTCCCGGATTTCCGCCAGCAAACCCGCCCGTTCGCGCCGGGGCAGCTTGGGCAGCAGCAGCAGCAGCGGGAGGGTCAGCTTCCCGCCGCGCAGGTCGGTGCCGAGCGTCTTGCCGATCCGTTTTTCCTCGCCATAGAAATCCGCCAGGTCGTCGTAGATTTGGTAGGCGACGCCCAGGCGCCGGCCGAAGCCGGCGGCCGCCCGCACAAAGGCGGCGTCATATCCCGCCAGGCGGCTCCCCAGCCGGCACGAGAGTTGAAACAGTTCCGCGGTCTTCAGGTCGATGATGCGGCGGTAGTCGGTCCGGGTGATCGTGGTGTCGCCGCGCCGCAGCGTTTGCGCCACCTCCCCGGCGCAGACCCGCCGCGTGGCGGTCGCCACCACCTGGCAGACCTCGGTGGTGGGAAATCCGGCCGCCAGGCCGACCGCGTGCGCCAGCAGGGCGTCGCCCGTCAGGACCGCCGCGTCACTGCCGAAGCGCCGCGCTGCCGTCGGCCGGCTGCGGCGGAGCTCCGCGCCGTCCATGATGTCGTCGTGCACCAGCGTCGCCAGGTGCACCAGCTCCACGATCGCCGCGGCGCGCACCAACGGCGGCGCCACCCGGCCGCCGCGCCAGCCGCTGACAAAAACGAGCGAAGGCCGCAGGCGCTTACCCGAGACGTCCAGGCAGTACTCGACCGGATCGCGGATCTCGGGCTCAAAGCCGCGCAGCTGGGCGCGCAGGAACCGATCGAGCGCCCCCAAGTGGGGCCGCAGGCGGTCAAACAGGCCGTCGGAGCCGGACACCGGGCGTCCGGCGGGCGGGCGCGGTCGAGCGGTCATAGCCGCCGGAAGCTAGGTGATTTTTCCGAAATGGCTAACCAATAGTCGCCCGGCCGCGAACACCGGATCCGCTCCGCACCCGACCCGCCCGTGCAAATGAAAAGGCGTGCCCGCAGGGGGGCACGCCCGGAAATCCAAGCGCTGGCGGCCAGCCAAGCCGCCGCGTCACATCTGGCCTGATTTGTCGCCCGGCTTCGCCGCCGGCAGGAAGGGATCCGCGCTCTCCCGGTAGCCGGGCAGTTCGTCGCGGCGCATCTGCAGGCCGCGCAGCTGGGAGGGACTCATGATCTCCTGGGGGGGCGCACCCTCGGCATTGATGGCCTTGGCGGTGATGAAGATGATCAGGTTCGTGACCTCGCTGTCCTTGTTGTCGGATCGGAAGAGCCGGCCGAGGAGCGGGATGCTTCCGAGCACGGGTACCGAGTTGCCGCCCACGGTGGTCTGGGTGCGCATCAGGCCGCCGATGGCCATGGTGTAGCCGTCCTTCATCGACACCTGCGTCTTGGCGGTGCGGGTCGCGATGATCGGGATGGAGGCGCCGCCCGCGCCGCCGAAGGTCGTCGTGCCGTTCTGCTGGCTGACCTCGGGCTCGAGGGTGAGCTTGATGAAGCCCCGCGCATTCACCTGCGGCGTGACCCGCAGGATGATGCCGATCGGCTTGTAGGTGAAGCCGCTGACCTCAAACGACCCGTGCTCCTGGTTGTAGGTGTAGCTCGGGATCGGGTATTCCTCGCCCACGTTGATGAACGCCTCGCTGTTGTTCAGCGTCACGACGGTCGGATTGGACACGATCTTCACCTGGTTGAGGGTCTTCAGCGCGCTCAGCACGATGTTGAAATCCGAGGCGGAGAACACGGCGCTCGCCACCCGGCTGGTGTCGGCCGCGTTGGTGACCGAATTGAGCAGGTTGAGCGCGCCGGTCACCGAGTTGTTCGTCGTGTCGGTCGAAGCGAGGGTCGAATTGGTCTGGGTGCTGGGCGTGGTGCTGCTGGTGGTGGTGCCATTCGAGGCCACCTGCACCACCTGGGGAAGTCCGGTCTGCGCGTTGGTCGCCAGCTGGCTGCCCGTGTTCGTCTGGGTGGTGCTTGTGTTCGTGGCCCCGGTGTTCGACGTCGTGGTGTTGTTGTTCGTGCCAGAGGTGGTGGCCGTGTTGTTGGCGTTGTTGTTGTCGAATCCGTCACTCGCGTTCTGGGTGCGGCCCCGGGTGAAGGACTGCGAGACCGAGCCCACCCCGACTTGGAGGCCGCTGAGCGAGGCCCAGTTGACGCCAATGTTCTTGATGTCGCTGCTGGAGACCTCGACGAACTTCGACTCGATCATCACCTGATCCGTGGCCTTGTCGAGTTGCTGGATGATCGGCCGGATCTTGTTCATCTTCGAGGGCCGCTCGGTGATGATCAGGGAGTTGCTCCGGGTATCCACCACCATCTTGCCGCCGGCGGCGCTGTCGACGAGCGAGGAGACGACCGGCTGGATGTCGGCCGCGCGGGCGTAGTTGAGCGTGAACACCTCCGTGCTCGCCGGCTCCTGGGCGAGGCTTTCGAGGCTCACGATCTTGATGATGCTGCCGTCCTCGATGTAGGTGTAACCCACCGGCGAGAGGATCACCTCGAAAATCTGCCGCCAGGTCACGTTGCGGAGCTTGATCGAGGTCTTGCCCTGCAGGGTGTCGGGGATGACCAGGTTCAGCTCGAACAGGTCGGCGACATTGCGCAGGATGGTGCGGATATCCTCATCCGGAAAATCGACGGACAGGGTATCGTGGCTGCGGCTGGCCCCGGCGCCGGTCGGCTCGGTCCCCTTGATGGTGACGGCGTCCCCGGCGGCTGCGGCCGGGGTGGAGGCTGCCGGAGCGGCCGGAGGATTCGCCTGGCTCCACAGGAGGCCGGCGGGGGCCAACAGGATGAGTGCGAACCGAAGCGAGGGTGTTCTCATGGGGCTTTTCCTGGTTTGATGGGCCTGGTGATTTCTTCGCGGTTGAGGCGATCGCCGCAATCACTACCACGTAGTCGGTGCCTTCAAAAGTAATTGTCAGACTATCACCGACTTTGAGTTTTTTTTCACGGAAGAGAAGCAGCGGCTGGCCGTTGAACAACATCATCCCGGAGGGGGTGATTTGGGCCGCGATTTTCAGCAGGATATCGCGGTCCGTGGCCACGGCGTGCACGACCTCGCCCGTCTTGGTCAGACCCGCCACCGGGGCCCCGAAACCCGCCGGATTGAATGGGTCGACCAGATCCGCCGGGAGACTGGCGGTGCCCTTTTCCTCGGTGGTCAGGAGGCGCGTGGCCAGATCCAGCGTCGTCTGCCGCTTCACCGGGCTCGAGATCTCGTCCTGGCCCAGGACCCGCGCGAGCGAAGCCCCGACGAGCAGCAGGCTGAACAACTGGAGGAAGCGCTTCATGGCTGGCCGAGGAATTCGAGATTGAGGCTCGCCGTGATCGTGCCCGGTCCGGGATTGGGCCCGCGCACGCCGTCGCGCGTCACCGTGCCGCTGACAAGCCGGTAGAAATGCTGTCCGGATTCCAGCCGGCTCATGAAGTCCAGCACCTGCCGGAAGTCGCCCTGCACCGAGATCGTGTAGCCGACACCGAGGTAGATGGGCTTGGGACCCTTGGCCGGTGCACCGCCGGACCCCATGGGCTGCAAATTGAGCTCCTTCACGCCCGTGTCCGACTCGAGCCGGTAGAAATACTGCTGGTTGCGCGCGCGTTCGCTGCTGCGCACGAGCCGGGACTCCAGCTCCTTGGTCGTGGCCGCCAGGGCGTCGAACTGCTCCGCCAGATTCGCCCCGTTGCGGATGTCGTCGAGGATGCGCTGCCCCTCCTCCTCCTTTTGTTTCAGTTGCGCCGCCAGGTCGCTCACCTGCGAACTGCGCCAATAGGAGGCGGCCAGCAGGATCACGCTGAGCAGGCCGCAGCCGATGGCGACGGGATGCTTTTTCAGCACGGTGACCAGGTCTTTGGAGGTGATGGCCATGGCTATTTCTTCGTGCCCGCCCCCTTGAAGCGCAGAAAGATGTCGAAACTGAGCCGGTCGGTGCCCGCCGCGCGCTCGAGCCGGTTCAACGCCACGTCCTCGAACACGCCGCTGAAATACTTGTCCTGTTTGAGCTTCTCCACGTACGCGGACGTGCGGCCGCTGGCCTCGTCCGGCGTGCCGGCCGCGATGCCGCGCAGCTCCACGCCGGTCTCGCGGGTCTCCACCGCGTCCACCGCCAAGTCCGACGGCAACGAGCTCCCGAGATGCAGGAGAAACTGGGACAGCACCACCCGCGGCTCCATAAACCGCGCCAGCTCGTCGATCTTCTTCTCCTCGTCGGCGAACTTCCGCGACAGCACGTGCGCCTGGTCGCTGGCCTTCTTGTTCGTGTCGATCTGCGCCTGCCACTCCGCCACCTGATGATGGAGGTTCTTGATCCGGTACTCCTGGTAGCTGAAATACAGCAGCAGGGCGGCGCCGACCGCGATGGCCGCGAAATTGACGAAGAAACGCGTCCGGACGACCTTCGTGTCCGGCAGCCGCTCGACGTTGCGGAGGTTCGGATGCCAGGCGGGGACCAACGGCGCCTGCGGCTGATCACTTTTTTTCGCTGGCGGCGGCATCGTAGTACGTCATCAGGCTGAACAACCCCAACCACCGGGCGTCGGGATTCTGCGGGGTCACCGTCGGGGCGAGGGTGATCTCGCGCGCCTTCAGCCAGTTTGCCAGGTCAAGCTCGAGCACCCCCACCCCGAGCTCCTTCGCCACGGCGGCGCCCAGCCAGCCAAGTTTCGCCGGCAGACGCGTGCACAGCACCTGGGCGATCGACTGGCCGGTCTGCACCTCGTAGAATCCGATCAGGGACTGCAGCTCCTTGAGCAGCTTCTTGATCAGCAGCCCCCCCATGTTCGTAAAGTCGAAGGTGTTTGAGAAAAACAGTTTTCGGGCCGACTCCTCGTCCTTGAGGTTGAGCTCCTTGAGCACCACGGGGATCATCGCCTCGAGCCCCTGCGGGATCGAGCGGGTGACATCCAAGCCGGAGGCGGAGACGATGAACGACTGGGTGCTGTCGGCGTCCATCTCCAGCACGAGCGTCGGGGCCTTGAGCTGGGCGAAGGCGTGGTAGTTCACCAGTCCGCCCAGGGCGGCAAACGTGCCCAGCTCCAGCCGCTCCGGGAACACGCCCAGGGCGAGCAATTGCTCCTGCGCGGCAAGCAGTTCGTCGTTCTGGCCGCCGACAAAAACGACCTCCTTCTGCGTGGTGACCCGGCCCACCTCGTAATCGGTGCCATCGCCGGAATTGAGCACCACGATCGTGCTCTTGTCGGACTCCATCCGGAATTGCTGGGCGCAGATCTCCAGAAAATACCCCGGTTCCTTCACCCGTTTCAGATCCAGCGTCACGCGCCGCACCAGCCGGTGGGGCGGGTAGACGCCGCAGCGGGAATGCATATAGGCGCTGGTCGACTTCTTGCCCACCAGCTCCTTGACCGCCCGCTCCACCGCGGCCGCGTCGCCGATCGGCACTTCCTTCAACTCCTCAATCACCATCGGCGCGTCCACCGCCGAGGTGCGCGCCATCAACGCCGCTTGTTCGTTGATTTCGACGTAGAAGCCTTGGGCTTTCTTGGAGAACGAGAACATGCGGACACGTGGAGACGGGTGGTGGGGAAAGCAGGACTGATGCGAGGCAGCCGAAGTTGGGCTAACTGAGGGTCGCAGGCGCAGCGCAACCTTCAGCTAGGCTACGATAAGAGGGTTGGTTTTTACAAGCAGACTCGCTCGTGACAAGACCAAAGAAGCGCCTTAATCAGCGACTGCCGGCCATTTACCATTTCTTCATTGCGGCCGGCAACCATGGCCAATCGCCCGTTTGGCAGCCGCATCACGTCGCTGAGATCAAGACTCGCGACATCCCACGGCCGGAATCGACGCGCATGATACCGGCGCCCATGCCATCACAATCCGCCGCGCCGGCTGCGTCTGCTTGCGGCATGCGACCCGGCCCGAAGGGCGGCTCGCGCCGATGCCGACGGCTACCTCTGCCAAGTGCGCTTCTGGTGACGATGCGCCTTCAAGCGCTTGCGGCGCTTGTGCTTGTTCATCTTCAAGCGGCGTTTTTTCTTCAGATTACCCATGATTTCTGGCGACGCACGCACCGTGCGGCCCTTCCCCCACCCTGTAAAGGAGATTTTAGGTTTTGCGCACCGTGCACGTGGCACCGGTGACGCTCGCATACAGCTCGAGGCTGACGGCGCAGCCCGGAAAGAATCCGGCCACGCAGGCGCCGTAAGCCGCAAGCTGCGGTCGATAGGTCTCGCCGAGGCGTTCCAGAAACACGCGGCTGTCCTCGCCGGCCCGCGGACGGTTGGTCTTCCAGTCAATCACGCGCACCGCGCGTGCGGCCTCGTCGTGCACCACCAGGTCGATCACGCCGTCGATCCAGGCGTCGGCGCGCAGGGGTGCGAAGACGGCAAGCTCCGCCAGCCGCCGGGCGCGGGTCGTCCGCAACTGGCGGAATAATTCACCGGCCCGGAGCATCGCGAGTTCCGCCTCCGCCCGCGCCTCCATCCCCGCCAGTCGCGCGCGCCCCACGGCCGCGGCGAGATGGGCCTCCACTTCCGCATCGGTGCCGCTCCAGGGCAGGAATTCCATGGTCTCGTGCCACCAGAGGCCGTACTCAATCGGATCGTCCCCCAGCGCCGACGCCTGCGGCTCGTCGAGCGCGGATTCATGCCGCCGGGTGCGCTCCAGATCGGGTTCGCCGGCCAGTTGGTGCGGCAACACGCGCGCCGGCAGGACCGCGGGCGCCCGCCGCGCGACCGGCACGCCCACCATCGATGGCGGCCCCTCGGCCGGCGGCGCCACAGGCAGCCTCCGCAATTCCTCCCCCGCCACCTGCAGCGGCGTGATCGACGCCAGTTCCGCACCCCATAATCCGGCGAAGCTTTCCGGTTCCAGGGGCGCGAAATCGGCGCCCCAGGGAAGCACCAGCGCCCGGCGCGGCCGGGTCACCGTGACGTAAAGCAGCCGGACCAGCCCCCGCAGGCGCTCGCGCTCCCGCGCCGCCCGCGTTTCGTCGGGCAGGCTCGCGCGGTCGTAGAACACCTCCGCCTCTCCGCTGCGTCCCGCCACCAGCCGGAGCCCCTCCTCCGGCGGGCGGCCGATGGCCCGCCAGAGGCCGAGCGGAATGACCACCGGCCACTCCAGTCCCTTGGCCGAGTAGCACGTGAGCAGGTTGAGCGCATCGTCGCTCGGCTTGCCGGCGGGCCGGCCTTCGTCGACGGCGGCCAGCAGTTGCTGCGACCACTCGCGCGGGCCGGCGCCCCTGAGTCCCAGCTCGGCCGCCTGGGCCAGCAACCGTTCCAGTTCGCCGGTGAGGGCGCCGCCGGGGTCGAGGTGCCGGGCCTTTGCCGCCAGTCCGCAGACCCGAACAAGGTCGTCGGCGAATCGCTCCAGCGGTTCGCCGGGCAGATCCACGCGCTCGACCAGCGGCCGGAGCACGGTCAGCGCCCGGCGCAGCGGTTCCGGGTGGCGCTCCGGTTCGTCCCAGTGAAACTCGTGCTCGGTCCGCAGCGCGACGGCGATCGCGGCATCGCTGACCGCAAACACCTCGCGCAGCACCCCGGTCCATTCGAAGGCATTGTCCGGGTCGCACACCGCCGCGAGCAACCCGCAGATCCAGGCGTAAACCGGGTTGTCGCCGTTGCGGTTCCGCCGCATCTGCAGGGCCACCTTCAGGCCCGCCACCTCCAGTTCCTTGCGCGCCGTCACCAGCCAGTCGTTGCGGGGCGCGAGCAGGCAGACCTCGCCCCACTGCCGCGCCCCCACGCCGGCGGGCCCGTGGGCCTGCAGGAACGCCGCCACCTGCCGCACCTCGGCGGCCAGCCGCTCCTTGACGCCGAGCTTCCCCACCGGCGCCAGCGGCAGCAACCCGAGGAAGCCGGAAACGTTTTCCGGCCCCGGCGCCAGCGGTTCATAGGGCACCTGCAGCAACGGCGCGGGCGCGCCTTCCGCGGGCGGCAGACCGCAATTGTGCTCCCGCGCGGCGCTGAAGGCCGCCGGCAGCGTGCCGTTGAGCAGCGCGATCACGCGATGCGGCGTGCGGAAGGTCACGTCGAACGTCAGCCGCTCGCCGCCGGCCTCCCGCCCCAGCGCCTCGAGCTGCCGCTGGAAATTCCGCACATCCGCCCGGTCGCCATAGATCGCCTGCTGGCCGTCGCCGACGAAACAGAAATGTCCGGGCCGCGGGCCGGATCCGCCGCCGTCGGGCCAGGTGCCGAGACGCGCCCCGGGCGGCCGGGTGACCTCCACCAGCACCGCGAACTGCTCCGCGTCGGTGTCCTGCGCCTCGTCGAGGATGACCCGCCACTGCTCCGCGCGGATGCGTTCCAGCGTCGCCTCGTTCCTCAGCACCGCCAGCGCCGCCTCGACCTGGTCGGCGTAGGTCTGCACGCCGCGGTCGAACCGCCAGGCGCGGTAGCGCAGCGCGAGCTCCGCCGCCATGACCGCGCCGGCGGCGGCGAGCCAGTCCTTGAGCGGGGCGAGAAAGCGCGCGAACATCCCGTCGATCCCCGCCGCCCTGCCTTCGGGTTTGGGCAGCGGCAGGTAGGTCCGTTCCGCCTCGAAGCGCCGCCGCCACTCCACGGCCGTCTCTTGGTTGCGGCGCAGCGCCTCGGCACCCTTGCCCCGGCGGGTGGTCGCCGCGCGGATCTCCTCCAGCGCCGCGGCGTCCGGGGGCGGCGGCGCCGGCGCGGGGATGCGCTGCACGAACCGCCGGGCCGACGCGCCGTCGAGTTTGCAAGCGAGATCGAAGATCGAATCCAGCGGCGTGTGGCGCAGAAACGCCTCCACCTGCGCGGCGGTCAGGGCGCTGAATTGCATCGCGTCCTGCTCCAAAAACTCCTCCCACCACGCCTCGTCCTCGTCGGTGATCACCGCGGGGTTGAGATGGATGCCGAGCGTCTGGCCGTGCCGCTGCGCCAGCAGCAGGCAGAAGCTGTGGATTGTGCCGAAGAAGGCCCGCTCCAAGTGGTCGAGGGCGGCGAGGTCGCCGCCGGCGGGGCGCTCCGCCAGGCGGCGGAGCAGCACCGCGCGCGCCCGCTGGGCGATCTGCGCCGCCGCCTTGTTGGTGAACGTCACCACCGCCGTCTTGCGCAGCCGCTCCTCCGCGCCGGGGGCCAGCGCGATGGCCGCCAGCCGCTCCGAGATGGCCGTGGTTTTGCCCGAGCCGGCGTTGGCGCTGACGGCGAAATTCCGGTCCCACTCGTCGCGGAAACGGTCGCGGGCCGGCTGGTCTTGCAGCGGCTCAGGCATCGGGGGACTCCTCCGCCGGCTCCCCGGCGGGGGCGCCGAAGGTCAGGGCAAATTTCCGGGCGAGGACGGAGTGCGGCACCGGTGTGCACGCCAGCGGCCATTCGAAGCCGCGCGTGAAGTCGGTGCGGTCCGGCGTCAGCGCCCCGTAGCGGCCAGTCGCCACGTGCCGACCGATTTGCTCCAGTGCCTGCAACGCCGCGGGCAGCTCGCCCATTTCGAGCGACTCCGCCGGCCCGCCTTCCGGCTTGAGCATCCATACCCGGCCCCCCGCCGCACCGAGCGATGCGGCCGCCGCCAAGTAGACGCCCAGCTGCAGCGATTCGCCGCGCGCCATGCGGGCGGCGGAGAGCGCGCCCACCGCGCCGGTCTTGAAATCGACAATGTCCACCTGCGCGCCGCTCCAGGCCGGGCGGTCCAGGAACGCCAGGTCCATCCGGCCATGCACCGCGAGAAGTTCGTGGCCGCCGAGCGGAACGCTCGCACCGGCCGGCAGGGGCGCCTCGACCGCGACAAAAGGACCTGTCTCCAGCGCATACGTTTTTTCCAACAGCCGGCGCGCGATCTCCGCCAGCTCGGCGTGAAACGAATCCCAGTAGCGGTCGCGCGGCCAGTGGGCCCGCCAGGCGGCGAGCCGTTCGGCGAGCCGGTCGCGGGCCTCGTCCCGGGCGGGCTTGCGCGTGAAGCCTCCGTCCGCCGGCGGGCCGGACAGCGCCTGCGCCAGCAGCCGGTGCGCCATCTGGCCGAGTGATTTCCTGCGCTCGCGCGCCAACGGGCGCCAACTCACCTGGCGCACCCCGAGAATCGCCTCGAACCACAGCGCCGCCGGATCCTCCACCCCGCGTTCGATCTGCCGCGCCGCCAGATGCGCGGGCCGCGTGACGTCGGGCGGACCGGACAGAAAATGGTCGCCAAACGGCACGGCCGGGTCGCGCCGTCCGCTCCAGATCGCGCTCCACTCGGCGGTTGCCGGATCGGCCTCGTCGGCCGACGCCTGCGGAGCCGTCCGCGCCACGCCGGCGAAAATCTGTTCCAGGTCGGCCCGCTGGCCCCCCGGCGCGGCCTCGGCGAGGAGGACGCGTTCCAGCCAGGCGTTGGGCGCGAGCCGCAGCTCCGGCTCCTCCTCCTCGAACAGCGCCGCGGTGAAGATGACTTGTCCGCGGGTGTCGCCCGCGATGGCCGCGTACGCCTGGCGCGCCAGCAGGCGCCGGTCGTCCCCGGTGAACACGCCGAGGGAAAACCGCTTGATGGCGTCGAGCGCTTGGCGGTGTTCATCCGGCAGCCAGCAGCTGGACTCCGCGCGCTCGGGCCAGCAGCCCGCGTTGCTCTCGGCCAGGACGACATGCGACCACGCCACGCCCGCGGCGCGCCGCCGGGTGGTCAGGGTGATCGGCGCAAAAACGCCGCGCCCGGGCGCGTCGGTCACCGGACCCCGCCCCGGCAGCAGCGCCGCGAACGCGGCCAGAATCGCGCGGGCGGGCTGCGGCGCCGTTTCCCGGGCGGCCAGCGCCGTCACCGCGGTCCAGCCGGCGGCGGGCGCCAGGTTGAAGCGGGCGCAGAGCTCGGCGACGCGCCGCCCGGCCTCGGTAAGCGTCAGCTCCGCCGGCCATTCCGGAAGCAGCAAATCGGCCACCCGCCGCACTTCGCGCCACGCGGTTTCCGTCCCCGCCGCCAGCCGCGCCTGGCCGGCCGCCAGGGAGTGGGTCTGCAGTTCGTCGAAGAGCCGCTCGCACACGCCCCGCGCCGCTCCGGGCGGAATCCGCGCCAGGTTGAGGGATCGCAGCAGCGGCCACAGCGCGAGGAGATCCTCCAGCCGGGCCCCTTGCGCATGAAACGCCAGCAGCGCGCGCTGCAGGCGCTCGTCCACGGTCGGCGGCCCGACGGGAGCGAGCAGGTCCGCGAACGGCAGGCCGCGCGCGGCCAGCAGGCGGGTGAGCCGCAGGGCCGCCGCATCCGCCCGCGGAAAAATGACGGCGATGTTGTCCGCGCCGGCGGCCAGGAGGTCCGCCAGCGCGCCGGCCAGCAGGGCCATCTCGTCACCCCGGGTTTGGCCCACCAGCACACGGGCGCGGCCGGCCCCGCCGCCCTCGCCGGTCCACAGGGCCGCCACCTCGGCGCCGGACGGAGGCTCGGGCGCATCCAGGGTCGCCGCTTCGACTCCGAGCA
>Ga0335081_10012935_pt1 | contig 13504 bp, 6 predicted proteins | sample Lox_Sample_35_FD_206713 | JGI IMG/M metagenome (GOLD analysis project Ga0335081, IMG submission 206713) | Soil microbial communities from Loxahatchee National Wildlife Refuge, Florida, United States - Lox_Sample_3.5 | ecosystem: Environmental > Terrestrial > Soil > Wetlands | place: USA: Florida...
AACCGCATTTATACGGAGACGCTTTCATTGTTACGCGACGGAATGGAACCGGACGAAATGTTGCGCACGCTGAACCGGTTCATGATCGAGCAGATCGGTATCACTGGCTTCATGTTTACCATGGCCGCCGCGCGGCTGGACCAGAGCGGGCGACAGCTGCTTTACGCCGGCGCCGGACATGCCCCGGCCTTGTTGATTTCTCCTTCCGGTGAGCTGCGCCAACTCGAGTCCTCCGGCACAGTGCTTGGCGTTCTGGAAGACGCCGTGCCTCGAAATGGCAGCGGGCAATTCAAGTTGTCGGCCGGCGACCGGCTGATGCTCTATTCCGACGGCCTGTTTGAGGTTTGGAACCGCGAGGACGAAATACTTGGCCTGGAAGGTTTGGAAAAAATCGTCCGCTCCGCCGCGGCCTTGCCACTTCACGCCATGCGAGAAGCGATCATCGAGGGCGTAAACTCCTACAGCGCCGGGCCTGTTCACGACGACACTACCCTGATCCTGGTTGAGGTCCGCTAGCGCGACGGCACCGGGATCTTGCTGCCTCCCCTGCCTTCCATGTGCTCATTCCCTTTCTCGGGTGCCGATATCGCGGCACTGCCCGCCGATGGTCACCCGCCTCACCATGAAAGGAATGTTTTGTCGAGTGTCTTCAGTTAGTTCCGCTTTTAGCCGCTTGGCAGTTGACGTGTACTTCTTCGGGTAAGCGATGTCCACTCAAATCGACGCACTTCAATAAAGGTGCTCATCGCGGATTTGAGGTGTCTATGAATGGCGCGAAACTGACCAGGGCTCAAGACGTTTCAAGCAAAGTTGCTCAGCTCTTCCAGGAACGGGTAAAGGCTGCCCAGGAGAGATTCAACGAACGTGTCAAGAAAGCCTATGCAAACATCGCGACCTTGATGACCAAACCGGCGACGCCGCTGGATGTGTGGACGAATTGGATCCAGTACGCCACAGATTTCGGGCAACGCTGGGTGCTCTTCTGGGACACGCTCCGCAAGCGGGGCAACAACTTCATCGAGCACGAACGCGCGGGCAAACCGCCCCTCCTCCACTTCAAGTATGAGATGGTGCTCGACGCGCGGAAGTTCAAGCGTCCGGTCAACTACGCTCTGGTCAAGATACTGCCGCCCGCTGGCGTCAAGGTATACCCGAAGCGGCGTCCGTACGTGATTATCGACCCACGCGCTGGTAAGGGTCCGGGGGTCGGCGGCTTTAAGGACGATTCTGAAGTCGGGGTTGCACTGCGCGATGGCCTTCCGGTGTACTTCGTTATCTTTTATCCCGACCCCGAGCCAGGACAGACCTTGTATGACATTTGCGCGGCCGAGCAGGCATTTGTGCGCAAAGTGCGGGAACTCCATCCTGATAGCCCCAAACCGGCGATCGTCGGCAACTGTCAAGGTGGCTGGTCGGCAATGATGCTGGCAGCTTCGGACCCGGAGGATATGGGCCCAATCGTCATCAACGGCGCCCCGATGTCCTATTGGAGCGGCGCGTGGCATGAGGGCGAAAACGAAAATGCAATTCGCTATGCGGGCGGGCTGCTTGGCGGCTCGTGGCTCTCGTCATTCGCCGCGGATTTGGGAAATGGCTTGTTTGACGGCGCCCACCTTGGTCAAAACTTCGAATATCTGGACCCCGCGGCTACTGGTTGGGACAAGTACTACAACCTGTTTGCGAACGTCGACACCGAGACAGAACGCTTTCTGCAGTTCGACCGCTGGTGGGGCGGCTTCTACCTTTTCAGCAAGCGGGAGCTCGAGTGGATCGTGCAGAACCTGTTCGTCGGCAACAAGCTGTGGTCAGGGGATAAGAAAGGCCTTGGGGGCGCTGCGTTTGACCTGCGCCAGATTAAGTCACCAATCATTTTGTTTGCTTCCATGGGCGATAACATCACGCCGCCGGAACAGGCATTCAACTGGGTCGCAGACACCTACAGCTCTACCGAAGAGATAAAGGCTCGCGGCCAGGTCATCGTCGGGCTTTTGCACAAGAGCATTGGGCATCTTGGGATATTTGTCTCAGGCCAGGTCGCGAACAAGGAGCACAAAGAAATCGTCTCAGTGCTGAAATCAATTGAAGCACTGCCGCCGGGCCTGTACGGGATGGAGATCATCGAACACAAGGGCGCCGGCGGAAAAGTGGAGTACGAAGTCGAGTTCATCGAGCATCGCCTTGAGGACATCACCAAGAACATTCCCCTGAAGCGCATGGACGAAAAACCCTTCGAGCTGGTGGCTGAGGTTTCCAACTTCAATCAGCTTGCTTACGACTTGTTTGCGGCGCCCTTCGTGCAATGTTTCTCGAATCCATTCACCGCTGAACTTGGCCGGTGGTTCCACCCGCAGCGCTTCCAGCGATGGGCGTTTTCAGATCTGAACCCCTGGCTGGCCTGGCTTGGGCCGGCGGCAGAGTACATCAAGGCGCACCGTCAGCCACTAGATAAGGAACAACCGGGCTGTCGCATCGAGCAGGCGATGTCAGAGCTGGTCAGCGCTTCAATGACCTACTACCGCGACGTGCGCGATGCCATGAGCGAAGCCATGTTCTTTGAGACCTACGGCACGATGTTCGCCCTCAGCGGCAGGGCAGAGCGAGAGATGAAGCCGGTTGCCAACGGCGACGCTGCGCGACCGAGAATGCTGGAAGTGAAAGAGGCACTCGCGTCGATCAGCAAGGGCGGCTACGCCGAGGCACTTTCTCGCGCCGAATGCCTGCTCTCCGCAAAGGGCAAGCCGATTCCACTCGCACAAGTCGAATTCGTTGAAGAGATGATCGAGAACTACCAGGAGGTGCTACCAGGCCTGAAGCCGTACGAGAGGCGGCTGATTGAGGGCAAGCAGGAGCTCATCTGCCGTTACGCTCCGGAAAAAGCGCTTGCCGCGTTGCCTCATCTGCTCTCAAATCCTGCGGACCGCCAGCGCTTCCTGATGGTACTGGATGCAGTCGAGAAGAAGGTAAAGGTTGAATCAAGCCGCTTACGTGCTACGCCGGAGCAGCTTGCGATGTTGAAGCGCATTCGTGAAGTGGTAATGCCGAAACGGATGGCGGCCATCGCCTAGAAATCGCCGCTGGTGGCGCGTTTGAGTGCGTCGACGAATGTGGTCGAAAGCGCAGAACGGGTCATGGAAATCGTCCTCGATACGTATTCGCAGCCCAATCTTACTCCCCAGGAGATTCACGCCCTGGCAGCCGAGCACACCGACCCGCTACGCGAGTTCAGCAACATTTGTCGTCATGATCTTGAATCGTTGTGGAACGGTTTCTAACCTGTAAAGCGAGGCCAGCCGGAACAAAATCGGTGCGTGTGGAAGACGCGATTTCACCAGAGCTGATCGCGTTCCAGTCGCTACTACGCATTCAAATTTCTTGACTTAGCTCCCGTTGCGTAGGCTGCGCAAGGCTGAACAGGAGATTTCTTACTTAGTGCTGGCCATTATCTCAGACCGGTTCGGCAACTGGGAGGCGTCCCATCCGCCGCCGAGAGCTTCGATGAGCAGGACGCTTGCTGTCATGCGGCGCGTAAGAATATCTACCGCCGACTTTTCGTTCTGCAGGGCGAACGTTTGAGCGGTGATGACTTGCAGATAGGTGGCGATTCCGGCCTTGTACTGCTCGGTGGAGATGGCGAGCGACTGCTCGGCGTCGGTCACGGCGGCATCCGTTGCCGCCGCTTCCTGTTCGAGGATGCGCAAAGCGGCAAGATTATCTTCCACCTGCTGGAAGGCGGTCAGGGAGGTTTGCCGGTAGTTAGCTACGGTCACGTCGTAAGCGGCGCGCGCCGAATCCAACTGGGCGCGGCGCTTGCCGGCATCGAACAACGTCTCCGCCAGTTGCATGCCCAGAGACCACACGCCGCTCGACGCGGTCAGCCACTGCGACAATCTCGTGGCTTCAAAGCCGCCGCTGGCGCTGAGCAGCACGGAAGGAAAATAGGCCGCCTTGGCAATGCCAATCTGCTCGTTGGCCGCCGCCATCTGCCGCTCCGAGGCGGCGATATCCGGCCGGCGCTCCAGCAGCGCAGAAGGTAGAGCGATGGGAACCGCCGGCGGCGTAATCTTGAGCACCATGGGAGCGATGGTCAAGTCCGCCGGGGGCTTGCCGATCAGGATCGCAATCGCGTGTTCAAACTGCGCGCGCTGCACGCCGAGATCAATCAGCTGCGCGCGGGCGGTATCGAGCTGAGTCTTCGCCTGGGCTACGTCGGCGCCCGACGCTACTCCCAGTTCGAAGCGGTCCTGGGTGAGCTTCAGATATTCTTCGTAGGCCTTGACGGTGCGCTGCAACAGATCAATGTCGCCGTCCTGGCCATGCAGTGCAAAATAAAATTCCGCCAATTGCGCATGGTACGAAAGGCGCGCGTTCTCCAGGTCAGCGAACGAGGCCTGCGCGTTGGCGTAAGCCGCGGTAACGCCGCGCCGAATGTTTCCCCACACATCCGCCTGATAGGAGACGTCGACCGGCAGGTCGTAGAGAGTTTCAATGACCGCCGACCTGGTAGCGCCCCCGGCCGTCACGCTGCCGACGACACGCTGCTCCGTCACCGAGGGCGAGGTCGTGGCCGTGGGAAACAGGCTGGAGCGGGCAATCCGCACCGCATCGCGGGCCTCGCGATATTGCGCCGCTGCCGCCAGCACGTTCTGGTTGGAAATGTTCACCTGCTCTTCGAGAGCATTGAGCTGGGGGTCGTTGTAAACCTCCCACCATTTGCCGCGAGGAATGGCGGCATTGGGCTCCGCCTGCTTCCATCCCTCCGGAGGCTGCTCCTTGAAAGCCTGCGACACCGGAGCCGAAGGCCGATGATAATTCGGGCCTACCGCGCAGCCGCCGGCCAGGGCCAGCAGACCCGCGAGCGCACACAACGTCGCGTGGCGAATTTCACGGCCGCTTAAGACCTGTCTGTTCATGAATGGCTTCTTGTCAGACGTCATTATGGGCTGTGGCCTCACACCTCAGAGCCGATCGGTCCCTCGTCCGTCCGTGCGCCCCGTCCGGCGCGCACGCGGTCCCACCAGTGCTGGACACGGTCGAAGTAAAGGTAAACCACGGGAGTCGTGTACAGAGTCAGCACCTGGCTTACGATGAGACCGCCGATGATGGTGATGCCAAGCGGCCGGCGCAGCTCCGAGCCGGTGCCGGTGCCGAGCGCCAGCGGCAGCGCCCCCAGCAGGGCGGCCATCGTGGTCATCAGGATGGGACGAAAACGCAACAGGCAGGCCTCAAAAATCGCGTCCCGCGAATTCTTGCCCTCGATGCGCTCAGCCGCAATCGCAAAGTCCACCATCATGATGGCGTTCTTCTTTACGATGCCGATCAGCAGGATCAGGCCGATCATGGCAATCACGCTGAGATCGGTGTGGGTGAGCAGCAGAGCCAGGAAGCCGCCAACTCCGGCCGAGGGCAGCGTGGAAATGATGGTCACGGGGTGGACCAGACTTTCGTACAGCATCCCCAGCACGATGTATACGGTGGCCAGCGCGGTGACGATCAACAGCCACTCATTGCCGAGCGATTGCTGATACGCCTGCGCGGTTCCGGAGAAGGTAGTGTGAATGGTCGAGGGCAATCCAACCTGCTGCGCCGCTTTGTGAATCGCGTTCACCGCGTCACCCAGCGCGACGCCGGGAGCAAGGTTGAAAGAAATCGTCACCGAAGGGAACAGGCCCTGGTGGGTCACGGCGAGAGGCGCAACCGCCGGTCCGTAGTGGGCGATGGCGCTCAGGGGGACTTCCTTGCCGTTCGTCCCCATCACCCAGGTTTCGCGCAGGAACTGCGGGTCCTGCCAGAACTGCGGCGCCGCCTCCATCACCACGTGATACTGGTTCAGGGACGTGTACATGGTCGAGACCTGGCGCTGCCCGAAGGCGTCGTAGAGCGTGTTGTCGATCAACTGCGGAGATATTCCGAAGCGTGCCGCGGTGGCGCGGTCGTATCGCACTAGAGATTGCAGGCCGTTGTTCTGCTGATCGCTGTTGACGTCGGTGATGATCCTGATACGACGCAAGGCCTCCAGCATGCGCGGCGCATAGTTGGTCAGGTCATCCAGGTTGTCGCCCTGCATGGTGAACTGGTAAAGCGCGTTGCTCAAGCGGCCGCCCACGCGGACATCCTGCATGGCCTGCAGATAGAGCGTCGCTCCCGGGACCTTGGCGAGCTTGGGCCGCAATCGCGCAATGATGTAGTCAGCCGTGATTTTCCTTTCGCTGAGCGGCTTGAGCGCGATGAACATGCGTCCCGTGTTGGTGGTGGTTCCACCTCCTCCGCCGCCGGTGAAGCCCAGCACGGTGTCGACCGCGGGATCGGCCTTGACGATGCCAATCATCTGCAGCAGCAGGTTGTTCATGGCCGTAAAGGAAGTGTCCTGGTCCGCCTGGATTCCGCCCATCATGCGGCCATTGTCCTGCTGCGGGAAAAAGCCCTTGGGCACGCGGATGAACAAATAGACGTTCAGCCCGATGGTTATCAGCAAGATGGTCAGCGTGATCGCGGGATGGCGCAGCACGCGGGAGAGGGTGCGGCCATACATGTTGACTACCCACTGGAAGGCGCGCTCGCTGGCCCAATACAGCTTGCCGTGAGATTCATGCTGTTTCAGCAGGTGGGCGCACATCATGGGCGTGGCCGTGAGCGAGATGACCATGGAAATGCCGATCGCCACCGACATGGTGACGGCAAACTCGCGGAACAAGCGGCCCACGATGCCGCCCATCATCAGCAGCGGAATGAACACCGCCACCAGCGAGATGCTGATGGTCAGGACGGTAAAGCCGATTTCCTTCGATCCTTTCAGCGCCGCTTCAAACGGGGTCGCGCCCTGCTCCAGGTAGCGGGTGATGTTCTCGATCACCACAATGGCGTCGTCCACCACGAAGCCGGTAGAAATCGTCAGCGCCATCAGCGACAGGTTGTCCAGGCTGTAGTGGCACAGGTACATCACCCCGAAGGTGCCGATCAGAGAGAGCGGCACGGCAATGCTGGGGATCATCGAGGTGCGCGCGCTCTTCAGGAAGAAGAAGACCACCAGGATGACCAGAATGACGGCAATGATCAGCGTTCTTTCCACGTCGTGGACCGAAGCGCGGATGGTGATCGTCTGGTCCAGCGCCACCGCCACATCAATCGCCTGCGGGATTGAGGCCCGCAGTTGCGGCAGGACGGCGCGGACGCGATCCACCGTGTCAATGATGTTCGCCCCCGGCTGGCGGAAGATGATGACCAGGATGGAGGGCTTACCGTTGGCATAGCCCGCGTTGCGAATGTCCTCCACCGAGTCGATGGCCTGGCCGACATCGGAAACGCGGACCGCGGATCCATTCCGATATGCCACCACCAGCGGCTGGTAGTCGACGGCCTTGAGGAGTTGATCGTTGGCCCCCACCTGCCACATGCGAGTGCCGTCGGAGAAATTTCCCTTGGGGCTGTTCGCATTGGTGCTGCTCAACATGCTGCGCACTTGCTCGAGGCTGATGCCGTACTTGTTGAGGACGGTGGGATTGAGCTCGATGCGCACGCCGGGCAGGGAACTGCCGCCCACTACCACCTGGCCGACCCCCTCCACCTGGGCCAGTTTCTGCGCCATGATGGTCGAGGCGGCGTCATACATCTGCCCCTTGCCGAGCGAGTCAGAGGTGAGCGCCAGGATCATGATGGGAGAATCGGCCGGATTCACCTTACGGTAGCTGGGGTTGTTGGGCAGGTTGGCGGGCAGATAGCCGCGGGCCGCGTTGATGGCCGCCTGTACATCGCGGGCGGCGGCATTGATGTCTCGGTTCAGATCGAACTGCAGTGTGATGGAACTCGCGCCCAGGGTGCTGGACGACGTCATCTCGGTCACCGCTGCGATCCGCCCGAATTGCCGTTCCAGCGGCGTGGCCACCGACGACGCCATCGTCTCGGGGCTGGCGCCCGGCAACTGCGCATTCACGGAAATGGTGGGGAAATCCACCTGCGGCAGTGGCGAAACCGGAAGCAGCCGGAAGGCCACCGCTCCCGCCAGCGCCAGAGCGATCATCAGCAGCGTGGTCGCTACCGGCCGGCGGATGAATGGTTCGCAAATATTCATGTCTACTTCGCCGGTATCAGTTCCGTCCCCGGACCTTCACTGCGATGCTTGGAAAATCGCTGCGCCAGCCGGTCGAACCAGAGATAAATCACCGGCGTGGTATAGAGCGTGAGCAACTGGCTGAGCAGCAGGCCGCCCACAATGGTGATGCCCAGGGGACGCCGCAGTTCCGATCCGGTTCCGCTTCCCAGAGCCAGCGGCAACCCGCCCAGCAGGGCCGCCATGGTGGTCATCATGATGGGCCGGAAGCGGAGCAGGCATGCCTGATAAATAGAGTCGAGCGGAGTCTTGCCTTCCTTGCGCTCGGCTTCCAGAGCGAAGTCGATCATCATGATGGCGTTCTTCTTGACGATGCCGATCAACAGCACGATTCCGATGAGGGCGATTACGCTGAAGTCGGTGCGGCACACCAGCAGCGCCAGCAGTGCGCCTACACCCGCCGAGGGCAGCGTGGAGAGGATGGTGATGGGATGAATGTAGCTTTCGTACAGCACTCCCAGCACGATGTAGACCGTTATCACCGCGGCCAGGATCAACAGGGGCTCGTTCGCCAGGGACGTCTGAAAAACTTCCGCCGAGCCCTGGAACCCGCTCTGAACGCTGGCCGGCATCCCGATCTCCTGCTTCACCTTGTTCACCGCTTCCACGGCCTCGCCCAGCGAAGCGCCGGGAGCCAGGTTGAACGAGATCGTGACCACTGGAAACTGCCCCTGGTGATTGACCGTGACTGGGGCGGTGGTAGCCTCCCAGTGGGTGAACGTGCTGAGCGGCACCTGGCTGCCGCCGGCAAACACTTGTGACGACGCGATCGAACCTCCGAGCAGTGAACCCGCCGGCGCGGCGGCGAAGGCGGCCGACGAAGTGGAAGCGCTCGCCGAAGGCGTGCTCGACGGACCGAAGCTCTGCAGGCTGGCCGTTCCTCCCGCCACCAACCCTCCGGCGGCCGTGCTGTTCGAAGTTGCAGCTCCGGAGCGAATGTAGAGATCACGTAAATCGCCCGGGTTCCTGCCGAATGCAGGCTTCACCTCCAGCACCACGTGGTACTGGTTCAGTTGCGTAAACATGGTGGAGATCTGGCGCTGGCCGTAAGAATCGTAGAGCGTCTGGTCAATTGCCGATGGAGTGATCCCCAGCCGCGAGGCGGTTTCGCGATCGAACACCAGCCGCGCCCGCAGCCCCAGCGCCTGCTGGTCGCTGGTGACGTCGCGCAACTCGGGCGACTGTTGCAGCTTGGCCAGCATTTGCGGCGCGAAGGAATTCAGCTCATCGGCGCTGGGATCCTCCAGCGTGTACTGGAACTGGGTGCGGCTTACGCGGTCTTCGACCGTGATGTCCTGCACCGGCTGCATGAACAACGTGATACCGGAAATCTTGGCCAGTTGCGGCTGCAGGCGGAGGATGACGTCGCTGGCGCTGATCCTGCGCTCATCGAGAGGCTTGAGGTTGATGAGGATGCGCCCGCTGTTCAGCGTGGTATTGGTGCCGTCGACGCCGATGAATGAGGACAGGCTCTCGACCGCCGCATCTTTCAGGATGACGTCCGCCAGCTTCTGCTGCAGAACCGACATTTCCGCGAACGAGGTGGTCTGCGCGGCCTCGGAAATTCCCTGGATCACCCCGGTATCCTGAATGGGGAAAAAACCCTTGGGCACGACGAAGTAGAGAAAGACGGTGAGCACGAAAGTAGCCGCGGCGACCAGCAGGGTGGTGGTCTGGAAGCGCAGCACCACCTGCAGGGTTCTGCCATAGAAGGCGATGATCTTGTCGAAGGCGCGCTCGGAGGCGCGATAGAAGCGGCCCTGTTTTTCCGGCGGCGTGTGATGCAACAGCCGGGCGCACATCATGGGCGTCAGCGTCAGGGAAACCACCGCGGAAACCAGGATGGTCACCGCCAGGGTCACGGCAAACTCGCGGAAGAGACGGCCGACGATATCTCCCATGAACAAAAGCGGGATCAGCACCGCGATCAGAGAGATGGTCAGCGAGACGATGGTGAAGCCGATCTGCTCGGCGCCCTTCAGCGCCGCCCGCAGCGGAGGCTCGCCCTCTTCGATGAAGCGGGTGATGTTCTCGATCATCACGATGGCGTCGTCCACCACGAAACCGGTCGAGATGGTCAGCGCCATCAGCGTCAGGTTGTTCAGGCTGTAGCCGAGCAGGTACATGACTCCGAAGGTGCCGATGAGGGAAAGCGGAACCGCGACGCTGGGGATGATGGTGGCCGCCAGGTTGCGCAGGAACAGGAAAATCACCATCACCACCAGCGCCACCGTCAGTGTCAGAGAGAATTCAACGTCCTTGACCGACGCCCGGATGGTGTTGGTGCGGTCGGTGAGGATTTTGACCTGAATCGAGTTGGGCAGCGTGGTGGTGAGCTGGGGCAGCAGCTTGGTGATGCGATCGACCACCGCGATGATGTTCGCCCCGGGCTGGCGCTGGATGTTCATGATGACCGCCGGCGTGTCATTCATCCATGCGGCCTGGCGAATGTTTTCCGCGTCGTCGACCACCGTCGCCACATCCGAGAGCTTTACCGGCGCGCCGTTCTTGTACGCCACCACCAGGGGAGCATATTCGGCGCTCGACAACAGCTGATCGTTGGCGCCGATCTGGTAATTCTGGTACTTGCCGTCGAAGTTGCCCTTCGCCAGATTCACGTTGCTGGCGACAATGGCGCTGCGCAGGTCTTCGAGGTTCAGTCCATAGGAAGCCAGCTGCGTGGGATTGGCCTGAATCCGAACCGCCGGCTTCTGCCCGCCGCTGATGCTGACCAAACCGACGCCGGACAACTGCGAAATCTTGGGCGCCAGCCTGGTGTCAGCCAGGTCTTCAACCTTCGAGAGCGGTAGCGCGTCTGAGGTGAGCGCCAGCGTGAGGATCGGAGTGTCGGCGGGATTGATCTTGCTGTAGAGCGGAGGCGTGGGAAGGTCGGCAGGCAGATACGTGCCTCCGGCGTTGATCGACTGTTGTACTTCCTGCTCCGCGACGTCAATGCTGAGGCTCAGGACGAATTGCAGCGTGATCACCGAGCTGCCGTCTGAGCTGGTGGAGGTCATCTGCTGCAGGCCCGGCATCTGGCCGAACTGGCGCTCGAGCGGCGCCGTCACCGACGACGCCATCACATCCGGGCTGGCTCCGGGATAAAAGGTGACGACCTGGATGGTCGGATAATCCACCTCGGGCAGCGCCGACACCGGCAATTGCAGGTACGCTACCACTCCCGCCAGCATGATGGCGGCCATCAGAAGTGAAGTTGCGATGGGCCGCAGTATGAATGTCCGCGACGGACTCATGAACCCGCCTTGGGGCGGCTGCCATCTATGACCTGCGCGTTTACCTTGCTTCCTTCCTGCAGCTTGTCCACCCCCGTGGTGACCACAACATCGCCCGCAGCCAGGCCGGAGACCACTTCCGCCTCTTCCCCTTCCGTGGTTCCCAGAGTGACGTTGCGCACGGTCACGGTCTGGTCGCTCTTGACCAGGTACACGAAAGTCCGTTGCGAATTCCGCTGGATGGCCGCCGTGGGCACCAGCGTTACCCCCTGCTTCTCCTGCACCAGCAGTCGAGCGTTCACGAACTGGTTGGGAAACAGCGCGTCATCCTTGTTGCCGAAGATCGCCCGCAGCTTCAGCGTGCCGGTGGTCTGGTCGATCTGGTTGTCCATGGTGAGCAGCGTGCCTTGCGACAGCTTCTTTCTCAAATCGCGGTCGTAGGCATCCACCTGCAATTTTTCTCCGGCGCGGAAGCGCTTGGCCACCTGCGGCAACTGGTCTTCCGAGATGGTGAAGATCACGCTGATAGGCTCGATCTGGGTGATCACGATCAGGCCGTTGGTGTCGGCGGCGTGAACGATGTTGCCGGGATCGACCAGCCGCAAGCCCACGCGCCCGCTGATGGGGGCGGTGATGTGGCAATAGATCAGGTTCAGCTTGGCGCTATCGATAAGGCCCTGGTCCGTCTTGACGATGCCTTCGTCCTGGGTGACCGTCGCCTGCTGGGTCGCGAGTTGCTGTTCGGCGACGGCATTTCGCTTGATTAATTCCTGGTAGCGCGCCAGGTCGACGCGCGCGTTTTGCAGTGCCGCCTGGTCCTTGAGGAGCTGTCCCTGGGCCTGCGTCAGTTGAACTTCGTACGGCCTCGGGTCGATCTCTACCAGAGGCGCCCCCTCGCGTACCGTGTCGCCTTCCTTGTAATAAATCTTCATCAGCTGGCCGTCGACCCGGCTCTTCACCGTCACTGTGTAAAGCGGAGTCACCGCGCCCAGTCCGGTGTAATAGACACCGATGTTGCCGGTGTGGGCGGTCGCCGCGGTGACGGGGATGGTCGGCCCGCGCTGGCCGGAAGGTGGCGCGGCCGGCTTGCTGGGATGGCCGCGCAGGACAAAGTAAAGCACAATCGCCGCCAGCACCACCGCGGCGGCAAGCCACATCCAGCGCCGGCGCGGCGAGGAGCGCTCCGCGCGTTCCTTATCCCAATCTTCGGAAAGCCGGGGCGGCTCCGTATTTTCAGTAGGCGTAAAAGTGGGTTTGTTCATGAGTATTCGAAAATTTTTTCTGCTGGCGCCAGCGGGCAGCGGACCTCGGCGTGCTGATCCCTCTTAGACGCGCACCCCCGCGCTTGGTATGCCCGAGATCCTGTAGAAGGGATCCTTTGTCAAAAACCAGCTCCAGCACCGATTTACGCTGTTTTCTGATGAGTCCATCCCCATCGATGGAAGCACAATTTTTCGTAAAGAAGTGCAAAGATTCGGTCATTTTTTTGATATCTTTCCCCGCGCTTCCCCCGGAAAGCGAGTCAGCCCCTCTGCCACCTCGCTCGCATCCCCCAGCGCAGCGACTTATGGGGCGACCCATTATATGATTTCCGGCTGTCGCAACATGCGTATCCGGCTCTGCGTCGCAGTTTTGCTGGGTTGGGCCACTCTTGCTCTCGGCCAGGAAGGTTCTTCGCCTGTGCTGGCCGTCCCTGCCTCCTCCATCGCGTCGCCGGCGATGAAGGACCTGTCCTCTCCCGCCATCATTATCGGGTTCGTTGGCGGTTTCATCAGGCACGATGACTCCTCGCATGGCCCGGTGCAGCTCGCGGCGCGACTGCGTGAGGACTTTCCCTCCGGCGTTCATGTGGAGGTCTTCGAAAATCGCCGCGGCAAGCAGGCCCATGGAGAGATCCTGCGTCTGTTGGATGCCGATCACGACGGCAAGCTCTCGCCCCAGGAGAAACAGCGGGCGCGAATCATCATTTATGGGCACAGCTGGGGCGGATCGGAAGCCGTGAACCTGGCGCGCAGGCTCCAGCAGGATGGAATCCCGGTTCTCCTCACCGTTCAGCTGGACAGCGTCGCCAAACCCGGCCAGAACGATTTCCTTATTCCGGCCAATGTTGCTGAAGCGGTCAATTTTTTTCAGCCCGACGGCCTGATTCACGGCCGGACCGAGATTC
>Ga0335081_10012936_pt1 | contig 13504 bp, 7 predicted proteins | sample Lox_Sample_35_FD_206713 | JGI IMG/M metagenome (GOLD analysis project Ga0335081, IMG submission 206713) | Soil microbial communities from Loxahatchee National Wildlife Refuge, Florida, United States - Lox_Sample_3.5 | ecosystem: Environmental > Terrestrial > Soil > Wetlands | place: USA: Florida...
ACTTTAGAGAGTCCTTCCGGTGTGCGCATCAGGCCATAAACAATCCACGGCTGCCGGCCGACTTCGGCGGCAAACCAGCCGAGCTGATTGGCAATTTGCGGGCCGAGCACGGAGAACACGAGAATCCACAGCAGCCAGCGCCGTTCGTGCAGCGAGCCGTGCCGGAAATAAAGAAAACCCAATGCGGCAATCGCGATCATGGTAAAGCCGACGCCCACCATGCCGTGGAAGAACAGGAACGACGCTGCGACTGGCGGCCGGTCTTCGGGTGAAAAGGCGTCCAGTCCCGTCACGGTCGTTTTCGTATCGAAACCAACGAGGAAACTCAACATCCCCGGCCATTGCAGGCCAACGACCTTTCCGTCTTTTTCGTCCACATAACCAACGAGCGTCAGTGGCGCGTTGGACTCGGTATTGTAAAGTCCCTCGAACGCCGCGAGTTTGGCCGGTTGTTGTTTCGCCACTTCACGGGCGCTGCTGTCACCGCTAACCAGTTGCAGCAACGACGCAATCAACCCTACCGTCAGTCCGACCCGCAACGACGCGCGGGCGAAGTCCAGGTGCCGCTTCTTCAGCAGATACCAGGCGCTCACGCTGACGACCAGGAACGCGCCAGCCTGCCAGGCACCGCACAAGACGTGAAACAGCCGGTCCATCGAAGACGGATTGAACACCAACTGCCAGAAATCCGTGATTTCCGCGCGAGCCACACCGTTGTGGGTCACGATTCTATAGCCCGCCGGCGTCTGCATCCACGAATTGGCGACGACAATCCAGATGGCGCTGAAATGCGCGCCGAGGCAGACCATGCAGGTGGAAAAGAAATGGACTTTGCGGCTCACTTTGTCCCAGCCGAACAGCAGCACCGCCAGAAAACCGGATTCGAGGAAGAAGGCAAAGATGCCTTCCGCCGCCAGCGCGCTGCCGAACACGTCGCCGACAAAGCGCGAATACGTGGCCCAGTTCGTGCCGAACTCGAACTCCATCACAATCCCGGTCGCGACACCAATGGCGAACGTGAGGGCGAAAACCTTGGTCCAGAACCGCGCCATCTGGTGATAAACCGGATTTTTGGTTTTAAGCCACAGGCCTTCCATGACCACGAGCAGGACACCGAGGCCGATGCTCAATGGCGGGTAGAGGTAATGAAACGCGATCGTGGCGCCGAACTGGATGCGCGATAGCATCAAAACATCCATAGCAGATTTGATAGCGTTTTTATCGGCCGGGGTCAATAAGCTTGCACACCGCAGCCGCTCCGACTTCGGGTTCAGGAACTTGATTTAGCGGCGGGCTCGGCGGGCTCGTATGCTTTGCGGCCATGGACCCGCTCGTAAGCCCGGCAGAACGGGCATAATCCGGCTTCGAGATGTTTCACCGACCAGAAAGCGAATCCGCGTTGCCGCTGTCGAGCGCGCCGACAGACCGGGCAGCGTCGGCAGACTACGGCCAGAGCCTTATCTATCCGCGTTATTGATTTGGCTGGCAAGGTTCAGTCGGTCTGCGTCACAGGTGGCGGACGTTCAGGACATCAAGCGCGCAAATAAAAGCTTTTCAGAACGCCGGTCGCGGGATTTAATCAAAACCGATGACCACAAGCAACCCTTTCGCAAAAGAGGAAACTCCATGAAACCAAATCAACTGGCGACGCTCGTACTTCGGCTGTTGGGAATTTATTGTTTCGTTCAAGCTGTTCCCCTCATTTCTGTGGCCATTACGGCAGTTTCTTTCGCACAAGCCTCACCCATGCACGGCAGGGAGCCAACTTCGGCTCTGACCTTAATTGCACTGGGATTACTGCCCTTTTTGTGCCGGTTGGTGCTTGGTACTTTGCTCCTGGCATACTCGATTCCTTGGGGGGAAAAGCTCACGGCAAAAGGCAACGACGCGGGGAATATCGCAGCAATTTCATTTGAAAAAATCCAGGTGCTGGCGTTCGCGGTAGCCGGGGTTCTAATTTTCTCCGATGCCTTGCCACAATTGTTGAATAACATTTTCTCGTTCTTTGCTTCACTCCATCAGGTCACCGACAGAAGCCAACCTCCGGCCTACGCAGAGTTCAACGCGCGCACGTTGCTGATTGCAGTCGGGACTCTCTTGAAAGCCGCGCTCGGCCTCTGGCTGTTTTTCGGCGCGCATGGCTTCGCCAATTTCTGGCGGTCCATGAGAAATGTTGGGACTCCGAAGCCGATGGGGAATTAATTTACCAGTGCGCGCCGTTTCCTCTTCGCATTGCTTCGACGCAGCAGGCTGCGTAGTCTCGAGCGAGTTTTTCCAGATTTTATGAAGCGTCTGTTGTATATCGCCGCCAGTGTCGTTCTCGTGAATTCCTTTTCGCTCGAGGCCGCTCCCCTGTCGGCCACCATCGCTGCCCCGCCACCCGCTGAATCCAGCTATTTCAACCTGGGAACCACCCGCAGTCGAGAAGGCCACGAATTGAGCGTGGACAGCCGCAGCCTTTTGCTCGATGGCCGGCCCTGGTTTCCCGTCATGGGCGAGTTTCATTACTCGCGTTGTCCGCCTGATGAGTGGCGCAACGAACTGCTCAAGATGAAGGCCGGCGGCGTGGACATCGTCTCCACCTACGTCTTCTGGATCCATCACGAGGAGATCGAGGGTCAATTCGACTGGTCCGGCCAGCGCGACCTTCGCCGTTTTGTCCAAACCTGCCGCGACGTCGGCTTGAAAGTGGTGGTGCGCTGCGGCCCCTGGTGCCACGGCGAGGTGCGCAACGGCGGGTTGCCGGACTGGGTCGTGGCCCACAAAGACTGGAAGCTGCGTTCGACCGATACGAATTTCCTCGCGGCGGTCGGCGTGCTTTACGGCCAGATCGGAAAGCAATTGAACGGCCTGCTGTGGAAGGATGGCGGCCCGGTCATCGGCGTCCAGGTGGACAACGAATACGGCGGTTCGCCGGATTATTTGCTGGCCCTGAAAAGAATCGCCATCGCGTCCGGCCTCGACGTGCCGTTTTACATCAAGACCGGCTGGCCCGCGATGCGCCGGCCCGTGCCGCTCGGGGAATTGTTGCCGCTCTTTGGCGCCTACGCGGACGGATTTTGGGGGCGCAACCTGAAACCGATGGATGGCAACAGTTGGGAAAATTTCATTTTCAAGATCACGCGCCCCGACACCGGCGTGGGCAACGACACCCTGGGAAACCGCCAATCCGGCGACACCGCGGGCACGGAGAAATATCCCTGTCTCACCTGCGAAATCGGCGGCGGGATGGAGACATCGTATCACCGGCGCATGAACCTCGACCCACGTGACGTGGAGGCCGTCGCGCTCTGCCAGTTGGGCAGCGGCAGTTCGCTAATGGGTTACTACATGTATCACGGCGGCCAGAACCCCGACGGCAAGCTCACCACCCTCCAGGAATCGCAGGCCACCGGTTATCCGAACGATTTGCCGGTGAAAAATTATGACTTCAACGCGCCACTCGGCGAGTACGGCCAGATCAATCCACAGTATCATTGGTTGCGCCGCCTGCATCTGTTCCTGCACGACTTTGGCAGCGCGCTCGCCGAAATGCCGGCCACGTTGCCGGATGTGCGCCCGACGAACAAGACCGACCTGGCCACGTTGCGCTGGGCCTTGCGTTCGGACGGTCACAGCGGCTTTATCTTCGTCAACAACTACCAGCGTCTCCAACCGATGCCGCCGAAACCGGAGGTCCAGTTTAAACTGAATTTGCCGGGTGGTGAATTCGTTTTCCCGGAAAAACCGGTGACCATTCCGGCAAACGAATTTTTCCTCTGGCCGTTCAATCTCGATCTCGGGGGTACCAAGCTGGTTTACGCCACCGCGCAGCCGGTTTGCCGGATTGATGACGGCGGCGAGCAGACGATTTTCTTCGCCGAAATTCCCGGCATATCCGCCGAGTTCGCTTTCAACACAAACGCAATTTCGATCAAGACCTTCTCGGGAAAACTCCGCAAATCCGGCGGACAAATTGTCATTTCCAGGGTAAAGCCGGGACATGACGCCGCCATTCGAGTCAAATCCAGGTCCGGTGCGCAAATCCGGATCGTGCTGCTCAACGACGCGGATTCGCTCGCGCTGTGGAAAGATGAATGGAACGGCCGCGAACGCGTCTTTTTGACGAGTGACGGATTTGCGATAGACGACGGCTCGTTGAAATTGATTGTCGGCGATCGTTGGTCGGGCCTGGAGATTTTTCCTATGCCCGAACGCCTCTATCATCGGACTCACCGGCTTTCCATCAGGCACGACGGGATTTTCCGTTGGCTGGTCGAACCGGATAATACGGCCCGGCAGCCGGCAAAACTTGTGATCAAGGCCATCAAACCCGCCGGGCCGGCGCGCGAAATACCATTGAGCACCGGCAGACCGCATATCGCCCTGGCGCCAACCGGGGATGAGTTTACGAACGCGGCGGTCTGGAAAATCAAATTGCCGCCGGAGCTCAAATCGTGGCCGCACGATGACCCGATCGTGCGGATTCATTACGTCGGCGACGTCGCCCGCGTGACGCTCAACGGCCGGTTGATTGATGACAATTTTTACAATGGCCGGACATTTGACATCGGCGTGAACCGGTATTTGCCTGAAATTTTGACGGGCGATTTGCGGCTGGAAATTCTGCCGTTGCGCCGGGACGCGCCCATTTACCTCCCCGACGAGGCGAAACCGGATTTCGGCACCAACTCAAGTTTAGTCGAGGTTCAATCCGTGGAAATCGTCGATCGCACCCCGTGGAAATTATTGCTGCCAACCGAGCCGCGAGGTTATTTCTGACCCGGCAATCCGTCTTCGTCTAACTTCGATGCGACGGGCCGCGCAAGCTACGATTGTCAGAACATGAAAATCCACGTTATTGATTTGGCGGGCGCGAACGTACGAGGCGAAGCCGATGTTTTGAGAAAAAGTGCTGCCGAAGCCAAAAGTATGGAACCATGAATCGTTACCGGAAGGCGTTGAGCATAACAAGTTGTCCAAACCAGACTTGCAACAATGGCATCGCGGGTTATAGTTACAGACTTATCGTTCCATGATGCTGGGTCGTTCCCTGATTTTTGCCGGCGTGGCCATTTTGCTGGCGGCGGTGACACGCGCGTTCGGCGCATTTGGCGTGACGAGCAGTGGCGGCGTTTACACGGTTGATACCGGCGGCGGATTGGTGTTCAAAGTCAACCAGGCCAACGGGGATATCACCTCGCTCAATTTCCATGGCGTGGAATATCAGGCCACGGACAAGAACTCGCAAATTGCCTCGGGTTTGGGTTCGGTCGGAACAGTTGTTACCACGCCGGTGGTTTACGGAACGAATTATATCAGCATCGCCATTGCAACGACCGGCGCCAACCCGGTGGTCAGCAATTTGATCCAATATCTCATGGTACGAAACGGGGATCCGGTCATTTACATGGCCACTTACGTCAGATACGAACCGGCGGTGGGCGAGCTCCGCTGGATCACCCGGTTGCTGTACAATGAATTGCCGCACGGCCCGTCGCAGTCGGATAACAACGGCAGCACCGGTGCGATTGAAAGCACGGATGTCTTTGGTTACGCCGACGGCCATACGACTTCGAAATATTACGGCCGGCATCGCGCCCTGGAACTGACTTACACGGGCGCAACGAACAATGGGGTCGGGGTTTTCATGGTTTTTGACACGCGCGAAAGCAGTTCCGGCGGGCCGTTTTATCGTGACATCGAGAATCAAGGGGATGGCCTCTACAGCGATCAGGAGGTCTATAACTACATGAATTCCGGCCATGAAGAACCGGAGGCCTGGCGGCTGGGCGGCTTGCTCTATGGGCCGTACGCGCTGGCGTTCACCACCGGCGCGCCACCGAAGTTGCCGATTGACTATTCGTGGATTGAAACCGGCGGATTGAACCTGGTGGGCTGGGTCTCGGCGACCAATCGCGGCGCCGTCACCGGCGTGGCTTCGGGTGTACCAGCCGGTTTCCAGGGTGTGGTTGGTTTCGCCAACACGAACGCGCAATACTGGGCCACCGTTGCTGACAGTGGAACTTACACGTGTTCGCTGATGAAAACCGGCGTTTACACGGCGACGCTTTACAAGGGAGAATTGGGCGTGGCGACGGCTTCGGTGACGGTGAACGCACGCCAAACCAACATATTGAATTTGGCTTCGACCGAAACCGCGCCGGACTACCTTTTCAAAATCGGCGAATGGGACGGAACGCCCGCGGGATTTTTGAATGCTAGCAACATCATCAACATGCACCCGTCGGATGTCCGGAACGCCGGCTGGGGACCGGTGACCTTCACGGTTGACACCGACTCGATCGGAAATTTCCCCGCGATCCAGATGCGATTGACCAACAGCCCGACCACCGTGAATTTCAACCTTTCAGCGGACCAGGTCGCTACGAGCACGTTGCGGATCGGAATCACTTGTGCGTACAACAACGGCCGGCCGCAAATCACAATCAACGGGCACACTTTGTCGAATCCCGGCGCTTCCAGCCAACCCAACTCCCGGAGTTTTACCGTCGGGACCTATCGGGGAAACAATGCTACGTTCACCTACACCATTCCGGCCGGCGACCTCGTGTCCGGGCTGAACACGATGGCCATCACTCCCATCAGCGGTTCGTCGGACCTCAGCCCGTGGCTCAGCGCGGGCTGGGTTTATGATGCGGTCGAGCTGGATGTCCCGAATACCTCACCGGTCATTCCCGCGACGCCGGGTGATTTGACCGCCAGTGCCAGCGGGTCTCAAATCAACTTGACGTGGACGGACAATTCAACCAACGAAGTCAATTTCCTCATCGAACGTTCCACCGACGGCGTGAACTTCACTTTGATCGGCGCGGTGACCTCCGGCGTGACAAATTTTGCCGGCCAGAATATTTCGCCCGGCTCAACTTACTTTTACCGGGTGCGTGCCGGCAACGCAGGCGGTTACTCATCCTACTCCGGCATTGCCAGCGCGCCATTGGCCTTCAGTACGGTCTATCAGTCAGAGGGGCATCTGGTATTGAACGGATTCGGCGGCGCGGCTGCTGGCTCGTACGATGTCTTGACCTCGACGAACGCAGGCCTGCCTTTGCCTGAGTGGCAACCCGTGGCGACAAATCATTTCGGCTTGCTCGGCGAGTTTTCCATCACCAACGCGATTAACCCCGGGACGCCACAATTATTTTATCGGCTGCAGTTGCCTTGAAGCCGCCCGCAGCCGCGTTTTTTTATTTTTCAATGCGGACCCGGCGCGTAACCTGCCGGCACGTTCATGAAAATTCTCGTGGTCGGTTCGGGCGGACGCGAACACGCGCTGGTGTGGAAACTGGCGCAGTCGCCGCACGTCACGCGAATGTGGTGCGCGCCGGGCAACGCCGGCCTCGCCCAGGAACGGCTGGCAAAAAGCGGCGCGCTCGTCGAATGCGTTGACCTCGGCGCAGAAGATTTGCCCAGACTGCTCGCGTTTGCGCAGGAGAAAAAAACCTATCTCACCGTCGTAGGACCGGACAACCCGCTAGCATTGGGCATCGTGGATTTGTTTCAGAAGCACGGCCTGCGGATATGGGGACCGAACCGGAAGGCCGCGCAGTTTGAATCGTCGAAAGTTTTCTCCCAACGGTTCATGGGAAAATACGGCATCCCGACGGCGAAATCCGGCACGTTCAGCGAGCCGGCGGCGGCAAGGAAATTTGCTGCGTCACTCGATGGCCGATGCGCCGTGAAGGCCGACGGTCTGGCCCTGGGCAAAGGGGTTTTGATTTGCACGAACCTCGCCGAGGCAAACAGGGCGATTGACGAGATTCTCGTCGGCAAAGCCTTCGGCGCGGCGGGAGCAAAAATTGTCATTCAGGAATTTCTGGAGGGCATGGAAATTTCGTTGCACGCGCTCTGCGATGGCAAAACGGCCAAACTGTTTCCGACCTCGCAGGACCACAAACGCGCGCTGGACGGCGATCGGGGATTGAACACGGGCGGCATGGGCACGTATTCGCCCACGCCGTTCCTGAGCGAAAAGGAATTGGTGGAGACGGGCCGCAAAATTCTGGAACCGTTCATGCGCGGTTGCGCAGCGGAAGGCATTGATTTTCACGGCATTTTGTATCCGGGAATCATGCTGACGAAATCCGGGCCGAAAGTGCTGGAGTTCAATGCGCGCTTCGGCGACCCGGAAACGCAGGTTTATCTGACGCGATTGGAAAACGATTTGGTCGAGCTGCTCGCCGCCAGCGTGAGCGGCACGCTGGGCAAAATGGAATTGAAATGGAGCTGGCTGGCAAGCGTTTGCGTGGTGATGGCCAGCGGCGGTTATCCCGGCAGTTATGCGAAAGGCAAAGTTATCACCGGTCTCGACGCCGCCAATGCGCTGACGGGCACAAAAGTTTTCCACGCCGGCACGGCGTTGAAAGACGGCCAAATTGTGACCAACGGCGGGCGTGTCCTGGGAGTGACGGCATTAGGCAAAAATTTGAAGGCCGCGCAAGCCGCTGCCTACGCCGCCGTGGAGAAAATCCATTTCGACGGCGCGCATTACCGCCGCGACATCGCGGCAAAGGCCGTCAAATAAATTACGATATTCGAATTACAAATGGATCATTTGCCTTCAATATAACGCTTCTGAAGCTGCAATAGTTTCTGAAACGCAGCTTGTTGTTCGGGTGTTTGAATGTAAGGTTTCAACGGAGATAAATCAATCAGCCCGGTTTGGTCAGTTAGACGAAATGTTTGTCCGTTATTCGCAGCGGAATATTCCTGAAGTACGGGAACCAACTTGCGCAAAGATTCTTCAAACCCGGAGTTAAATCCGCCACCTCCATCCGGACCGAGGACTAAACACTCGTCGTATTCATCGTCCACTGCCGCCTTTTGAGTCACAACCCAATCTGCGCCAACACTCGTATTCGGGAAATCCGCCGCCGGCAGGATTTGCCACCGCTGCAGGATGGCGGCATCCACCGGCGGATTGAAGTACTGTTGCAGTTGGGATAAGTCAGCAGGGAATTGCCCGTTGTTACCTTGAATATATTGTCTTAGCGCCGATTGTATCATGGGCCTGAAGTTTTGTTCTGCGGCGTTCCGCAACGCGCTAAAAGCCCGGCGATAATCATCATCTGTATTGAGGTTGTCTTTGGTGGCGTTCAACCAATCTTGTTCGGTGAGAAATTGGAATTCAGGAATTTTCGCTCCGGGTGTTTGTTCCAGCCGTTGTTTGAGCAGATTCACTTTGGCCAGAGTCTCCTTTACTGCGGATTCCGCTGGATCATTTGCGGTGTTTTGCAATCGTGCTACTTCACCGCGGAGTTTGAGCAACTCGGTGGGATTGCGTTTCAAGCGCGCGATTTCATCGGCCAGGGAAGCCAGCCGGTTCGTCGCGTCGTCTCGCTCGCGCTGCAATTGCTGAATTTGTCCGGCCAGCGGCGTTTGCTGCTGCTGGAGCGTCTGGTTTTGGGCGCGCAGTTGCGCGGCTTGGCGTGCTTCGTAAATGCCCGTCCCGGCCAGAACGGCGACGGTGGCGGTGACAAGAGTTTTTTGTAGCGTGGTCATGGCAATGGTTTTGGTGATAGCAATAGCGGTTGGAGTGTGAATGGCGGTTCCAGCCAGCAGCGCGGCAGCGGAAACGATGGAGGCCAATCCGATTGGCGCAGCCTGAACGGCGTTAGCCGAAATCAGAACCGCCAGCCCGCTCGCGCCGATGGTAACATTCCGTTTCGAGAAAAATTCACGCAGGCGTTCCACGGCCCGACTGACCCGCTTTTGCGCGGCGTCCTCGCTCGCCCCCAGGGCTTCGCCCACTTCACGCAGACTCTTATTTTCAAAATAGCGCAACAGCACCGCGCTGCGGTCGGTTTCGTCGAGCGCGGCCATTGCGTCGTCGAGCAATAATTCAATTTCGGACCAGACAGGCGGGACGCCTGTGCCACTGTTGGCAGTCGCGTTCATGTTGTTCATCTCCACGGCGATTTGTTCGCGCAACCGGCGACGCGATTCCTTCCGGATGACATCAATCGCCGTCCGGCGCGTCACGGCATAAAGCCACGGCGCCAGGGATTTAACCGGCGGGTCGTCGCGGTTGCACAATGGCGACGAGGGCGTCGCCGCCACGCGTGCAAGATCGCTGAAAACCGATTGCGCCACTTCTTCGGCGAGTTGTGGCAACCGGACCTGCCGCAACGCGGCGGAATAGACCAAATCCAGATGCCGCCGGACAATTTCGGTGAAGGCATCCTGCGAATTGTCCCGAGCGTATTGCCCCAGCAAATCCAAATCGCTTGCCATGCTTCTGAAAGTATATCGCCGCCACGGCGCAAAATCCGACAGTAAAATTTACGATTGACGATTGACGATTTACGCGCAAACAGGCGAGGGCGAACGAATTCGCCAAACGTGAATCGAAAATCGCAAATGTCGGCAGTGTCCCGATTTGACTGGAGCGCGGATTGTCCCCAATCCGCAGGGGCTGGACTGGTCAAGGATGCTGCCAGTTGGGACAACTCGCGCTCCGCTTCAGCTATTCGGTTTTCAAATTGGGACTCTACCCAAATGTCTCGCGCCTTTACTTTCGGCGTTTTATCACGCAATTTAAACGCAGCATGACACAACATTTCTTCAGGCTCTTGATTCTGGCATTCGCCGGCTGGCTGACAACGCCGATCCTCTCTCACGCGGACGTTACCAGCCTGGCGCTGGCAAAATCGGAGATTTTGGAAAGCAACGTGATGTACCTCCGCGTCAGTCACGTCGCCGCCGGCCTTGCCGATGAGATCGGCGCGGCGAACAGCGCGTTGCCGGCCACGAACAAAGTTGCCGGGACCGTTCTGGACCTGCGCTTTGCCGACGGCAACGATGCGGCCGTCGCCACGGCAACGGCAAATTTGATGGCGGCCGGAAAATTGCCGCTGGCCATTCTCGTGAACGACCAAACACGCGGCGCGGCCGTGACGCTGGCGACCGCGTTGCGCGAAGCGCGCGCGGGGCTGATTTTCGGCACCGCGCCGGCCGCAGTGAAACCGGACATTTCCGTCGAGGAAAATCCGGCTGACGAAAAAAAGCTTTTTGATAATCCCTACGCGGCGCCGGCCACCAACGAAGTCGCCGCGTTGCCGGGCACAAACAATTTCCTGCCCTGGGTGGACCACACCAGCGAAGCGGACCTGGTCCGCGCTAAAATCAAGGACGGCGACGAATTTGAAAATCCGCCGCCGCCGCACGCGGCGCGACCGCAAAAGCCGGTAATTCGCGACCCGGTCCTGGCGCGCGCAGCGGATTTCATCAGGGGCCTGGCGATTGTCCGGGAATTCCATCCTTGATTTCGGGTTGACGATTCGCGGTTCGCGACTCACTTTGAACTTTGCGCGGCATGAAAACCATTCTGTTCATTTGCACCGGCAATATCTGTCGCAGCCCGATGGCCGAGGGACTTTTTCGCCGCGCGACCGACGGACGCGGGGATTTCCGCGTGCTGTCGGCGGGCATCGGCGCGGTGAACGGCCAGCCGCCGACGCCGCATGCGGTGGCAGCCATGCGCGAACTGGGCATTGACATTACCGAGCACCGCAGCCGGATGCTGACGGCGGACCTGGCGCAGCAGGCGGATTACATTTTCGGGATGACGCACAGCCACGTGGACACGATCGCGTTGTTGTATCCGGAGGCGGCGGAAAAGATCTTTTTGCTGCGCGAATTCGACGAAGCGCTCGAACCCTTTGAAAGGGACATCAGCGATCCGATTGGCAGTTCCTACGAGGTGTATGTGAACTGCCGCAACCAGATCAACCAGGGCGTCGCGTCACTTTTGAAATTTATGGAACAACACGAAACCCGGTCGGTCCCGCCCGCGGCCAAAACCGTGCCGACCACGGACTTCGCATTCGGCGCCGACCACGGTGGCTACGAATTGAAAGAGGCGTTGAAACAGCATTTGCAGCAACGCGGCCTGAGTGTCGCGGATTTTGGCGCGAAATCGAAAGAGCCGGCCGACGATTATCCCGACTTCGCCCAGCCCGTGGCCCAGGCCGTTGCCAGCGGCCGGGCGGGATTGGGCCTGCTCGTCTGCACCAGCGGAGTCGGCATGTCCATCGCCGCCAACAAAGTCCCGGGCGCGCGCGCCGCACTCGTCACTGCCGAACAGGACGCGGCGCTAGCCCGACAGCATAACGACGCCAACGTGCTGTGTCTCAGCGGGAAAAGAACTCCGCCGGAACTGGCTCGGAAGATTCTCGACGCTTTTATCGCGGCGAAATTCGAAGGCGGCCGCCACGAACGGCGCGTTGAGAAAATGGACGTCCGGTTCGCCGCGCCGCAACTCCACCTGCGCAATGTAGATCCCGCCGTGGCTGCCGCCATTGAACACGAGCGCGTGCGCCAGCAGGAAAACATCGAGCTGATCGCCAGCGAAAATTTCGTCAGCCCGGCGGTCCTGGAAGCCCAAGGCTCCGTGTTGACGAACAAATATGCCGAAGGCCTGCCGAAAAAGCGCTGGTATGGCGGCTGTGAGAATATTGACACGGTTGAGCAGCTTGCGATTGACCGCGCGAAGAAACTCTTCGGCGCGGAACACGCCAATGTCCAGCCGCATTCCGGCAGCCAGGCGAACATGGCGGTCTATTTTGCGGTGCTCAAGCCCGGCGATAAAATGCTTACGATGGACTTGAGCCACGGCGGCCATCTGACGCACGGGAACAAGGTGAATTTCTCCGGCAAATTTTTTGAAATCGTCCACTACGGCGTGCGCAAGGATGACGAACGGATTGATTACGACCAGCTTGCCGCCATGGCGCGCGAGCATAAGCCGAGGATGATCACCGTCGGTGCCAGTGCCTATCCACGCGTCATTGACTTCAAGCGCATGGGCGAAATCGCCCGCGAAGTTGGCGCCTATCTGCTGGCCGACATCGCGCACGTCGCCGGCCTGGTAGCGGTGGGCCTCCATCCCAGCCCGATGGAACATGCGGATTTCGTGACGACCACGACGCACAAGACCCTGCGCGGACCGCGCGGCGGCCTGATTCTGTGTCGTGAAAAAAACGCGAAGGAGATTGATTCCACTGTTTTCCCCGGCATCCAGGGCGGGCCGCTGGAACACGTCATCGCCGCCAAGGCGGTCTGTTTCCAGGAAGCGTCGCAGCCGTCGTTCAAGGCGTATCAGGAACAAATTTTAAAAAACGCGAAGGCGCTGGCCGAAGGCATGAAGCGCAACGGCTACCGCATCGTCAGCGGCGGCACCGACAACCACTTGATGCTGGTGGACGTGGGGGTGAAAGACCTCACGGGCAAGGAGTGCCAGGCGGCTCTTGACGAAGCCGGGATCACCGTGAACAAAAATACGATTCCATTCGAGACCCGCTCGCCGTTTCTGGCCAGCGGCGTCCGGCTGGGTACGCCGGCGGTGACGACCCGCGGCATGAAGGAAGCGGAAATGGCGGCGATTGCAGACATGATTTCCGAAGTGTTGCTGGACATCAAAAATGCCGAGGCGGCACACAAGGTCCGCGAGCGCGTCCGCGAGTTGACGGCGAAATTCCCGCTGCCGTATTGATCTGGCAAAGCT
>Ga0335081_10012937_pt1 | contig 13504 bp, 9 predicted proteins | sample Lox_Sample_35_FD_206713 | JGI IMG/M metagenome (GOLD analysis project Ga0335081, IMG submission 206713) | Soil microbial communities from Loxahatchee National Wildlife Refuge, Florida, United States - Lox_Sample_3.5 | ecosystem: Environmental > Terrestrial > Soil > Wetlands | place: USA: Florida...
GGTAGGTGATGGCGAACCGGTGCGCCTCGTCCCGGACGCGCTGCAGCAGGTACAGCCCTTCGCTGCTGCGCGGCAGGATGACCGGGAACTCCTCCCCCGGCAGCCACACCTCTTCCAGCCGCTTGGCCAGCCCGCACACCGCGACGTCGTCGATACCCAGCTCGGTCAGCGCCCGGCAGGCCGCGTCCGTCTGGGCCGGGCCGCCGTCGACCACCACGAGATTGGGTGGATATGCGAACTTGCGCTGCCGCATGGCCGCGTCCCGTTCGGCGGCGCTTTCCTCCGGATTCTGCTCGGGATCCTGCTCGGGGTCGCCGAGCACGTCCAGCTCGCCGGTCTCCTCACGCTCCTCCAGGTAACGCCGGAACCGCCGGGTGATCACCTCGTAGATCGAGGAGATGTCGTCGGTGCCGTCGTCGCCGCGGATGCTAAACCGGCGGTATTCGCTCTTCCGCGCCAGGCCGTCCTCGAAGACGACCATCGACGCCACCACGTTCGTGCCCTGCAGGTTGGACACGTCGTAGCACTCGATCCGCAGCGGCGCGTCGTCCAGGCCGAGCGCCTCCTGGATCTCGTGCAGCGCCCGGCTGCGGGTGGTCAAGTCGCTTGCCCGCCGGGTCTTGTGCAGCGCCAGCGACTGCAAGGCGTTACGCGCGACGGTCTCCAGCAGCGCCTTCTTGTCACCGCGGCGCGGTACCCGCAGGTCGACCGGGCCGCCGCGGCGGGCCGCCAGCCACTCCGCGACGGCCGCGGGCTCGGGCGGCAACTCCGGGACCAGCACCTCGCGGGGCACGCCGCTGCCCTGGGCCTCGGCGGCGCCCGGCTCGGCGCCGGCCGCGTTCACCGCGGTCTCGCCGTAGACCTGGCCGAGGAAGTTTTCGACCAGTTCCCCGGTCGTTACGTCCTCCACCTTTTCCAGCACCCAGCCGCGCTGGCCGCGGACCCGGCCGTCGCGGACGTAGAAGATCTGCACGGCCGCCTCGAGCTGATCCTCGGCCAGCGCGATGACGTCGCAGTCGGTGCCGTCTCCGAGCACCACGGCCTGCTTCTCCAGCGCCCGCTCCAGCGCGCGCATGTCGTCCCGCAGCCGGGCGGCCCGCTCGAACTCCTCCGCCGCCGCGGCCTGCCGCATCTCGGTCTCGATCCGGCGGATATAACGCGCGGTCTGGCCCGCCATGAAGTCGCAGAAGTCCTCCGCGAGCTTGCGGTGCTCGGCCGCGCTCACCCGGTCGACGCACGGGGCGGAGCATTTGCCGATATAGCCGAGCAGGCAGGGGCGGCCGATCTGCCCGGCCCGCTTGAATACCCCGGCCGAGCAGGTCCGCACCGGGAACACCCGCAGCAGGGTATCCACGGTGTCCCGGATGGCCCAGGCGTGCGAGTAGGGCCCGAAGTACCGCGTGCCCTTGCGCTTCGCGCCGCGCATCACCATGACCCGGGGGTACTCCTCGCTCATGGTGACCGCGAGATAGGGGTAGCTCTTGTCGTCCCGGTACTTGACGTTGTAGCGGGGGTCGAACTCCTTGATCCAGGAGTACTCGAGCTGGAGCGCCTCCACCTCGGTGCCGACGACCGTCCAGTCCACACCGGCCGCCGAGGTCAGCATCGCCTGGGTCCGCGGGTGCAGGCTGGCGAAGTCGGCGAAGTAGGAGTTCAGCCGCTGCCGCAGGGACTTGGCCTTGCCCACGTAGATGACCCGGCCGCGCGCATCACGGAACCTGTACACACCCGGCGACTCCGGGATGGACCCCGGAGCCGGCCGGTAGGTTGCCGGATCTGCCACGCAGTAACTCTACGGCGGCCCGCCGACGCTCGGTGCGCGGCACGCGCGCGCCCCGGTGTTTTCGGCGCCCTTCGCCGCCAGCCCGTGTGAGGCGTCCCGATGTGCCTAGCCTGGGCGAAAATGCTGGGACTGCCGGAACGCCCGGGCTCCGGCCGGCCGCGTACCGGGCGCCGTCTGATCGTCAGCGGCCCACTGATGTGCGCGATGGCCAGCGGGGCGCCACCGGAATCCACGTTTGCCCCCGCGGCCCCGGCCACCGACACCGGATCGGCCAGGTCAGGGGGCGAGGCGGAAGGCCTGATGGGCGACGGCGTCGCGCAGCGCCGCGGAGGCGTCGGCGAGAATGGGGGCGCCGTGGCCGAAGCAGGCGGCGTCCACGTCGAGCTGGGCGAGCTTACGAAACGAGCCGATCGCCTCGTCCCTGTCGACGTTGAACGGGCCTAGAACGACCCGCCCGTCGGGCGTACGGGCCACGCTGTCCCCGGTGAACAGCACGCGATGGGCCGGCAGGTGAATCGCGATCGATCCAGCACCGTATCGATCTACACGACATAGCCACGAAGATCCACGGGACACGCCTTAGGCGCGGGCCTTGTCGAGCGCGCTCTGCAGCGACTTGATGTAGCCGGCGCTGGTGTAGCTGGCGCCGGAGACCGCGTTGATCTTCGCGCTCTGCGCGGTCAGCGTCTCGTTGTTCAGCAGCGGCAGCGCGCGCCCGTCGATCATCTGGCTGTTGACGCCATCGTCGGTGTGCTGCAGGACGGCGACCTTGACGATCTTCCCGGCGTTGAGGGTGATCTGCACCTGGGTCGGGCCGTATCCGGTCATGCTCACGTCGCCGGTGACCGCGGTCCCGGTGCCTGAGCCTGTGCTGACCGGGGCCGAGGCGGCCGCCGCGGCGCCGCCCGCCGATCCGGCGGAGCTGCCGGAGCCGGACGCGGACGTGCCTTGCGTACCTGCCGTGCCGGATGTGCCGCTGACTCCGGCCGCCGCCGTGGAGCCCATGTGGGTACGGAACGACAGCAGCATGACCAGCCCGGCGATGGTCCCTCCGAGGGCGAGCACGACCCGGCGCATCGGGTTCCTCCGTTCGGTGTGGCGATTCGGGGCGGGGGCGGCGGAGCAGCTCAGAATTCGAACGACTCGTGGTGGATCTGGGCCCGCGGGACGCCGGCCGCGTCCAGCGCGGCGGCGGCGGACCTCATCATGCCGGCCGGGCCGCACACGTAGACGTCGCGGCCGCGCAGCCCGGGCACGAGGGACAGCAGCCGCTCGGCGGTCAGCGGGTCCCCGCCGAGCCGGGCACGGGAGCCGATCAGGTAGTGCACGGTGGCCCGCCGGCTCCGTGCGATGGCGTCCAGTTCGGGGCCGAAGACGACATCCTCGGGGCTGCTGGCCCGGTAGATGAGCGTGATCTCGCCGGGCAGGGCCGCGAACATGGCCCGCAGCGGCGTGATGCCCACGCCGCCGGCCAGCAGCAGGATCCGGCGGCGGTCCCGGCGCGGGGTGAAGGCCCCGTACGGGCCTTCCGCGATGATCCGGGTGCCGGGGCGCAGTCGGCTGATCGCCCCGCTGTGGTCGCCGCGGTCCTTGACGGTGATGCGCATGACGTCGGGGCGCGGGGCCGCGGACAGCGAGTACGGGTGCGAGGACCACCACATCCCGCGGGTAAGGAACCGCCAGCGGAAGAATTGGCCCGGGTCGGCCTGCAGCTCGTCCAGGTGCTGGCCGCCGATGTAGACCGACACCACGCCGGCGGACTCCCGGCGCAGCGCGATGACGTGGAACTTGTGCCGGGCCGCGCTGCGCAGCGGGCTGATGACGCGGTACCAGAGCAGCAGCGCGGCCACCGATGCGTACAGCAGCGACCAGACGAACCGCGCCGTGAGGCTGCTGATGAACGACGCGCCGTCCGCGAACTGATGACTGAAGGCCAGCGTGATCGCCAGGTAGGTGTAGAAGTGCAGGTGATACCAGGTGTCGTAGGACACCCGGCGGCGCGCGGCGCGGGCCGACACCAGGCCGATGCCCAGGAACAGGAAGCCGGCCACGGTGGCCATCAGCACGTCCGGGTACGCCGTCAGCAGCGTGCTCGTCTCGCCGGTCAGGCTCTCGTGCGCGGTGACCGAGTAGCCCCAGATGATGAGAAGGGCGTGCGCGACGATGATGCTGACGACGTAACGGCCGCCCATCGCGTGCCAGCGCGCGAGCCGGTCGGTGCCGATCCCGCGCTCCAGGGGCGGCAGCCGCGACATCAGCGCGACCTGCACGACGACCCCGTAGCCGGCCAGCAGCCCGAGGATGCGGCCCGCGTTGGTGAGCCAGTCACCCAGGCCGTGCACGGACGGCGTGTCCGACCACCACAGGGCGATGACGCCGAGCGCACCGGCCACGATGATCGACTGCACCAGCCCGGCCCGGGCGCGCAGCCGCTCCCTGGGCTCGATGACCGGGCGCGCCTGGGCGCCCGGCCGGGCCGCCGGCCGGTGCGGCCGGGGCGCGTGCGCGCCGGCTGCGGGCCCCGACCGTGGTTCGACGCTAAGCACCGGACTTCCCTCCTGAGCCTTCGCCGTGCGTGCGCATCAGGCCATCGAAATCTGGCCGGACTGGACCTTGAGGGGCTGCACGGGCAGCGGGCTCGGTGCCGGGCCCGCAACGGCGTGCCCATCGGTGACGCTGTAGCGGCTGCCGTGGCGTTGACGTCAGCGCGCCGCCACTGCCGGCCGCCTGACCGGTTCCGCCGGGAGACGCGCCGCTGCCGGAGGCCGCGCCGCTCGCCGAACCAGCGGACGTACCGCAGGCGGTCAGCGTGCCCGCCAGGCCGACCAGGCCAGCCAGGCCGGCTCCGGCAAAAAGGCCCCGTCGGGTCGGCTCAGCGTTGCGGTCCTGGGTCACAGGCGATCCTCCCGGCATCGATCGGGTCACGGTGTGGCTACCACCCATTAGTACGGGCGACCGTAGCCGCGCGTTCACCGCCCACGCCGGCCGTAATCCTCCGGTAAGAGCCCGCGGGTTACGCGAGACGCTCGCTACCGGCCCAGCGAGCCGGGCCTTGCGCCCGGCGAGTGGCCGGTCTGTCGGCGAAGTACCACCGCAGGGCGCGTAGCCCAGTCGGGGGGTACGGGGGGTCGCCCCCGGATTAATCGGGCCAGTCGGGGGGGAGGACGTCGGAGGCGGCGCCCATGGCGTCGCGGAGGCGGCCACGGAAGCTCTCGTGCAGCTCGGGTCCCCAGGCGTACTGGCTGGGGACCCGGACGGCGCTGAGCAGGATCTCCCGTAGATCGCGGGCCCGGCCGCCGCCCTGGGCCAGCGGCAGGGCCGCCAGCGAGTACATCTGGTCGAGGGCGCCGAACAGCTCGTTGGCCAGCAACGGCAGCGTGCCGTAGCAGACGGCGGCCTCCACGAACCCTTCCCACCAGGCCGGGTCGGCGTCGCCGTCCGCCGGCACCTCGTCCCCGCCGAAGGCGCGGCGCAGCCGCGTCCGGACCGCGGCCTCGACGGCCGGGTCGGGATCCTCCAGGCCCCGCTGCCACACCAGGGCCGCGTCGGCGTCGCGCCCGCGCAGCGGCAGGGTCCGCGCCAGCAGTTCGATGGCCAGCGGCACGATGTCGCCGTCCGCAGATTCACAACCGCGGGAGAAGGCGTCGATCGCCTGGTCCAGGTAGCCCATGCCGCGGGCGACGAAATCCGCCGGATCCGCGGCTCCGGCACCCCCGGCGGGGACCGTGTCACCCGCGAGCCCGGCGGACGCGTCGGCGGGTTGCGCCAGCCGCTCGGCCGCCTCATCCGGCAGATGCGTCTCGGTGGCTGTACCGGGCGGCTCCGGCCCTTCGGCAGTCATGCCGGCAGACTAAAGGGCAACTGCGCGTCCTCGCCAGCCGGCTCCGCGCCGGCGGCCCAGAACCAGCTCAGGGCCGGCTCAGGACAGCACCCGGCGGCGGAAGTTGTGCAGGCCGAGGACGAGGAAGCCGGCGCCGAAGGCCAGCACCACCGGGTAGATGACGTAGAGGTGCATGTGCGGCGCCTCCGTGAAGGCGGCCCGCATGCCCTCGTTCACGTAGATCAGGGGGTTGATGAGCACCAGCGTCTGCAGCCAGTGCCAGCCACCCAGCGTGACCGGGGCCAGCTTGGTCCACGAGTAGTAGGTGCCGCCCAGGAACGTGATCGGCAGGATAATGAAGCCGAACATCAGCCCGATGTTCCTGGGCTCGAAACTGGTGCCCAGGACCAGCCCGAGACCGGCCATCGCGATGCTCGCCAGCGGGACGAACGTCACGATGATCCACCAGTGCAGCGACAGGTGGGCCTGCACCCCCGGCGCGTGCACGACCGACGCGATCGGCAGCACGATGATGGCCGACAGCACGCCCTGCGCCGCACCGGAGAGCACCTTGGCCACCGCCACCAGCCAGATGGGGCAGGGCGCCTGGACCCGGTCCTCGATCTCGCGGGTGAAACCGAACTCCTGCGCCATGGCCAGGGCGATCGACTGCACGCCCTGGAACATCACGGAGATCCCGACCACCCCGGGCACCAGGATCGTCGCGAACGCGGACTGCGCGACGGTGCCGTGCCCGCCGATGCCCTGGCCGATCTTCGGGAAGACGAAGAGGAAAACGAAGCAGAGCAGGAACGGCTGGATGAGCGTGCGGAGCACAAACTCCCAGAGATGCTTGCGCAGCACCAGGAGGTCACGCAGCATGAGCGCGCCCAGCGCGGTCCAGCTCGCAGCGGCTACCGATCGGGTGGGACCGCCGCCGATCCGCCGGGCAGGCGCCTCAGGTGCCGCAGAGGCCTCTGACGTCGTCATTGGTCACGCAGCTCCCGGCCAGTGAGGTTGATGAAGACGGTCTCCAGGCTCGGCTCGGAGACCGACACGTCGTTCAGATCGAAGCCACCCCGCTCGGCCGACAGCACGATCCGCGGGATCAGCCGGTCAGCGCCCTGCACGTGCATCTGGACTCCCCCGTCCACCAGGCGCGTCCGGGTAACGCCCGCCACGTCGTGGCTGAACAGCTCGGCCAGCCGCGGGGTGTCACCGGCGGTCTTGACCGTGACCACCGTGTCGGCGCCCACGCTCTGCTTGAGCGCGGCCGGACTGTCCAGGGCCAGGATCCGGCCGTGGTCCATGATGGCGACCCGCTCGCAGAGCTGGTCCGCCTCCTCCATGTAGTGCGTCGTCAGCAGGATGGTCTGGCCCTCGCCGTGCAGCTCGCGCAGCAGGTCCCAGAGCGCCAGACGGCTCTGCGGGTCGAGCCCGGCCGTCGGCTCGTCGAGGAAGAGCACGGACGGGCGGTGGAAGATGGCCCGTGCCACCATCAGCCGCTGCGCCATCCCCCCGGACAAGGCGTATACCGACGCCTTGGCCCATTTCGACAGCTGGAACTGCGCGAGCAGCTCATCGGCGGTCCGGCGGGACGCCTTCGCCCCCATGCCGAACAGCCGGCCGTGGAAATACAGGTTCTCCCAGACGGTGAGCTGCCGGTCCAGCGTGTTCTGCTGGGAAACGATCCCGCTGAGCTGCTTGGCCAGGGCCGGGTGCGCCGCGACGTCCACCCCGGCGATGAAGGCCCGCCCGGAGGTCGGCACCACGCGCGTGGTCAGCATGCCCGCGGTGGTGGTCTTGCCCGCGCCGTTCGGCCCCAGCAGGCCGAAGATCTCGCCGGCCTGGACGTCCAGGTTCAGCCGGTCGACCGCGGTGAAGTCGGTACCCGCGTAGATCTTGGTCAGGTCCTCGGTGTGGATGACCGCGCCGGTGCCGGCCGACGGCTCAGAGGAGGCGCTTACCGGCGCCTTGGCCATGCTCATCGAGCCTCATCGTAGCCCGCGCGGCGCGCGGGCCGATCAAGGGTTCAGGTCAGGCGAAGGCCTCAGGCGGCGGGCAGGCGCACACCAGGTTCCGGTCGCCGTAGGCCTGGTCGATGCGGCGGACCGGGGGCCAGTACTTGCCCTGGCGGGTGCCGGGCAGCGGGTAGGCGGCCTCGGCGCGATCGTAGGCGTGCTTCCACTCCCCCGCGATCAGCATCTCGGCGGTGTGCGGCGCATTCTTGAGCGGGTTGTCGTCGCGGTCGTAGTCTCCCGCGCCCACCCGCTCGATTTCCCGCCGGATGGCGATCATCGCGTCGCAGAACCGGTCCAGCTCGCCGGTGTCCTCGCTCTCCGTCGGCTCGATCATCAGCGTGCCGGCCACCGGGAACGACATGGTCGGCGCGTGGAACCCGTAGTCGACCAGCCGCTTGGCCACGTCCTCATTGGTGATGCCGGTCCGGGCCGCGAGCGGCCGCAGGTCGATGACGCATTCGTGCGCCACGAGCCCGGCGCGGCCGGTGTAGAGCACCGGGTAGTGCGGCGCCAGCCGCCGGGCCACGTAGTTGGCGGATAGCACCGCGACCTGGGTCGCCTGGCGCAGCCCGTCCGCGCCCATCATCGCGATGTAGGCCCAGGAGATCGGCAGGATCCCGGCTGACCCGTAGGGCGCGGCCGCGACCGGCCCAACGTGCCCGACGTGCCCGTGGACGGGCGTCTCGTGGCCGGGCAGGAACTCGGCAAGGTGCGACCGGACCGCCACCGGGCCGACGCCGGGACCGCCGCCGCCGTGCGGGATGCAGAACGTCTTGTGCAGGTTCAGGTGCGAGACATCGGCACCGAACGAGACCGGGGTGGCCAGCCCGACCAGCGCGTTGAGGTTGGCGCCGTCGATGTAGACCTGGCCGCCGGCCGCGTGCACCGCGTCGCACACCTGGCCCACGATCTCCTCGTACACACCGCTGGTGGACGGATAGGTCAGCATGATCGCGGCGACCTGGCCGGCGTGCGCGTCCAGCTTGGCGCGCAGGTCACCCAGGTCGATTGCGCCGTCCGCGCCGCACTTGACCACGACCACCCGCAGCCCGGCGAGCACGGCGCTGGCCGCGTTGGTGCCGTGCGCCGATTCCGGGATCAGGCATACGGTGCGGTCCGGCTCCCGCCGGGACCGGTGGTAGGCCCGGATGGCCAGCAGCCCGGCCAGCTCGCCCTGGGAGCCCGCGTTCGGCTGCAGCGAGACCGCGTCGTAGCCGGTGATCGCGGCGAGCGCCGTTTCCAGCTGGCTGATCAGCTCCCGGTACCCGGCCGCCTGCTCCGGCGGCGCGAACGGGTGCAGGCTGGCGAACTCCGGCCAGGTGATCGGCTCCATCTCGGCCGCCGCGTTGAGCTTCATCGTGCAGGAGCCGAGCGGGATCATGGACCGGTCGAGGGCGATATCGGCGTCGGCCAGGCGGCGCAGATAGCGCATCATGGACGTCTCGCTGCGGTGCGCATGGAACACCGGATGGGTGAGGAACGCACCGGACCGGCGCAGCTCGGCGGGCAGTGCCCCCGCGGTGCCCGGGGCGTCGGCCGGGTCCGCGGCCAGCTCGACCGCGGCGGGCGCCCGGTCCAGCAGCGCGGCGGCGACCTCCCGCAGGCGCGCGTCGGTGGTCGTCTCGTCACAGCTGACCTGGATCGCGCCGTCGTCCGCCAGATACACGTTGTACCCGGCGTCGCGGGCCCGGGCCAGCGCCGCGGCGGCCGCTTCCCGGCCTCCTGGCGGTACTGCCCGCACGGTGTCGAACACCGCCTGATCGCCCGCCCGGAAGCCGCCGGCCCGCAGCGTGGCGGCGAGGATACCGGCACTACGGTGCGCACCGGCGGCGATGGCGGCCAGGCCGTCGGGACCGTGGTACACCGCGTACATCGCGGCCAGCACCGCGGGCAGCACCTGCGCGGTGCAGATGTTGCTGGTCGCCTTCTCGCGGCGGATGTGCTGTTCCCGGGCCTGCAGCGCGAGCCGGTAGGCGGGCTTGCCGTCGGCGTCCACCGAGACGCCGACCAGGCGCCCCGGCAGCTGACGGCGGAGTGTGCCGCGTACGGCGACGTAACCGGCGTGCGGGCCGCCGAAGCTCATCGGCAGCCCGAACCGCTGGGTGCTGCCGACCGCGATGTCCGCGCCCAGGTCCCCCGGCGGCGTGAGCAGGGTGAGCGCGAGCAGGTCAGCGGCGACCGCGGCGAGCGCGCCCCGGTCCTGTGCGGCCCGGATCACCGGGGCGAGGTCGCGGACCGCGCCGGACGCGCCCGGATACTGCAGCAGCACGCCGAACAGCGCGCCGTCCGGCTGGGCGGCGATCGCCTCGGCGGTCACGTCCGCGACGACCAGGTCGATGCCGAGCGGTTCGGCGCGGGTGCGCAGGACGGCGAGGGTCTGCGGCAGGCAGTCGGTGTCGGCGAGGAACACGTGGCCCTTGCCCGCGGCGCGCCGCGCCAGCGTCATGGCCTCGGCGGCGGCGGTCGCCTCGTCCAGCAGCGACGCCCCGGCCACCGGCAGCGCGGTCAGGTCCGAGATCATCGTCTGGAAGTTCAGCAGCGCCTCCAGCCGGCCCTGGGAGATCTCCGGCTGATAGGGCGTGTAGGCGGTGTACCAGCCCGGGTTCTCCAGCACGTTGCGGCGGATCACGGCCGGGGTGATCGTGCCGTAGTAGCCGAGCCCGATCATCGAGGTGAGCACCTGGTTGCGCCCGGCCAGCCGGCGCAGTTCCGCGAGGGCCGCCTCCTCGGTCAGGGCCGGGGGCAGGTCGAGCGGCGCGGCGTCCGCCGACACCGGGAGGGCGGCCTCGGTGAGCTTGTTCAGCGAGGCGAACCCGACGGCCGCGAGCATCCGCCGCTGCTCGTCCGGTGAGGGCCCAATATGACGACGGGCGAATTCCATCCAGGAGCCTCCTGAGCTGAGTGTTCAGTCGGCGGCCTGTTCCCGGCGGCGGCGCCGCCCTCCGGGGGGCCAGGGGGTCGTCCCCCGGGCTGGCCATTGCGGGTCCGGGGGTTGTCCCCCGGGCACCGCAGGTCCCGGCGAAGGTGGCACGTCCACCGGGCAGCATCAGCCGCCTCGGCTCCCCCTCTGTTGTTACGCGCCGATGGAGCCGACGCTCACTTCAGAGATGCCTGTCCCGTCCGGTCCTGGTGCCTGAGAGGTTCCGGGGAACGTTGCCCCTTCGGCGCCCCGCGCTGGCCGCGTGAGGACTCTCCCGGATGGTGTCGCTGGCGGTACGAGTCTACCGGCAAAGATCCCCTCGGTGGCGGCACACTTCTTGCTGTTATCACCTTCCGGGCGAAGGTTATGAGGATGTGGGCAGCATTCTCAGGGCTATTCCCTGAAAACGCTGCCCACATCGGCCGGGGGCCGGCCCGGGGGGCGGGGCCTGTGCGGGGGCCGGGGCCGGTGCGGGGGGCGGCCCAAGGGCGGAAGGAAGCGCCGGAGGCGGAGCCAGCACGGAAGGCGGAGCCAGCACGGAAGGCGGAGCCAGCACGGAAGGCGGAGCCAGCACGGAAGGCGGAGCCAGCACGGAAGGCGGGGCGGCCCGGAACGTAGAGTCGGCCAACGGCCCGTCACCGGGCCAACGGCGCCCAGCCAGAACGGGCAGGGGGCCACATCGGGGTTCCGGGGGGTCGTCCCCCCGGGCCAGCACCGCTAAGGGTGCCGCGGCGAGCAGCCGATTGGCTGCGAGCACACGTCGCCTCTAACCCGTGCGACTCGCTCGCCGTTTGGACAGCTCGTCCTGGCCGACGGTGAGAAGGCCGTCCTCGGCGCGGACGGCGGGCAGTTCGGCGAGGTTGCCCTCTACCTCCTGCCAGACACGGCCCAGCGCGATGCCGAACACCCCCTGGCCGCCTTGCAGCAGATCCACCACCTCGTCGGGTGAGGTGCACTCGTAGACGCTTACGCCGTCGCTCATCAGCGTGACCTCGGCCAGGTCGCCGGTGCCGCGGTCGCGCAGGTGGTGCACGGCCGCGCGGATCTGCTGCAGTGAGATACCGGTGTCGAGCAGCCGCTTGACCACCTTCAGCACGAGGATGTCCCGGAATCCATAGAGGCGCTGCGACCCGGAACCATGCGCGCCCTGGACGCTTGGCTCGACGAGTCCCGTGCGCGCCCAGTAGTCAAGCTGCCGGTAGGTGATGCCCGCCGCGGCGCACGCGGTCGGCCCCCGGTATCCCATCGTCGGCGGCTCCGCGTCCAGCGCGGCAGATCCGGCGGCGGCGTGCTCAGGCGGACCGCCGGGCTGACCGCTGGCCGGGCTGACCTGCTCGTCAGCATCGAACAGCGTGCCCTGCTCCTCGGCGTCGGGGACTCTCGCTCGGCGATTACCGGACGGCTGACCACCGTCCGTGGATCCCGCGCCCCTGGTTCCCGCCACGCCCACCTCCATCGCGAGCTGACCACCCTGGGTACTCGTCTCGAACCGTAAGCCGGCCAGCTCACGGCGTCAACGATCCCACACGGCGCGTCGCGACATTCCGTTTAAGTCAGGCATACTGGCCCGGGGATGCGCGATCACCGGCGCGCTGGCATGGCCTTGCTACCTGGCTACCTGCGTTAACAGTGTCCCGCAGCGACGTTACGTAAACGTACGGCGACCGCTAGTGCTTGCCGGAGCGCGGCCGCTTAGGTAGCGCGGCCGAAGTCTTCCGGCGAGATGGTGTCCAGAAACTCCCGGAACTTCTCGACCTCGTCCTCTTGCTCGTCCGGGATGGCCACCCCGGCCTCGTCGAGGATCTCATCCGCGGCGAAGATCGACGCCCCCGTGCGCAGCGCGAGCGCGATCGAGTCCGACGGGCGCGCGCTGACCTCGGCGCCGTTGGAGAACACCAGGTCGGCGTAGAAGATGCCGTCCCGCAGGGCAGTGATGTTGACCGTACGCAGCTGAACGTTCAGCACGTCAAGCACGTCACGGAACAAATCGTGCGTCAGCGGACGCGGAGAGACCATGCCCTGCTGGGCGAAAGCGATAGCCGTTGCCTCGACCGCACCGATCCAGATGGGCAAATACCGGTCGCCCTGCGTCTCCTTGAGCAGGACGATAGGGCTGTTCGATGGCATCTCGACCCGGACGCCGACGACCTCCATCTGCCGCACTACAGCTCCATCCTCACGTGCGATTGGCATGCCATCGCTGGCTGGCCACTCCCTTTGTCAAGGTACACCCGCTATCGGCCCGACGCGGAGCGCAACCCACCCCCTACATCGTCTACACGCGGTGCCGGAGCAGTCACGGAGGGGGCGGCCACCGCGCCAGCCAGGCCCGCCTCGTCGAGCGCCGATTCGACCAGCGCGGCGTGCAGCCACAGGGTCAGCGTCGCGATCTGCCAGGCGTCCCTGGCGGCGGAGGCGCGGGCTCCTGGGCCGCGCTGCCGCAACTGCGGGGTGACGAGCTGCTCGACCAGCGAGATGTCCCGGTCGGCGGAGGCCTTGATGCCCCGCAGGTTCCTGGCGCCGACCCCGAACCGCGCCAGCGCCGCCGCGGCCCGGGCCACCTCGAGCGCGTCCCGCCCGTAGTGTCGGCCGGATCTGCGGATCAGGCCGTAGTCCTCCAGTTCTGCCAGGCTGTCGCCGTCGATCCCCGCCGCCTCCAGCAGTTCGGCACGCGTCATCGGGGAACGGTCGCCCGCGGCGGCGCCCCCGTCGCGCCGTGACGCCTCGTCGGCCGCCACGGCCCCGGACAGCGCGGACGCCAGCGTCGGCCGGGCGTTCGGCTGCGCGGACGCGTCAATCGCGGCCAGGCGCTCCTTGATCACCCGCAGCGGCAGGTACTCGTCCCGCTGGGCGGTCAGGATGTACCGGAGCCGCTCGACGTCGGCCACCGCGAACTGCCGGTACCCCGATCGCGACCGGGCCGGCTCGATCAGGCCCTCGGCTTCGAGGAACCGGATCTT
>Ga0335081_10012939_pt1 | contig 13503 bp, 14 predicted proteins | sample Lox_Sample_35_FD_206713 | JGI IMG/M metagenome (GOLD analysis project Ga0335081, IMG submission 206713) | Soil microbial communities from Loxahatchee National Wildlife Refuge, Florida, United States - Lox_Sample_3.5 | ecosystem: Environmental > Terrestrial > Soil > Wetlands | place: USA...
CCCCGCCTGGCCGCCGCGCGACTGCACGCGACGCAGAACTGCCGCGGTGAGACCGATATCGCTCTCGATTGCCCTGACGAGCGCGCTTCGCCCGTCCGGGCCCGGGGCATCTGGAGCGGCGAGAGCCTGCTCACACGCGGGCGCGAAGGCCGGCACGGCGTCAAACCGAGCGAGTGCGGTGCGCAGGTCGCATACAGCTGCCGGCGCTCTCGGGGCGTTGTGCGCGTCGTCCTCTTCTGAGCGCTCGACAACGGGGGCGGACACTCGGGGCGCCGACCGTGCTTTGCCGGTAACGGCGGCCACGAGACAGTCGGCGATGCTGGGGTCGAATTGCGATCCGCGATGGCGGCGGATGAAGTCGAGCGCGCCCTCAGCGCCGATCCCGCGGCGTTGCGGGCGATCGGTGGCGATCGCCACGAACGCGTCGCACACCATGACAACGCGGCTTGGTAGGGGAATGGCGTCGCCGCTGAGCCCGTCGGGATAACCCGCGCCGTCCCATCGCTCGTGATGTGCGCGGACGCTTCCCGCCGCCGCGGCCATGGTCGGCACCGATTGGAGCAGCGTTGCCCCGATCGCGGGGTGGCGGTTCAGGAGCGCCTGATCACCCGCGGACAGGGTGCCGGCATTCGCGATCACGTAGTCCGGCAGCCCAATCATCCCGATGTCCCGAACCCGCGCGCAGACATCGATCGCAAGTCGCTCGTGATCTTCGAGCTCGAGCAGCCGACTGATGTTCGCGGCGAGCTTGCGGACCAGTGGCGTCCCCGAGTGAATGAGCGGCGCGCGGGCTTCGAAGGCGGCTTCGAGGCCCGCGGCGACTGGGGCCAGCGAAGCCCAATCGGTCTCGCCGTCGACGCTCGCGCGCCGAGGGGTCGGTGGACTCCGTCTCAGGGATGTAACGCTCACCGCGTCCTATGACCTCCCACGCAGGTACACGCGACCACGCGGCCGCTGCTCCTCGGTCAATTCGCCCGACGGCCTCATCACCCCGAGACGCCTAAGCGCGGCGCCACGCTATCTCAAGCGACTTGACTTGGACAAGCATCGCACCTGTATACAGGGCGAAGTTGCACAACCTGGGTGGACAAATTTGCGTAAAAACCCTCGTTCGGGAGTCGGCGCAATGCCACCACCACCGAATGTCGGAGTGCCACCACCAGCGGAGGACCAATCGCGCTGCTCCCGAGCGAGCCGTCAGTCACGAGGTGGTTAGAGCGGCCTCACGGGTCCTCAGAGCCCAACCGGTGGCCGAGGCGACCGCGAGCGCGGGAATGAGAAAGATGGCGGCCAGGACGAGCCAGCCCGGCTGTCCCCAGCCGGCGACGAGCGTCGTCATCAGGGCGGGCGCGAGCATCAGCGCAACCGCCTCGCCCGTGGCGAACGCGCCCTGGTACTCGCTGGGGGCGTCCTTGGGCATCAGGGGAACCGACAGGCCCCACGACGAGGCGACAAAGAGCAACTCTCCGGTGACGTGAAGTCCAGCCGCGACAAGCACGATCACAATCGCCGCCCAGCCGCCGAGACCGGCCGTGCTCGCGAACAGCAGGCAGGCGAGCGCGAGCGCGACGCCGGATGCCAGCGCGCCGAGGGCGGCGCGCCTGGGCTCCGTGATTCCGCGGCTCACGCGGACCTGGAAGGCCGCGATGCCGAGCGAGCTGATCAGGACCACGAGGCGACGTCGGCTCGCGCCGACGACCCGCGGGTCGCGTTGCTGAAGCTCATTGCGGATCCGATCCGTCTGCGCGTGGTCGACCGCCTGGGTCACGCCGGCCCGGCCACCGTCAGCCGGCTGGCCGCGGAGCTGGACATACCTTTGCCCCAGCTGTCGAACCATCTGCGCCGGCTGCGGGAGGCCGGGCTGGTCAGCACCAGCCGCTCGGGCCGGCAGGTGACGTACGAGCTCGCCGACCCCGGCCTCGAGCTCCTGACCCCGTTGCTCGACAGCATCACCGGTCGCGTGCAATCCGCCCCCGCTCGATCCGCCGACGCCGACATTCCTTCGCGCACGTGTTACGGCCACCTCGCCGGCGCGGTCGGGGTGGCCATTTACCGAGCTCTGTGCGAGCGAGAAGCGCTCGCCCCTCGCCCGGACGGGATCGTCGAGCTTGGTCCGCACGCTGACGACGTATTCCGCAGTCTCGGCGTCGACCCGTCGCTCGAGCCCGCCGGCCGCCAGCGATTCGCGTTTGAGTGCCTCGACGCCACCGAACGCGCACCGCACCTCGCCGGCGCGCTCGGCGATGCGGTCGCCACGGCCCTAGCCGAGCGCGAGTGGATCGTCCACACCCCCGGCAGCCGCGTCTACTCGCTCACCAAGCGCGGGCGGAGTGGGTTGGCGAAGACGCTCGGCCTGCGGTGAGGTGATGCGCGCCTCGCGCGCGACCGCGCTCGACCGCGTGCTCGACTCGATTCCGCCCGCCCCCGGGGCGGAGGTCATGGGCACCGGGATCGTGTCGATCGCGCTGACGCTAGACGGCTACGAGACGCCGTCGCGGATTCTCCTCGTGATCGCCGCGGTGATGTGGGTGACGCTCGCGGTGCTGCTTCCGCTTCGCGCCCGCCGCGACACCGAACGCTTCCGCGCCGACATCAAGACGCCGCCCGCGCTGACCTCCGTCGCCGGAACCGACGTGCTCGGGACGCGCCTCGTCCTGCTCGGCTGGACTTGGGCGGGGATCGCGGCGCTCGTGATCGCCGCGATCCTCTGGGCACTGCTGATCGGGCCGGTGCTGCGCTACTGGAAGACGCCGACGGTCGGCGCGTCCCTGATCCTCACCGTCTCGACCGAGTCGCTCGCGGTCCTGGCGGCCACGCTCGGGATCGTCGAGCGGACCGAGTGCCTGGTCGTCGTCGCCCTTGTGCCGTTCGTGTTCGGTCTGTGCTCCTACGTGTTCGTGATCGCGCGTTTCGATTGGCGTCAGCTCGGGAGGGGGCACGGCGATCAGTGGATCACCGGGGGCGCGCTCGCAATCTCGACGCTGGCCGCGGGCAAGCTCCTGGGCGGCGCGAAGGCGCTCGGCATCCTCGGAGGCGGTGGCGGCATCCTGAAGGAGGTTTCGATCGCGCTGTGGATACTGACGATGCTGTGGCTGCCTCTGCTGCTGCTCGCCGAGCTACTCCGTCCACGCCTGCATTACGACGTGCGCCGGTGGTCGACCGTGTTCCCGGTCGGCATGTACGCCGCTTGCAGCTTCGTCGTCGGGGCGGCCGCCCACGTCCACGTCATCACCGACTTCGCCGAGGTATGGGTCTGGGCCGCGCTGGTGGTGTGGGTGGTGGTGCTGGTCGCGATGGTCCGCCGGATGATCACGTGGGTAGAACGAGATGTGTGACCGTGGCGCTCGTGGTGACTGACATGCTCAACCGGTACGACCACGAAGATGCCGCGCCGCTCATGGGGTCGGTGCGCGCCGCGCTGCCGGGTATCTGCCGTCTCGTGGAGGCGGCACGCGAGCGCGAGGCGCTGATCGTGTATGTCAACGACGATCACGGAGACTGGAGCGCGGCTCGCACCGAACTCGTCGAGCGGGCGCTCCGAGGCCCGGATCCCTCGCTAGTGGAGCCGATCGTGCCCGGTGCTGACCTACCCTTCGTGGTCAAGGCCCGTCACTCGGTCTTCTACCAAACCCAGCTCGACTACCTGCTCCGCAGCCAGGACGTCGACCGGGTGGTGCTCGCCGGTCAGGTGACCGAGCAGTGCATTCTGTACTCAGCGCTCGACGCGTATGTGCGCCACTACGAGGTCGTGGTTGCGAGTGACGCGGTGGCACATATCCACGCCGATCTGGCCGACGCGGCTCTATCGCATGATGGAGGTCAACATGCGGGCGACCGTGGCGCAGGCCATGGACGTCGCTTGGTGAAGCACCAACCGAATGCTGCTCAGTATCTACCTCAATGATCATCTGGCAGGCGCCACCGCAGGCCGAGAGCTCGCCAAACGCGCCGCCGCGAGCAATCGCGACACGCCCTACGCGCCGTTCCTGGAGGAGCTCGCCGGCCAAATCGAGGAGGACCGCGATTCGCTTCTCGCCGCGATGCAGGCGCTCGGGATCAGGGTGGACCGGGTCAAGGTGGCCGGCGGGTGGGGCGCGGAGAAGCTGGGCAGACTCAAGCTCAACGGCCGGCTCCGTGGTTACTCACCACTGAGTAGGGTCGTCGAGCTCGAGGCGCTGGCGCTCGGCGTGCACGGCAAGCTCGCGATGTGGCGTGCACTGGAAGCGATCCGGCCGGCGCTTCCGCTCCCGGCGGACATTGTTCTTCCCGAGCTGGTTGCCCGCGCCGAACGTCAGCTGGGGGAGCTGGAGACACACCGGCTCCGCGCCGTTGCAGACGCGCTTTCGCCGACGGAGCCGGCGTAAAGCACTACCTACTCGACTTCTTCCCGCCCTTACGTCCGGCCTCGGCCTTCTGTGCCCGGTTGCCGCCGCTGCCGGAGCCGCTGCTCTTGCGGCTCTGGCTGCTTCCGCCGCCGCTCCCGCTCTGCTTGCCTCCCCGGCTCGACGAGCCCGGCGAGTTCGAGATTGCAGCCGCGCGCGACTTGCTCATTCCCTTCTTGCGGAGACCTTCGTACTGCTCGTCGTTCTTGACACTCGGGCCGTGATCTTTGGCCATGTCACACCTCCAATCGATCGCTCGGAGTCCCTATACCCACAGTGTCACCGTGGATCTCGCGGGTAGCGGTGTGGTTCCAACCACGATGATCGAACGGAGCGGAACATGAGGGCAGTTGCCTACCACGGAAAGCGAGACGTCCGCGTCGACACGGTCCCCGATCCGACGATCGAGGAGCCGACAGATGCGATCGTCAGGATCACTTCATCGGGGATCTGCGGATCGGACCTGCATCTGTACGAGGTGCTGGGCGCATTCATCGAGGAGGGCGACGTCCTCGGCCACGAGCCGATGGGGGTGGTCGAAGCGGTCGGTCCCGAGGTCACCCAGATCAAGCCGGGTGACCGTGTCGTGATTCCGTTCAACATCTCCTGCGGTCACTGCTTCATGTGCGATCAGCATCTCTACTCGCAATGCGAGACCACGCAGGTGCGAGACCAAGGGAAAGGCGCTTCGCTGTTCGGCTACACCAAGCTCTACGGCCAGGTCCCCGGCGGGCAGGCCGAGCTGCTGCGCGTACCCCAGGCGCACTTCGGCCCGATCAAGGTTCCCGAGGGGCCGCCGGACGAGCGGTTCGTGTACCTATCCGACGTGCTCCCGACCGCCTGGCAGGCAGTCGAGTACGCGGCGATCCCCGAAGGCGGCACCGTGGCCGTGTTCGGGCTTGGCCCGATCGGCCAGATGTAGAGCCGGATCGCGCTCCAGCAGGGAGCGTCACAGGCGTTCGGGATCGACCTCGTGCCCGAGCGGCTCGAGATGGCGCGCCGACACGGCGTCCACACCATCGATCTCCGTGAGCACCACGACATCGCCGAGGCGCTCCGCTCGCTGACCGACGGTCGCGGACCGGACTCGGTGATTGACGCGGTCGGAATGGAGGCACACGGCGCGCCGCTCGGGAAGCTGGCCCAGCAGCTCGCGGGCATGCTCCCCGACGCCATTGCGGCGAAGATGACCGAGAAGGCCGGGATCGACCGTCTGAGCGTCCTGCACGCGTCGATCGACACCGTGCGCCGCGGCGGAACGATCTCTCTGAGCGGCGTCTACGGCGGGATGGTCGATCCGATGCCGATGATGGACCTGTTCGACAAGCAGATCCAGCTGCGCATGGGCCAGGCGAACGTCAAGCGGTGGATCGACGACATCATGCCGCTCCTCCAGGAGGAGTCGGACCCGCTCGGCGTAGAGGACCTGGCGACGCACAAGCTTCCACTCGAACAGGCGCCGCACGCCTACGACATCTTCCAGAAGAAGCAGGACGGCGCGATCAAGATCCTGCTGCAGCCAAACGGCGCCTAGACCGCGAGCGGCTAGGGCCGTCCGCCGAGCCCGGTGACGAGCTCCCGGATCCGCGCGGGTCCGCTCGTCGCCGCGGCCAGCGGCGGCGTGGCGTAGTCGTCTCCCTCGCGCATCGCCGTGATCAATTCGGCCATCGCGTCGGTGGCCGAATGTTGCGGTTGCCATCCGAGCTCGCTGCGGGCGCGCGTGGTATCGAGCAGCGGCACCGCGAGTGCCATGTCGACCCAACCCGGCTCGCTGGGCTGGAGGCGCAGCGCGAAAGTCGCTGCGGCCCCGCCCCGAAGCACCTGTGGCGGAACCTTGACACGGCGCGCGCGCAGGATCCGCGCGAGTTCGCCGGGTCCGATCGGCGGGTCTGCGGCGAGGTTGAAGGCGCCCCGGGCGTCGGACACGAGCGCGCGGCGATAGGCGTCGCCGACATCGAGTGAGTGCACCGCCTGAAAGCGGAGGCGAGGGGTGTCGGGTACGAATGGAATCAGCCCGGGCCGGAGCAGCGCACGGGGCAGAAAAGGACCTGCGAACAGCCGGCGTATTTCGGTGGCGGCCTGAGCCTTGAAGATCAGCCCGGGGCGCATCCGCACGACGCGCATCCCCGGTCGCTCGCGTTCGAGTCGATCGAGCGCTCGCTCGACGGCGACCTTGTGCCGCGAGTAGAACGAGCTGCGCGTTCCCTCGGTCGGCCATGACTCGTCGACCAGGCGGTCCTTCGGTCCCGGCGAGTACGCACCGACCGACGACGCGTAGACGAGCGTCGGCACCTTGGCCTCGACGGCCGCTCGGAATACCCGCTCGCTGCCGACGACGTTGACGCGGTGCGTGATCGACTCGCTGCGACCCGGTTGGATCAGCCAGGCGAGGTGGACGACGGCATCGGCTCCGCGGAACAACGGGCCGAGCTCGGAGGTCGCGATGTCGGCCTCCTCGAACGCCGTCCGGGCGAACGCCCGCCCGGGAGCGCGCCGGGCCACCGCGACGATCTCGTCGACCCCCGGCTCGGTCTCGAGCGACTCGAGCACGCTTGTGCCGACGTTTCCGGTCGCCCCGAGCACCACGGCCGACGCCGTCGGCGACGTCGTGAAGGCGCCGGCGCGCAAGGCCGAGGACGTGAAGTCGAGCCTCGGTGACAAGATCGGCGGTGCTGTCAGCAACAAGGTTGAAGAGAAGGTAAACCAGGCTGGTGGTCCCGGCGGGATCCTCAAGAGCGCGCTGAAGAAGTCACTGCCGTTCGGCGGGAGTGGCGACGACCAAGCCGAGGGCGGCGACGATGGCCTCCACGGCATCGGCGAGGGCCGCCGTATGCCGGTTCAGCAGAACATCGACGTCGCGCTGCCGATCGACACCGTTTACAACCAGTGGACCCAATTTGAGGAATGGCCGAACTTCATGCACCGCGTCAAGCGGGTCACCCAGGAGGACCGGTGCAACGTGTCGTTCGCGGTGAAGATCTGGGGACAGACGCGGGAATTCAACGCCCAGATCAGCACGCAGCGGCCCGACGACTGCGTCAAGTGGACCGTCAACCAGGGGATCAACCATACGGGCGCGGTGTTCTTCCGCGAGCTCGCGCCGGGCTCACGCGGATCGAGCTGTCGCTCGACGTCGAGCCCGGCGGCCTGCTCGAGAAGTTCGCCCGGGGGGCGCGGCACGTCAAACGCGCGGCGCGCGGCGACCTGCACCGCTTCAAGGCATACATCGAGATGCAAGAAGAGGAGACCGGCGCCTGGCGCGGGACGATCGAGGACGGCAAGGTGAAGCGACGGACGCAGTCGCGCGGGTCAAACTCGGGCAGCTCCGGGCGTCAACGCCGCAACTCGTCCTCGCGCGGTTCCTCGGAATCCTCCGGGTCGCGTTCGCGAGCCCGCTCGCGCTCGCGCGATCACTGAGCCGCCTGGCGGGTAGCGGGTGCGTGTGGGCGCACCCGCTTTGACTTCACCCCTTTTCAACTCGCGCGCGTTCGATAGGCGCTCGCCGAGATCGAGGCCGGCGCCGCGCATCGAGACGGCGAGACCCCGCCGAGATTTCCCGCGGGGCCGATGGCGCTGCTCGAGCGCGCTGGGATGCTCGCCTGGAACGCGAACGCGGGAGCCACGCGCCCGCCCGCGGCGGCCGAGCTCGAGCTTGTACGCCGAGTGGCGCGCGCCGACGGCTCGGTCGGTCGGATCTATGACGGCCATCTGAACGCCGTCGAGCGGCTGGCGGTCCAGGCACCCGTGGCCGTTCGCGATCGAGAGCTTGCCGCGATCATCGGCCGGCGACTTCGGGCCGGTGTGTGGGGCGGCGACCCCGGCCCCGGTGAGGGACTGCCCGCTACCGTCGTCGAGGTCGACGGCAACGAAGTTCTACGCGGCGTGAAGACGTTCTGCTCGGGCGCCGGGGGGCTCGACCGGGCGCTGATCCTCGCCCGCCAGGCCCAGGGCGGCCCGCCGCTCGCGGTCTGGATTGACCTGACCGACGAGCGCCGGGTCCAGGTCGACCCGAGCTGGTATCGCTCCTACGGACTGCGCGCCTCGGTGTCGCATCGTGTCGTGTTCCACGATGCGCCCGTGCTCGCGCGGTTCGGCGAGCCCGGCTCGCTCGCCGAGCAGCCCTGGTTCTCGCGGGATGCGCTTCGCACGGCCGCGAGCTGGGCCGGGATGGCCGACACGGCGGCGAGCGCCGCCCTTGACGAGCTTGCTGGGCGGCCGGGGCGTGGGCAGTTCGAGGCGCTCGCGGCCGGGCGCATCCTGACCGCGCAACGGACGATCGACCTGTGGATTTCACGCGGGGCCGAGGCGATGGACGCGCCTGACGACACCCTCCCCGAGATCGCGGTCCAGGCTCGCGTGGGAATCTCCGACGCGTGTCGCGTGCTGCTTGACGAGGCCGCCCGGGCGTGCGGATCGAGGCCGTTCGTGCGGGCGGGGTCACTCGATCGCGCGCGGCGCGACCTCGAGGTGTTCCTGCTCCAGCACCGCCTCGATCCCCTGCTCGCGCGTCTCGGCGAAGCGGCGTTGGAGGAGCACTGAGTCTTGCCCCGGATGTCACTCGCGGACTTCGAATCGCGCTACCGCACGGACCCGGATCCCTGGGGTTATCAGACCAGCGACTACGAACGGGACAAGTACGCGGCCACGCTCGCGGCGTGCGGCGACGGGCCATTCGCCGAGGCGCTCGAGCTCGGCGCATCAATCGGCGTCTTCAGCGCGTTGCTCGCGCCGAGGTGCAAGCGGCTGACAACGATCGACGCTGCCCCGACCGCGGTCGACTCTGCGCGCGAGCGGCTTGTGACCGCCGGTCACGTGCGCGTCATACTCGGCCGTATTCCGGAGGCGATCCCAGCTCGCCGGTTCGACCTCGTCGTCGCCTCGGAGATCCTGTACTACCTGAGCGCCGTTGAGCTTGACGCGACGCTCGCGTGCCTGGAGTTGTCCATGGCCCCCCGAGCGCGGCTGGTCGCGGTCCATTGGCGGCCTGCTGGGCCCGAGCGGCCACTCGATGGCGATCAGGTTCACCGGACCCTGCGCGAGCAGTCGTGGCTCGCCCCGAGCAGCTCCGCCGGCACCGACGACTACGCGCTCGACGTAATGGAGAGACGGTGAGCGACGAGGTCGACCTGCTCGTCCTCGGTGGCGGCCCCGCCGGCCTTTCGGCGGCGCGTACGTACCGCGCTGCCGGAGCGCGCGGTGCGGTCGCGATAGTCACCGACGAGCACCGGATGCCATACAACCGACCGCCACTGACGAAGGACTTCCTCCGCGGCGAGTCGAGCGAGGATGAGCTGCCGATCGAGGACGAGGCCTGGTTGGTAGAGCAGGACGTCGGCCTGGTCAGCGGTCGCGCTGTGGCGCTCGATCCCGACGAGCGTGCGGTCGCCCTCTCCGGAGGACGCGAGCTTGGCTACAGCAGCTGTGTGCTCGCAACCGGAGCCGAGCCGACCCGGCTCCCGGTGCCCGGCGCCGACCACCCAAGAGTCAGGGTGATCCGCACCCTCGACCACGTGCGTGAGCTGACCGCCCGCCTGCGCGTGGGTGACTCCGTCGTCGTCATCGGGTCGGGCTTCATAGGCTGCGAGATCGGGGCGTCGCTCAGACGGCGCGGCCAGGACGTCACGCTGGTCTCCGACGAATCCGAGCCCAACATCGGCCGGCTCGACACCGAGCCGGCCGAGCGCATCCACCGCTGGCTCGAGGAGGAGGGCATCCGGCTCCACCTCGGCACGGAGGTCGAGGAGATCCTGCCCGCCACGGACGGCTGGGTCGAGGTCCGGGCAGGCGCGGTCCGAACGCGCGGCACGATCGTCGTGATGGCCGCCGGCGTGGCGCCGCGGGGTGAACTCGCCGCCGCGGCGGGACTCGAGCTCTCTGACGACGGGGCCGTCCCGGTAACAACCGCGATGCGAACCGCGCGCGAAGGCTTGTATGCGGCGGGCGACGTCGCTTTCGCCGAGAACGCAAGCGCGGGTCGCCGGTTACGCGTCGAGCACTGGGGTGACGCCCTCGGCCAGGGCGAGGTCGCCGGCCGGAGCGCGGCCGGGCAGCCGGCCCAGTGGGATGCGGTTCCTGGGTTCTGGTCGACGATCGGGGACCACACGCTCAAGTACGCGGCCTGGGGAGACGGGTTCGAGCAGTCCCGGCTCGAAGATCACGGTGACGGTGCGTTCACCGCGTGGTACGGGCGCGACGGGAAGGTCGTCGGCGTGCTCGCGCATGAGGCCGACGAGGACTACGAGCGCGGCCGCGAGCTGATCGCACGGGGCGCGCCATGGAGCTGACGAGCGTCGTCGTCATCCCCGCGCGTGACGAGGAGCACCGGATCGCCGGCTGCATCGAGGCGCTCGGCGCCCAGACCCTGCCGACTGACGAGTTCGAGGTGATCCTCGTCCTCGATGGATGCGCCGATCGCACGGCGGAGATGGCGACGCGCGCGGCGCGGCGGTGCGAGGTGCGGCTCTCGCTCGTCGAAGGACCGGGCACCGGTACCGGCCCGGCGCGTCGCGCGGGCATGGACCTGGCCGCGGAGCGCCTGCTGGCGCGAGGCTTCGGACACGGACTGATCGCGACCACGGACGCGGACTCGCGGCCTGAGCCGGACTGGCTCGCGCGCCAGCTTGCGCACGTCCGCCGCGGGGCGCAAGCGATCGCCGGCCTGATCGAGCTCGAGCCCGAGGACGCGCGCATGCTCGCGCCGGAGGTGCTCCGCCGCCGTGAACGCGATGCTGCCCAGCGGCTCCAACGCGTGCGCGAGGCCGATCCCAGCGCCGCCCACCATCACTTCGCCGGCGCCTCGATCGGCGTCACGGCCGGAGCCTACCGCGCGGTCGGTGGGCTCGAGCCCGTGGTCGCGCTCGAGGACGCGGTCTTCGCCGAGCGCCTGGCTGCCCACGGCATCTCGATCGTCCGCGCCGACGACGTGCGCGTCCGTACTTCAGCGCGCGCCGCCGGCCGCGCCGCGCGAGGACTGTCGGTCGACCTCGCAGTCTCGACGTGGGCCGCCCGCCGTCGCTACACCGCCGAGGCCTTTCCAGCCGAGCTGCTGCGGCGTCGCAAGAGCTCGACCACGGTGGGCGTCGTGATCCCAACCAAGGAGTGCGCTGACACGCTCGGCGGCGTTCTTGCCTCCACCGTCGAGCCGCTGCGCGCCGCCGGGGTCGTCGACGACGTGCTCGTCGTCGATGCCGGCTCGGCTGATGGCACCGCGCGGGTCGGCCGGGAGGCGGGAGCGCGGGTGATCGAGCAGGACGAGGTACTGGCTGACCACGGTCCCGCGCTCGGGAAGGGAGATGCGATGTGGCGAGCGCTGCACGCCACGACGACGGACATCGTCTGCTTCCTCGACGGCGATACCGGGAATCCCCACCCGCATCATCTCCAGGGACTCATCGGACCACTGCTTGCGGACGAGACGCTCCAGCTGGTCAAGGGAGCGTTCGACCGGCCGCTGCTCGCCGGCGGCGTAACTCTGCCTGACGAGGGAGGCCGCGTCACCGAATTGATGGCGAGACCGGTGCTCAATCTCCACGAGCCGAGGCTCGCGGGGTTCGCGCAGCCGCTGGCGGGCGAGTTCGCCGGGCGCCGGGACCTGCTCGAGTCGATCCCGTTCCCGGTCGGCTACGGGGTAGAGATCGCTGTCCTGATCGATGCGCTGCACCGCTACGGGCTCGACGCCCTCGCCGAATGCCACCTCGGGCGGCGCCAGAACCGGCATCAGCCCCTGCGCGCGCTCGGCGAGATGGCGTATGCGGTGCTGGCCGCGGTCGAGCGAAGGATCGGAGAGCACCGGAGCGCAATTGGCGGCCACTACCTCCGTCCCTGGGAGGACTGCGAGGTGGTTCACGTCCCGGTGGCCGAGCGGCCCCCGCTCACGAGCCTCGCGGCCGCCGCGCAACGCGCGGCCTGACCAGTTTGTCGTGAGGCGGCGCGGGTAACCCACGGATATGTGGCTGTACATGATCGCCGCTGTCCTGCTCATCCTCGGGATCGTTGGCGGCGCGCTCACGGGCGGGATCTTCACGATCGTCATCCTGCCGCTCGGCGTGATCGTGCTCATCGTCGCGTTCGTGATGGCCATGTGGTCACGGACCGCGGTCAGCGACACCGGCGGCGAAAAGAGCATGCCCGCAGGCGATCCGCGCCCGTTGCCCCACACCGATCGCGCGCAGCCGGGCTCGTCGGGCACGAGCTCACCTGAAGAGCTCGTCGACGCTCGCCGTCAGGCGCAGTAACCCCTAGTCCTCGAATTCGCGACCGGGCACGGTGCCGACCGGCGGCTCCGTGGGCTTAGGGGCGATTCGGTCCGGGCTCGGTGCAACGACCTCCAGCGTCCCGTCCCGCCGGCGGCGGACGACGTTCCCCTGCCACGCCCGCAATGGATGCGCTCCGCTCACCTGGAGCGAGCGACACGCGCTCTTGGTGATGAAGAAGATCACGATCGGGATCACCCAGATGCCGACCCGCCAGACGTGAATCTGTGTGGTGTAGGAGACGCCGAGGCGGTAGAAGATCCGATCGGTCGACCCGACCGCGAACACGATCACGACCCAGCTGAGGAACGCGGCGCCGATCGCAGTTCGGATCGGGCGGTCGCGCGGGCGGTCGAGGAGATCGTGTCGTCGGATGTCGCCGGTGATCCTGCGCTCGATCGCCGGCCACGCGAACAGAACTCCGAACACGACCAGCGGGAAGGCGGCGCCGCCCCAGAAGGGGTTGGGGATCACGGTGCGGCCGGCGATCACGAGCTCCCAGTTGGGCATCAGCCGCAGCGCCCCGATCAGCCATCCGATGTACCAGTCGGGCTGGGCGCCGTTCTCCGACAGATATGGGTGGTACGGGCCCCACTGCCAGATCGGATTGATCTGCACCAGGCCGCCGAGGAGAAACAGGACGCCGGCGACCGCGAGCAGCAGTCCGATCGAGCGCAGTGCGTAGGCCGGCCACATCGGGGTGCCGACGACGTTGCGCTCGCGCCGCCCGGGGCCGGGGAATTGCGAGTGGTGCTGGCGCATGATGATCGCCAGGTGGAAGGTGATCAGCACCGCCAGGCCGACCGGGATCAGCAGCACATGGACGATCTCCAGTCGGGCAAGGAAAGAGTCGCTCCCGGGGAACGGGC
>Ga0335081_10012940_pt1 | contig 13502 bp, 10 predicted proteins | sample Lox_Sample_35_FD_206713 | JGI IMG/M metagenome (GOLD analysis project Ga0335081, IMG submission 206713) | Soil microbial communities from Loxahatchee National Wildlife Refuge, Florida, United States - Lox_Sample_3.5 | ecosystem: Environmental > Terrestrial > Soil > Wetlands | place: USA...
CCCTGTGAACGTTCAAGAAATCACCTGTTATGTACAAATACTTGAATCAGGAATACAAGATACTCAAATTCCGAAATAATGACGGTTGACCATATGAGCATAGCCTTGCTAGTTGTTGATTCACTGAAATTTATTTTCCCAGCTTACTGTGCAAACGCAACGCCAGTACTTGCAGGCGGCGGAACAAAAATGGATTTCGGCAAGAACTTCTTTGACGACAAACGGGTTTTCGGCGACAACAAAACTTTCAGAGGCTTCTTCTTCGGTCTCGCCATCGGCGCCCTAGTCGGTGCCATGGAGGTCGTTGCTTTTCACTTCCCGATACTATTTGCCGTCCTAATCCCTTTAGGAGCGCTTCTGGGCGATTTGACAGGGGCGTTTTTGAAGAGAAGAGCAGGAATCGCGCCCGGGGGCTTGCTACCTATCGTTGACCAAATCGATTTTGTTGTGGGCGCAGTTGTGTTCGCCCTTCCTTTAGCAATCGTGAGCTGGCAACTGGCAGTTACAGTTCTGCTGATCACGCCACCAATCCATCTTTTCACAAACTACTTAGCCTACAAATTGAAACTAAAAAAGAACCCCTGGTAGAAAACCACTTGCTTAGTAGGGATTTTGTTACAAAGAACTTGGTTTTAGCGGAGAAAAACACCAGTGTGTTTTGGCGCGATTTGATAACGACGTTGAAAAAGTTCAGCCGTCAAACGAGCTAATTTCCATTTTAGAGATACCGAACAAAAAAGAAAATAGAAAAGGCTAACTTAGCCGCCTTGAGTGGATTTGAATGATATTGCGCCTTCTAGGAATATGTATGACAAAAGCAGAAATGTCACGCCGATTATAAGCAACATGTAGGCTTGCCGCGGCTTGTAGGCGCTCTTTGTGCTTTGATAAATCGCAAATAGACCAAAGAAGCCAAAAGCATAGAGTATACATGCGATAATTGTGTCGGAAATGAATTGTCCGCTGACGCTAGGGTAAAGGAAGTAAATCACGGTGGTTCCCAGATAAGCTGGGGCAGGGTGGGTGATGAGAGTGTACAATCCGCCGCCGAAAAGGAAAATTGCATAACCGACTCCAACGAGAGTTAATATTAGCGCTGTGGGAGTTGTCGTTTGGATCCTTTGGAACCAGCGACTCAGCGAAAAGGATACATCTGAAGACCGCTTTTTCAGTTTATTCGACATGTCCGTTCTCATCCTTAATTAAGTGCTCTACCACCTCTTTAGCCCATCCTCCAGTTAATGAATTTTTCTGAATCGCGACAAGATATTCCATCCACCCGAGGTCTGACGCCCTTCGCCAAGCACCAAATTTCTCCAAAACGTTCCTGTAAGCCCTTAAATGAAGCGAGCAAAAGCCAGCCTCCTCTGTTTCCCTGACGCAAACCTTGCACTTCACTGTTTTGCCTCCTTCTTGTCGGGGCAATCAGGGTTAAGGCATAGCTTCCAAGAATGCCGCCTTCCAAACCGGACATTAATCATCGGGCTACCGCAGCTTTTGCACGGGCTATTCAACCTTTTTAAAGCTCCTTTTTGAGGCAACGGAAAAGTAGCGTGACATTTGTTTTCTTTGAAGTAGTTTGTGCAGCCCACAAAACGTTTACCAGTTTTTTGGGAACGCAAAATAATCAACTTTCCGTCAACGCATTTTGGGCAAGCCCCAACTGTCTTTTCATCAAAACGAACTTGCTGTAACGTCCCACTTAACCGTTGACCAATCACGGATTCATTTGCCTTAAGCTTTGACATGACTGGTTTCAGAATGGAAACAGCGTTTTTCAACACTGATTCTTTTGTTACTTTGCCTTCTTGGATGTCAGCCATTTCTTTCTCGAGGTTTTTGGTCATTTCTGGCGAGACAATCGTAGGCGAATATTTCGTCAAGGCATCGACTACTTCAAAGCCAAGTTCAGATATAGAAAAATTGCCCGCGCCGCAGACATATTTGCGGTCCTGCAGTGTCTCTATGGTTGCTGCCCGAGTAGCCTTGGTTCCAATGTTTTCTTTCTCCATTTTCAAAAGCAAACTACGGGGATTATACCTTGGCGGGGGCTTGGTAAAACTGGTTTTTACAACTACTCGTTTAACAGTCACTTTTTGCCCCACACTTAAAGACGGCAAAAGCACGTCTTTAATTTGATCAAAGGGCTCATAGAGTCGAATCCATCCTGCCTTAAGCGTTTTCACGCCGCCTAAGTGAAACTTGTTTCCATTGACGGCCACAATTATCTTTGTGCTTTGGCGGATGGCGGGTTCACCGAACACAGCCATAAATCTGCGTATGATAAGGTCAAAAACATTTCTTTCAGCGTTCTCAAGGGGGTTCCCAAGTAAATCCCCCGTCGGATAAATTGCAGGATGTGCAGAATCAAACCTTGGTCCCTCATTCGGCTTTAAAGACGGCTTTGATAGCAACTCAGAAGCCTGTTTCTTGTAAATTTGGATTTCAGCCAGCTTTCCCAATATATCTTTGTAACCTATTGTAGGCGGAAGCTTTTGACTGCTTGTCCTCGGATATGAGATTAATGCGTTCAGATACAGTTGCTGCGCTATGCTCGAAGTCTTCGAAGGCGTATACTTGAAGAGTCGGTACGCTTCACTCTGCAGCGCACCTAAATCAAAGGGAAAAGGCCGCTGCACATAGAACTCTTCCCCAACAACGGAATCCACTTCCCCCTTCCCTATTTTGCATTCAGCTATGATCTGTGCAGCGTCTAGTTTGCGCTCCAAAATTTTTTCGTATTCCGCGTCTAATGCAAAATCACCGACAATTATTTTGGCAATCAGCATCCAATATGGCGTTGGTACGAAGCACCCAATTGTTTTTTCCCGCTCTTCCAGAAACTTTAGAGTTGGCCCCTGAACTCGTCCAGTACTGAGCACTGCGTATTGCCCGCTGTTTTTTTTGACGGCTGACGTTAATGCTCTTGAAAGGTTGATGCCGTAAAGCCAGTCGACTTCATGCCTGGCCAATCCCGCTTGGACGAGGGCAAAATCCAGGGTCGGCAGTAGGTGATTATATGATTCCCGTAGCTCATCTCGCGTGAGAGTGGAATACTTCATGCGTTTTGCATTTTGCTCTTTGCCCCCACAAGCGTATTTGAGAATACAGTAGCCGATGAGACTACCTTCAATATCGTAGTCGCATGCGTCAACGAAGCAATCGGCATTCTCCGCTAGCTTAGCGATAACTTTGAGCCAAACGAGAATTCTCGAAGCACCCTTCTCAGCCAAGTACCTTGGGACCCATTCGTAATCGAAAATAGGAAAGCCGCCGCGAGGCTTATTCTTGGCTGCCACAGTGTATAGATGTCCAAGTGCGGGAACAACAACCAAGTTCCCGTCACTATAAGCCTGATAGTAAGGGACACCGCGATCAACGTTTCTTTTTCCGCGCCCTTCAATATCCAAAGCCGCAGCTATTCTGCTGGCGGCATCAGGCTTCTCGGTGATAATTAAAGTGTACTTTCCCATGACAGTTTAACTCGCCGCGTTAAGTCACAAAATATCCATTCTTGAAATAAAGGTTTGCAATAACGCAAACGTTAAAGCATTAACCAGCATGGTGATCATTTTTTAGCAATCAATAAATATTCCATGACCATGTATTAGCTGGGAATTAGATGCCGCAACGTGTTATCTGCCATGGGTGCAATCATGTTTTGTATGAAGGATCTGAGCTAAAGCCGCCGGACGAAATTATTTCTCAAAATGGCGGAAAATGTCCGAAATGCAATCGGAAACTTTCATTGTTGCCATTAGATGTGGAAGTTAAACCACTAAGTAAGCGGTAACAGCCAAGGTTCATTTTCACAGTCAAAACCAACAAAAAGATAGAGCAGAAATTTTTCCTAGGAACAAGAGGCAAATGGGTGAGTGCGTAACTTGAAATCCGCACACAGCAGTTTATGCCTTGTTGTCCTCTTTGTTTTTAAACGAGATGAATTGATGAGTCAAATGACTAAGCGCAAAATCACCCCTAAAACAAAAGCCGGGCAGTACATGTGCCCTGAATGCGGCAAAATCTTTGAGGACAAAAAATCCGTTGACACCCACATTTATGGCAAGCATGAACCCAACTTGAAGAGCGCATGGAAACTCGCGTAGAAATAAGCGTTTTTCGTGCATTTTTCCTCCCCAACTCAAAAGGGCAAAACTTTGTTTTGTAGTCACTAAAGATTTTAGTCTCATATGCGCATAGACATGTTAAGGTCAAATGGGATGGCGCGAACACTCTTAGACTATTGCATTAGCGAACCAGCTAAGCTCCTACCAAAACAAGAGGCTAACGCGCAAGTCGCGCCGTCACCTGAAGTTCTCAATGCTTTGAAAGTCAAAGAGAAAAAGAAGAAGCCTCGCAGTTTTCCGCCTGTTGCGCCCCAGAATCTTCCCGCATCTTATTTTGTCTCCGCATCTTACGATGGGCGCCTAAAAAAGGCAGTCATCAAACTTTACGAGCCCGAGTCAGGGCAGATTTACTTTTGGTACGACAACACGGGACACAAACCCTACTGCCTAACTAACTTGTCTAAGGCTGATTTGGAAAAGATCGAGCGGGTGGTTAAACATGAAGGCTTTGACCATATCGAAACATGCAAAAAACTGGATCCTTTTCAAGATCAAGAAATTGAGGTATCAAAAATAGTTACAGACGATCCATTAGCCATCGGAGGCAAACCATACGGCACTATAAGAGATATTATTCCTGCAGATTTTCCGAAAGTTTCTGATTTGCCAGTTGCCAGGGAAGATATCAAGGTATGGGAATCGAGCATAAAATATTATCAATCATACATTTATGACCGCCAATTTTTGCCCGGCATGATTTACGAAGTCAAAGACGGCTCTCTTGTTGAAAAAGTGGTTGAAGAAGCAAAAAATAGCCTAAACATGATACGTGCACTTTTCAAAGACTGTTCTGAAGAAGAACGTGGCTATGCTGAAATGTGGGCAAAACTGTTAGAGTATCCGGCGCCGAAGTTCCGCAGGGCAGCTATAGACATCGAAGTTCTGTCACCAATAGCAACGAGAGTTCCTGACCCCGAGAAAGCGGAAGGTCAAGTAATTGCCGTATCGGTGTACAGTTCAGACGGCGAAAAAAGAGTTCTCGTTCTGAAGCGAGATGGCATGAGAGAAGGCATTCAGCACCTCACAAAAGATATTGAGGTGGAGTATTGCGAGACAGAAGAGGAACTGCTCAAAAAAACATTCGAAGTTCTTTGGGATTACCCATTCATTTTAACTTTTAACGGTGACGACTTCGATTTACGCTATCTCAGTAACCGAGCGTTAAAAAAAGGATTAAAGCCAAGTGAAATCCCGATTGTGGTCGGAGATAGGGTTTGCTTACTTAAATATGGCGTGCATATTGACCTCTACAAGTTTTTCTTTAATCGTTCCGTGCAAATTTATGCTTATGGGAACCGCTATAAAGATGTAAGTCTTGACGACGTAGGGAACGCTCTCTTAGGCGAGCAAAAAATTCATTTAGAAAAAGCATTCGGAGACTTGAACTACTCTGAGCTAGCCGCCTACTGCCTCAGAGACTCAGAAATCACCTACAAACTAACAAGTTTCGACAACGATTCAGCGATGAAGCTGATCCTTGTTCTGGCACGTATTGCAAGCATGCCGATGGAAGATGTCAGCCGCCAAGGAGTAAGCCGATGGATCCGCAACTTTATGCACAGAGAACATCGCAAACGCAACATTTTGATTCCAAACGCAGAAGACATCCTAACTAAGAAAGGCAAGACCTCAACGACAGCCGTTATCAAGGGCAAAAAATACAAGGGCGCGATTGTCGTTGAGCCAACTCCGGGTATTCACTTTAATGTTGCAGTTATGGACTTTCCTAGCCTGTACCCTTCAATCATCAAAGTCTGGAATTTGGGCTACCAATCTATCCGCTGCAATCACCCCGGATGCAAAGGACATAGCATTCCTGACACTCAGCATTGGGTCTGCACAGAAAAACGGGCTCTCGAAAGTTTGCTTATAGGCTCACTAAGAGATCTGCGCGTAAAATGGTATAAAAGCCGAGCCAAAGACAAAACCTTGCCTCCTGAACTCAGAAGCTGGTATGGTATTACTCAGGGAGCGCTCAAAGTCATCTTAAATGCAAGTTACGGAGTGTTCGGCGCCGACAGCTTCGACCTTTACTGCCCACCCGTAGCTGAAGCAACTGCAGCCATCGGCCGATATTCCATCACCCAAATACTCAACCATGCCGAATCAGTAGGCATCAAGGTTCTCTATGGAGACACAGATAGCCTTTTCCTCAAAAACCCCACAAAAGAACAGATTGAAGATGTCGTCAACTTTACAGAGCATGAATTGCACATGGGCATAGATGTTGACAAAGTCTACCGCTATGCAGTTTTCAGCTCACGCAAGAAAAACTACCTTGGTGTTTTGGAAGACGGAACCGTTGACGTTAAAGGCTTAACAGGGAAAAAGAAGCATATCCCACTTTTCATTAAACAAGCCTTCAACAATATGAAGGATACGCTTGCAAGAGTCAAAACCCCAGCCGATTTCGAAAAAGCCCGAAAAGAGATTGCCGAAATTATCCGTGAACGGTACTCGCGGCTGAAACGTCGGGATTGGGCTGACATAAGCGAGCTTGCTTTCCACGTAGTATTAGGCGATGAACTTGCAAGCTACACTAAAACTACACCTCAGCATGTCAAGGCTGCTCGGATTCTTCAGAAAAGCGGCAAAGAGTTGAGGGCGGGTGATTTGATCAGTTTTGTTAAAGTCATAAAGTCCTCGTCTCGAGGTTCATTGGATGATTCCAATTGGGGGGTTAAGCCCGTTGAGTTAACGTCAAGAAACGAGGTTGACGTTGACAAATATATTGCTTATTTGCAGTCTACATTTGACCAAGTCCTTGATGCGTTGGGCTTGAGTTTTGAAGAAATCATCGGGTTAACGAAGCTTGAAAGCTTTCTTGCTTAATCAATAAAGTTGGCTGGCGACCGCGAGCACTGCGAAAACTGCAACGATCAAAGCTATTATTCTTACAGTTTGTTTTTCACTTAGTGGACGATGATAAGTTACTAGTGTAATAAGGCTTCTTCTGTGCTCAGAGCAGAGTTTGTTTCCGTCAAAGATAACTTTAGCCTTTTGTCTGGTGAAGAAAATCGAGAGGAGAATCAAGGAAGAATTGAAGATGTAGGGCAGCATAGCTATGATTAAACTCAGTTTTAGATCCGAAATTACTGCGAAAGATGCTATAGTAATGCCTATGGCAAATGAGCCGGAGTTTCCCACGAAGATTTTTCCTTGAAAATTAAAGTAGGCGAGCACCAACCAGAACAGCAGAGGCCCAACCAACAGCAGATAGGATGACGAAATAGCCATCAACCCAATTATCACAATGGCGGGGCATATTGTTTCTAAACCGTTTAACCCGCCGAGCATGTTCACTGCGTTGGTGACTATCATTACGATTACGGGAATTATGATGTAAAAGTAAATTGCACCCAGGTGAAATGACGCGATGTATGGTAGCAACAAGGTTGTTCTTGCTCCTATCGCTTGGGCGTAGTATATGAGAGGGAGCGCGGCGATTAGAGGCATAAATGCTTTGTAACGCCATTTAAGGTCGATCCAATCGTCAAGCAACCCCATGAAGCCGCCGAAAAGGATGCATGAAGCCAAAATCAATGGGGCTGAAATAGGTGCGGAAACGCCTGCTGGGTTCTTAATTGCCCCTGCGAAGTAAAGAAGAAAGAGGTAGATGGTGGTGAACAGGACGTAAAATACGCCGAAGCCGTTTGGAATAAGGGGATGTCCCGGTTTGTGTTGATCTGGAACCTTTGGGAACACAGAGCCGCTTCCTTGTTGCCATCGTCTAGCCGACGTTAGTAACGCCTGTGCCTTTTGCGCCTGTTGCTGCGTAGTATGCTGGGTAGTTAACTTGGTATATTGCGACTAATGGCACTAGTCCGCCGTATTGGAATGGTGAAGTGCTTATGCCTGCGATTTCTACTGGTGTGAAGTAGCTTGGCAAAGTTGCTTTCCAGCTTGTGGAGACGCTGAATCCAGCCTGAGTTAAAGCTCCCACATACTGTGATGCAGCGTCGTACATTAGCTCGTTTATTGTGCAGTTTTCTCCTTGGCTGTTCCAACTCCAAGCTCCGTTAGTGCTGCTGTAGTTGCCGAATGACGTTTCATCTTTCCACTTTGTTAATCCGTTGCTCGTGCCCATATAGCCGTCGTTTATGTACATTTGCTCGTATGTTCCTGATATCCTTGCCATCCACACGAATTTGCCTTCGTCTCCGTATCCCGCCGGCGAAGCTGTGTAGGTGGTGCTGCCACCGTTTGACTGCTGAATCGCCAAGACAAGGAACACGACCACGTAGTTTACGCGTCCTGGTTTGTCATAGTTTTCATAGTGGTTTAGCATCATCAATGATTGATTTTCGTTGCCCATCATTATGAGACCTACGTTAGCGATTTGCGTAGCATTGTATGTTGTGTTATCGCAAAGCGTAGTAACGTTCCCAATATCGCTTAACCAGTCGCCGTAATCCCACCAAGCAACGACAACACTATTTGCAGGAGCATTACCTTTGAACCAACTTAACGCGGAAGTCCATGCGCTAACGGATTGCGTTAAACTTGTTCCGCCTATAGGTAGGCTGGATGCGCTAATAGCGGTGGGGATGAAAGATTGGTCGATGGATCTTGGGACTCCGCCTGTTTGGGGTGAGAAAGCAACCTCTGTCATTAGGATGAGGAATATGAGGAAGATTGCGACTCCGCTATACTCTTTGCTGACGCGTGCAAGTTTTCGTTTTGTTTTCGCTAGGCTGCGGGGCGATTCCTTGAGCAGAGTGTAGAATGGTTTGAGTACGCTTAAGACACCTACCGCTGCTATGACGGCGAAAGCTGGAGCGAATATTGCGAGCAAACGAATCATTGATGCTGCAAAGAAGAGTGCTGTTACTGCAAAGATTATGAAGAAGACGTTTTTGGTCGTTGGGTTCCTCAGAATGAAATACAGTCCAACTAGGAAGAATAGTATGCCGACACCTAGTTCAAGGTAAACGTTTCCCCAAGCTGTAATTTGTTGTTCAGCCACTGAGTTGATGATGGGTGAAGAAGCCCTGATGAACGGGTCTAGCACTGTTTCGAATTTTCCTGTTATTCCAGCGCCGTTGATGACTCCAGTTGCAACTAACCCGGCGAAGCCTCCGATAACCACAACCAATGCGCCTAATGCCATGGTTAGTTTGGTTCTCATAGAGAGGTTATAATGCAGAAGTTCTGCGATAAGAAGTACCACGAATCCGGCTGCGACAGGAAGGACCGCGCCTGAAGTCAAATACGACAACCCCATGTATGGGACTTTGGTTGCGATCATCAGCGCTAAACCGAAAGTTATGCTATAGCTGAGGAGTAGGCGTTGGCTGTACCGTCGTAGCAGAAGCATAACGAACGTGAATAGAACTGTTGCATCTATCATGTAGTAGGCGCCTCCCCAGCCTGCGATGAAGTAGGCTAAGGTTGCTGCCGCTCCAATGGAGTAAAGTATGGATGCCCGTAGGGACTTGTTGCTATCAATTGACCTTAGAAACAGGAAGACAAAAAGTATCAGACCGATCGTGCCTGGAACCTGCGTGTCGAAAAACCCTAACGAAGTTCTTTCGATAATCGATGGTTCTAAAGCAATGAAAAGTGCGGAAAACAAGCCTACGGCTCTTCCGCCGATATCTTTGCCTAACAAGTACATCACGTAAACTGCAAGAACACCAATAACAGGAGGAACCAATGCGCAAAGCGTTATCATGTTAACGTTTGCGCCTAACGCATGGATTACGTCGTAGGCCACTGCTCCGGTTATTGGTATTGAAGGCAGTGCTGTAGCCATGTTAAGTCCAAAAGGATACCACAGTTGGTTGTTTATCCAGTGAGTAGGCCAGTAAGGCGAAAGCAAACCATGGGTAACCATGTATTGCGTCACCGTAAACTGATAGTAGGGATCGAATTCGTTTAGCGTTGTAGTTCCCGATGCAAGGTTTTCCCAACGCAGCGGCAAAATGCGGATAACAAACGAAACAAACAGAATTAGCGCTAGCGCAGAATATGCAATTATCGTGCCGTGACTAACTTCAAGACGTAGTCTGCTAAAAGGTGCTAGCCTTTTACTAAGCCGGTCTTTAATTCCTTCCCCCACTTTAAGCCATCCTTGTACAGCGATTGATTACTCGTTTGTTAATTCTTTACTTATACACATTGGAGGTTTATTTATGGCTTTCCAAAATGCATCAGTATGGATTTGAAAACTGCGTGGCTTATAGAGGAAGCAACAATTTAAACAAATGATTAGATTCTGCATGGTTTTTCCAGTCAAAACAGCCATAAGGACAGCGGAAGGAAGACAGAAAACGATGCAACGAGAAGCCAAAAGAGGAAAAACACGTACCTGCAACTATTTGAAGCTAAACAGAAGAAGAATTTGCGCATCGTGGTACTCTTATTTAGAAGCACTGTATCTTGTTCTGTCGTGAAGAGATTTGTTGAAGGATGCTTGGACAGTCGCCATTGAAACCCTAAGCTGGATGGAAATGCAGAAACTAAGCGAACACTTAGCACTCGCAAGAACCATCAATCAACTTGGCGTAAGAGACCCAAACGCCATACGCTATGCCTATGGTCTCGTTGTCGAAACCACACGGCGCCGAAATCTAATAGACAAATTCGTAAACACCGTGGTTGTGCCCAAAAAAATCAGCGACTACAATCTTGGCATCCAAAGCTTCCTTCGGCTCTACATTTACCAGACCCGCATGACGAAGAACTGGGGAAAAGTCAATCTTCAAGAAGCCCAACACATTGCCAGCATGGGCAGAGCCATCCTCGGATGGGAAATCCTACGGGAAGTCGAGCAGTACCTCGGGTTTCTGCTCACACGCCAACTGCAGCCTATCCTTGAGGCAGCAAGCGACGAAGAACATGTCAGCCTTGAAACTTTTCACCCTATATGGTTCGTCAGGTACTGCTTCAACCTTATGGGACGCAACGAGGCCATTGCTTTTCTGCAGGGAAGTATGAACTCGCCGCCCACATACCTTCGAGTCAACACGTTAAAGTCAACCGAAGAAGCCATTGTGCAAAAATTAGATGTTGCAGGCGTCAAACTGGAAAAAGCATCGCCTCTGAAGTTCACGTATAAAGTATGCGAAACCAAGCAGCCACTGAACAGTTTATCCAGCTATAAAGAAGGATTATTCTATGTCCAGGACAAAGCAAGTTGCTTCGCAACAGAAGCCGCCGACCCTAAAGAAGGCAGCATCGTCTTCGACGTTTGCGCTGCTCCGGGCGCCAAAACCACCTATCTCGCCCAGCAGATGCGAAACAACGGCGACATCTACTCCGTGGATTTTTCAGGCCGAAGGATGCAGACGTGGAAGCTGGAAACTAACCGCATGGGAACCAAAATTGCCGAGCCTGTTATTGCCAGCGCATGTGTCAGCCTGCCATTTTGGGGCGAAGCAAACCTGATTGTTCTGGATCCTCCATGCACGGGCACAGGGATCTTCGCAAAACAGCCCTCAGCCAAATGGCGCATCACTTCAAAATCTATCAGCAAAATGGCAGATATTCAATGGCAAATGATCAACAACTGCGCGGAAAAAGTGGCGGCGGAGGGGGTCATGATTTATTCAACATGTAGCATAACAGTCGAAGAAAATGAGATGATTGTTGAGAGGTTCCTGAAAGATCACCCCGAGTTTAGCTTGGCAGAAATCAAACCAGAACTGGGGTCACCAGGATTGCGTGGATTGAGCCAATGCCAGCGGCTTTACCCGCACATTCATCAATGCAACGGATTCTTCATTGCAAAACTACAAAAACAATGATGAAATAGTAGAAAGAACCTCTAAAATCGCCGAGTTCCCAGGGCGTTCCTTTGGTAGATAAGGGGATACTATTTTTGTATTTCAAATATGAGGCATTTTTCTGAGCAAATTTTTGAATTCCGCCATCTTCTCATAACAGCTAGAAATTATCGAAAAAGTTCCATTTATCGTTAATCACCAAATATGTAATGACAACGCCATTCACTCCCGAAACAGAAATGGGTCCTACGCCAATATGCAATTTGACCGCCAGTGCGATCGCTTCGGTTCCGCAGAATCCGCAAAAAGCCCACTTTTTCCAGAGGAACAGAAAATAAACACAAACAGTGTTAAACGTGCTTAGAGCGGCAAAAAAATAAACTGTCCAATTGGGGACGATAGCAAGTAGTAGACTGAACCAGGTCGGATAAATCGCCAACGTTGAATAAAAAATGAATGACAGCCAAGTTTGCCACAAGCTTAAGAATCAGCCAGACTACAATCAACATGCCGCGTTCTTTAGGGAGCGACGTGCTTCTTAGTTGGAGAATGCGCGTAAGAGGTCTGGCTATAAAGGGCACGTTATTTTTACTTGAAATCTCCCAAGGTTCTCTGTGGCGTTTCTTTGGGGTATAGTGGGTAGGTTATTTTTGTTCCTTCTACCTGAGCCATCTCGCTTACCTCGTGGTTGATGAGGCTGGTTACGCTTATGATGTGCTGCACTTTTATGTGCCGAACAACGAGGGCATCTGAGATAAGACTTCGGTGGCATCGCCAAGGCAACGCTTCAGCGCACATAAGCGTCAAGAGGTTTTCCTTTGCGAGGGCGATGATTTTTAACAGGTTTTCGGTGAATTCTTTGGTTTGCATGAAATCGGCGTAGCCTCGGAAACCCATGTTTTTCCAAGCGAGGTTAATGGAGTCATGTTTGGGTCTGCGTAAGCCGCCGATTTCTGGCATATGGATGTATCTTATGCCCTCTAGTTTGAGGCTGCCAGGCAGTGTTTCCTTGTTGAACTGTGGGTTGTGCCTGCTGCGAGGAACCGTACGCACATCAACTACTAAGGTCACATGGTAGGTTTTGAGCAAAACGATAACCTCGTCAAGCGTTCGTGTTGAGTGCCCGATCGTGAAGAGGGTTAACTGCGTCTCCTTGGACAACAAGGTACCTCAGCAGGACTTATGTTTGTGTTGAAATATAAGAATTCAATACTTAGAATGCCAGGCACATTAGGCGTCATATTTTTTTCTTGATTCTTCCAATTGGCAAAGCATTTCGCATATTACTTTTGCCGCTGCAATCGCAGAGATTCCCTGATCATAGGTGGGCACAACCTCAACCAAGTCAAAGCCGAGCACCCGTTTATCGCATAGGGCACACACAAGGTCTATGAGCTGGGTTGTGCTGATTCCTTCGGGTTCAGGGTTCTGCACTGCCGGCGCAAACGCTGGATCAAGCACATCCATATCCACTGTCAAATACAGGTTCTCGTACGGCAGAAGCTTCTCTTTGAGCTGTTCCCCAATGAGCAGTGAACCTTGCGTGATAATTTCTCGGGAAGTAAAAAAGTCCACATAGGCTTTCTTCGCATAAGCCAACTCCTCCTTGCAGGCACTGCGAGTGCCAACCTCAACGATTTTAGCCGGC
>Ga0335081_10012941_pt1 | contig 13501 bp, 12 predicted proteins | sample Lox_Sample_35_FD_206713 | JGI IMG/M metagenome (GOLD analysis project Ga0335081, IMG submission 206713) | Soil microbial communities from Loxahatchee National Wildlife Refuge, Florida, United States - Lox_Sample_3.5 | ecosystem: Environmental > Terrestrial > Soil > Wetlands | place: USA...
ACTTCGACCCAGGATCTCAACTGAACTACCGCGAAACACCGCCGGTCTCCTCACGCGAAAACCGCGCGCCGAGCGTGGGTGGCGGAGTATGGGACCGTGCCGCCGGGAGCCCCATCGTGCGCGGTGGGATCGCCCTCAGCGCGGGTCTGATCGCCGGCAACCTTCTCGGCTTCTTCCGTGTGGCGTTGGCCGCCTACTTGCTGGGCACGCACAGCGCTGCGGATGCGCTGGCCGTGGCCATCGGGCCCATCGATACCCTCAACTCGGTTCTGATCAATACCATGATTTTCGCTTTCGTGCCCATGCTCACCGAGTGCGAGGGAGCGAATCGCACTGTGCTGTTTCGCAAACTGAACCAGGTGTTCGTGCGGGTCTTCGGTTGCCTGGCGGTGTTCATCATCCTGGCGGCGCCGGCGCTCATTCGCGTGCTCGCACCGGGACTGGACGCGGCATATGTAGGCGCGGCTGTCACCATTCTGCGGATTGCGGCGGTCTCCTCCCTGCCGGCCGGGACGGCTGCCCTGTATGTGGCGTTCCTGTACACGCACCGGCGCTTTGCCGCCACGGCGTTCTATCAAGCCTCGCTCAATGTGTTGACGATTGCCTGCGCGCTGGGGCTCTGGCGCTGGGTGGGCGTGTACGGATTCGCCATCGGCTACGCGGCCGGGGCGTGGGCGCAACTGGCGATTGTGTATTTTGCAAGTCGCTCTAGCTTGACGGAGGGTGACGCGCCGGAACCCGACATGCATTGGCGCGCGTTGCTGGCCAGGCCAGGCGCCTTCATGGTGTACGCCGCAGTGCTTGGCCTGAACGTCATCATTACTAGAGCCTATGCCACTCACGCCGGCCCGGGGATGGCGGCTGCGTTCGATTACAGCATGCGCTGTCTGAACGTGCCACTCGCGTATCTCATTAATCCGGTGTCCAATTCACTGCTCCCAGAGATCGCTCGCTTGCGGAGCCGTTTCCAGTTGCGCCAGGCGTTCCATCTGATCGACAAGACCATCGCGCTGGTCGCATTGGTTGCGGTCGTGGGCTGTGCGGTGGGTATCGCGTTTCGAGTCCCGCTGATCGCGCTGCTATTCGAGCGCGGCAATTTCACGGCGCAATCCACGCGCGTGGTGGCGGCGGTCTTTCTTGGCTTCGCGCCGAGCCTGATCGGATGGAGCCTGTTAGAGCTGATGTCGCGCGCTTTGTTCGCCTTGGACCGCCCCGGGCTACCGCTCGGAGCGGTGCTCATCCCCGCGATTTTCAACCTTGGGTTCGTCTGGCTGCTTCGTTCACCGGATCCGCAATGGATTGGCGTGGGAGCGTCGTTAGGGTTTCTGATCGCCTTCCTATTGCTATTTGCTCTGGTCTGGATGAATCGCCGCCGATGGTTGGAACTGGCGGCAAACTCGCAGCCCGCGTTCGAAACGGTCTGACACTCACGCTGTCAGGCGGCCAGATCCACGATGTCGAAATGGAAGCGCTCCGGCGGGAACCATGCCGGTGAATCCTGCACCAGATGCGCCCATGTCTGGTAAGCACTGCTGGCTACGCTGGCATTCAGATAGAAGAGAAACTGGTTGGAGAAGCAATCGATGGGCGGCGGCTGGCGAAACGTGAGCCGCAACCCTACGGCGTTCTCCAAGCCGACGCCGTGAGTGGGTACCGACTTTTCCATGAGCAGGTTGACGAAGCTGCTGCGGCCGGCGTGGGGCCAAATATCCGGGTGAAGCAAGTGCCGCAACCCCTCACAAGCTTCGAAGGTAATCTCGCACTGCCTGACCCATTCCAAAATCGAATCGCCCCATTGCCAATGCGAGACCAAACGTAAGTACTGATCCGCGAGATTCAGGGCCAAATCGAACTTGCGCTGTTCGAGAACACTGGCCTCGCCGGGCGCGTCGCCAAGGATATCCTCGGCTTCGACAATCCCAGCAGCCATGTCCACTACCTCGGATATAGGCGTGCCATCCTGTGAGGCGTGGACGAGAAGCGGCGGCAGTTCGTGAGTCCCGCTACCGGGAATGTCGATGTATCGCCGGTCTCCCATAACCGTCTCTACCTACCCTTATCGACGCAAACGCGATACTGTTCTGTTTCATTATGTAGCATGAAATGTGCTTCACCACCGTAAGCAAATTCATATCGGGCCCATAACCGATTGCTATGGAAGGGCCTACTCTACCCCGGCGCATGGCATCGGCGGGCTCTAACCTTTGTTATCATCACGTGTTCATGGCCGAATATTCCATAGGAGTCGATTTGGGTGGTACCAACCTGCGCGCCGCAGCGATTACCCGGGATGGGAAGATCCTGGAGAAGATTTCCGTCCCTACGAATCCCTTGCTGGGCCGAGAGTCCCTGCTGCGAGAGATGGTCGCGGGCATTGCTGACTTGCGGTCTCGCTGGGGTACGGACGGGCTGGCCGGGATCGGGCTGGGAATTCCGGGATTCATCCTGCTCAAGGAGGGCGTAATCCGCAACTCGAATAATCTCTCCTGCATTGAGGACTTTCCCTTTCGCGATGAGATGGAAAAGCGGCTCCAGACCAAGGTGGTACTGGAGAACGATGCGAACGCCGCCGCGTTGGGCGAGAAGTGGATGGGAGCCGGGCGCGATGTGGACGATTTGATTCTATTCACCCTGGGAACTGGCATCGGAGGCGGCATCATTTCCGGCGGCAAAGTGCTGCACGGGTTTCTGGGCATGGCGGGAGAGTTGGGTCACCTGACCGTCGTGCCGAACGGATTTCCCTGCGGCTGCGGCAACCACGGTTGTGTCGAGAAGCACGCCTCTGCAACCGCGATTGGCGCAATGGCGCGCCTGAACGGTTTGGGTGAGAACCTGAGCGCGGAGGAGGTCTACAAGCTGGCTAAAAGCGGCAATGAGCACGCGCGCCGAATTTTTCAATCCATGGGCGAGTCGCTGGGTATCGCGCTGGCCACGGTGGTGAATGTTTTCAATTTTCCTTTATATCTGCTCAGCGGTGGCGTGCTGGCCGCCTGGGAGTTTTTCGCTCCCGCGATGCTGGAGGAAACACGCCGTCGCTCCTTCACGTTTCGCAACAGCAACACTCGCGTGGAGAAGGCCGTTCTGGGAAATGAAGCAGGCCTTTACGGCGCCGGCTTCCTTCCGTGGGCTGAACCCGATCTGAAACATGTGGCTGGGAATTGACGTTGGAACTGGCGGTACGCGCGCGCTGGTCGTAGACGAGCGCGGAACCATTCGTGCGGGCTTTACCGCGCCGCATGAAGACATGCGCATGGAGCGGCCGCTGTGGGCTGAGCAGCGGCCCGATAACTGGTGGGAAGCCGCCATCCAGGCCATCCGTGGAGCGCTGGCGGAAGCCCACATCACCGGCCGCGACATACGCGGAGTTGGTCTGTCCGGCCAGATGCACGGCCTGGTCATCCTGGACCGGGAAAACAAAGTGATCCGGCCGGCGCTCATCTGGTGTGACCAGCGCAGCCAGGCGCAGGTGGACGCCATCAACCGCGCCGTTGGAACGGCTAACATACTATCCTACACGGCCAATCCTGTGCTCACCGGCTTTACCTTGCCGAAGCTCTTGTGGGTGCGCGACAACGAGCCCGACCTCTACGAGCGCGTCAGCAAGATGCTGCTGCCGAAAGACTACGTGCGTTACCGGCTTACCGGCGAGTTCGCCACGGAGGTGTCGGACGCATCCGGCACGGCCCTATTCGACGTCGTGCGGCGCGAGTGGTCAACGCGCATGACGGAGGCCCTCGGTCTCGACGGCTCCATTTTGCCAAAGTGTTACGAATCGGTCGAAATCACCGGCAAGATCAGCGCTACCGCGGCGGGCTTGACAGGACTCGCGGCCGGCACTCCCGTAGTGGGCGGCGGCGGCGACCAAGCGTCAAGCGCAGTGGGCAACGGCATTGTTGAGTCGGGCATCGTTTCCTGTACGCTCGGTACCTCTGGCGTAGTCTTTGCACACATGGAGCAGGTGGCGTACGATCCTCTGGGTCGTGTCCATACGTTCTGTCACGCCGTTCCCGGTAAGTGGCACGTGATGGGTGTGACGCAGGGCGCGGGGCTCAGCTTGCAATGGTTCCGCAACCAGCTTGCGCCGGGAAGTGACTACAACGCGCTCACCGCCGAAGCCGCGAAGTCGCCGCCCGGAGCGCAAGGCCTGTTCTGGCTCCCGTACCTGATGGGCGAGCGCACACCGCATCTGGACGCAACCGCTCGCGGAGGATGGATCGGACTAACCGCCAAGCACACCCGCGCAGATCTGATCCGTTCCGTCATCGAAGGCGTTTCTTACAGCCAAAAGGATTGCCTGGATATTATCGAGCGGCTCGGGGTGATGGTGAACTCGGTGCGCGTTTCCGGCGGCGGCGGGAAAAGCCCGTTCTGGCGCCAGGTGCTGGCCGATGTAATGGCAAAACCAGTGGTTACGCTCGAGACCCAGGAAGGATCGGCTTATGGAGCGGCATTGCTGGCATTGGTCGGAACTGGCGTCTACACTTCCGTTCCGGAGGTCTGCCGCCAGGCTATCCGCGAAACAGATTCGGTCATGCCCAGCGGCGCGGAGTCGAGTTTTTATCAGGACGGCCACTCCCTGTACGCCTCACTGTACCCCGCGCTAAAACCCATCTATCAGCGCATTGCCCGCATGTGACCCGGTCGCGCGCATCACGCGGTGCTATATCTGGTGAGGGCCTGTATCTCGATGTGACAAAGCGATTTGCGCTTGGAAAAACAAAATATGCAAAACAAAGGGTAATTATCCCTTGACAGTAGGTAAACTCTGTGGCAGTATAGAGCTAGAGAGTTCAAAACAATGGGCGATATCCAGGGATGCAACAACATTCAGCCGAAACAGCAGAAGTTTACGATCAACGACTTCAACCGCATGTTTCCCGACGACGCAGCCTGCTTGGAATGGCTGCGTGGATACCTGTACCCTGATGGGATCTTCTGCAAGCTCTGCGAGAAGGTGACGATGCATCACCGCGACGGCAAGCGCCCGTCGTACTCCTGCGACTATTGCGGACATCATGAGCACCCGACAGCCGGAACGATCTTCCACAAGTCACCCACGCCCCTGCGTTTGTGGTTCTATACGATCTATCTGATGGCTTCGACCCGCTGCGGAATCTCCGCTAAGCAGATCCAGCGCGAAACTGGCGTGACCTACAAAACAGCATGGCGCATGTTTCGGCAAATCCGCGCACTGCTGGAAGAGGATCATGCGCCTATCGGCGGCGAAGTCGAAATGGACGAGACCTACTTTGGTGGTCAGATTCGCGGTAGAGGTCGCGGACCACAAATGGACAACAAAACACCCATCGTTGGCATGGTGCAGCGCAAGGGCCGCATTATCGCTAAGACTACTCAAAACGTTAGGTCGCATACGCTGATGGGTATGGTGCGCGAATACGTATTACCAAAAAGCACCGTGTACACAGATGAAGCGGCGACCTACAATCGCCTCTCCAGTCTCCGCTCAAGTGAGTGCAAGCCACTGGGGTATCACCACCACCGCATTCCGCACAGCGAAAAGATCTATGTCCTCGGGGACACGCATACGAACACCGTAGAGGGATTTTGGTCACTTCTAAAACGCGGAATTGGCGGAACGTATCACGCCGTAAGCCAAAAGTACTTGCAGGCATACCTTAATGAGTATGCATTCCGCTACAATCATCGGGACGATCAGCAGCCGATGTTCACGACGTTCCTAGAGCAGATTGAGAAAGCATAAATGTCGTCGCTAATTTTCCACGCTGATCGCGAGCAGGTCTTGATGGCTACGGACACGCTGGCAACATCAACAGATGGCCAGCCCTTTAAGTTCACCACCAAAGCATTTTTCATTCCGCATCTCAGAATGCTTATGGCCGGTACCGGACTGATGGGATTCCTTGGCAGATGGTTTATACAGGTGAACGACTGGATGCTCGTCAAGGGAATCGATAACCTGAATAACCATGCGCCGCGCTATCTTTCCTCCATTTGGCAGGGGTATAAAGAAGAAGTCTCTGCCGGGGAAATCTCCGCTACCATTTATCATTGTGGTTTCTCCGAGATTGACGGTTTGATCCACACCTACGTTTACCGTGCGCCGCATTTTTTGTCCGAGACTCTTGGGTGCGGACTCGTATACCTCGGTGGACACCCAAAACCGGCCAGTGATGGACACCTGAAAACCGGCCAGTTGTAAACCATCAGACCAACATCCAGGACGTTGATTTCGACGGGAGAGCACTATCCTCCCTGATCGTGAGCAATGTCTTGAACGAGGAAAAGAAGCAGCAAGTCATAGCATTGGGGCGGTTGGGATGGTCGTTGCGCCGGATTGAAGAAGCAACCGGCGTTCGTCGAGAGACGGCCTCCAGCTACCTGAAAGAGGCCGGAGTGGCCCTGCGACCACCACGTGGTCGGCGGGTGCACTCAAAACCGGCCAGTCCGGAGAAGGTGACCACCGACTTTGGCGCGGAGTCGGGGAGTGCAACGGCACCAGCACCAGCTCCGCAGCCCGGCCGCAGTCCCTCGGCCAGCGCCTGCGAACCTTACCGCGAAGTGATTGAGTTGGCCCTCTCACATGGCCGCAACGCCATGGCGATCTGGCAGGAACTGGTGGATACTCGCGGCTTCGCCGCCGAGTATAAGAGCGTCAACCGTTTCGTCCGGAGGCTTCGTGGAAGCCAATCGCCGGAAGCATGCGCAGTCATCGAAACTGCACCCGGTGAAGAACTTCAGGTCGACTACGGCACCGGCCCGATGGTGCGCGACCCGCACAGCGGCAAGTACCGACGCACGCGGCTATTCGTGCTGACTCTCGGCTACAGTCGCAAGTCCGTTCGGTTGCTGGTGTTCCGGTCCAGCTCGCAGATATGGGCCGAACTGCATGAGAAGGCCTTCCGCCGGCTGGGTGGCTGTACCCGCGTCGTGGTGCTCGATAATCTCCGGGAGGGTGTGCTTGCCTCCGACATCTACGATCCCTCGCTCAACCCGCTGTACCGTGATGTGCTTCAGCATTACCGCACCGTGCCCCTGCCTTGTCGCGTCGGGCATCCAGATCGAAAGGGGAAGGTGGAGTCAGGCGTAGCTCACGCCCAGAAAACACCGCTGAAGGGTTTTCGCTTCGAAAGCCTCGAGGAAGCCCAGACCTACCTGGATCAATGGGAAGCGCGCTGGGCCGATACACGCATCCACGGCACCACCAAGCGGCAGGTCGCGGCGATGTTCGCCGAAGAGCGGCCGTTCCTGCTGCCGCTGCCCGTCGAACCCTTCCGCTATTACCAGTACGGCGAGCGCACCGTACATCTGGATGGCTGCGTCGAAGTCGAAGCCGCTTACTACAGCGCGCCGCCGGGCTGGATCAGTCGGCGTGTCCAGGTGCAGTGGGACACCCAGGTGGTGCGACTCCTGAACCCGGACAACGGTCAGTTGCTGCGCGAGCACTTGCGACAGGCGCGAGGCCGCCATCGGATCCAAGACGAAGACCGCTCCAAGAAAACGCCTCCGGGCACGCTCCAACTGCTGATTCGCGCCGGCAAAAGCGGATTGCACATCGGAGCGCTCTGCCGGGGCATGCATGACCGACACGGAGAAACTGCCGTGCGCCGCATTCTGGGCGTGCTATCGCTGGCCAAGAAGCACGGCGCCGCAACCGTTGACGATGCCTGCGCCGCCGCTCTGGAAATGGGCGTCTGCGATTACCACTTTGTGCGCCGCTACCTGGAGCGTAATCCAAAACTGCCACTGAGTTTGCGACAGGTCGATCCCCTGATCCGCCAACTCACCCTGTACCGCGACTTCATCGAAGACAAAACCAAGGAGAGTGAACTGTGAACCTTATCGAACTAGAGCGTGCGTTACGACAACTCCGGCTTGGCGGCATAGCCGCCGTGCTGGAAACCCGGCTGCACCAAGCCCAGGCCGAGGCCATGGCCCCCATCGATCTGATCTCGTGTCTGGTCACAGATGAACTGACCCGGCGAAGTGAGCGCTTGTTAGAGCGGCGCCGTAAACAGGCTGCGTTCCGCGATCCCAACAGGACGCTGGACAACTTCGACTTCACCTTCAATCCGAAGATGAATCGCAGTCTGGTCTTCGACCTGGCCACGTGCGCCTTCATCGGCAAGCGGGAAGACGCTTTGTTTCTCGGACCCGGCGGCACGGGCAAAAGCCACTTAGCCCAGGCCATCGGCCAAGCCGCTATCCTTCAGGGCTACCGCGTGCTGTACCGGGAAACGCATGTGCTGCTGGATGACCTAGCCGACGCAGTTGCCGACGGCACGCGCAAAGAGTTCATGGAGTCACTCACAACCGTGCCACTGCTCATCATCGATGACTTCGGCATGCGCAAGCTGCCGCTGACAGCAGCCGAAGATCTGCTGGAGATCATCATGCGCCGCTACGAGCGCACCAGCACGTTGTTGACATCGAACCGACCCGTCGAAGACTGGGGGAAACTGTTGAGCGACGTCGCCGCGGTCAGCGCCATGCTCGATCGCATGCTTCATCATGGGCATGTGCTCAAGTGTGGTCCGCGGAGTTGGCGCACCAAAGCGGCGGCAGGAACTGCTCAATAGTGATTATGATGGACGCGTTGCTTCGGTTACTCTAAAGACTTCATGGGCCTGGATGCCTACGTATATCGCAACCGGACGCATCTCGCTTTCGACCCCGTCTCAGCCGGAGTCTCGGTTGACGATACAACAGGTGTAGTTGATTTTGATGATCCCGACTTGTATCGCCGATTTGCCGATCATGTAGTCGCGATTCATTATCGACTCGGTAACGTAGCCCAAATCGGCCAACTCCACGAAGAGTTGCACCGTTGCACCGCCCATCTTCCGATCATCAAGACACGCGTGCTAGGCGACGGTACGCATTGCGGTGACTTCATCGACCTTTCGTTGATGGAGGCGCTCCAACAAGAACTGGACGTCCTGTCCGCAGCAACGGAGCAGTCGCGATTACCGCATATCGAGGAGTTCATATTGCAGATGCGCGAGCTGATTCGCATGGCAAAGGCTGAGAATAACCCTATCTATTTTGGATGAGTATGCGCGAGCACGCAGTCATCATTGGGGACTCTGTCCCCAACCCCCTGGGATTTATCGCTTTGGCGCCAGAATGGCAGCCTGGCTTGCGGAGCGGCTAGCGCCGCCCCGAGCCATTCCGGCCGCTGAGTCGGCGCTCCGGTCGCATCCCTGCGTTGCCGTATCCTCCGCCCAGGTGAGGTCAGTATAAACCGCGCTACACGCGGCGAGAAGACTTCGGATAAAGAAAAACTTGCCGGACCCAGCACTCGTAGGGTAAAACCAAGTTGTTCTGGGTGCGGTCAACTGGCCGGTTTTGAAGTGTCCACGACTGGCCGGTTTTCAGGTGTCCACCGAGGTCGTATATAAGCCTGAATGTGACGTACCGGGCGATTACATACTGCCAAGAGATCTAAGAAAGATGATGGATAATCAAAGACTAAAGCAGTCAACCAAATCAACCGACGAACGGGTATACATCGGCGGTGAAATAGAGGTCTTTCATTTGACGCTCGAAGGATGTTACATACAGACCATCGATAGATTCGATGATTACGCTCAGGATGAGACTTTGATGTATGCCAAGTCCGATTAGTGTTTCTGCTTCCGACTGACCTTTTTCAGTGCGGTTTCAAAATCGGCTTTGGTAAAAGGCTTTTCTCTTCCAGAAAGCTCGATGTCTAGCTCGCCAGCGTGCTCTTTGAGTTTTCGCAATTCTCTTGAATCTATCTTGCGCTGCATAGTGAAATGTGGGTGTTCCAATAGTGCCAGGATCTGCCATGCTGGGACAACGCCCATCATGCCAGAGTTGATCTTGAAACCCCAACCCCCGGGATTTTTCAATCCGTTCTCATCGACAGCGGCGGTCCATCGCGTTGGAATGTGTCCCCAATCCATCCCAAGCAGCCGAAAAAACACTTGTCCTTGCCACAGTTCTTCTGGAATCGGCTTCTGATTAGGCCTCGGGTCTGCCTTCTGGACGTAAACAAATACCGGGGAACCGCTATACCCAGAGATCGAATGCCCCTCGACAATAAAACTCTCTTGTGGGTGCTTTCTCCGCTCTTGTAGAATCGGCTCTCCTGGCATCATTGAGATATTTCCGAAGCGCACGGAAGGATTGTTGTACTCCGTACCATCATGGCCTACAAATCTTCCAATCATGAAGACATGGTCACCGCAACCTAGGTTTGCTCGCTCAATCACCTCTTGCGTAATGAACGTCTCAACCGGGATACACTCTGCTTTGTGATCGGCGGCTAAGCCTATCGGGCATATCGCTATGTCATTTCCACTTGGGTCTGGAAACCATTCCTTCTCGGGGATCTCAATCACTTCCGTTGAGCCATCTGTACGATTAATGCGGATGGCGCGGCAATTTTTATAGACGTGATCGTTCGTTACCAGATACGTGAATTCCGTATCCGGGAAAACCTCCGAAGGGTAACCCACCAAGAATCCCGATGCCCCTACCTTTTGCCCCAAGTCTGCATCTATCTTATCTGGGTAAAGATAGACCACCGAGTCACGGAAGTGTTCGTGAATTCGCAGCTCCAACCGCCCGTAGAAAGTATAGGCCCTACCGAGGTTCGAGAACACCACATGTTCCTCGCCTCTGACCCTATCGTATACTGGCACACGTACCTACTGTCAAGGGATAATTACCAAACAAAGCCAATCCCATTTCCGGACACTCCACCGGTGCTCCTCTAGCCCCTGCGTTACGGAATGTTATTCTGGTTCTGGCGAAAAGACGAAGGACGAAACTGTGGATCTGAATCTCGACACGCTCAAGCGCGAAATCCTCGATTACCTGGACAAATCCGGATTTGCCGTCTTTCACAGCCACTCGGGCGGCCTGGAAGGCTTGCCGATGGTTACCTGGGATACCGAACGCTATCCGGACTACCAGATTTTTCTTGAAACCGCACGACAGGTGGGCTGCAAGATGGTTCTGTTCGCGTCGCGTGATTTTGACGCCGCGGAGGTCGAGGAGGCGCTGGAGCAACTCGAAGACAGCGATATTTCGACGGAGGAGCGCCGGGAACTGGAGCGTCGCATCCGGGCTGTCCGTACCTACGAGGGCGTAACCTGCTCTTTGGAACTGGCTTTTGATCATCACGCGCGCATGTATGTTTACGAACTGCGCCCCGACTGGTATGAAGAGTTCATCGCCGTTTGCGAAGAAATCACCAGCCACCTGCCCGCCGATGAGGAAGAGGATGACGGATCGCTCGGCGGGTTTTATTCGAAAAACTGAACTGCCCGCATGGCCCGACCGGCGCGCTGGCTGCTTCCGAGACTAGACCGCGGCGAAGTAGAGGCGCTGAGCCGCGACCTGGGTCTCGGAGTGCCTGCAGCCAGCGTCCTTTATGGGCGTGGGTTTCGCGACGCTCGCTCGGCGCGCCGCTTTCTTTGCCCCTCGCTTGATGACCTGCACGACCCGCTGGCAATGCGCGACATGGACCGCGCGCTCGAACGCCTGAAACGCGCGATACATGATCGCGAAAAGATCCTGGTCTACGGCGACTATGACGTGGACGGTGCCACGTCGGTAGTGATCCTGAAGCGCTCTATCGAACTGGCCGGCGGAGTGGCCGAATTCCATGTGCCGGATCGTTTGAAGGACGGCTACGGCATGCGGCCGGAGATCGTGGAAACGGCAGCGGCGCGCGGAGTTTCACTGATCATCAGCGTCGATACAGGGATCCGGGCGGCCGAGGTGGTGCGGCGTGCGCGGGAACTGACGATCGACGTCATCATCACCGACCACCACCTGCCGGAAGCCGAGCTGCCGCCCGCGCTGGCCGTGCTCAATCCCAACCGGCCAGATTGCGAATATCCGGAGAAGAACCTTTGCGGTGTGGGAGTCGCGTTCAAGCTCGTGCAGGCGCTGGTGGGGACGCTGGATTGGTCTCCCGACAAGCGCCGGCGGATTCTCGAATCGTTTCTGAAACTGGTCGCTATTGGGACAGTGGCCGATGTCGTGCCCCTCACAGGCGAAAACCGCATCATCGTCAAACATGGATTGAGCGGGTTGCGCGACGTGCGGAGCCCCGGGTTGCGCGCGCTGCTCGAAGTCGCCGGCTTCAGCGGCGGCAACATTCCTTCCGCGACTCAGGTGGCCTTTCGCATCGCACCCCGCATGAATGCGGCCGGCCGGATGGCTACCGCTAACGACGTGATCGAGATGCTGCTCACCAGCGATGTGGAGCGCGCGCGTGTGCTCGCGGAGCAGTTGCACACATTGAACGCCGAGCGGCAGAAAACCGAAGCCGAGATCATCGACACAATTCTGGAAGAATGCGCGCGTACCCCTGTGGATGATTCACAGGCAGCGCTGGTTTTTTGCGCACCGGACTGGCATCGAGGCGTGCTGGGCATTGTGGCCAGCCGCCTGGTGGAGCGCTTCTGCCGGCCGGTTTTTGTGTTGAGCGAAGACCGCGAGTCCGGCTTATCGCAAGGTTCAGGCCGCAGCATAGCCCGGTTTCACCTGCTGGAAGCCCTGGAATCCATGCCCGAGTTGTTTGTGAAGTTCGGAGGCCACAGCCACGCCGCCGGGCTGACGCTCAATGCAAATGATGTCGGGGCATTCCGCCAGCGATTCGAACAATACGCCGGGGCCCGGCTCACGCCGGAGGACTTCGTACCGGAAACGGATATCGACGCCGTCCTGGCTTTGCGCGAGGTCAACGAAAGGACCTTGGCCGAAATAACCGCGCTGGCGCCATTCGGGTGTGGCCATCCCCCTCCCTTGTTCGCCGCGCTGGACGTGGAGGTCGCCGGTCCCCCGGTTGTCTGGAAGGACAAGCACCTGCGCGTACCTCTTCGCCAGAATGGACGGATGCTCTGGCTGAAGGCCTGGAATTTCGCCGAACGAATCTCTGAACTTTCGCCAGGCTCCCGAGTGGATGCGGCATTGAGTCTTGAAGAGGACTCCTACGCCGCGGCCAACGGGCTGCCCGGCTGGAGCGCAATACTGCGGGATGTCCGGCCGGCGGGGGCACCTGGATGAAATGGCAACCACTTCTAAACTCGCTGTTTCATCCCTGGCGCACGGCCGAAGAAGTGGCTCTCTTGAAGCAGAGTGTCACCCTCATCAGTGAGGAGCGTGATGAGCTCAAAAGAACCTTGGCCAACGCCGGTGCGTTCGCCCCTCCTGGTCACTTCTATTCCCCGATCCCTTCCCAGAGCGACATCGAAGAGCACCTAGACAGGCTCCAGCGCAAGTCGCTGCTGGTGGAGTTACCCGCGATCCGCATGGACGACCAGGCACAACTCGATTTCCTCGAATGCTTAAAGCCTTATTACTCCCAATTGCCCTTCCGGGCCGGCCCCGTCGAGGGCCTGCTTTATCAGTTCGATAATCCTCACTTTTCGTATGCTGACGCGTCTGCTCTGTTTTGCGTGATGAACTACTTTCGCCCGCAACGCCTGATTGAGATCGGATCGGGTTTTTCCACCTGCGCCATTCTGGACACTAACCGGGG
>Ga0335081_10012942_pt1 | contig 13501 bp, 8 predicted proteins | sample Lox_Sample_35_FD_206713 | JGI IMG/M metagenome (GOLD analysis project Ga0335081, IMG submission 206713) | Soil microbial communities from Loxahatchee National Wildlife Refuge, Florida, United States - Lox_Sample_3.5 | ecosystem: Environmental > Terrestrial > Soil > Wetlands | place: USA: Florida...
GGGCAGGTCGATATCCGCGGCTTGGATTACCGGCTCATTGGTAAGCGCCGTGGCCCGTTCAACGACATGCTCGAGTTCACGGACATTTCCCGGCCAGGGATGCAGCAAGAGCTTCTTCATCGCATCAACAGCAAAGTCCTTTACGCTCTTGCAAAACCGCGTTGAGTATTTCGCCAGAAAATGCCGCGCCAGCAGTGGAATGTCCTGCAGCCGCTCCCGCAGCGGCGGCAGTGTCAGGGAGAAGATATTCAAGCGATAGTATAAGTCACGTCGCAGTCGCCCCTGGTTAAGTGCCTCTTGGAGATCGACGTTGGTTGCCGCAATGACGCGGATGTCGGCCTGACGCATCTTACCACTTCCGAGGGGACGATACTCTTTCTCCTGGAGCAATCGAAGCAGCTTCACTTGTGCTGCGGACGGCAGGCAATCGATCTCATCCAGGAACAAGGTTCCGCCCTGCGTCTCGTGGATTAGCCCGGTCCGTGCCAGCGCGGCGCCGGTGAACGCGCCGCGCTCATGACCAAACAGTTCGTTCTCCAGCAGATCAACCGGGACCGCGCCACAATTCAGGGGCGTAAAGCACCCACTGGAGCGCGGACTGAGAGAATGAATCGCCTTGGCACACAGTTCCTTTCCCGTGCCTGTCTCCCCGGCAATCAAGACCGAAGCGTCACACTGCGCCACTCGAGGAAGCTTTCTTACTTCCGCCAAAAAGCACGGACTCTCCCCGATAAGCTGGCCTATCTCAAGAAGATCGTTTGGCATTGGTTTCAGTGCTTGACCCCGACGACTGATCGCAGGCATTCGGAATGCTTGGTGAATGTCAACCCGCACCAACCACAGTTGGAACAAATGAACTTCATTACCAGACCAGGTCTGTGTTTGTGAGGGGGGATGATAAGTGCCTCGTTAGGATCCTTACGACGTGCTTCCTGCCTGAACCGTTTGCCTCGCGTCCCCGTCCTTTTGGTTGTTCGCCATGCACCCAAGGACTCTTTCCCGAATTGGTCCAACTGCGCGCCTTCCGCTCCGGCCTCCTGGCGAGCCCGACACACCGCCACCATACTTCTAAGTTCCTTTACCAAAACTGAGCATTTCTGTCCATCAGGGTTTCCCTGATTTTGTTGTAAGGTTTTCCCTTACAAGACACATGCAGGCCGCAGGCACGAAGAGCTTCCACAGGCGGCAGTCTCTCAAGGGAATATGTCACGGGCCGCAAATCCTGACTCTGTTCGGCGCAATTTCATCCAGTGCCGGCGCGCAGCAACGTGATCAGCAGGAGCAGGATCATACCGACAACAATCCAGCATCCGAAGAAGCCGATGAAATCGAGATGCGTCCATTTTGTGAATTCCCAATTGCTGCGTGGGAACAGCTTCACGTGATCAAACCGATGCGGCTGGGCCTGGCTGAGGGCGACGGCTCGCTCATCCTCTTCGGGCGATGGCGCAACCGGGGTCTTCATCTTGGCGTAAAACCGATCCGCCAGCTCGGCCTGACCCGGCTTGAAAGCCAAGCTCAATCCGATAAGCATGACGAAGGGAAACAGGCCGTCGAAGAGCCATCGGGCCGCAAGCAAGCCCGCGGGAGAGAAGTTATGGACGGGGACCCCCAACAAGTGCAGGGAGTATGTTTCAACATTGAACCGCCCGATTCCTTCGAGGGACGATTGAGGGTTGCGGGGATCGATTCGCGCGACCGACTCGAAGAAGACAGCGGACGGAAGAACCACGTGCGGCTTGCGAATCGCCTGCCCCGGTCGCTCAGCCAACCCGGCGGCGATATCGGCAGCAGTCGCGCCCACCGTCACCTCGGTGTGGCGTTCAGGCGTTTGAACGGCCAGACTCGGCCGCCGACGGAACCATTGCGAATGCGGCGCTACCCAGGGGACCAATCCGATCCAGACGACCCAGACGATCAGGCCGACGATGATGGCGCGGGCGACGAGCCGTCGCCAGAAGAAGATCAGAAAGACAACCGCGCCGAAGTACGTGTTGAACGTGATCAACATCGTCAACGCTTGGATGACTCCGGTGAACAACAGGGCGAACACAATCCCCAGCACGAGAACAACGATAATCGCCACCTGACCGACGCGGAAATAGTGCTGCGGCGAACGGCCCTTGATCAGTGGCTCATAAAGATTGCGCGTGGCCAGCGCCGACACGGACACGGAGCTGACGCCGACTGCCGGCATGTGTCCCAGGAGCATGCCGGACAGCATCAATCCCAGCAGGCCGGGTCCGAGCAGGGTGGTGGAGATCGCTCCCCAGGCATTGTCCGGATCCGCCAGCCCGGCCGGGAAGACGGCGACTGCCAGGAGTCCGCAGAACGCCCATCCGATGAGGACGATGCGCTTCATGAAGCCGCCGACGATCATGCCGAAGCGGGCCGTGTTCTCATCCCGCGCCGATCCGCCACCGGCCATGTTGTGCATCAGGCCAAGAATCTGGACGAAACTGGCCAGGGTGATGGCAAAAATCGTGTACCAGGTGTAGTCGCTCATCGCCACCGTGCCAACCAGTTGGAACTTGTACGCAGGCACGATCTGGTGCAGCCCGTGCAACCCCCCGACGCGATGCAGGCCGAGAGGAATCAGAAGGACGGACATCACCAGCACCAGGATCCCTTGAATGGCGTCAGTGATGGCCGCGGCCTTCAGGCCGCCTAGGATGATGTAGATTGCGACGATCGTCGAATACGCGATGTAGAAGGGCAACGGCCGGATGAAGGTGATGAACGAGTGCAGTTGGCCCCGCTTGTTCTGGTTGTCGAGCGCGGCGAACCGCTCGGCCTTCGCGGCGGGAAGCAGCCCGTTTTCCTTTTGAACCTTGAGGACCTGGTATTCGTTGAAGAGACCGATCTGGGCGCGCTCTTGCTTCGTGTAGGCCGTCTCCGGCTTCACGATCATAGCGGACGTCACTTTGAATGCCGTGAGATTGCCCAGTCCAAGCAGGATCAGCGCGATGATGATATTGAAGCAGGCGTAGGCCGAGGCGAGCGCTTTGTTGTCAAATCGATCCACGAACAAATCGGCCATGGTGACCAGACGCGCACGCCGGTACCAGGGTTGCGTGAACCAGAAGAACGGTGTGATGAACAGCGTCTGGAAGCTGATCCACAATCCGCCCACGCCTTCCCGGAACACTTCGCTGGACAATTGCACCGCGCCGGTGGAATCGGTGGCATTCCCGAAGTTCAGGAAGAACTGCAGCACGCGCCCGAATTTCCGGCCGCCGAGATAGAAGTCGGTTTGTTGTTTGACCCCGCGGGAAGCGCGGACGCCGACGAACAGCAACGCCACCAGAAACAGGAAGACGACCGCCAGATCCAGAACGTGTAGGCCCCACAGATACATGGTTCGGCGCCGCTACGATTACCCCGCGCGCCGCGTCAATGGGATGCGCCGGGTATGATCAGCGCCGGTTCGACCATGAGCGTGATTCGTGGGGCATCCGGATTGGCGAGCCGCACAATCAGCAGTTCGACAGCCAGCCGCCCGATTTCGTAACTGTGGATGTCCACCTTGATCGGCTCGGGCTCCATGTGCTGGTACACGACCTCGCGATCGCCGCAGACGTACCGCACGTCCCGCATGGGTTCCACGCCGCGGCGGCGCAGATGTTCATGAACGTAATAGCCGAGATTGTTGGCGACGAACAAGCCTTCCGGCCGAGGTTTCAGTTTGACGAACTGCTCGACGAGCTTTTCCGCAGATTCAAAGAGGCCCTGGCTGTCGCTCGGTTCGTCCATATTCGCCCCCAAAAGCACGCACGAGACCTGATGCAGATGCGCGTGGTGCTCGAACGAATTGGCCCGCTCGGTATGGTAGCGGTTGCCGCGCGCGGTGGGTCGATACGTGATGCAACACACATTCCGGCAGTTCTGGTTTACAAAGTAGTCCAACGCCTTGGCGCCAACTCCTCGATGGTCCGGCTGCACGCGGTCACCCCACGTCGTCGCTCCCGACGACAGGAGCCACACCGAGGGAACCTGTCGCAGTTTCGCCGCCAGCGATTCCTCGGGTTCGGGACCGTGCAGCAACAGGCCGTCAACCCGTTGGTTTTCCACGATCGATGGCAGACAACCAGAATGGTAGAGATAATCGATTGTCAGGCTGAGCCGATGCATGCGCAACGCCGCGGCCGCCCCCTGAAGCAGCGCATGCCCGGTGAGTGTCTCGGCTGGTTCCTGGCCTCCCGGCCAGGTGAAGCCGGTCGTGGTTCCGGTAGTCAACGGGATTCCGCCTTCGTGCTCCGGCATCGGTTTGTACGAAGCGGTCCACAGAAAGGCAATGGCGCGATGTTGGAGTCGGGCGTGCAGGTGGGCTTTGGGGCCGCGGCGCGAGCCCGGCGGCGGCGGATGGTAGTCCATGCGCTTCATCGCTTGGTGGACTTTGGCCACGGTCGCGTCACTGACAACGTCGCTCTCGTTCAACACGCGGGAAACAGTTGCCGTGGATACGCCGGCGAGCTTGGCAATTTGCACGATAGACATAGGCGATGATCTCCCGATATGTAGCGTGTCGTTACAACAATGCTAATTCCTGTCGCATTATCTTGACCGTGTCAAGGCCGCCGTGGAGCCATGAGCAGGAGCGCGGGGCGCGGGTTCGAGGGCTCTCAACGATGGATCGGCAGGGAAGTGAGCATAGTGGTCGCAAGTAAACACAGCACTGGCAGTGGCCCAAGGAACGCCACTCTCCGAAAGAAGCAAGCGTTTTGAAAAGGCCTGGTCGAGGTCGCGCTCAATGCTTTCGACGACGACTTGTTGCAGGTTCTCGGATACGAACGTGTGTTTGAACTCCGCGGCGATCGCCTTGGGCGGCCCGTTGGATTCAAAAGCGGCGTTGAGCGTCAGCACGTAGGGGCGACAGGTGGCCACGTCGAATGGCTGCGGCCCACCCTTTGCCAGCGCGTCAAAGATCGTTGTCAACATGTGCCGGCGAACAATTTTATCGTCTTCGGTCTTGGAGGGGTGTGGTTTGCCAATCACTTCTTCGCGGCCATCGTGGTAATGCACGACCGTATCGGCAAAGTCAACCTGACGGATGACCGCCTTGTCGGTTTCGACTTCCAAGAGCACGTCACGTTGCGTGGCCGTGGCCAGCGACGCGCAGTAAAGAATCTCCACGCTTTCGTCCGTGATGATGCGCACCGTGCTGGTGTCCTCGCTCTCAATGTCATTGATATGGTAAAGTTCTGCCTGGACAGTGGCAGGGACAGCCAGTCCCGGCTTGGTCGTTGCAAGGAACAACTCGTGTGCGAGCAGGTGGGCCAGCGGATTGCCCACCGTGCCATCCAGCACCCAGCCATCCGCCGTGCGGAGCCGCCCCGTCCAGGCGCTGCGTTGGAAATACTGGACGGGTCGCGGCCACGCGGCCACCGCGCGCAGCCGACGGATTGCGCCCAGCCGGCCGCTGACCAGCAGGCGCTTGAGGCGTTGGTTGACATCCGTATACAGAAACTGAAAATGAACAGCGGTTGCCCGGCCCGTCTGCTGCTGCAGCCTTGCCAGAGCATCCAGTTCCTGAATGGTCGGGACGGGAGGTTTTTCGAGGAGCACATGAAAACCGGCAGTCAAAGCCTGCGCCGCGCAACTGTAATGAGAATCGATCCCCGACGCGACGACGATCGCCGTGCACTCCTTGGTATCCATGGCTGTTAGCAGTGCTTCCAGGTTCGGAAACGCACGAATACCACGTTTGACACAATTGATCACCCGCGGGTTGTCGGGTTTATCGAGTGTGGTCACCGCAACGATCTGGCAAAGATCGGGCAATTCCCAGAGCCGGTCCATCAGGTAACCCGCATAACCGCTTGTTCCGACCATGGCCAGGCGTATCATGAAGCACCTGTTCGGAGCGCCGCCGATTTCGACCACGGCATTTCAGGGATTCGTTCGACCAGTCCCGTGTCGGCCGCGTCGCGGGCGCACAGGCAAGCATGTGTAAGCAGAAAAGGATCTTCGAGACACATGGACCCGTCGCCGCGACCCTCCTCCAAGAAGAACGGTCGGTAGATGGGACGGGCCGGATCGGGGGCGATAGTCACAGGTTCGCCACCGTCTCTGAGGAGGCGGACGACATGGTCGTTGCTACAAGCTTCAATTACCCCCGCGGTTCCGACGACCCGAATCCAGTCATCACCATGAGTGGCGGCGGCTTCTGGTCGAAGCAGGTCAACGCTCACGGTTGCCGCACCGCCATTGTCCAAACCGAGAATTGCCGCCACGCAGTCTTCGCAGTCCGGACGGTCGGGATGGGCGAAGTTCCGTTGCAGTGCCGCGGCTGACACAAAGGTCCGCCCGGTAATGAAATAGATCATGTCCAAAGCGTGGATCCCCACCCATAACATCGTCCCGCCGTACATGTCCCGCACCCCAAACCAGCCGGGACGGTTCCCGTACTTGTACGATTTGCGTGCGTTGACCATCACGACTTCACCGATGGCGCCACTTTGGCAGAGCTGGCGTGCCTTCTGAAAGACGGGATCGGCCCGCATGCTAAGCATGGCCATGAGACGGACGTCGTTTGCCGAAACAGCCTGGTAAAGTTTTCGCAGTATCGGCGCGTTGAGTGCCAGCGGTTTCTCGCAGATGAGGTCGCACCCAGCATCCGCCACATCCATGGCGATGATGGGGATGCGATCAAGGCGACAACTTAGTACGACCACATCTGGGCGGACAGCGGCCAACATCAGGGTGTAATCGTCGAAAATGGGCACGTCTTTGGGTACGACTGGATGCGCGGCGATACAGTCCAACGATTCGCCATACACAGCCCGCGCAGCCGCGACGACCTCAATTGCGTTCATGCCTGCGATTTCATCAAGCACGCACGCCCAGTGCCCGAACGAGCCAATGGTTGCAACTCGAACCTTATTCTGCTTGGACCTCATATTCGACGGGCCGATTGTTGGGAAATCAGTGCAAACTGCGAGATATCTCACCGCATCGAGAACTGTAGTCGAAACTTGGTCTCATTTGGAAGCCCGGTTCTTGGGCGATTTGTATTTGTCGAAATTGCGTTACCGGCCTGACTGCCCACACAGCCGGACCGCAGTTCAATTCATTGAGCTGTAAGTACTGCTCCATTTGGTGCTGAGATCATACCAGGTGATCGATTCCACATGGCCATCGCAAAAAGCGGCATTGACTGAGTTGTTGTGCCGGTCGAGTATGTCTTTCACGTACGAATTCAAGTCTGCGCTGCTCGAAATCCACGGATTTGCCGGGGTGCCATCCGCATCCAGTATCGCAATTGCTGACGACGGTCTTCGTATGTCCGAAAGCCGGTAGCCGATACTAAACGTACCGAATCTCACCATCAGATAGCTGATCGCTGGGCCACTCGAAGTTGCGGGCCGATTGTCCGCTGGACAATGTCTCCAATTCCTCCATTGGTCAGTCGTGTTCTTGGCAAAATAGGGCGTGTACGGCGAACCTGCAGCCAGCCACGTCGGGCTCCCTGAGGGGCCCAATTTGAGGTAAACCCATTCGTTGTAATCGCCTGCATACGATTGGATGACCTGTCCCCATTGCCTGAGCACATTCACGCAGGCGACCTGCTTGGCCCTCGACCTAGCCTTGCTCAGCGCGGGCAACAACATCGCGGCCAGAATCCCGATGATGGCAATGACGACGAGCAACTCAATGAGTGTGAAGCCCCGAGAACCATGGTGAGCCGTTCTAATGCTCATTCGATTTGTAACACTCCCGTCCATTTCGCGTTGTGCGTGAACTCGAAATGCTCTAGCCACAGCAACATGGCCAACGATGAACCATCCGCTTTTCTCGGCGTAACGCCACTTTCATGCAATCCCAACTATCCCGTTCTGCTGGTGCTTACGTCCCAAATCGCTAACCCAGAGTGAGTGTAAATTACACATGTAATATAGCGTGATATTACATATCGTACAACCGGACTGCAAGACAATTCTGCAAAAAAAGTTCCATTCCCAACGGACATCCAGACGTGAGTGGTCACGGTAATCACTACGGCACCAAGCGAATCCGGTAGTACCTTCCCGGAATGTTCGTCGCGCCGCCAGAGTCAACGTAGTTGGTCACTGCGTCCCCCACGCCTGTAATTATGAGGGGAGCGCTGATGTCTGAGAAGTTCGTGCTGTATCCGCCAACTCCGTCCCCGTCCACCGCCTGCACGGCGTTACTCCGCCCGCCCGCAGTTGCCCACGTGACTAGAATGTCGTTGCTCTGCGCCACCACCGAGAGGATTCTCAGTCCCGACGAACTATTCGTCGGATCTGTCCCCGCCAAAAACTCAGCGAGGTTGTTTTGTCCATCACCATCGGGGTCGGCGTCAGCCGCCGCCAGGGCACAATTCGTGCAGTTGAAGTAGCTCATCTGCCACTGTTCAAACAACGACAGCACATACGCGGTGGACTCGGTGGAGTTCGTGCTTTCACCGCCCGCATTGAGCGCCGAGACGACGTAATAGTACGTCGTGCCGGCGAGGACGTCGGTGTCCGTGCAAGCGGTCGCCGCAATGTTGGAAGCAATAACGGAGTATGACCCGCCGCTCATGAGCGAACGCTTGACATTGTAGCCGGTCGCGCCCGCGGAAGAATTCCAATTCAAAACGACCGCGGTATTGCTGCCGACCGCCGTCAAACCGGTGGGCGCGGCTGGCGGGGAGGCCGCGGCAGGGCCGTCCAATTCGACCGCGTCGTAAGCTGCGCCCGGACTGAGCCAGTTGCTGCCGCTTGAACCGCTGGCCATGAAGATCTTGAGCGTGTTCTGCCCGACAACGAAGGTGCTGGCCGGGACGCTGTAGGCGTAGAGATAATTGTTGCCGCGATATGTGGCGAGCGTCAAACATCGAGTGGTTGGCTGCGTGGGGATCGGCGGCGTGGCGGAACTCCACGAGTTGATGGTGACAGTGGGGCGGGCATTTCCATAGGCGCAGGTTATCCCGATCCGCAGCGTCATGTTCGTGATCTGCCCTGCGGCCAGGTTGAAGAGGATCGTTGTCGGATCGTTAATGTCCTGCCACTGGGCCATGGGAAAACTGGCCGTCGGGTCGGTCCCGACATGGAATGTCACCGGTCCCCAACTGCTCATGCGGATGTCTGAAGGGTGCATGGAGAGAAACCTGTCTGCGTTCAGGAACCCGGACGGCGTGCCATCCCAATCCCCAATCCGGAAAACATACGAGGGGTTCGCCTCGGTGGACGTCAGGTTCAACGTGTTCGTGGTGCCGGCGGCGACAACCACCGCGTTGGTGGCGACCCCGAGCTCGCCCTTGTAAAGAATTGCGGTGTAGGAACCCGTTTTCATCAACGGTGTTACATACGTTCCGTTCGAGCTTGCCACGGCCCAATACTGGGCACTGCTGTTCGCAAAGCCAACCACTGCCTGGAATCCGGCCGGAATCCCCGACACAGTACCAGTCACCGCTCCGCGGCTGGCGCGGGCCACGAACCCCGTCAGATTCAAGCCGGAGGTCTCGATCCAGGAATCGTCGATGGGCCAGGCAGGCGGAGACCCGTTGTTGAAAACCAATGCGTACGGTCCATACAGCACCCCCACGCGGTTGGACTCCGTAATATAGTGCCCGGAGTTCATGTAGTTGTATATCTCCTGGTCTCCGCCATCTTGATTCTCGATGTCCCGGTAGAAGGGACCGCTACAACTGCTTTCGCGCGGATTATCGAAAACCATCCATGCTCCGACGGCCGTGCCCGTCGCCCCGCAATAGCTAAGGTCCATGGCGCGGTCTCTACCGTGCGTCGCGGTGTCCCCATAGTACTTTGACCGAGTCTGACCGGCGTTTACGCCATTGGTAAACCCAAACACATCCGTGCTTTCGATCGCCCCGGTGTTCCCGCGCGTGTCCGACGGAATGGGCCCAAAGGTGAGCTTGCTCGATTGCAGCCGGGTGATCCAGCGCAACTCGCCGACCGCCGGCTCCGCCGTGACATACGTCGCCATAAAAATCGTGTTGCACCCGTTAGTCACGATTAGATAGTGCGTCAGGCTGCTAACAACCGAGTTGCTCGGACTGGTTGCGCAAGTGACCCTTATGTATTCGTTCGCGAGATTGGTCGCGGTAACGGTCGCGGTCCCCAGTCCCGAGGCGATCTGTGAATTCTTGTCCGTAGCCTGATATTGCGTGCCGTTGTACAGGATCGAGTTGATGTCGCCACTGTTCGTGCTAACCTGGAACACGAGACCCGCGCCGGTGTCCACGATGAAGTTGTTTCCACTGCTGCTCACGCCGAACGCCCCGAAGACGCGCAGGGGAATCGTCAGACAGGCGACAATCGTCAGCCGGGGGATGGCCCGAGCGAGAACGCGTCGCAGATGGCGAGCTTGCTGCGGAGTGGGCACGTTTCTCATGATGAAACCCCTTGCTTGCGTGACCCTCAAACCGAGTTATGGCGCCTCACTGAGCAATCTCCCGTCAACGGCATTGTAAAATACAGCGTTTATTACATAATATTTCTCATTTAGCAAGCCAATTGCTGACCTCGGAGACATAAATGATTGTATCAAGCTGCTGTGTAGGTACATACATAAGAAATTTCATCTTTGCCAGTAAGGCTGGTAAAGTACCTTGTTTCACTTCCTTTTGACCTCCCACACCCTGAACCGGCTGTAGGCAACCTGCGTGACGCCGGCCATCGAACGCAGACCGATGCGCCCCGCCCCTAGAGGGCTCGCTGTGTCGTCATATCGGAGCACGACCCTACCATCCACCTCGGCTTCGATATGACCGCCGACTTTGAGGAGGCGGATGTGTCGGGTCGCGTCACTGGAACCAGTGGTCAGGCTTTCCCCACTGGCGAGCTGCTTGAATCCGGGATTCTTGCGCAGGCGATTGGAAGCGCTTTCTTCCTCGGTGTTTCGGCTCCAATAGGCGTCCGAATAGTTGGCCAATGCGCCGCTGTGGTAGGCCTTGTAATCGCCGCGGCGCGGTGGCAACGACAAGTCGAACATGTCCTCGCCGCTTCTGCCGGTGGCGCTGAAGAAAACAATCGTCAGACCGTTCGTCGAGCTGCAGTGGTTCACATCGAATTCCAAAAGGAAGTCAGCGGGAAACACGTGGCTGTTCCACACGACCATATGGGACCGACGGCTGGCATCGACCGGCTTGGGTTGGCCGGCCTCGTCAAACCCCGAGGGGGCGACCCGGAGTGTGCCGTCGCGAATCGTGCAGCCGCCCCAGCCCTCGGCAATCCACTCGGCATCGGGTGGTGGACGTCCGGTGCGGCGCCAGCCACCGTTCGGCAGACGCTCGATGAAGTCCTCTTCACGGGCAATTCTTTGCGGTTGGCCGAAGTTGTTCTCGTACACAGCGCGCAATTCATACTTCAACAAGTCGATGGGATGATCGCGTGGGCGTTGGAGTGCGCTCGCGGAGCCAGCCGTCATCTGGCCGGCGACAGGCGCCGTGATCACACTGAGAATGCCGACGGATGTGAGCAGAGACAGGCAAGTCTCACGACCAAAGCCGCGCTTGGTACGCCGAATCATCGTCGTTCCGCATAGTCCATGTACGGGGAGACCTCCGCCGCGCGAAGCACGGCGCCTTTCTCCGTCGGGCGCAAGCACAGCGCCACCACATTCGTCTGGCCGCTTCCGAAGTTGAGCCAGCATTCGGGCAGGTAGTACTCGCGTTGCGGCCCGACATCCCAATACCGCCCCAGCGCACGCCCGTTGAGATAAATGAATCCGTTGCCTGATGAGTCCAGTAACAACCGCCACGGCACCCAGACGTTGGGGGGTGACTGCGGCAACTCAAATTCCATGCGATACCATGTCGCGAGCGCCCCGGGTTTGCCGGAGGGAGCATCCGTTCCTTTGCGCGCAATGACTTTCTTCGTATCCAGCGCAATCTCGCTCCAACCGGATTTCACCGCGTCATCACGCCACCAACGGTTCGTGACGCCGCCCAGTTGGCGCGCGAGTTCGAATGTCAATCCGAGGCCTTCCAGATTGCCGCCCATCAACCGGGCGCCGCGGGTCAGGCCGCCATTCCCACCCTTGTTGCTGACCACGACGGCGATGACATTGACGCCCGGTTTCAACTGGCGCGCAACATCCGCGTTCAACGACGGCCTCCGGTCCGACGTCTTGCCAACTTCCCTGCCGTTCACATACACCGTGCTGGCCCCCTCCACGCGATCGAGCATCAGCCGCGTCCGTCCGGCCTGGATCAGTTTATCCGTCAATTCCACGTGGGCACGGAAAACAGCGGTGGCGTTTTTTCCGAACAGGATTTTGGCCGCCGGGTTTTTCGGGCCGAGCGCGCCCGGCTGCTCCAGCCCCGCAAACTCGGCGATCGTCTGATCATCCAGGTCGAAACTGTCCCAGGTGGAATCATCGAACTCCGGGGCAATCTCGGGCCGGGTCCCTTCTGCCAGCAGCTTCACCCGCCATTTGTCCAGCGGCGTGCTCAGCCCCGCCCGCGTCGACATCCGTCCGGAGCGGATGCCGCTCAGGTCGCCGATCCCCACGCCGGAATTGGGTTGTCCACGGTTTTCATACAGCGCCAGCAGCACGTTGTCGCCAGTCTGGAGCGCCTCGCCGACGGCCACCACTGGGTCGGACGATGCGATGATCTTCCCGTTGATATCCAGCACGACCTTGTCGGTCGTGAAGAGATCGAGCGCCAGGTACTGGAACTTCGCCCGCTGCTCCGCCGAGAGCTGGAACCTGGCGCGGTACAGTACAAATCGTGAATCGTATACGCCTTCCGCGGGGAGCGATTCGCCAGCGGCGACCGGCGTCCAGTCGCTCCCGCCGGGATCAGCATGTGTGAGCGCCGTCTGAATTCGCACCGCGGCCGGAAGATTCGTGGGTCGTTCGGGAGCGGCAACCGGTTTCGGCAGCCATTCGCCTCTGACCGCGTCCACCGCCCCGGCAGGCAGATGGAGAACCTTGAAACCGCCGGGCGCCAGATCGTACTCGAACTTCAGAGCGTCGCCTCCATCCGGCTTCACCGTAGCGGAGCCATGCAGCGGCTTCGTTCGCGATGTGTTCCGACAGAACACGAACGTGTCACCCAACGCCCCGCGGCGGATGGCAACCGCGGCTTCCTTGTCCGTGGTTTCGGCCTCGCAATGGATCCGTTGGGATCGCGCCAGACTCGCACCGTATTGCTGGAGCATGAGGCCGATGGCCTTCACGGCCAGATACTTGTCGCCCACGCCGCCCGGTTCGCGGATCGGGGCGAAATAATCATACGTCGAGAGCTGGTCGCGCGAGGCCCAATCGCCGAAGTTCGACCCACCGAACAGCATGTAGTAGTTCAGAATCGTTGTGCCGTCCTGAAGATTGAGCAACGTCAGGTGATTGATCTGCGTGGCGTCCATTCCCGGCTGGTCTTCGCTGAGTTGATGGCCGACCTGTGCGAACCAGCCGCCTTGAAGTTCGGGAACAATCACGGGCGCGTTGGGTTGTTCCGTACGCAACGCCTGCAGCCGGTCTTCCACCGCCTTCATGTTCCATCGTGGATACATATTGGAGCCGTCAAACA
>Ga0335081_10012943_pt1 | contig 13500 bp, 7 predicted proteins | sample Lox_Sample_35_FD_206713 | JGI IMG/M metagenome (GOLD analysis project Ga0335081, IMG submission 206713) | Soil microbial communities from Loxahatchee National Wildlife Refuge, Florida, United States - Lox_Sample_3.5 | ecosystem: Environmental > Terrestrial > Soil > Wetlands | place: USA: Florida...
TCTCCCAGCCGGGCCGGGGCGCCGGGCCGGTCTGCCAGCTTCGCGGGGAGGGCATGAACCTTCCGCGATGGCTCACGAAAGCTGTATCACCCGGACATTTGCCGCAACACCGCAATGAACGCCGGCTGATCCTCGACACGTTACTGCTGGGGATCGTCGGGGCCTTGAGCGCCCAGCTTTTTATCTTGATGTTGCGCTGGTCCGAGAAGTTCTTCCTGAACTGGCTGGCCGGCTATCAGGCGCCCGGTTTACCCGGTGAAGGCGGTCCGCTTCAGCAGGTGATCGGTGCACACGGGTTGTGGCTGATCCCGGTGGCGACCACTTTGGGCGGTTTGCTGAGTGGCTTGCTGGTGTACGGATTCGCGCCGGAAGCCGAAGGCCACGGCACGGATGCCGCCGTGAAATCCTTCCATCGCGCCGCCGGCTTTCTCCGTGCCCGGGTGCCGCTGCTGAAGATGGTGGCCTCGGCCATCACCATCGGCTCGGGTGGCGCCGGCGGACGGGAAGGCCCCACCGCGTTGATCAGCGCGGGGATTGGCTCGGTGTACGCCACGGCCACGCACCGAACCGACGAAGAACGCCGCCTGCTGGTGCTGATCGGCATGGCCTCCGGTTTGTCGGCGGTTTTCCGATCCCCGATCGGGACCGCGTTCTTCGCCATCGAAGTGCTGTACGGCGGCATGGAATTCGAGTCGGGCGCGCTGTTCTACACGATGATGGGATCGGTGGTGGCGTACGCGTTCAACGGTTTGTTCGTCGGCTGGCAGCCGTTGTTCCGCGTGCCGGCGACGCTCGCTCCGCCCGGGTTTTTGGATTATTTTGCTTACGCCGGCCTGGGCCTCGCCGCGGGGATCGTCGCGACGCTGGTTCCCGTGGTGTTTTATCGGGCGCGCGATGCGTTCCACGCGCTGCCGATTCCGCCACACTTCAAGCCCGCTCTCGGTGGACTGGGGCTCGGACTGCTCGCGCTGGCGCTGCCGCAGGTGCTCGGCGGCGGATACGGTTGGATGCAGGAAGCGATCGATGGACGTCTGGCTGTGGGATTGATGTTGCTGCTGATTTTCGGACGTCTGGCGGCGTTTGCGTTGACCATTTCATCGGGCGGCTCCGGCGGCGTGTTTGCTCCGACGCTGTACGTGGGGGCGATGTTGGGCGGCGGTCTGGCCGCGGTGTTGCACCAGCCGGCGGCGGCGTTCGTGGTGGTGGGCATGGCGGCTTTGTTTGGGGCCGCCGCGCGGGTGCCGATTGCGACCTTGTTGATGGTGACGGAGATGACCGGCGGCTACCATTTGTTGGTGCCGGCGGCGCTGGCGGTCATGTTGAGTTATTTCATCCAAAGCCGTTTGTCGGCCCACCTGCGCTACCATAGTCTGTACGAGGCGCAGGTGCCCATGCGCTCGGATTCGCCAGCGCACCAGATGGAGCATGTAGAAACCGCGTTGAAGTTGTTGCACGAACGCAAGTTCTCGGTGTCTCCAAACGCCACCCACCTGGATCTGCAAAACTTACTGGCTTATGGGATTGCAGTCGATTTGCCGGATACCAAAAGATTGTACCTCGCCCGTCTCCGACGAAAAAGCGCGTGGGTGGGCAAAACGGTTCAGGAATGTTTCCCTCAGAGTAGCGCCGACGACCTGGAGTTGGTCGCCATCCTGCGCGGCCAACACTTGCTGCTGCCGCACGAGCACGTGGTGATGGACAAAGCCGACAAGCTTCTGGTGATTGCCTCGCCGCAGAAATGGGAGTCGCTCAAAGAATATCTCGCGAGCGGCGCCGCGGCCAATCCCCCGAAGAGCGCCTAACAGAACTGTAGCCGCAGGCTTTACGGCTGCGTTCCCCCCGCAGCCGTGAAGGCTGCGGCTACATACGAATTTCCCTTCCCTCCGCGCCAAATTTGAGCCGGCCGACTGTCACTTGTGCAATGGCGACGGACGGCGGATAGTGGCAAGGCGTCGCTTCGGAAGCAGAACCGGATGGAAGGTGGCTTGGACCATGGCGGAACCGCGTACCGAATTAAGCCGCGATCTCTCGTTGTTCGACGTGACGATGATCGGCGTCGGCGCGATGATCGGGGCGGGGATTTTCGTTTTGACGGGCCTCGCCGCGGGAGTCGCGGGGCCGGCCCTGGTGCTGGCGTTTGCGCTCAACGGGGTGATCACGATTTTCACCGCCATTGTGTATGCGGAGTTGGGTTCGGCCATCCCCGAGGCAGGCGGCGGTTATCTCTGGGTGAAACAGGGATTACCGGGACCGCACTCCTTTCTGGCGGGCTGGATGAGCTGGTTTGCGCACTCGGTCGCCGGCAGCCTGTACGCGCTGGGGTTTGCCTCCTATGTGGCACTGGTGCTGTCGGAGTTTCACGTCCATCTCGGGTGGCTCAACGGCGCCTGGCTGCACAAGGGTTTGGCCGTCGCGATCATTGGCCTGTTCTTGTTCATCAATTTCAAGGGCGCGCGCGAAACCGGCACGGCGGGTAACATCGTCACCGTGCTGAAAGTGTTGATCCTGCTGCTGTTCATCGCGAGCGGGCTGGTGGCCATCATCCGTCGTCCCGAGGCGATGAACAATTTTCACAATTTCATGCCGCGCGGATTCGCCGGTGTGCTCAGCGCGATGGGGTTGACGTTCGTCGCGTTCGAGGGCTATGAGATCATCGTCCAGGCTGGTGAGGAAACAGAGAGTCCGCGCCGCAACATTCCGAAAGCTGTATTCCTCTCGCTGGCCATCGTCGTGCCGATTTACATGCTGGTGAGTTTTGTGGCCATCGGCGCCACGCGGCCGGACACGAATATTCCGACCTATCAATGGCTGGGAAAACACGCGGAACTGGGGCTGGTGGAAGCGGCCCGGCAATTCATGCCTCTGGGGGCGATCTTGCTGTTGGCCGGCGGAATTCTGTCCACGATGAGCGCGCTCAATGCCACGACGTATTCCTCCACGCGCGTTTCCTTTGCGATGGGGCGGGGCAAATCGTTGCCGGGGGTTTTCGGAAAAGTCCATGGAAAAACGCGGACGCCTTACATGGCGCTCCTGTTCAGCGGCGCGCTGATCATCGGCATGGCAGTCGTCATCCCCATCAAGGATGTAGCTTCCGCGGCCGATATCATGTTTCTGCTGCTGTTTCTGCAGGTGAACGTTGCCGTAATGTCGATCCGCAAGAAATTTGGCGACCGGTTGCGGTACGGATTTCTGATGCCATTTTTCCCGGTCGTGCCGATTATTGGTATCGTGACGAAATTGTTTCTGGCGCTGTTCATGTTTCACTACTCACCCCTGGCCTGGTATTTCGCGCTGGCGTGGATGGGCTTGGGAGCCGCTCTCTACTATTTTTACGTTCGCTCCCAAGAGCAACAGGAGGACGAAGAGCAGACGCCGGTCGTGAAAGAAGCGAAACGCGCCTCGCCGGAGGAGGAAACGCGCTACCGGGTGCTGGTCGCCATCGCCAATCTACGTACGCTGCCAGCGTTGCTTCGCCCGGCGGCGGCCGCCGCCCGCCGACACGACGGTTCCGTCATCCTGTTGCACGTGGTGACGGTGCCGGATCAGTTGCCGATCTCCGCGGGCCGCGCCTATATCCGCGATTCCCAGCCCGTGACCCGCCGGGCGCAAGAACTGGCCGAGCAACTGGATGTGCCCGTGGACATCCTGGTCCGGGTCTCGCACCGGCCACGGCGGGCCATTGCGCAGACGGCCCGCGAAGAGCATCCCAACCTGCTGATCATGGGGACGCGCGGCACCAGTTGGTTCCCCCGGCGACTGCTGGGACGCAATATCGACCCGTTGATGGAGCACGTCCGTTGCGATATTCTGGTCCTGCGCGGGACGGACGATCATAAACCGAGGCGCATTCTCATTCCCATCGCTGATTCCGTCCAAATCCAGTCCGTATTGGAGTTCGCCGCCACTTTCGGCGGACGGGAGTTGCAGCGGGTAGAGTTGCTCAAGGTGTTTTCTCCGAAGACCAACGGGGACGACCACGAGGCTTTTTCCACGGAGGCACAAGAAAAGATCGACAAATTCATCGAGAAACAGTCCGAACTGTCGGGCAAAGTCCGTCTGCAGACAGAAACCGCGCCGGATCCGGTGCCAGCCATTCTCAGGGCCGCCGCCGAATGCGACCTGATGATCCTGCGAACAGCCAAACGGAGTTGGCTGCTCCGGCGATTCTTTACGGATCGTCTCAAGCGAATCCTGGCCTCCACGGATTGCCCGGCGGTGGTGCTGCGGCCGCAAAGCAACATCGTCAGCCATGGCCTGCATCGCCTGTTGAACCTGTTGCGTGGTGAGGTTGAGGAAGCCGAGCCCGAAGCCAAACAGGAACTTGAAGAACAAGGCATGCTCAAAACGGAAAAATCATCGGGGGCCGACCACATCCCGCATACAGCGGTCAACCTCCCGGTGTTGGCGATCCTGGCCCTCCTGACGATTCTGAGCACCGTTGTCATGTTTCTTGGTGCGGGTGGATTCTGGACGTGGGTCAGTGCCGCTGGTTTCATTCTGATTCTCTGGCTGTTCGCGGTCGTTTGCGTCCGCGGCGTCAGAGAAACCGAGCGGTGACATTGGTTTGCATCTACGACGTAAACGCGGCGGGCAATCCTGAGCCCTGAAGCCCCGCAGGCTAAAGCCTGCGGCTACATCATCAAGGCGAAAGCTTTATGTAGTCGCAGCCTTTACGGCTGCGCGGGATGGGCCCACCGAATACCCCGCAGGCTAAAGCCTGCGGCTACATCATCGAGGCGAAAGCTGCATGCAGTCGCAGCCTTCATGGGTGCGGGGCCGGTGCGTGGTGCTGCAGTGCTTTCCGTAGGGCAGTACGTTCCCTGTTGAGATACCCGTTTTCCCTCTCCCGTGTCCTACACGGGAGAGGGTCGGGGTGAGGATAAGCGATCTCGCTCAGTGGAGTTGCAGAACCACGAAGACCGTCACGCCCTTGTGATTGACCAGGAGCAACACGGTATCTTTGGCTTTTGCCAGGATGTTTTCGAGATCGGAAACGCTCGCCACTTTCTGGCGGTCGGCTTCGACGATCACATCGCCTTTCTGCAGACCGGCCAGCGACGCCGTGCTGCCTTCCTGCACGTCGGTGATCACCACGCCTTGTTCGACTTCGATCCCCAGTTGCTTGGCCAGATCGGGCGTGAGCGTCTGGGCGCTGATTCCGAGCTTCGACAACATGGTCGCGCCTTCTTCGGACGGTGTGCCGGCCGCGGCCATTTCCTCCGATTGCCGGCCGATCTTGACGGTGAGGGTTTGCTCCTTGCCGTCGCGGATGATTTCAATTTTCGCTTTCGTGCCGGGCGCGGTCTCCGCGACGAGGTTGCGGAGTTGGCGGACATCGTCCACGGCGCTACCTTCGTAGCGGACAATCACGTCGCCGATTTTCATCCCGGCTTCCTCGGCGGGCGAGGCCTTGGTGACCTGCGAAACGACCACGCCTTTGGCTTCGCTAAGACCCAAATGTTTGGCCAAATCCTGCGTGACGTTCTGGATGGCGACGCCCAACTGGCCGCGGACGATCTTCTCGCCCTTCAGCAATCTCGGCAGCATGGCTTTGATCATGTTGCTCGGAATCGAGAAACCCACGCCCGCGAATTGGCCGACGCTGGTGGCGATGGCGCTGTTCATGCCGATGACTTCGCCGCGCATGTTGACCAGCGGTCCGCCGGAGTTGCCGGGATTGATCGGCGCATCGGTCTGGAGAAAATCTTCGTAATCGGCGATGCCGACGTTGGAGCGGCCGGTGGCGCTGATGATGCCTTCGGTGACCGTTTGCTGGAGCGTGAACGGCGCCCCAATCGCCAGCACGAGATCGCCCGGCAGCATCGCATCGGAATCACCGAGGGTGATCGACGGCAAATCGGCGGGCACATGGCCTTTGAGCCGAATCACCGCCACATCCGTCTTGGGATCGGTGCCGACGACTTCCGCCTCGAATTGACGTTTGTCGGCCAGTTGGACCTTGAGTTCGTCGGTGTCGCGCACGACGTGGTAATTGGTCAAAATGTGGCCCTCCTTGTCGAGAATCATGCCGGAACCCATGCCGCGCTGCTCCCCGCGAAATTCATGCTGTTGCGGCGCGGGGGATTGACTGCCGCCAAAGAATTGGCGGAAGAATTGGTCGCCGAAGGGAAACTGAAATTCCGGCTCGGTAAACTTGATGACCTTCGTCGAAAAGACGCTGACCACGCAGGGCTTGACGTGCGCCGCGACCATGGCGAAAGCCTGGCCCAACTGTTCCGCCGGCGCCGTGACTTTCGGATCGATCGGTCCCGGCTGCATCGCGAAGGGCGCGCCCGAACGTGCCGCGATCATCAACGTCAGCCCGACTGCGACGAACAACGCCACCCCCAACGTAACGCCCAATACCCGTGCTCTGGATTCATTCATGTTCTGTTCCTTTCCTCTGTCCAATGAGTTGTTTGAACGTCTGCGCATCCATGGTTTCGCGTTTCAACAATTCCGTCGCGACCGCGTCGAGTTGCCCGCGGTGCGCCTTCAAAATCTCTTTGGCTTTGCTGTACGAGCCGTCCAAAATGTTCTTCACTTCCTCATCGATCTCGCGGGCGGTGGCCTCGCTGCAATCGCGTTGCAGACCGCCATCACCCATCCACGGCAGGAATTGGTTCGGCTCACGTCCCCAATGCGCCAGGCCGACTTTCTCACTGCCCATGCCGAACACGGACACCATTTGCCGGGCGATGATGGTGGCGTGCTCCAAATCGTTTTCGGCGCCGGTGCTGATCTCTTTAAACACCACTTCCTCCGCGGCGCGTCCGCCGAGCAGACCGGCAATCTTGTCCAGCAACTCGGACCGGCTTCTTAAATATTGGTCGTTTTCCGGTAACTGCAACGTGTACCCCAGCGCCGCCCGGCCGCGCGGCACGATGCTGATCTTGTGCAGCACATCCGCATGCTCGCTGTACGCCGCCACCAGCGCGTGGCCGACCTCGTGATAGGCGACGCGGCGTTTATCCGCTTCATTGAGCCGGCGACTCTTCCGCTCGGGTCCGGCCACGACTTTCTCGACGGCTTCCTGCAGGTCTGCCTGCGTGATTTCTCTGGCAGCGCGCCGCGCCGCAAGCAACGCGGCTTCGTTGACCAAATTCGCCAGGTCAGCCCCGGAAAAGCCGGGCGTTTCCTGGGCGATCTTATGCAGGTCCGCGTCTTTTGCCAAGGGTTTGCCGCGGGCATGAAGTTGGAGAATCGCCGCGCGGCCTTCGAGATCGGGCGCATCGACAACCACTTGCCGGTCGAACCGTCCCGGCCGCAGCAACGCGCGGTCGAGCACTTCGGGCCGATTCGTCGCCGCCAGCACCACCACGCCGACATTGGCTTCGAAGCCGTCGAGGCCGACGAGCAACTGGTTCAACGTCTGCTCGCGCTCGTCGTTGACCACGCCGGTGTGCACGCCGCGTTGGCGTCCGATCGCGTCGAGTTCGTCGATGAACACAATGCATGGCGCCCGGACTTTGGCTTGCTGGAACAAGTCGCGTACCCGCGCCGCGCCGACGCCGACGAACATCTCGACAAATTCGCTGCCACTGATCGAGAAGAAGGGCACGCGAGCTTCGCCGGCGACCGCCCGCGCCAGCAACGTCTTGCCCGTGCCCGGCGGACCGACAAGCAACACGCCTTTGGGAATTTGCGCGCCCAGCGCCCGGTACCGCTGCGGTTGTTTGAGAAACGTAACGACTTCTTCAAGTTCCTGTTTGGCCTCCTCGCAGCCGGCCACGTCGGTGAATCGCACGCCGGTCTCTTTGTCGGCCACCAGCCGCGCCTTGCTGGAACCGAAGCTCATGAAAGATTGACCGAGCCCCTGCATGCGCCGGGAGAGAAACCGCCACAGCAGGTAGAGCAGGCCGATCGGCAAAATCCAGGTCAACAGGAATTGGCCAAGAAAGCTCGGGCGCACCCCGTCGAATTTCACGTGGGCTTTTTCGAGGTCCTGCACCAGATTCGGGTCATCGACTCGTTCCGTGCGGAAGATGTAGGGTTGCGGTGTCGCGGTCTTGGATGACCCTGATTTTGTTGTCGCCTTCGACTCGGATTTCTTGGCGGACTCCGCCGGCGCTTTGGTTTCTTCGGGCTTGGTCGCCACCTTCGACTCGGCTCTTTTCTCTGACGGCGCGGACGGGTTGGCGGCTTCCGGCTTGGCCGCTTCCGTCTTGGCGGGCGTCGTTTCTTTCGCAGCAGTCGAAGCTTTGGCTTTCGGATTTTCGGCGGTCTTGGGTTGGATTTTGCCAACGATGTCGTCGGGTCGAACCGTGCATTCGATCACTTCGCCTTGCGCCACGTATTGTTTGAACTGGCTGTAGGGGATGGTGTGGACGGCGAGTTGACGGAAGGCTTCCTGCCAAACCCATAGCATGATCAGGGTGATCACGGCGTACCAGATCCACTGATGTGCCGGATACATCGGCGGTTTCGGGCCCGGTCGCTTTGGTTTGGTTTGAGACGGTTTCATCTTTCTGTTCTCAAGGCGCCCCGAAGACACCCCTGCTTGCCGCCCCCTGTGATTCTGTCCTCCGTTGCCGCGGGAATCACTTCGTCAGCATACCACCAACCGGCAGGTTTTCTAGCCCGGGATCGCCAACACAATATCGTCCGAATCGATTCACAGTAAATGTTACCGGGGGTGGAAGGGAATGGGGGAAGGAGGCGTCGTTGCCTCATAATTCAGGTTACCGAAGGGAATCTGAATTATGGGCATCAAGTCGCGTCGTGAAGACCTGCAAAGCATTCTGGAGCGCTACCAGCGCGTGGAGCGCACATTCAAATCCAAGATCCTGGGCGAATTATGTGAGGTCGACGGCTATCACCCAAGCATGCCTTGCGCTGACTCCGAAATCAGCTTGTCGTCCAGCACGCCGTAGCGGTCTCAAGCCCAAATCCGACGCTTTGATTGGCGCGATCCGCAACGACATCTAGCTGGAGACCGATCAGCTTTGCTCCAAGCGGCTGAAAGCGGTTTTGCCCCGGTGGTTGCCCTGCTACGAACAAGAGAAGGCACCGCGCATTGCTCCGTTTTCCCCTTGCTCATTGCGGAGGCGTAGCAATCCGGCTATCGTGCGTGGCGGAGCAGGCTTCATGGTTGTCCATTTGCCAACGTACCATGTGCATGGGCGTGAGGACACAGGGCGACGGGGAACGCCCTTGCGCGTCGCCGCTTCACAGGCGCACTGGAATCGGGAGCAGCGAGGTGTACGGTGAATGCGCTGCGCTCGCGATCATTGTCCGCTGGTGGCCGAACTGTCCCCGCCGGCGTAAAAACCATCCTACGCCGGGGCCGGAACTGCTGGCGCATCTCGCGAGCGCGGGAAGCGGGATTGCTGGTCGACGGGCGCAGTTACTACCGGGCCTTCTGCAACGCTGCATGGCAGGCCCGCCGGTATGTGTTGTTGGCCGGCTGGCAGTTTGACACGGAACTCCAATTGTTGCGCGGCGATGACGCGGCGCCGCCGGCTTGGTTTCTGCCGTTTCTCAACGCACTGTGCGAGCGGACCCCGGGTTTGCGCGTGTACATTTTGGCGTGGGATTTCAGCGTGTTCTATAGCTTGAAGCGCGAGTTCCTCCAGTCGCTGCAATTCGCCTGGAAGAGTCGCGCGGGAATACAGTTTCGGTTCGACAGCAGCCATCCACTCGGCGCGTCGCACCACCAGAAGTTTGTGGTGGTGGATGGCCGGGTGGCATTTGTCGGCGGGATGGACCTCTGTCAGGGCGTGTGGGACGACCGGCTACACTGCGCCGAGAATGCACTGCGGGTGCATCCCGACGGCAAACCGTATCCGCCGCGCCACGACGTGCAGGCATGTGTCACGGGGCGGGTGGCCTGGCGATTGGCGCGGCTGTTTGCGCGCCGGTGGCGACGGTCGGGGGGCGGCCGGCTGTGGTTGCGTCCGCCCGTGCGACGAGCTGTCGGTGTGCCAACCGACCTGCCGCCGGCGGGGCATCCCGTCGCCATCAGCCGGACGCAGGGCGAAATGCTCGTGCCCCGACAGAAACCGATCATGGAAGTGCGGCGGCTGTTTCTGGACGCGATTGCCGCGGCGGAGTCACTGCTATACATCGAGCAGCAGTATTTCGCTGCGCAGGCGGTTTACATGGCGTTGGTCGAGCGGATGCGCGCCGTCGACCGGCCCCGGCTGCAAATCGTCATGCTTCTCCCGCGGCAACCGGAAGCGCTCATCGAGGAGATCGGACTGGCCTCGGTTCAGGCAGAATATTTGCACAACCTGACCGACGTCGCCGCCCAAACCGGCCATGCCCTTGGCATTTACAACACCCGCGCCGGCGGCGATAATCCGGACGGCACCCGGACGTTCATCCACGCGAAATTGCTGATCGCGGACGACCGGTTCCTCACCGTCGGTTCGGCCAACTTTTCCAACCGCAGCATGGGCTTCGACAGCGAATTGAACCTCGCGTGGGAGGCCCCGTTGCCGCGCCACCGTGCCCTGGCGGAGTCGATTCGCACCACTCGCGTGGATCTGCTGGCGGAGCATTGTGGCTTGAAGAGGGCGACCGACCGCCAACGCCTGGCTGAGGTGAAGGGGTTGGTGACCTATCTCGATACGCTGGCCGACCACCCGGACTACCGGCTCTGTCACCATAGTATCGATCAAAGCCGTGTTCATGAATGGGCGGCGCACCTCGGGCTACACGACCTGATCATTGACCCCGAGAAGTCCGCGTTGGCCGAGAAGGTGGACGGTCTGATTGCCGCCGACGAGAACGGGTTGTTTGCCAAGGGAATCAGCTTTTTGAACCAACATTTGTTTCTGAAGTAAGGACGACGCCCGCGGCGCGTTGCCTCGGAAAACGTGGCCAGCGGCAGCGGGTTACTCCGCCGCTATCGCTGACAGCCCGTGAGCGAGCAAGCGGTTGGTGAAGAAAGCCGCCAGTTGCCAACTCGGCTTTCCGGCCCCACTCTATTGAGACGGGATTTGGCTCAGTCCACCCCCTACCAAGGGAGGAACGTGAAATGAAATTCATCCGCATTAGAGAAGGCACCTTCATCAATATCGAGGTAATTACCGAGGTGTCGTTTACTGAGAAGTCAAAACAGGAATCATCCGCCAACGCCCAACTCTCGGCGTTTGCCCGGCTCCTCGACGGTACTCAGCATATGCTGAGCGGTGACGAGGCTGAGAAGCTGAAGGCCGAAATCGAAGCCGCAATTCTAAGCTGATGGCCTCTGCGCCGGGGTTTGTCGCTTCCGCTGGAGGCAAACCACCCGTCGTGTTGCAACCAATCCGCGTCAGCCTGTGGGGAGGTCGTATGTAGTCGCAGCCTTCATGGCTGCGCGGGCGGCCGCAGGCGTAAAGCCTGCGGCTACATCGAACTGGGAAAAGCCGTACGTGATCGCACTGTTGCCGCCCCCGCGCTTCCCGCGCAGGCCGAAGCCTGCGGCTACTTTGACGGCTTCCATTTCCAATTGCGGACTTCCGGCAGGTCCTGACCGTGTTGGCAGATGTACTGCTTGTGCTCGATCAGCTTGTCCTTGAGCTGCTGCTTCAGGTAAATGCCTTTGTCACCAGTTTGCGGGAGGCGGTCGATGGTGTCCATCACAAGGTGGAAACGGTCCAGATCGTTGAGCACCGTCATGTCGAACGGCGTGGTGATCGTGCCCTCTTCCTTGTAGCCGCGGACATGGATCTTGTCGTGGTTGGTGCGGCGATACGTGAGCCGGTGGATCAACCACGGATAGCCATGAAAGGCGAAAATGACCGGCTTGTCCCTGGTGAACAGCTCGTCGAAATCCATGTCGCTCAACCCGTGCGGGTGTTCGCTCTGCGGCTGCAGCTTCATCAGGTCAACAACATTGACCACCCGGATTTTCAGCCCGGGCAGATGTTCGCGCATGATGGAGACCGCGGCCAGTGTTTCCAGCGTCGGCACGTCACCGCAACAGGCCATGACCACGTCGGGCGCTGCGCCCTGGTCGTTGCTGGCCCATTGCCAGATGCCGATGCCTTCGGTGCAGTGCTTGACGGCGGCGTCCATTGTCAGCCACTGCGGCGCCGGATGTTTGCCCGCGACCACGACGTTGACGTAATGCCGGCTGCGCAGGCAGTGGTCCATCACCGACAGCAGACAGTTAGCATCGGGCGGAAAGTAAACCCGCACCACGGACGCCTTCTTGTTCACGACGTGGTCGATGAAACCGGGATCCTGATGCGTGAACCCGTTGTGATCTTGTCGCCAGACATGGGAGGCCAGCAGGATGTTCAGCGAGGCGAGCTTCCGCCGCCACGGCAGGCCGGCGGTGACCTTCAGCCATTTGGCGTGCTGGTTGAACATCGAATCGACGATGTGGATGAAGGCTTCGTAACTGTTGAACAACCCATGCCGTCCGGTGAGCAGGTAGCCCTCCAGCCAACCCTCGCACTGGTGTTCGCTCAACACTTCCATCACGCGCCCCGACGGCGCGAGGAATTCGTCATTCGGCACAGTGGCGGCGTCCCATTGGCGTTTGGTCACTTCAAAGAGAGCCGTCAGGCGGTTGGAGAGCGTTTCGTCAGGGCCGAAGACCCGGAAATTCCGCTGCTCACTGTTCAGCTTCGCCACATCGCGCAGGAAACGACCGAGCGCCTGCGTGTCGCCAACGCCCAGCACGCCCGGCGTGGGCACGTCAGTCGCGTAGTCGCGGAAATCCGGCATCCGCAGGTCGCGCAACAGCATGCCGCCGTTGGCGTGGGGATTGGCACCCATCCGACGCTGGCCTTTCGGTGCGAGTTCGGCCAGTTCCGGCTTGAGCCGACCGTGCTTGTCAAAGAGTTCGTGCGGCTTGTAGCTCTTCAGCCAGCTTTCCAGTTGTTTGAGATGCTTGGGATTCTTCGCCGGATCGGAGAGCGGCACTTGGTGCGCCCGAAACGTTCCTTCGACCGGCCGGCCATCAATCATCTTTGGACCGGTCCAACCCTTCGGCGAATTCAGAACGATCATGGGCCAACGGGGACGAGCGAGCTTGCCGTGGACGCGGGCGTCCTGTTGGATTTTTTTGATCTGTTCCACCGCCCCGTCGAGTGTCGCGGCCATGAGTTGATGCATTTTCATCGGATCGTGGCCCTCGACAAAATAGGGCGTCCAACCGTAGCCGCGAAGCAACTGTTCCAATTCCTCGTGGGTGATGCGGGCCAGGACGGTCGGGTTGGAAATCTTATAGCCGTTGAGGTGCAGAATCGGCAGCACCGCACCGTCCGTGGCCGGATTGAGGAACTTGTTGGAATGCCACGCCGTCGCCAGCGGACCGGTTTCCGCCTCGCCGTCGCCGACGACGCAGGCGACGACGAGCTCGGGATTGTCGAACACCGCTCCGAACGAATGGCTGAGCGAGTAACCCAATTCGCCGCCCTCGTGGATCGACCCCGGACACTCCGGCGATGCGTGACTGGGAATTCCTCCCGGAAACGAAAATTGAACAAAGAGCTTCCGCAGCCCGGCCTCATCCTGGCTGATGTTGGGATAAATCTCGCTGTAGGTGCCCTCGAGGTAAGTGTT